>Ga0208544_10000183_pt1 | contig 52004 bp, 36 predicted proteins | sample DEB08_DNA_9_FD_184526 | JGI IMG/M metagenome (GOLD analysis project Ga0208544, IMG submission 184526) | Aqueous microbial communities from the Delaware River and Bay under freshwater to marine salinity gradient to study organic matter... | ecosystem: Environmental > Aquatic > Marine > Coastal ... | reverse complement strand
ATCGTTAATAACTTGTTCCCCGTAGAACATTAGCTCCAATTTCCTAGCGGTTAGGGTTTGAAAAATGCTTGAAAGGATCGTTAATAACTTGTTCCCCGTAGAACATTAGCTCCAATCTCCTAGCGATTAGGGTTTGAAAAATGCTTGAAAGGATCGTTAATAACTTGTTCCCCGTAGAACATCGCATAGAATATACGGGTTATTGGTCTTTATAAACTATTCACTAATTGCCTTAATAATAAAAAAACCTTTTATCTTATTTTAGATAAAAGGCTTTTAGTAACTATATTAAGTTAATTAGGAGTCTAACTCGATAGATAATTCACTATAGAGATAATAAATGTGCTTTAAAATCATCGAAATTAAGTTCCATAAACTTCGCTACCTTTTCTTTATTTGCTAAGATAGCTAATCTTTCTGGTATCTCTATTGACTTATTTAATACCTTTTCTACTTCATCTATAAACTTAGAAGGGTGGGCGGTCTCTAATATTATGCCTCTGTGCGTCTTGTTTTTTTGTAAATATTCCTTTAAAGCTAAGTAACCTACAGCGCCATGCGTATCTATTACATAGTTATATTTATCATAAACTTCCTTCACGCCTACTCTAGTCTGCGCATCATCGTAGGCATATCCAGAAATATTTTCTTTCATTACACCCCACTCTGATTGGTATAAGTCTAACATCCTAGCAAAATTGGAAGGATTTCCTACATCCATTGCGTTAGAAATCGTTGGTACAGATGGTCTTGGTGTATACTTTCCAGAATCTAAATACTCAGGAACTACATCATTTACATTAGTTGCAGCAATGAAATGAGCTATAGGTAAACCCATCTTTTGTGCTAATAACCCTGCGGTGATGTTTCCAAAATTACCACTCGGTACACAGAAAACTGTCTTTTTCCTAGATTTCTCTAATTGTTTAAATGCTTCAAAGTAGTAGAAGGACTGTGGTATTAAACGGGCTATATTAATAGAATTGGCAGAACTAAGCCGTAAATGTGTTTGACAATCTTTATCTAAGAAAGCCTTTTTTACCAATGCTTGGCAATCATCAAACGTACCATTGATTTCTAAAGCACTTATATTATGCCCTAAAGTGGTTAATTGCTTCTCTTGTAGATTAGATACCTTACCACTTGGATATAAAATAATGACCTCAATGCCTGGTGTTTTATAGAATCCAGCGGCTACTGCTCCACCTGTATCTCCTGAAGTAGCTACTAAAATGGTTAGTTTTCTATCTTCTCCTTTATTAAAATAGCTCATTAACTGTGCCATGAAACGTGCGCCAAAGTCTTTAAATGCCAGAGATGGCCCATGAAAAAGCTCTAATATGTGGGTTTGCTTATCTAGCGTTACTACAGGCGCAGGAAAAGTAATGGACTTTTCAATGATTTTCTTAATATCCTTACTAGGGATTGCGCCTGCTAATAAAGTTTTTGTAACCTTATAAGCTATTTCTTGAAAGGAATATTTTTGTAGATTCTGGATAAAATATTTAGGTAAGGTTGGTATAGATTCTGGCATGAATAAGCCATTATCTTCTGGTAAACCCTTGAATACGGCTTCTTTTAAATCAACAAATTTGTCTGGACTCTTGGTACTATATAGTCTCATTTTACTTCTTATTTGAATGTGAAAACCTCCAAGCTTTTTAAAAGCTTGGAGGTTTATGATTAAGTCTATTATTCAACGATTACATGAGGATTGCTCCTTCATGATTAATAGTCGAAATGAATAATTCATTTTTGATTTTATTATCATCGAAAACCCGTTGCATCGCTTCTCCCGCTCGCTCGGCAATTAAACTATTAGCGCTTAAAGCAAAGATAGATGGTCCTGCGCCCGAGATACTACAGCCTAATGCTCCTGCATTCATGGCTGCTTCCTTGACTTCGTAGAAATGTGGAATTAACTGCGCTCGCTGTGGTTCGATAATTACATCATTTAAAGCTCGACTAATTAAGTCTAAATCTGAGCGATACAATCCTACGATTAAAGCCCCTAAATTACCTGTTTGTGTAACAGTTTTTACTAAAGTAGTGGTCTTACTTAACACAGCCCTAGCATCTCTAGTTAATATCTTGACATGCGGATAAACAACCGTGGCTTGTAAACCTGTAGGTGTTACTAGTTTATGTACATCTAAAGTGGTATTATCTCTAACTAGAATCATCCCGCCCATCAACGATGGCCCTACATTATCTGCATGATACGCACCATCTGCTATTTCTTCTCCTGCTACTGCAAAAGGTAATAATTCTCGTTTTGTTAAAGGGCGCTTGAATAGCTCATTGATAAGCATTACCCCTGCTGCTGCGCTTGCCGCACTCGACCCTAGCCCACTTCCAAAAGGCATCTTCTTTCTAATCTCCATTTCTATGCCTTGTTTCTCCTCCCCTAGATGTTCTAATAATCTTTGGGCTGCAAAACCTGCTGTATTCTTCTCTACTTCATAAGGTAGCTTTCCTTTATCTCCTGTAATCTTAACGATGCGGAGACCTGGTTTATCTACAAATCGCCCGACAATCTCATCTCCAGGCTTGTTCAAGGCAAAGCCTAATATATCGTAACCACAGGCGACATTAGCGACGCTGGCTGGGGCAAAAACTTTTATTCCTGACTTACTCATTTATTTTAGGGATTGGTAAATGGTGACTAGTTATTTGTTTGATTAATTAGTTATTTTTTTATTTAAATTACTGATAATCAATTAGTTGTGGCTTGTTTGCTGATTCTAACGAGTCTTGTTTACACTTACTAAAGACTGGTAGTACTACTAATATTTCTTGAGAGTCCTACTAGTTACAAATCACAAATCACTAATCACAAGCTTATTTCAAATAATTTCCAATTTTTATAATTTCCGCAAAAACGCCTGCTGCTGTTACTTCTGCACCTGCACCTGGTCCTGTAACTACCAACGGTCGTTCTCTATATCTTTCTGTGGTGAACACAATCATATTATCGCTTCCACTTAAGGAATAAAACGGATGATCGGTACCTACACTTTCTAGTGCAATAGATGCCTTGCCATCTTCCAATTTGGCAATCATGCGCAATACGCCTCCTTTATCCGCAGCTTCTTTTCGCATGGCTTCAAAATAATCATCTGCTTTTTTAATTTCTATCATCAACTCTGCTACAGTCGCCGCATCACTACAAGCTTGTGGTAAAATATTCTGGATACTTACATGCTCTGGTTCCATCGCCAAACCTGTTTCTCTAGATAAAATAATCAATTTTCTCCTTACATCCAAACCACTTAAATCTTCTCTTGGGTCTGGTTCTGTATACCCTCTTTCTTTCGCTTTTTTTACGATGCTACTAAATTTTGTTCCTTCTTTAAAGGAGTTGAATATGAAAGATAATGAACCTGAAAGTACTCCTTCTATCTTAATAATTCTATCACCACTATTGATTAGATCATTAAGTGTAGATATTACTGGAAGTCCAGCTCCTACATTTGTTTCATACGCAAACTGTACGCCTCGCTTCTCAGCTGTTTGTTTTAACGTTTGATATTGAGCATAAGAAGAAGAAGTAGCTATTTTGTTTGGAGTTGAAATGGAAATACTACTGTCTAAAATACTTTCGTAGTATTTATCAATTTCTTTATTGGCGGTATTATCTATAAAAATGGTGTTGGCTAGATTAAAAGCTTTCATTTTTTTGATGAAACCAGCAAAGGAAGTTTTGCTTTCTGATGCTACCAGATTGTCTTTCCAATTATCTAAATCAATGCCTTCTGGATTGAATAGCATTTTTTTACTATTAGACAACCCAACAATTTTTATTTCTAGCGACTGCTTTTCTTTTAAATAGGCGGCTTGTTCCTTGATTTGCTTGATTAGTGTACTTCCTATCAAGCCTACACCAATCATAAATAAGTGTAATTCCTTAGTATCGGATAAAAAGAAGGAAGCGTGAAGGGCGTTTAATGCTTTGGCTTCATCTTCCTTATTGATAACAACTGATATATTTAATTCAGAAGAACCTTGGGCAATGGCAATCGCATTAATACCATTTTTGCCTAATGAACGGAATAACATCCCTGAAATACCAGGTTGATACCGCATATTCTCCCCAATAATCGCCACCACAGCTAAATTTTCTTCTACCTTTATTGGATTGACGAGATTTGAACGCATTTCATATTGGAACTCTTTTTCTACTTCTTTTTTGGCTTTTTTAGCATCTTTAGGTTGTACGGCAAAGCTGATTGAATACTCAGAAGAACCTTGCGTAATCAATATGATATTCACATTGGCAATGGCTAAAGCATTGAATAAACGTCCTGCTGTGCCTGGTACGCCAAACATTCCACTACCAGAAAGGGTCAATAAGGATATATTGCCGATAGAAGAGATTCCTTTGACTGCTGGGCCACTTTCATCTTTTGCATTAGAAATATAAGTTCCTCCGAAGGTTGGATTGAAGGTATTCTTTATATAAATAGGAATATTCTTTGTAAATGCAGGTTGAATAGTCGGTGGGTAAATCACTTTTGCTCCAAAATGTGACATCTCCATCGCTTCTCCATAAGTCATCGTTGGAATAGTGAAGGCTTTTTTGACCTTTCTTGGGTCTGTTGTTAAAACACCGTCTACATCTGTCCAAATTTCTATGGCTTCTGCTTCCAAACCTGCTGCTAATAAGGCAGCGGTATAATCAGAGCCTCCTCGACCTAAAGTCGTGGTTAATCCACCTTTTGCGGAGGCTACAAAACCTGTTACGACTTGAATCTTATCTGCTTTTTTGTAATGAGTTTTGATATTTTCATAACTCACCTCCAAGTTTACTTTTGCTGCTCCAAAATTTTTGTCTGTTACAATGATTTCTCTAGCATCTAAATAATCAGCTGGCAACCCATTTAAGGTCAACGCATGAGCGATAATATAATTCGAATTTCGCTCGCCGAAACTCAATACATAGTCCATGGTTCTTAGAGAAGCCTCTCTTACTAGGAAAATTCCATGTAAAATATCTTTCAGCGTCTTATGATTTTCCTTTAAGCCTTTTAATACGGCTTTTTCGGTCTCTGTCTTTAATAAATCTTTAGCTGCTTGGATATGTCTTTTGCTAAATGCCTCAAATAATTCTAAATAAGAATCATCTGCATTAGCAGCTTTTGTACTCATTTCAATCAATGAATCAGTCACGCCACTAAAAGCGGAACAGACAACGGTGAATTTTTCTCCCCTTGCTTGATATGTTTTTAGTATTTCGATAATGTTTTTAATTCGCTCTGGTTTAGCTACGGATGAACCTCCAAATTTTAATACCTTCATTTGTTAGTAACTATGTGTATAACAACTAATAAAAATTGAATTTTTGTTAGTGTTATCTGTGGATAATTGTAAATGACTTACCTTTCTACGTAACATATATATAATGTTTACCAAAAAGATTTGCGAAATTATTAGTTTGGCTATTACCTAGCAACTATTTTCCCAACTAAAAATTAATTCTACTTTTATTGTTGGTAAGTTTACAGGGTTATCTGTGGAAAAATGTTAATAATTTTAAATTTAGTTCCAGATGAGGTGTATCAAATTTTGTGCTTGTTTATTCATTACCCTATTTTTTCTGACAGCTTTTGTAGATTATAGAGGAGATTGGGGCTTTTTTGCACATCGCAGGATTAATCGACTGGCTGTTTTTACATTGGATTCAGCTATTATTGGTTTTTATAAAAAACATATTGAATATTTAACTGCGCATGCTACTGACCCAGATATGCGTCGCTACGTAGTGCCAATTGAAGGACAAAAGCATTTTATTGATTTAGACCGATGGGAAGCAGAAATCTTACCTACTACTTTTCGAGAAATTAGACGATTATTTGTAGAGATTGTGATTATTGATAGTAAGCAAGATACTTTGCAGATATTTGGGAAAAATGTCCCCAAAAAAGGAGAGTATAACATTATTCTGAAAGGGCAAAATTTTTCTCAATTTTTTGGCCGAGATAGTGTTGTCTTATTAGCATCCGATTATAATGACTTTTTTCACCAACATATTTATAATCCGCAATATTTTGAAAAATGGAAACTGAATTGCGATAGCATTCAATCCTTTTTTGATTTTCATGGTTTTGAGCTGGATTGTAAAAAAGCGTACGCCTTAGATACTTTTGTAGAGCATGGGGTCTTGCCTTATAATTTGATTCGAATGCAGACTGCTTTAACCAAAGCGATGGTGGAAGAAAACCTGGATAAAATATTAAGAATCTCCGCAGATATGGGGCATTATATTGGAGATGCGCATGTACCATTGCATACGACTAGTAATTATAATGGTCAACAAACTGACCAACTGGGCATTCATGCTTTTTGGGAAACTCGACTCCCCGAAATGTTTGCAGATGATACGTATGATTTTTTAGTAGGAAAATCTGAATATATTTATGATATAAATCAATATTACTGGAATATGGTTTTGGAGAGCCATGCTTTAGTAGAAGAGGTATTATCTATTGAAAAGGCACTAAGTTTGACTTTTCCTGAAGATCAGCAAGATTGCTTTGTGGAAAGGGGAGAAGGCTATATTCAGAAAATGGCTTGTGATGATTATGCAAAATTATACCATGAAAAATTGAATGGACAAGTAGAAGGTCGATTTCGGGATGCGATTAAGGCGGTTGGAGATGCGTGGTATACTGCTTGGGTCGATGCAGGGCAACCTGACTTACAAACTATTTTTGATAATCGAAAAATTAAAGAGGAAATTGAAGCGGAGAAAAAATTGAAGGAAGCTCTTTTATCTAATAAAATTATTGGGCGAGAGCATTGATGAATTACTTGAAAAAAAATGGCGCTGAGAATCGCTTATATAAAAAGGAGCTTGGTATTGGTTAGGCTATTGAATTTATAACGCCCTTATTTGGACTTTTTTAGCGCTTATTTTTATCTCTTTTTAAATGTATTGTTTGATTTTTCACTATTTAATTTATTGATTATTAATGAATTATGAAAAATTGATTCTGTGTAATAATTTTATACAATTCAAAAAATGAGCGAATTAAATCTACTTAGTTAACTGCCTGTATTTAAAGAAATAGTAAGCGAATACGACACCAATGGTATCTGCAAGCGCATCGTAGATATCCATATTTCGACCAAGGATAAATTGTTGAAGAAATTCTGTTAAGAAGCCTAATCCGATAGACCATATAATTATTTCTGTTGTTTCATTTTTATTAATGAGTGAATTTAGTGCTTGGTAAGTCATAAAAGCAAAAAAGAGGAAGTGGGCAACTTTGTCTAAATAGTTACCTGCTATTTTTCCATTGCCTGGTATAAGTGTGGCTACTAATAATAATATCAGACTGAAGAGAAATAGGGGAGTGTCTTTTATTTTCAAATGATTCTATTTTTTTCGTTCAGTTACATAAGTAATGACAGCTCGTAAAGCAGTTCTAACTTCTGAATCTGGGAAACGGTCTAATATTTCAAAAGCTTCACTTCTGTAACGGTACATTACTTCGGTTGCATATTCTAGCCCACCACTACCCTTCACAAAGTCAATCACTTCTGCTACTTTTTCTGGCTGGTTATTATTTTTCTTAATGATGTTGATGATTTTTTTCTTAGTGCCCCTTGGCGCTCTTTCTAAAGCAAAGATTAATGGCAAGGTCATTTTTTTCTCCTTAATATCATTGCCTACTGGCTTGCCAACATCATCTGTTCCAAAATCGAATAAGTCATCTTTAATTTGAAAAGCCATCCCTATTTTTTCTCCTAACAAACGAGCATTTTCGATACTCGCTTCATCCTTTGTAACGGAGGCAGTACCCGCGGCACAAGCAGAGGCGATTAAAGATGCTGTTTTTCCTTTGATGACTTCATAATAGATGGCTTCATCAATATCTAGTCGGCGAGCTTTTTCCATTTGTAACAACTCCCCTTCCATGATTTGTTCGGTAGCAGTTGCCATAAAATCTAGTAACTGATATTCTTTATTTCTAATAGCGACTAAAAAACATCGAGAAACTAAATAATCTCCTACTAATACGGCTATTCGATTTTTCCAGAGTGCTTTAATGGAAAAAAAACCTCTACGCTCATTGGAATCATCAATTACATCATCATGAACTAAGGTGCTAGTATGACCTAATTCTACACAGGTAGCAGCTATATAAGTAGATTTATTGACTGGACCGCATAATTTTCCGCAGAAAATGACAAACATCGGGCGCATCTGTTTCCCTTTGCGACTAGCGATATAATACGTGATTTTATCTAAAAGCGGAATGCGACTTGCAATGGACTTTTTGAAATATTCATCAAAAACCTTCATCTCCGAAGCTATCGGTGCTGTTATATCTTTGAGCGATTTCTTTTTTTTCAATAAAGTTAGCATTGCTTAATTTTTTAAGGAATGACTCATCGTCTTTGTCTTGTCTATCTATATACAAAGACGCTAATTTTTGTACTATTTCCTTAGTTGAATAGAAATATTTATTGCTAAACAATTTAAAGATAACCGTTGTTTTCAATTAATTCAATTTTTTTTGAAAGTTTGTGTTTGTTGACGACTACTCTATTCTTTTAATTGATAAATATCTTTTAAATTTCTACCTAGACCCTTATAATCTAATCCATAGCCAACCACAAATTTATTGGGAATTTCAAATCCAATATAATCTATTTTCAATGGAAACTTTAAGGCTGTTGGTTTTTGTAATAAAGAAACGATTGTAATTGATTTAGGATTTGATTTTTTTAAAGTTGGTAGAAAATGATAAATTGTTGTGCCGGTATCAATGATATCTTCTATTACAATAACCTCTCTATCTGTTAAATCTTCTTGTAGCCCTATTTGAGTTATTACTTTTCCACTTGAAACAGTCCCTTCATAAGAAGTTAGCTTTATGAAAGATATTTCATGATCAAATTTACAAGCCCTTACTAAATCCGATGCAAAAACGAAAGAACCATTTAATATGGCTAAAAAAATAGGCTTTTTACCATTGAATTCTTTGCCTAATTCTTTGCCCATTTCTTTCACTCTTTGTTTGATTGTCTTTTTATCTATGTAGGTCTCAAATGATAAATCAAGTACTTGAACTGTTTTGCTCATATGTTTTTAGCTATTAGTATTTATTTTAGAATAAAGGCTGTTAATTTACTATAGTAACATAACAATAAAATTACTTGAATTTTACTAATCCTAGTGTTTTTTTATCTTACTAGAAGGTGCCGCAATTTTTAAATACGCATCTACATTATCATTTGGAACGGCAACTGCTAAATGATAATGCTTTATTTTCCATCCTTCCTTCGTTAATTCTAATACACCAGACCCTCGACAAACACCCATCCATGTGTCTAAGGATTCTTCAAACCAAGCCGTTTCTTCATCATCAGATAAATAGAATGCTCGGTCAATTGTCGTGAAATCCCAAGCACTATCTTTGTCAAAGTATTTTTTTGACCACTCTTTCATTTCATCTCGTTTCCATTTTTCAGTTGCATCTGTTCCTATATAAATACCATCTGCTGCCATACTACCAAAAAAAATATTCTCATCAGCAGTTGCCGCAGCTTTATGCCAAGCATTCATAAAATCATTAAGTGATTCTTGTAGATTAGGCACTGCTGTAATACAATCTTTCTTTCTTCTCGTATCTGTAATATGGGCTACTTTCCAACCATCTGCTGTATTCACAATATGAAAAGCATTTACGCCACAATGACTTAATTTTTCGCCTAAATAAAAAGTATAATCTGTCCAAACAGATGCCATATTACCATCTACTCGAACTTTATAGGACCAAATCTTTTCATCATAAACTTGTTCATGCGGTGTACCAACAGATTTTACCCAAGCATCTATACTTCCTCCTCTTAAAACAGGAATCCCTTCTTTATTGGTAAAAGAAGATTGTAAATGCGCTTCTGGATGTAAGACAGCGCGTAATATTGTAGAGTCTCCTGCACGCATACCATCGAATAGCGTTTTAACAACGGTTATGGCAGCTTGTTCGGCAGATGGTAAAGTATCTTTTTGGGTTTTCCCAGTAGTGATAGCAGTTATTAGAGTGAGGATAAGTATAATTGACTTTTTCATCTTTTAGAATGTGTTTGTTTTGTGCTAATTTTTTTTCCACAAAGTACGATATATTTTAGCAAATATCTAAATGAAAATAGGTCACATAGTTTGAAACCCATGCGACCTATTTCTCAAATTGACGATAGAATGCTTAATTATTATTTCTTCAATCCTTATAATATTAACTCCCAAAAATTTCTGCCAATACTTGTCCTAATTGCTGCGACCGCAATTTCCGTGCAATGATTCTACCCTCTTGGTCTAGTAAAATGGTATGAGGAATGGAACTAACCGAGTACATTTTTGCCACTTCATTTTTCCATCCTTTCAAATCACTCACATGTGCCCATTCTAATCCATCTTGCTCGATTGCTCGTTCCCAAGAAGCGGCGGTTCTATCTAAACTTACGCCCAAAACTTCAAAACCTTGTTCCTTATATTTTTCGTACAACTTTTTTACATGTGGATTTTCTCTTCTACATGGACCACACCAACTTGCCCAAAAATCAACTAAAACTACTTTGCCTCTTAAATCACTCAATTTTAAATCTTTCCCCTCTGGTGTTTTTTGCACAAAATCAGGAGCGACTTCTCCTTGACCAAAACCAGTTGCGGTATTGATTTTCTTCTTAAGCGGAGCAATTAATTCGGCATGTGTATTTTCATATTTTTTTACTAATCTTTTGCCATAAAGCATATAATTTTTATGCATTTGCTTGTCTAAAGCAACGACTATTCCTGACAAAGCCAATTGGTAAGCATGCGTATTGGACTTGATTTTACTTAATGCATCATCCAAATAAGATTGGTGCAATAATGGGTCTATTCCTGAGATACTTAAGGTAGTTGCATATTCTTTAAAAGATTCATATACCCAAGGATTATGGCTATAGTAAGGGTTTTTGAAATCAGCAAATTGAAAAAACTGATTGGCAAAATAATCTATTTCTGTATAGTAACTACCTGTACTATTTTGAAAAGAAAGATAAGTATTCAATGCCGCTACTTCTCCTAATAAAGCATTCTTATCTTTATATTCGTTTAATAAAGCTATCCGTTTATCGTCAATCTCCCCCATTTCAAAAATAGCCATTCTCTGAGTAGCTTCATCTGATTTGGCATTTTGCAATTCCTGCATTTTTTTGCCCATCTCTTGTTTTAATGTAGCTAATTTTTCTTCTAAATTTTTATATGCTTGATTTATTTTTGAGCTAACTATTGCCTTGGTTAAATCATTGCAAGTTCCTTTTATTTTTACATCACCTTCCTTCCCTAAGATAATTGGTTTTAGTTGTGACGTATTTTTTCCTACATAGTAGAATTGCTCGGTTGTTTGAGGTAGCTTAAATTCATAGGTATTACCTTTTTTTGTAGCTGTATGAACTCTATTAAAAGCAAAGCCTTCAAATTGATATAAAAATATCGAATCTGTTGCGGTACAATCTTGTAATTCTATGGACAGTTTTACTTTCTTAGCTAAATCTGCTGAAGTAAAAGCGACTAAGAAAAAGCTGATGCTTAAAAAGGAAACGAATAGTATTTTTTTCATTATTGTGGGATCTAAGATGTGAATTAGTTTGATTGCTATAATTGGATATTAAAAACAATGTGTTTACGAAATCATTGTGTTGCTTGTCTATTCTATTTAACTACTTTTCTCTTGTAAAGTTAAAAATTCTTTGGGATTCTTACCGTTAATATTATAAATCTGATTTTATAAAGAACCTTGTTTTCCGTTAATTCTTTCTTTTAATCAATATTTACATCCATATCTTCTAAAACACTTAATAATAATTGCAAATCTTCAAAAAATTCCCTGACTAACTCAAAACTTACATTCGACTGGAAGATATGTGGTTCTAAAAGGTCTTTAGGTTCTGTAACTGCTAAAAACATACTACTACCTATGAAGGATAGGTAAATTTCTTTTTCGGTCTTTTCTCTATAACTTAGAATTGCCTTCTGCATTTCGTGAGACAATATATTATTGACATTGGCATTTTTACTGGCCATAATTATAAATATTTCTCTAAAATGTCTAGAGACAATATCTTCAGCTATTCTACAGCCGATTCTATTTAATTCCTTGATGGTTCTGGATTGATATTGACTAAATTCTCTAGGTAAGACTATTATTTTACTTTTTTGAGAATGTGCTTTTGAATTAAAGTTTCCCTGAAAAAATACACCCTTAAAAATGTAATTTGACTTATTTCTAACTTTAGAATACTCCCTAACATTTAATTCACATAATTCAAAAGTCATTTCTCTATAACTGCCTTTTATAAAATCTTCCCCTTTATAAAAGGGAGCTGGTGTGGCAAATATTAGACTTGATAAAAAAGTTGATTTTGGAATTAATTTTTTAGGCTCATAAGTCATTTTTCCATAATTGATTTCATCATCTATAAAATCTAGGATTAGATTAACAATATTAGGTTTGAAAGTAATGACGAATTGTCGGATTCGATATAAAATGAAGCTGATGTAAAAAACAATAAATACTAAGAAGAATAAAGTTACGACTAGAATATCCACATAAATATCTAGGATAGTGACGCCAATTAGAAAAATGATAGAACCGAAAAGTAGTAATAATAACCGTTTTCGCTTTCGTTCCATTCGCACTAATTCGGGATGGATGGTGTGGTTATAAAAAAGGCGAAATTCGTGAAGGCGTTGCATGCAAAATTAGGTAGGTGTAGCCAACTTTGAATTACGGGTTATGTATTAGAAAATATAGATAACCCGTAATTCAATATTAGTTTGCGTTATTAGGTAGGTCTCCACATTCCTCTAAATATTGAGAAATAATATCATCCACAATATCTTTTAAATAGGATTTTTTAGACCTTGCTATATTTTTTAATTTTTCAATTTTCTTTTTTTCTAAGCTAAAAGTTACCCTCTTTTTCAATGGAGAACTAATGGTAAAATCTTCTCTATTCTCCATACTCGTTCGACGAATCAAAGCATCTATACCGATTACGGGGCGTTGGCTTCGTTTTTTTACCTTTGTATCTCTTCTTCCTCTTGCCATAGCGGACTTTTGAACTGGTTCTTTATAGTCATTATCGGATTCGCTATGAAATAAACCTTCTAAATCAGAAGTGAAGTTTTTGGAAGACCGCTTTTTGGGGCGCTTTCGACTAGTTGTATCTAGGCTTTCTCGGGTTTTCTCTTCAACCAATAACGGACGAATTCCTGGTAATTGGTCATTTGCACCTGTGTTCCCAAAGAGGCTTTCTAATCCCGCCTTAAATTTTTTCTTGCTCACAAGTATCGGTTAAATTTTACAAAAATGATTTTTTTTAAATAGTCTAAGAAGTGACTTCAAAATCAACTCAGCGAAATAATAGGTTATTTTATTTCGATTATTTGATTATTAGTAAAATAGATATACTCTTAACCCCCGATAGTTATCGAGACGGCTAACTGAGTTAGACCTCTACTTGTGCCGTTCTTTCTATTATTTCTTTACTAAGTGCTAAATAATCTTTTGCACCAGAGCTTCTTTTATTATACTCAAAAATGTCTTTTCGTTGTGCAGGTGCTTCTGCCAAAGCCACATTATCTCTGATATATGTCTCAAATACTCGGTTACCAAAAAACTTTTTAATGGTTTCTACTACATCTCTATTTAAGACTTTTCGATGGTCATACATAGTGGCAATTACTCCGCCAATAGATAGTTTTTTATTCAAACGGAATCGTACCTTATCTATGATTTGCTTGATTTTGGTCAATCCTTGTAAGGCTAAAAATTCTGTCTGTAGTGGAATGTAAACATAAGTGCTACTTGTCAAGGCATTTAATGTTAACAAACCTAAAGATGGTGGGCAGTCGATGATGACATAATCATAATCTTCCTCAACCACTTCTAGTAATTCTCTTAAAATATATTCTCTGCCTGCCTCATTAATCAATTCCATTTCTGCACCAGAGAGGTCTAAAGTAGAAGTTATGACATCTAAGTTTTCTTTTACAGTATAAGGTACTAATTCTGATTCACCTCGCAAGGCTTCGTATATAGTTGACTTTTGTCTAGGAATACCTAGTGAAAGTGAAAGATTTGCTTGTGGATCTAAGTCAATTAATAAAACTCTTTTTCCTAACTCTACCAGACCCGCTCCAATGTTAATGGCGCTTGTAGTCTTGCCCACACCTCCCTTGTGGTTTAGTAACGATATAACTAATCCCATGTTAATAATTGATATTGAATGAAAAAATGGTAAGAATATATTATCCTCACAGTATGTCTTTTTTATTATAAAATTAAAACAACAATCCTATTTAGATTAGTTGAATGGTGCTTTAATTTCGTGTGTAGTTTGGTTTCGATATAAAGCTATATCTGTTATGTTTTACAAATATATTGAAAATATAGAGAATTAGAGCAATAATCTATATATAATTCAATATACAGAAATTCTGCCACAAAAGGATGTAAATAAATTATTCTTTTTGAAACTCCCTTTTTTTCTAAAAAAAGAGAATTTTTTAATTTTTTTTCTTTTCTTTTTAATGCTTGATAGTCAGTTATTTAAAAACGTATTACTTATTATTATAATACGAAATTTAATAGCCAAAAGTTTTTCTAAAAAAACTTTTAATTTTTTTAGGTTATTCGAGACCTTTTTGTTGTAAAGTCGTCTCAACATAGCTTTTGGGCTGTGGGTGTAATCCAAAACATACTTTTTTGCTTTTAAAAAATGTATTTTTGCGCCCAGATTTTAGCGATTGGCAGTAAACCTAAATGAATTGGCAGATTTTATTTGAGGAAGCCAATATTTTTCAAGTTCTTTGCTAATCTATCAACAACTAATATTTTGCGTAAAGCAGTAGCATATATTTATGGAAATAATATTAATGAACCTAGGCATTTTTGCAATCAGCTTATATGTCCTATTACAAGCTTCTGATTTTTTTGTGGAGGCCGCAGAAAGAATAGGTTTAGCAGCAGGTATTCCCCCTTTTATTATTGGTGTTACTATTGTCGCTTTAGGTACTTCTTTACCTGAATTAGCTTCTTCTATTGAGGCGGTTTTAATGGGAGATTCTAAGATTGTAATCGGTAATGTCGCAGGGTCTAATATTGCTAATATTGCGCTAGTTTTAGGATTGGTTGCGGTGGTAGGTAAACAGGTGAAAGTCAACGAATCTATTATGAATGTGGATATACCAATTCTGGTTTCTTCCGCTTTTCTATTGTGGTTTGTCGTGCATGATCAAACGGTTTCTATTTTTGAAGCGATTGTTTTATTAGGGGCATTAGCTGTTTTTCTTTTTTATTCTTTAAATAATAATGAAGGGGAAGAAACGGAGAAAACTAAAATTAATGGAAAAGATATTGGTATTTTGATTCTTGCTGGTATTGCTATAAAATTTAGTGCAGAATATACCATTAAAAGTATTATCGAATTATCTAAATTACTAGAAATTGGCTCTGAAGTTATTGCTGCTAGTGTGGTTGCGTTAGGAACTTCTTTACCCGAAGTTTTTGTTAGTTTAGCCGCTATTCGGAAAGGAAAAACAGATATAGCTGTTGGGAATATATTAGGTTCAAATATCTTTAATACCTATGCCGTTATGGGTATTTCTGCTTTGGTTGGTACTTTGGTTATTCCTGTTAATGTGATTAATTTTGTCTTACCTTTTATGGTTGCTTTAACAGTCATGTTTGCAGTAATGTGTATTTCTAAAAAAATATCCCGTTGGGAAGGCTTAATGCTTTTGATTTTTTACGGCCTTTTTATGGTTGAACTTTTTTCTGATTTATAAGCGCTACAAATTCACTTAACATCATCGCCGTCGCTCCCCAAACGGTCTTACCATTTACATCAAAATAAGGCACATCCTTTACCGTATACTTATTTTTGAATTGCATAGATTTGTACTTTAAGGTTGCTGGAGCAATTAATTCTGCTAAGGCTACTTCAACGACTTCTGCTACCTCCCTTAATTGAGGAATAAAGTTGGGTACATAATCTACATATCCAATAAAAGGAAATACTTGAAAATTACTAGCTGGGATATACAAAGGCGTTAGTTCCCCTAATATTTTTATATCTTCTGTTAATACGCCTATTTCTTCATTCGCCTCTCTTAATGCACCTGCTTGATAAGATGTATCTGTAGCTTCTATTTTTCCTCCAGGGAAACTCATCTGCCCACTATGTTTATCTCTTTTTGTAATAACTCGCTGAATAAGCGGTAAATGAAGCTGACCATTTTTAGGATATAATAAACAGAGTACACTCGCTAAACGCACATCTGTTGGTGCAGTCTTTTCTTTAAAAGGCATTCTAGTTTTTGTTGCCATTTTATATTGGGCAGCTTTTCCTGGTAATGGCTTTTGTAATTGTTCTTCGATAAATGGAATGATAGAAGTATTTGGCATATTTTATTTATGCAATGTTTAGAGGTGAAAAAATAGATTACATTTTTTGCTTAATATATAACCATGTAGTTAAAATCTTATGATGTTTCAGTAGTATTATAGAAACTGTGTCAAATAGATTTTGACAACTCTTAATGTTTATCAAATTTTTGACTTATCACTCATAACTTATAACTCATAACTCTATATTTAGTTTTGTTTAAACAACTTGTAGCGGGATTATTGCCTATAATTTCTTAGATAAAACTTTTTGTTTGTTTTAAAAATGTAAATTCCTTATTTTTGTTGTAATATTTATTGTGGTTGTTCTCCAAAACAACATAATATTTCCCTTAACTTTGCGAATTAGTATTCTATAAAAATAATCTTGTCATTTATAATTATTGCTGATAATGAGTAACGAACCAAATAATAGTGACACTAATACAGGCCAATATCTGGAGGATAGTATTATTTCCCTGAAAGGAATGTTTCAGGATTACTTCTTGGATTATGCCTCCTATGTAATTTTAGAAAGAGCGGTGCCTGCAATTGAAGATGGACTGAAACCTGTACAACGTAGAATTTTATATTCCTTGAAAGAAAAAGATGATGGCCGATATCACAAAGTAGCTAATATTATTGGACATACGATGCAGTACCACCCACATGGGGATGCGGCAATTGGAGATGCTTTAGTGAATATTGGTCAAAAAGATTTATTAATTGATTGTCAGGGAAACTGGGGAGATAATCGAACGGGTGACCGAGCAGCGGCAGCAAGATATATTGAAGCTCGATTAACTAAATTTGCCCTAGAAATTGCCTTTAATAATCAAACGACCGTTTGGCAATTAAGCTACGATGGACGGAATAAAGAACCTGTTGAATTACCAATGAAGTTTCCGCTTTTATTAGCACAAGGAGCAGAGGGAATTGCCGTAGGTTTATCGACTAAAATAATGCCGCATAATTTTATTGAACTCATCAAAGGTTCGATAAAAATATTGCAAGGTAAGAAAGTGAAAATATATCCTGATTTTCAACATGGTGGTATTATTGATGTCACTAATTATAATAGTGGAAAACGTGGCGGTAAAATAAAAGTTAGAGCAAAAATTAAAATACTCAATAAAAATCAATTGGCGGTTACCGAATTACCTTATGGGGTGACAACAGGTAACTTGATTGATAGTATCTTGAAAGCCAATGATAAAGGGCAAATCAAAATTAAAAAAGTAGTCGATAATACGGCAGCGGATGTGGAAATTGCGATTGACTTAGCGTCAGGTATGTCTCCTGAAGTAACGATGGATGCGCTTTATGCTTTTACCAATTGTGAAGTGTCGATTTCACCAAATGCTTGTGTGATTATTGCTGACAAACCGCATTTCATGACGGTGGATGAAATGTTGGAAATTTGTACTGCACGTACAAAAGATTTATTAAAGCAAGAGCTAGAAATCAAGCTAAATGAATTAGAAGAAAAATGGCATTTTGCGAGCTTAGAAAAGATTTTTATTCAAGAAAGAATTTATCGAGATATTGAGGAATGTGAGACTTGGGAAGAGGTGTTAAAGATGATTGATATTGGGTTAAAGAAATATTTTGGTACGCCTAGCGACCCTGTTCAAAAAGGAGATAAGCGAGTTCAATTATTAAGAGATATTACGGAGGAGGATATTACTAGATTGACAGAAATTAAGATTAGAAGAATCTCTAAATATAATGTCTTTAAAGCGGATGAAAAAATAAAAGGTATTGAAGAAGAGCTGAAGCAAGTAAAGCATGATTTAGCTAATTTAGTTGATTTCTCCATTGCCTATTACGAAAACCTTTTAAAGAAATACGGAAAAGGGAAAGAACGAAAAACAGTTATTGCTTCTTTTGAAACGATTAAAGCAACCGATGTTGTCGCCAATAATGCCAAATTATATGCTAACCTTAAAGAGGGCTTTGTTGGTATGGGGATGAAAAAAGATGAATTTATTGCGGATTGTTCGGATATAGATGACATTATTGTTTTCCGTAAGGATGGAAAATTTAAAGTGGTAAAAATTGCAGATAAAACCTTTGTGGGTAAAAATATTATTCACGTTGCGGTATGGAAAAAAGGAGATGACCGAACGACCTACAATATGATTTATACTGACGGGATATCTGGCCGAACGATGGTCAAGCGCTTTAACATCAAAGCAATTACCAGAGATAAAGATTATGATTTAACCAAAGGGTCTAAAGGTTCCAAACTACATTATTTTACAGCGAATCCAAACGGTGAAGCGGAAATAATAAGGGTTCAATTAACACCAGGCTGTCGAGCCAAACTTAAAATGTTTGATTATGACTTCGCAGAGTTAGCTATCAAAGGAAGGTCTTCACAAGGTAATTTATTGACTAAATATCCTGTTCGGAAAATTAGCTTAAAACAAGCTGGTAAATCTACTTTGGATGCCTTGAAATTATGGATGGATGATGTCAGCGGGCGCTTAAATACAGATGGACGAGGTAAAGAACTGGGCGCATTTGATACTGGAGATTCTATCTTGGTCTTATACAGAGATGGTTCTTATCAGTTGACAGATTATGAGTTGACCAATCGCTATGATGTAAAGGATGTTTTAGACATTAAAAAGTTTGATAAAGATGCGGTGATTAGTGCTATTCATTATGATGCGGAGAAGAAAACGACCTTCGTGAAGCGATTTAATATAGAAGCGAATACCCTTGGTAAAAAATACCTCTATATTTCTGAAAATAAAAATTCCAAATTATTTTTTGCCAGCCTTCACCCAAATCCTATCGTACAATATTACGAAAAGGATAAATCTAAGAAAATTGAGAAGGAGGTTAAATTAGCTGAATTTATTGATGTAAAAGGTTGGAAATCACAAGGTAATAAATTGAGTAGTCAGCGAGTTATGGGCGTTAAGGATATTACGCCTGCCGATAAACCGACAGCTAAAAAAGATAAATTGAAACCAGGCGATTCAATTGATTTTGATTTAGGTGATGGACAAACTTCTTTGTTTTAAATTAAAAAATATCGAGTGGTCAAATAATATAATTTACCTTCGATAATATGTTAATAAAAAAGTGATGTTAGAGCAAATTTTGTTTTAGCGTCACTTTTTTTATTGGGTGAAAAGAATGAACGATATGCGATACAACTCACAAAGTTGTGTTACTTTCGAGCAGTTAACAGTAACATAACTCTGTGAGTTGTGCCAAGCTAATTTGAACTTATTTACGCACCTCAAAAAATATTTTTAACTTTTTTGTAACCATTCCAAAAATGCCCAGTACCCTTGTCGGAAATAATTTAAAAATGAGGATTAAATGAGTTAAATGTGAAATCATCCGTTACACACCGACTAAAAAGAATACCGTTAATGCAAATAGCGATTAAACATACAGATGAACAATTAATGGAACAAGTCAGTCAAGAAAACTTGAATGCCTTATCTGTATTGTTTGACCGCTATCAAGTGCCTTTGTATAATTTTTTCTATCGCCAAAATTATGATGGTGCGTTAAGTGAAGATTTAGTACAGACCGTTTTTGAACGAATTTTGAAATACCGACAATCTTATGTTTCGGGCATGACTTTTCGCTCTTGGATGTATCAGATTGCTCGAAATGCTAAAACAGATCATTATAAAAAACAATATAGAATTTCTGATTTTGTACAGCCTGATGATTTAGTAATAGCAACAGCTTCTATCGAAGAAAGTATGGCAGATGCTGAAGATTTACAGCAGCTAGAACGGGCGATGCAGCATCTACCAGATATGCAAAGAGAAATACTGGTGATGACGCGTTTTCAAAAAATGAAATATGGAGAGGTGGCGGAAATTTTACAATGTTCGGAAGGAGCGGTTAAAGTGAAAGTACATCGAGCTTTAAAGCAATTAAGACATATTTTTTTCAAAATGGAAAAGTATTAATTCATGGATATGGATACACAAAATATAACTACGCAATTGATTGATTATCGGGAAGATAACTTAACAGATGAGCAGATAACAGAGGTTGAAAATAATTTAATGTCCTCTGAAAAATGGCGAGCGATTTTAGCAGATTTAACATTATTAGATGACTTAATGGAGCAAGTACCTCTTGTTCAACCATCTACTAAATCTAAACAACGATTTGAACAATTATTGGCAGCCGAACAACAATCAACACCAATTGTAAACCTAAATCAATCTAATAAAACCCTTACGTTTAGTATTAATCAATTGCTTCAAATGGCAGCGGCTATTGTCCTATTAATTATGGGCGTTGGAATTGGTACACAATTTAAAAATAACCAATCTCAGCAAATGGAGATAGCCGCATTGAAATCGGAAATGCTGGGGCAAAAGAAATTACTGGCTTTGTCTTTACTCCAACAAACTTCCGCAAGTGACCGAATTAAAGGCGTTAATATTAGTTTGAAAGAAACGAGGATGGATGACCAGATTTTAAATGCCTTAATTGACCGAATGAACTTAGACAAAAATATTAATGTCCAATTAAAAGCCATTGAAGGCTTAGTCCAATTTGGTGAAAATAAAATAGTAATTACTGCCTTAGTCAAAGCTTTGACCAACCAAAAAAGTCCTGAAGTACAAATTGCGATTATGGAAGCTTTAGTCACCTTAAAAGTGAAGGATGCTTATCCACAATTTCAAGAAATTCTTCGAGACAAGGAAACGATAGATGCGGTAAAAAATAGTGCCGCTTCTGGTTTAGAAACTTTATTATAAGTAATCACCCGACGTAAATAGAGAAAGCGCTAAGCTAATGATTCTAGAAAATTACTAGTGCTTTCCATTTGCTGTTAAAAATTAAAATCAACAATATCATGAAAAATATATTTTTATTTGGCTTATTAACCTGCCTGACTCAATTTGTTTTTGCGCAGTCGCACACCGCTAAATTTAGCAATAGCGCTGGAGACCAAAAGATTCGAATTATTAAATCAAAAGGTGCAATTGTTATCTCGGCACATAATAGTTCTGAAGTTATCGCTTCTACGGATGATTACGAAGCGCCACCAGAACGAGCAAGAGGCCTTCGCCCCTTGTATAATAATGCGACAGATAATACGGGCATGGGATTGGAAATAAATGAATCTGGAAATGTGATGACGATTAAAACTGCTTCTAATAACGATATGGACTTTGAATTAAAAGTACCCAAAAATGCCGATATTTATATTGAAGAAACAGATTGGAATGGAGACGGAATTCGTATCAAAGATGTTGGCGGAGAACTTGAAATAGAAGCGAAAGGTTCTGATATTCAAATTGCAAATGCTAGCGGACCCGTGGTGGCGAGCGCCGTTAATGGAGATATAGAAATAACTTATGCTGCTGTCAAGCAAGACCAGCCTAATTCTATTTCTTGCACCAATGGATTTGTGGACGTCACCTTACCTAATAATACGAAAGCAGATTTAAAAATGAAATCTATCAATGGAGAAGTATATACTGATTTTGAAGTAGATTTGGGAAAAGGAAAAGAAGGCATGAAACGGATAAGTGGACATAATTTATCTGGAACGATTAATGGTGGTGGGGTAGAAATTTCTCTTCGGGCGATTAATTCTGATATTTATTTACGCAAGGGAAAATAGGAATAAACAGTTAGTAGACAGCTAATTGGGACAGCCTTTAACTAAATTTTTCTTACGACTATATTAGCATAAAACACTAGTGAATAGACGCTTATTCACCTGATACAATTATGCCTTTATCAAAAATAATATGCTTATGAAACGATGTACTTTTTATATATTCTTTAGCTTATTTTTCTCTATTGCTTTATTGGCGCAAGAGGTGCAAATAGTAGAAAAAAAATTTCCTTTGCCTCAAGGAAAGCGACTGGATTTAAATCTAAAATTTGGGTCAGATATCACCATTGAAACTTGGAATAAAGCCGAAGTGGGATTTAAAGCAATCATTGATTATAATGAACCTGGTATTGAAAAAGTCCATACAATTGATATTGACGATGATGCTAATTCTTTAAGTATTGCAACGGATTATGACTTTGATGGACACAAACCCTCAAGCTGGGATTGTAACGGACAAAGTAGGAATTATCATAATAAAGGAATGTATTGTATTAAAGTACGATATGAACTGATGCTTCCTGTTAATGCTAAAGTTGATTTGGAAACGATTGCAGGAAATATTGAAATCAAAGGATTTAAGGGAGAAATGCGAGCGAAATCTATTAGTGGATATGTAGATTTTTCTTTAGCAGCAACTCATCAAACTAGATTGAAACTTCGTTCTGTGACTGGAGAAATATATACTGACTTTGATATAGATTTAGACAAAAATAGTTCCGCCTATTCTAAAAAATTGACATCCGAACTTAATGGAGGAGGAGATAGGATTTTATCTTTGGAAACGGTTAGTGGTGATATATTTTTTAGGAAAATTTAGTGTAAAATAAGAAGTAGCTTAGACCTCTGGTCTGAGTAGTTCTGAGTAAGCAAGTAAATAATTTGAACCCTGTGCTACTCAGACCAGAGGTCTAAGCTACTTCTTATTTTATCAACGCTTTATTAATTCGTCGAATCAAAGCAGGTCCTTCATAAATCAGACCTGAGTAAATCTGCACCAAAGCAGCACCTGCATCCAATTTCTCTTGCGCGTCTTTTGCCGAAGCAATTCCACCTACTCCAATAATCGTTAATTTACCATTAGATTTTTGAGACAAATAACGAATAACTTCCGTTGCTCGGTTGGTTAAAGGTTGTCCACTTAAACCACCATTGCCAATAGCTTTGATAGAGGCATGAGATTCCTTCAAGCCACTTCGACTAATCGTGGTATTCGTAGCAATGACGCCATCAATTTTTGTGGTAGCAACAATGTCTATAATATCATCCAACTGCGTATCCGTTAAATCAGGTGCAATTTTTAGCAGAATAGGTTTCGGCTTATTTTTTTGTTGGTTCAAATCCTGTAAAAGAGTAAGCAATTTTGTTAACGGCTCTTTTTCTTGTAAATCTCTAAGATTAGGCGTATTCGGCGAACTGACATTTACCACAAAATAATCTACGTAAGGAAATAATTGCTCAAAAGCATAAGTATAATCGTCCGACGCATTTTCGTTTGGTGTCACTTTATTTTTACCAATATTTCCTCCGACAATTAAATTTTTAGGCTTGCCTTTTTTTAAACGTTCAACTAATGCGCCTACGCCTTCATTATTAAAGCCCATTCGATTGATAATCGCCTCATCTGCTTTCAATCGAAATAGCCTTGGTTGAGGGTTGCCTATTTGTGGTTTAGGCGTAACCGTACCTAATTCGATAAAACCAAATCCTAGATTCGACATTAAGCGAAAATATTTGCCATCTTTATCAAATCCTGCAGCTAAGCCAACAGGGTTTTTAAAAGTTAAACCAAATAATTTTCGTTCTAAACTTTTATCTTCTACGGTGTAATATTTTTTTAATAACCAGCCTACTATTGGAATACTAAAGCCGATTCTAGCTAATGTAATAGTGAGATGATGTGCTTTTTCTGGTTGGAATAGAAAAAGAAACGGTTTTAATAAATTATACATTTAAATAGTTGGTTGTTTTGTAGAACTAGAATAATATTTTTACAGATTATACGGGCGACATAATTTGTAAAAGGGGTTTTAAAAACTGAATCAAAATATACTCGATTCCGCTTTTAAAACCCCTTTTGATTTCTTTGAACTTGATTATTTATGGAAACCAAGACTCAAAAAGCTAATTCTATTTTATGCTTTATCAGATAAAACTATTGAAATCCTAAAGAATCTGCTTCTACTTCATCCCCATAAATATCATCAAAAAAGCCATCGTCTTCTCCTTTCTCAAAATCAATCACATCTCCAGCGTTTTGATATTTGCTACAATCTAATTCAATCCCTAATTGTCCAGGTGGTTTGAAGAAAGTGGCTTTGGTATCAAAATCTAGGTCTTTATCCGCTTCAATTTTTAGCATTAATTTAGCAAAAAATGGATACGCCATTTTACCTCCTTGACCTAAAGATTTATTTTTAAAACGAATCCATTGGTCTTCTCCGCCTACCCAAGTACCAACGACTAAATTTGGCGTAATACCCATGAACCAACCATCAACATGGTCGTTAGTCGTTCCTGTTTTACCACCTGCTTCTGTTTTTATTTTATGAAAATCTCTTTTGCCTCTGGCTGCATTTTTTAACATTTCGACCATCACATAATTTGCCGTAGCATCTAATGCTTTTCTTTCTAATGCTTCATCCTCATATATAACCCGACCATTCCTATCTTCAATTCTTGTGATAAAGGTTGGTTTATTATAAATACCATTATTGGCAAAAACCGTATAAGCCCCCGTCATTTCTTGTACAGATAAATCTGTTGCTCCTAATGCTAAAGAAGGAACTGGTAAGATTCTTTTTTGACCGTTAGCATATTTTGATTCCGTATCAATGCCCATTCTAGATACGATATTTACTACCGGTTTTGGACTCCCTAATTCTTTCATTAACCAAACGGAAACCGAATTTAATGATTTCTTTAAACCTTGTTGTAAGGTAACTCTTTTATTGGAAAATAGACTAAAATTGGCTGGACTCCAATCTTCTGAAAGTATAAAACTTCCTTCGCCTACTTTGATGGTGTGTTGGACATCCAATACTTCCATACAAGGAGAAAAACCTTGATTTTGAATAGCCGTTGCATAAACAAATGGCTTAAAAGTAGACCCTACTTGTCGAATGGAAGTAACGTGGTCATATTGGAAATATTTGTGATTAACGCCGCCAACCCAAGATTTAACGTGACCCGTAATTGGGTCAACTGCCATGGAACCAATCTGCAAAAACATTCGGTTATACTTGATTGCTTCTAATGGCGTCATGACGGTGTCTTTTTCCATCTGCGCATTATAAGTGAAGACCTTCATTTTAGTTGGCTTTTCAAAAGATTCTTTCACATCTTTTTGAAATTCAGGCCAGTACTTTTCTACATTTTTCCAATTAGGATTTTTCATTACCTTTCGGTAATTAGAAGCTTGTGTTGCAGAAATTCTATTTTCACTAATTAATGTAGCGATGCCTTTATTAGAATTGAGCATTCGTTCCAAATCCGTATCTCTTAATCGAATATCTGGGATATCTCGTTTTAAAGCGGCTAGAGATTTACCAATATGCTTTTTCTTTAATTCTGCGTATAAGTCAGTTTCTCGAATTAAACGTTTTAAGACATTTTGACGAATATTTAATAAGCGCTTTTTTTCTGCTTCTTTATCAAATCCTGGATTTTTATTCCAATCATCTTTTTCCTCTACATAAGTCCAAGGATCCGAATTTCTCCATTCTTTAAAAAAGGTCTTTTGCAATTGTTCCATGTGTTCAACTGCTGCCGCTTCTGCGTGTGCTTGTATTTTACGATCTAATGTAGTATAAATTTTTAAGCCGTCTACAAAAATATCATAATCACTACCGTCCGCTTTTTTTTCTGAATTTTCAGATTTCAGAATAGCCATTAATTGATTTCGCAAGACGATTCTAAAGTGAGGCGCTAATCCGTCTCGGTAGGTCTGGCGAGTAAACTTCAAGCCTAAGTCTAAGACTCGAATAGAATCATATTCCGCAGGTGTTAAAAAACCAGCGACTTCCATTTGTTTTAGTACAATTTCTCTACGTTTTTTAGTTTTTTCTGGTCTTCTGACGGGATTGAAATAAGAAGGATTTTTTAACATTCCGACAATCATCGCTGCTTGCTGGATATTTACGGAATCTTGTCGTTCTCCAAAATAAGTTTCTGCTGCTCCTTTTATACCAAATGCACCATTAATGAATTCAAATTCATTGAGGTACATGGTCATAATTTCTTCTTTTGTATAAGTCCGTTCTAATTTAATAGCTGTTATCCATTCTCTTAGTTTCTGGATGCCTCTTTCACCAAGATTTTTAGCCGTTTGTCCTGTAAATAATAATTTCGCTAATTGCTGAGAAATCGTACTACCGCCACCAGAACTCTGGTCTCCTCCTGCAACGGTCTTGAATAATACCCGCAATAATGCCCAGAAATCAATTCCTGAATGGTCATAATACCGAAGGTCTTCGGTTGCTATTAAAGCGTTAATCACATTAGGGGAGATTTCCTCGTAAGCAACAGGTACTCTATTTTCTCGAAAATAGCCGGCTCCTAAAGTACTTCCGTCAGCTGTAAAAACAACGGACGCAAAATTATTTTTAGGATTTTCTAAACTATCAAAAGAAGGTATTTTGCCGTAGGAGGCAACCGTCATTAGTGCGGCAAAGCCTAATAGGCCTGCAATCAAAGTACACCAAAGTCCAATGATAATTTTTTTATAGGTAGGTCGTTTTTCCAAACGAATTTCTTCGTTTGTTTTAGTATTGGTAGTTTGCATTTAAAATAGATTGAATTCTAAAGCCTCATAGTATATTCGGATGTCAGTTGTCAGTTCGATTTGCTAAATCTAACAGATTTAGTAAATCTTAATTTCTGATAACATGAATCTAGTCCCAATATACAAAGATATGTTTTGTTAAGATAGTCTGAAACGACTTTTAACTCATAACGCCTTTTTCCACTTCAATATTCCTATAATAATCCAAACTTTCTAGGATTAATGCTTGATTACAGGTTTGATTGATGATGGCTTTTCCTGGCGCTGTTAATAATGTGAAGTTAATTTCGTCTTTCTCATTCTTCTTATCCTTTTTCATTAGACGAATTAATTTGGGGTAGGCGTCACGACTTAAATCAACTTTATCATAAATTTTTATAAAAAAATTGGTGATTTCTTCTAAATCAGAAAGGGATAAACCAGAAATTTTATGCGCAATATAAGATTCACAAATCATTCCGATAGCAATCGCTTCTCCATGTAATAGCCTATTTGGTGTTTCCAGTAAATCACTTTCAATGGCGTGACCAATGGTGTGTCCAAAATTTAATGCTTTGCGCAATCCTGCTTCAAAAGGGTCGATTTCTACAATACGCTGTTTTATCTTTAAAGAAGGGGCTAAAAAACTTACCCAATCTATATTTTCTAAATCATCAATTTTTTGAATGCGTTCCCATTGGGCTTTATCTTCAATCAAGCTATGTTTAATAATTTCTGCAAATCCACTTCTTAATTCTCCTTTGGGTAAAGTATCATGAAAAATAGCGTCCACAAAAACTGCTTTTGGATTTTCAAAAACGCCCACACTATTTTTTACTTCATTAAAATCTATGCCTAACTTACCACCAATAGAAGCATCAACTTGGGATAATAAAGTTGTTGGAATTTGAATAAAATCAATCCCTCGTTTATAGGTACTCGCCGCAAAACCACCCATATCTCCAATAACACCACCACCTAGATTGATACATAAATCCCTACGACCAATGCCATTATCCATCATCTGCTGCCAAATCAATTGGGCGGTATGGATATTTTTATTTAACTCTCCTTCGGGTACGGTAATTAATAGAAAATTACTGATATCAATATGCTTTGCTAAAATAGGAAGGCAGTATTTTTCTGTATTATTATCGACTATTAAAACAGTTCTTGGATAGTTTTTTTCTTGCAAGAATGTTTTTAAAGCAGGAAAAATATCTCCTACAAAAATGGAATAATCATCTAAATCTAATTGCTGCATTGTGCTATATTTAATCAACTATTTTCTTTTCAACTTACCACAAAAGTACGATTAAAGTTCCTGCCGAAAACAGTTCTTATCCTGTTTTAAAGTATTTTTAATAATAAAATTGTGTATATATATTCCAATCCAATAGATTTTAGTTGAAAATTGAACTATATCCGCTCATATGTAGTTGAAAAAGTGAAAAAGCATTAATTTTGCAGAAATTTTGTTGAACCCACATAAAAATGGGTAAAAGGAATAATTATTGATTTTGGTTTGGTAAAAACCATAATAACCATAAACTTAATATGCTTATGAATCCTAATGAAGAGAAAACTAGATATTCTGATGATGAATTGGATGAATTCAGAATTTTAATTGAAAATAAATTGGTTAAAGCCAAAGAGCAATTAGATTTTTATTTAACTCAATTAGGAGAAATTAATGAAAATCAAAATGCGAAGATTAAAGGATTAGATGATGGCAATGGTACGCAAGAAGTAGAACGAATGAATACTTTAGCTGCTCGACAAAGAAAGCATATCCATCATTTAGAAAATGCTTTATTAAGAATTCAGAATAAAGTATATGGTGTTTGTCGGTCAACAGGAAAGTTAATCTCAAAAGGTAGATTAAAAGCTGTTCCTCATGCGACTTTAAGCATTCATGCAAAACAAGCGAGATAAATAATCGTTAAAATAAGGCGATTATTCAACAATTAATTAAAAATAGTGATTATACAATCGTGCTGTATAATCACTATTTTTTTAGTTTTAACCAGATTGTACCTAGGTCGTAAAGGGTGGTTATTTGTACCTTTACAAATTCAAACCGAAAATCATCATAAAAAATATAGATTTGAAGCGTTCCCATATCATTATTATCATTGTTTTATCAGTACTTCTTTTAGACCAAGCCTTAAAAATTTGGGTCAAAACCAATATGGAATATGGCGAATATTTTAACCTACTTGGTTTTGATTGGGCTAGAATTCACTTTGTCGAAAATCCAGGGATGGCTTTTGGAGCGGAAATTCCTTGGGAATATGGTAAATTAGCTTTGAGCTTATTTAGAATTGGTGCGGTCTTTTTTCTAATTTATTATATTGGGGAACTGATTAAAATGAAAGTGTCTTTTGGGCTATTAATTAGTTTTGCCTTGATTTTAGCAGGCGCATTGGGGAATATATTGGATAGTGCCTTCTATGGATTGATTTTTTCTGCTTCGGAATATCATGGAGGTTTAGCGGAGTTTATGCCAGAAGATGGAGGTTATGCTAGTTTTTTGCATGGAAAAGTAGTAGATATGCTGCACTTTCCTTTGTTCCAAGGGAAATTTCCTGAATGGTTGCCTAAATGGGGTGGAGAGCATTTTGAATTTTTTCGACCCGTTTTTAACTTAGCGGATACCTCTATTACAGTGGGGGTTTTAAATATCATTTTATTTCAAAGAAGCTTTTTTGCGGTAGATGAGTCAGAAGAAAATAAAAACTTAGACGCAAGTGAGAATGCTAGTGTTTCAACGATAACTAGTGAAGCAACGGTTGCTACTGAAGCTACTGAATTGTCTACAGAAGATTTAGCAGCTACAGATTCTGTGATTACAGGCGTGAAACCAGATGGGGTTAATCCAGAAAATATTGACCCACACAGTCCTCTAAAAGAGTAATTCTTTAGTACCGTCGAATTCATTCGACCTCTAGAAACAGTACTTATCTATTATCGTCGAATGAATTCGATGGTACAGATAAAAAAAGGCTTAAAAATTATACTATCGAATGACCTCAGAGAGGTCAAAAGTCTTTAGGAAATGTTAGAAAAGGCAATTTTTACGACCTCAGAGAGGTCGCATTTAGTAAATTTCGTTCGTTTTTAATATTCGACCTCTCTGAGGTCAAAAATAACACAAAATTGAGATACTAAAATGCTACTCATTTTATCTGTACAGGTCGAATGAATTCGATGGTACTAAAAGACACCAAATAATTTCAATATCGCCCAAATAACGACGACGACTAATAAGCGATACGCCCAAACACCTGCATTTTTATATTTAGAAGCATAAGTAGCAGTTAACCAACCACCAGCCGTTTGCCCAATTGCTAGAATACCTCCTAATTGCCAATCAATTAATCCTTTGTATTGAAAAATAGCGACGGCTATAATGGTATAAACTGCTACGACGAAAGTCTTGACGGCATTTCCGTCAATAATATTATACTTGGCAATTAAAACCATGGAGGCTAAATAAAAAACACCCATCCCCATTTGAATAAATCCTCCATAAAAGCCTAAGGCTAAAAAAACAGGAATAACAATCCAGAGAGATAATCCTTCTAATTCATTCGTTTCTTGTAACCATCTTTTGGGTTTGATTAGAATAACGAATAACATTAAAATCATCAAATATTGAAAAACGGTTTTAAATTGCTCATTACTGACCCAAACTGCTAAAAAAATACCTGCTATTGCACCAATAATCGTAGGAACTGTATACCGGCTGCTTTTCATCATGTCAAGTTTTCCATGCTTGTGAAAAGCATAAGTACCTGCTAAACCAGCGGTTAAGACGCCAACTCTATTAGTACCATTTGCCATATTTCCTGGCAGACCTAGTAATTCTGTCAAAATAGTCAACGTAATTGCTGAACCACTTCCCGCTAATGTATTAATAACGCCTGCTGCAAAACCTCCAAAAATGGCGATGCCGTAATGATACCATTCTAATTCCATTGCTTTTATATTTTGCTCAAAGGTAGAGACAAGGATTGAATTATGAAAGGATTAAGGGGGAATGCTCAAACTCAACTTCAAACTCAAACTCAAAAACTAGAAGTAATTGAGACAGGTGTCGGACACTTATTATATATGAATGATTCGATTTTAATCATTAAAATATTTGTATTTTATTAATTCAAAGTGTCCGACACCTTTTGCAGTAAGACCTAATAACGGATAAATGAGATTTTGTACGGTTTAAAAAATATATGTGGAGAATAAATTTGACTTAAACTTTGATGGGTAAAAAGAATTCGGTTAATTTTATGGCTTTTCTAATTTCTCCAGAGAAAAGTACACTCATAATGCAACATGAAGAGATAAAAAGACTCTTGTCTTTTTCGCCTGCGGTTAAGTTATTGCGTTCTAAAAATGCTCCTTTAATTATTAGTTTTCTCTACGAAGAGTTTAAAGCAAATAATCGGATTACTTTGCCTGCCTACGAATTAATCAGTCACTTAGCAGAATATATTGAAGCCTTGGAAGACCAAGAATTGATGGAGATTGAAGGGAAAGATTCCTTAGTCATGGCTCGAAAATTTTTGGATAATTGGTGCAACGAAGACCATCGGTTTTTAAAGCGCTACCCAAATGATGAGGGAGAACCTATCGTCGAATTAACGACCCATACAGAAAAGGCTTTTCAATGGATGGAAAATTTACAGAAGCGAGAGTTTGTCGGTACAGAATCTCGTTTTTTGAATATTTATCGTCAATTGCGGGAATTAATTGATAATACCTCGGCTGACCCAAAGCGAAGAATTAAGGAATTAGAAAAGAAAAAGAAAGCCTTGACGAGAGAGATTAATGCTATTAAAAAATCTGGTACGGTGGAGACTTTCAATGATACGCAAATCAAAGAACGGTTTTATAATATTACCAAAACGGCCAGAGAATTACTGTCAGATTTCAAAGAAGTAGAGCATAATTTTAAGGATATCAGTTTGAACATTTATCGCCAACAAACAAAAGAAGGGGTTAATAGAGGACAGATTTTAGGTTATACTTTAGATGCAACGGAACAACTGAAAGGCTCTGACCAAGGCAAGAGTTTTTATGCCTTTTGGCAATTTTTAATTGCAGATACTAAGCAAGATGAATTGATGGAAATGATTCATTATACTTATAAATTGTTAAAGGAAAAGAATATTGATTACGCCGATAATTTTTTAAGAAAGATAAAAATTTACCTACATAATGCAGGTCAAAAAGTTATTGATAGTAACCATTTACTGGCAGAGAAATTAAGTCGAATTTTAGCAGAACAAAGTTTAGTAGAACGGAGAAGAGCTATCGAAATTATTCGAGAGATTAAAAATTTAGCCGTTAGTAAAATCGGTAAATTGCACGGTAAAAAAGATTTTATTTATATCGAAGGCTTGCCAGAAATAGATATGTCTTTTGACCGACCAATTGGCAATCCGCCACAAAGAGCGACTTTTAAAAATCAACCTACAGAAATTGGTAGCACCCAATTAGCGTCTGCAAACCTAGGTGTCTTATTCGACCAATTTGAAATGGATAGGCAACAACTAGAAACCAATATTACCGAGTTGTTGAAAAATAATCAAGAAATTACCCTTTCAGAAGTGGTGCGAAAATATCCTATTCAAAATGGTTTGGCAGAAGTATTGACTTATTTTTCTATTGCCGCTACTTCCAAAAAACATTTAATTAGAGACGATAAAAAAGAATCGATTCCGTGGATTTTAGCCGAGGACATAGCTTCTGCTAAAAAAGAAATTCATTTGCCGCAAGTAATTTATGTGAGATAAAATATAAGTACCGTAGCTTGGACATTCTTGTCTGAGCAGCATAACGAGATTTACTCGGACAAGAATGTCCAAGCTACGAAATAGACAAAAATATAAAATGGAAGATACTACTAAATTACCACCTTACGCCCCACTTCTTGTGAAGTTATTCCAAAACGTCATCTATGACGAAGACCGAAAAACTTGGCAAGACCTCATCACTTATCAACGACCAATTAGGGCGTATTTTGCAACGATTGGTGTCGAATTAATGCTGAATGAACAAGATGGATTTGCCTTCATTAGTCAGCCTGATGAAATGGACGGACAGAAAGTACCAAGGTTGGCAAGTCGGATGCCTTTGTCCTACGAAGTGTCCCTTTTATTAGTGGTTATCCGAGAAGCTTTAGAAGAATTTGATGTACAAAATACAGATTCTCGAACGCTTTTTATTACCAATAAAGACCTCAAAGAGCGGATTGAATTATTTTTTGAAGATAAAGCGGATAAAGTCAAATTATTAGACCGATTTGACGTGTATATTAATGCAGTTGTCAAATTAGGTTTTTTAAAAGAACGAGACGTCAAAGGCTACGAAGAACATGTCAAAACTTTTGAGGTGCGTCGAATTATTAAGGCGAAAATTAATAATGAGAAATTAGAGGAGATTAAGGCAAAGTTGAAAGGGGCTTAGTTGATTGGTTCATTAATTATTGATTAAGACTAATCTCAATAATTGTAGTAAAACTCGTCCTATAAATTGAAAAATATGTTTTGGAAAAAAAGGAAACCTATTCTTAGACCTGATTTTAAACTAGGAGATGTTGTCAAATTAAAAAAAGGCACCAAACATGATTTGCTAGATGCTGATATAAGTGATTGGCGTGGAAGAATATTTGAAATACATGAAACTGAGGTAGAATTAGAACTGGATTCTATTACATTAAAAGGACTTACTAAAGAAATCCTTGATGTATATGTTGAGAGAGAAGAGGATCCACATATTTTATATGTACCATTTAAAGATATAGAAATTAGTGAACCAAGGGATGAAGAAAAAGAGGTCGAAAAGGTACAAGATTTACTTATAGAAAAAATAGATGCAGAAAATGGTATTCCAAAATTTAGGAGAGATTATTCTAAATGGGTAAGGCATTTTCAACGAGATAATGCTTATAAAAGCATGAGTAAAAAACATCGAAAGCATACTGATTTTATTCTGGATACCTTTTTAAATTATATGTATGACTATCAAGGACGAATTCCACAAAAGTGGAATTTACTTTCTGTAAAAGAAGTCTTACTTCATTATGTGCCTACCAAAATTAGTGCAGAAAAAGAAGTGTTTGCAGTTTATGGAGATGTGCTTTTAGCTTACTTTAAGTTCTTGCAGGAGCGGCGATATGTAGGTACGAAATCTTTACAACAATTAGTTATTAAAGTGAAAGATAAAATTGTAGAAAACTCTCAAGATAGTTCAACTTGGGGGCCAGCTAAAACTTTAATAATGAAAGCTATAAATGCAGGAGTCGATATGGATGATGAGAAAGCAGTAAAAAGATTCATGATAAAAGAACAAGCGAAAACGATATTTGGATTAAGTAGAAATAAAAAGTAGCCAAATAAATTTATCAAAAGCGCATTACTAAAATTAAACAAATATGAGCAGCAAAAACGGCACGAAAGAAACAGGAGGTTACCGTTTACAATACATAGAAATTTTTAATTGGGGGACTTTTGACCAGAAAATTTGGCGATTAAAACCCAATTGTAAAAATTCATTATTAACAGGGGCAAATGGTTCTGGGAAAACGACTTTAGTGGATGCGATTATTACCCTTTTAGTACCACCTGGGAAAAGGCATTACAATCAATCTTCGGGTACGACGAGTAAGCGAGAACGGAACGAAAAAACATATACTTTAGGCGCTTATGTAACTGTACAAAGTGAAAGTGGCTTAGCAGCTAAAACTAAGCACCTTAGAACTAAAGACGATTTTTCCATTTTACTAGGCGTGTTTTATAATCCAGCAACGAAAGATTATTGTTCTTTAGCACAAGTATTTTGGTTTTCTAATAATGATTTGAAGAAGGCTTATTTTATAGCGCCAACTGCTTTGACGGTAGAAGAACATTTTATTCCACTAGATACAGGTGGTGTTTGGAAAAAGCGATTGAAGAAAACTACGGAAGCGGAATCGTTTGATAGTTTTACCAAATACCAACAAGATTTCTCTAAGCGATTTGGGTTGAAATCAGAGAAGGCGTTGAGCTTGTTTGCACAAACGGTAGGGATAAAAGTATTGGGCAATTTGAATGCTTTTATTCGGACTAATATGCTGGAAGAACACGATGCAGAAGGAGAGTTTATTAACTTACGGGAGCATTACGAAAATTTATTAAGTGCCCATCAATCTATTGAAAAAGCGAGAGAACAAGCGAATTTATTAGAACCGATTGTGGAAAATGGCGCTGCTTTTCATAAATTAGAAAAAGAAGTCGAACACCTCATTCAGCTACAAGAAAGCATCCCTCCCTTTTTTGCTAAAAAGAAAAAAGCTTTATTGAATGAATCGCTGAAATCGTTGAAAAATGACATTATCAAACGAGAAAATCAATTAGTAGATATTCGCCAAGAAATTGCTCGACAAAATAATCAGCGGACAGATTTACAAGTGGCGATTAGTACGGATAAAGTGTATGAGCAAGTGCAGAATTTGGACAAACAAATTCAGCAAGTACAACGGGAACAAGAGCAGCAAAAAAATCGAGCCAATCGCTATAATCAATTAGCCGACCCGCTAGGTTTTAAAATTGATCCGAATGAAAAAACGTTCTACAAAGCACTAAACGATAGCAAAGGAGAAATTACTCAATTGCAAGGGACTTTGGAGGAATTACGAGGAGATGAAGTAGACATTCAAATACAATTAAATGCTTTAAAAGGCAAAGAGGAAGACTTGGAAGAAGAATTAATTTCTCTACAGAAAAGAACGAATCGAATTCCATTAGAACAAGTGCGGATTCGAGCCACCATTTTAGAAAAACTAGACCTTGCGGAATCGACTTTACCTTTTGCCGCTGAATTAATAAAGATTAAAGCTGCCGAAAAAGAATGGGAAACACCAATTGAACAAGTCCTTCGCCCATTAGGTATGACGCTTTTAGTACCCGAAGCGCATTTTGAAGCGGTGTTGACTTATGTGCATAAAGGAAAGTTAAATGGTAAAATTACTTTTAGAAAAGTAGGCGATTTACCTTTTGATAAAGTGAAAACTGCTAAAAAAAGTATCCTACAAAAACTAGAAATTAAGCAAAATCATGCTTTTACCAATTGGTTGGAATATACGATTGCCAATTCCTATAATTTTATGACAGAAAAAGGGTATAGCCAATTAGGTCAACATGCCCAAAGTGTAACGGGAAGAGGTACGATTAAAAACCATGCGCATTTTGAACGAGATGATAGTGTGGAAAATAAAAACACCAGTTGGCATATTTTAGGGTGGGATAATAAAGCTTCAGTCAATGCACTAAAAGCAGAACTTTCGACTATTAGCAAGGAGATTAATCAAATTCAGCAAACTTTAAAAAATAATAAGCAACATCGACAACGAACAACTCAACGAAAAGACCAACTAACTCGTTTTATCGGCTTTGAACAGTTTGGAGAAATTGATTGGAAAACAGCACAAAAAAACGTCAAACAGTATCAATCAGAAAAAGAAACCTTAGTCAATAGTTCTAATCAATTGCAAGAGCTAGAAAAACAGTTGCAAGGATTAATTCGTCAGATTGAAGGTTTAGATACGGATAGAGACCGCTTGATTGAACAGAAAAGTACTTTGCAAAATCGTTTCGATAGTTATCAACAACAATTAAAAGAAACCGAGGATATATTAGGTCAATTAACGAACGCTTCTTTTTCCCCTTTTCAAGCAAGGTTAGACGAATTAGTAGCAGAAGAAAACCTAATTGTTTCTACGATTGGCAAGACTGAAAATAAAATTAATAAGGATATTGGGCAGCAGCGAATGGATAAGACAAGAGAATTGAGTAAGGTAGAAAAACGTTTGTCTTTGGCAATGCAGCGGTTTATTACGCCCACCCAAAAGGTGTTAGAAAAATATCCCAACTGGACAGCAGATACGATTAATTTTCAACCTGATAATAAATACTTGCCTGAATTTAAGGCGATGTATGATAAAATTCGACAAGAAGACTTGCCGAAATACCAGAAGCGATTTAAAGATTGGTTGAATGAACGCTTGATTTTCGATATTGCTAACTTTAAAACTTCTTTGGAAAATAAAGAGGTAACCATTTTGGAAAGTGTCGAAGAAATTAATTCTTCTCTCAAAGACATCCACTTTAATAGCAATCCAAAAACCTATATTCAACTAGATATTCATAAAACTAGAGATATTGCGGTCAGGGAATTCAAAGAAATGCTTAAAGATGCGATGCCTGACCCTGCGAAGTTGATTCAAGGAGATGAAATCGAATTAGAAAAGAGTTTTAAACGCATTAGAAAAATTATTGAAGAATTAACCGATAATGAACCTTGGCGGAAAAAAGTAACGGATGTTAGAAATTGGTTGGAATTTGCGGCCATTGAACGGTATCGTGCCGATGATAGTCAACGACAATATTATGTGGATAGTCAGAGTTTATCGGGTGGAGAAAAAGCGAAATTAGCTTATACGATTTTAGCTTCTGCCATTGCTTATCAATTTGGAATTCGTAGTCAAAATAGTCGTCGAAAATCTTTCCGTTTTGCGGTTGTCGATGAAGCGTTTAGTAAGGTGGATCCTGAAAACTCTGTTTATGCGATGGAATTATTCAAACAATTGAATTTGCAATTGATGGTGGTTACACCGCTTGATAAAATCAATTTGGCTGAACCGTATATTCATGCGGTGCATTATGTGCAGAATAAGGAAAAGAAAAATTCGGAGGTGTTTGATATGCCGATGGATATTTATGAACAGAAGAAGAAGGATTTTCGGGAAGGGGAAGAATAAAATGATAGTTTAAAAAACTAAATTTGAATCTATGAAAGTAGGAGATTCTATTAAAATAAAAGAAGGGATTATAGATCCTGATACGGGGATGGAATTGGATGGGTTCATTGGAAGAATAAAAGAATATTTGGCTAGTAACTTGGTCAATATCGAATGGGATAGTGTGAGTTTACAAAACTTGCCAACTACTTATATTCGAAGTGCCATCGATGGAGGTTGTGATTATTTGACTTATAATATTGAGCCGAAAGATTTAGAAATATGTGTTGCTAGAGATACACCTGCTGATGTTATTAAGGCGGTGAGGAAATTAGGGGAGAAATGGGACAGGGTAGAGATTTTTGGAGATAAGGCGGAATTAATAGAAGAAATTCAAGAAGGAGTCGGTTTCTGGGATTATTTAGAAGCAGAAATTGACTTTCCCTTTATGGCAACTTATGAGGATGAATATCAAAAATATGAGGATAGGGATAAGGTGAAAGTCCTAAAAATTGATAATTTTGATGACCATTATGGTTTATTAATGAAGTGTAGAATAGGACGAAGGCAATACATTTTTCCGCTTTGCGAATTAACCGCAAATGATGGAGAAAGTGAGCAAACTAAAGCTGCGGTGGATTTGTATGGAGAATATTTTTGGAATCGGTAACTATGATAACACCACAAAATATACAAAAAAAAGCCCTCCGTCACTACAAAGCCTTCCTCTCCGCTGTCTTAACTAGAACTCATTTCTTCCCACTTCCAATCAAAGGCAACAAAGGCAAGGCAAGCCAACCAATGGATGAATTATTTCCTGCCCTAAAAAGATTATTGGAAGGGGCAAAAAATAAAAAGGGCTATGGATATACGGTAACATTAAAGGCAGTCCAAACTCGACATGCTGGAGAAATTTCGATGCCTGATGAAATCTATTTTGAAAATGTAGAAGATTATGTGAAATTTATTGAGAAGGAACAAGAGTTTTTAGCCTTTCGGAAAGTGGCCATGAAAAGCCAGAAATTATTGCCTGCTATTTTACCTTGGATGCAAGAAAATCCCTTAAAAGTAATTAAGCATTTAGTGGATTGGGAAACTATTTTAAAAGTAGGACAATATTTTTTAGATAACCCCCAGCCCAAATTATATGCCCGTGCTTTGCCTTTGGATATTCCGATTACCTTTATTGAAAATAATACGGCGATTTTAACCGAAGTTTTAAATGCAATTTTACATCAGACTGCAATTGATCGTCAAGAAAATATTTTTGAAAAACGCTTTGGTTTGTTGTATGCAGAACCTGTAATTCGCATAAGGACATTAGATGAAGCAATTTTTAAAGACTGGTCTATCAATGATGTTAGTTTACCTTTAAGTGCTTGGAAAAAACAATCGCCCAAAGTCAAAACCATTTTTATTTGTACGGATGTATTAAATTTTTTGCGCTTTCCCAATCATCCAGAAAGCCTGATTATTTATGGAGAATCGTCAACTTTAAAAATGTTGAGTGAGTTAAATTGGGTGATAGAAAAAACGATTTATTTATGGGGAGACATAACGATTAAAAGTTTTCAAACATTAAGTGATTTGCGTCAATCTTTTCCACTAATACAGCCTCTTTTGATGGATAAAATTACTTTTGATAAACATCAAGCATTTGCTAGTTCTATAGCTAAAAATGAGTTATCTATTATTCCTGCTTTAACATCTGATGAACAAGACTTTTTATTATTTTTGAATAACTTAGAAGGAGATAATAGCTTGTTACAACAGCATATTTCGCAAGCTTATTTAAAGAAAAGATTAAAGCAATTAAATTTGTAAATGGCATTAAGTAAAATCGACCTAAAATACTTTAAGCAACTCACCGCCGACCGCAAAGACAGCCTCCGCTTGTTGAACAAAACCTCCATGCGAGGTATCCGAGAAAGTATCATTGAAAAATATTCTGAAAAGGCACATTTTGTCTATGAGTTATTGCAAAATGCTGATGATGTCAATGCGACGTATGTCCGATTTAAATTGAGAGAAGAAGGTTTGTATTTTATTCATAATGGCAATGTTCCATTTACCGTAACGGCACCGAACCAAACGCCAACAGGACATATTAATGGGATAACCTCCATCGGCGATTCTTCTAAAAAAGAGAACACTTATAAGATTGGAAAATTTGGGGTTGGTTTTAAATCTGTTTTTCAATACACGACGACTCCACATATTTACGACCCTAATGTAAGTTTCTGTATTCGAGATTTGATTGTACCTGAATTATTGGAGGATCCGCAGCATCCAATGAAAGAACATGCGAAAGAAACATTATTTTTCTTTCCTTTTAATCATCCTGATAAATCGTCAGAAGTTGCTCGAAAAGAAATTCAAACTCGACTGCAAGCCCTGAAATTTCCCTTACTTTTTCTGAATCATTTACAAGAAATTAAATGGGAAACGACGCAAGTTTCAGGATTTTATAGAAAAGATATAAGTAGCGACTCAGAAAGCGAAGCTATTAAAATTCAACAAATAAAATGTCATAAAAAGGTTGGGCATAAATTAGAAACGCAATCACTTTTACAACTTACTCAGCGAGAAGTAGCTTCTAAATTAAAATACAGTTTGGTTTTTTTGCAAGATGAAAATCGTCAGATTATTTCTGCTAAAAACTTTGCTGCCCATTGTTTTTTTCCAACAAGAGTACCGACCAATTTACAATTTTTAATCCATGCGCCTTTTTTATTAACCGATAGTCGAGAAGGTATTAAATTGGATGAATCTTGGAATAAGGAATTGATACAAAAATTAGCCCTTTTATTGACGCAGAGTTTTTCAATTGTTAAGGAATTGGGTTTGTTAACGACTGACTTTTTTCAAACTTTACCGATTGATGCGATGCTATTCAAAGGAGAAACTGGACAGTTTTTCCTACCTTTTCATCAACAACTATATCTTTTTTTAACCCAACCTAATCAAGCTATTTTTCCTATTGAGGATGGACACACCACTTTAGAGAATGCCTTCTTAGCCGAAAGTCAATCCTTACGTCAATTACTGACCATTGAACAATTAAGGAATTTAACGAAAAATGAGGCTGCTAATTGGGTTTTTCGAGAATTGACTGCGCAGTCAACTTTAGGTCAATTCATTCGCCAATTATTAACGGATAATCTAATTGGAAAAACCATTTCGCCAATTCTAAATTGGGAAGCTGTTTTGCGCTTATTGGACATTCATTTTTTAGAAGCACAAAGCGAAGAATGGTTGATTTATTTTTACATAGAACTTTTACAACATCATCGCTCGCTTTGGTCGGGTAATAAAGCACCCGTCAAACAAAAGCCAATTATTCGATTGGAAAACGGTAAAATGGTAACGCCTTTTAATTTAGCAGATGGTACACCAAATGCCTATATTCCAACTAAATTAAAAACGGATTATCCGACCGTCAAGCAAATCATTGTTGAAAACGAATCAGCAAAGTCTTTTTTAGAAAATATAGGATTAAGTACGCCAATTCTTCGAGATGAATTAGAAAATTATATCCTACCAAAGTTTATTGAAGCCCAAAAGACAAAGACCGATATTTTACCTTCTTTGGAAGAACTAGAAAAAATTATTACCCATTATTGGCAATGTAATGCAGAAGAGGCAAAAAAATTGGAAGCGCAATTAAGCACGCTACCCATTTTGCAAGCGGTATCGAATGAAGATGGAAGTATTATTCCTGCTTGCCCGAATCAAGTCTATGTTGAAAATGAATTATTGACGGAGTTTTTTGCTGGAAATGAGGAAATTTTATGGTTGCCTGTTGAGTTGCTTTATGGAGATTTAATTGTAGCCATAGGACAAAAAAAAGTAGTTAGCTTTTTTGAGAAAATGGGTGTAGCTAAACTACCTCGCTTTGTTCCTATGGACGAGACGCTAGAAGAAGCAGAGAAGAAAGAATTAATGCAGCAAAAGACACCTGGGGCGAGTTATCCAATGTGGGAAGAGACGGTCGATTTTGGTATTGATGGTTTGATTGATTTTTTAAATAAAGAGTATTTTGATTATCCACAATCTATTTTATTATGGAAAGTTTTGACGCAAATTTTAACCACAGCTTCCGACATTCCTTTGAAAGCTATTTATCGCTATGAATGGCAAGATACGCATGAGGTTGAAACGGATGCTTTTTGGCTAAAAATTTTAAAAAACTATGATTGGATATTGAATGAAGTGGGTGATTTAACAAGTGTGGCTAATCTTAAAAAAGAAAAATTATATCCTGACTATGATGCCCAAATAGATGCCCCTTTAGTGGAATTATTGTTTGCTGAATCGACTGAAAAACGACTAAACGTTTTAACACCAGAAGAACGAAAAGCGATTGAACTCGGTCGGCAATTACTGGAGAAAGGATTGAAATTGGAAGATGTCGCTAAATTTCAGCAATGGCAACATCAAAAAGAAGAAAAAATAAACGAGAAAATTAATCGAAGCGCTAAGAAAAAAATACCCAAACCAATCGTTCCTAAAGATACCGATGAATTTAATCCTGCTTTTTTGTCTTCAGAAGAATTATTGGAAAAGCAAAAAGAATTGCGCCAAAAATTAGAAAATGAACTAGAAGACCAGATTGAGGAATTGATGAAAATCGAGCAGTTAAAAGCAATTATAAAAGAAGCACCTTCTTATTCTTTTGCGTGGTTTAAAGCTTTATTGGAACTAGAATATTTATTGGCTTTTGACCAAACGGATAAGGATAAGAGTATTAGCATTTTTTTTGAAAAAGTAGAAAAAGAAAAAGGGACTTCCAAAACAATTACGCTGCGAAAACCTATTCGTTATATTCCGATGACTATTGAAAATATGGGGGATATAAAGCTGAAATTACAGTTGGAAGAAGAACGTAGAACGATTGCGGTGGAAGTAGTGAGTATCAAAGATTTTTCGCTACGAGCTAAATTAAAATCTCCCGAAGAAATCGAAGGCATTGATTTTAAGAAAATCAGAGGAGCTGTTTTAGAAGTTCAAAATACCATTTTTACCTTAGAAGAATTATTGAAATCTTTTCATGCACTTCCTTTTGAAAATGAAGATAATTTAAAAGCTTTATTACCGAAAAACATTCGCTTTATTTTTGGCCCTCCAGGAACAGGGAAAACAACTTACTTAGCTAGAGAAGAAATAATGCCAGCGATGCTAGGCGAAAAGCAATTGAAAATTTTAGTGTTAACGCCTACCAATAAATCAGCAGATGTACTGGTGAGAAAAGTACTAGATATTTTGCCTGAAACGCCATTTTGGTTGTATCGTTTTGGCACATCGGGCGATAGCGTAGTAGAAAATGCAGGTTTATTAAGAGATGGTACTTTTGATATTAGCGACAAGCAACATTTTTGTGCGGTTACAACAGCGACTCGATTTCCTTATGACGGTTTTAATTCAGGGCGTTGGGAATATCAGTTGAAAAATATGGACTGGGATGTCATTTTAGTGGATGAAGCTTCGATGATAAGTTTGGCGATGATAACTTTTATTATTCACCAACAACCTAAAACAGAAATTATTATTGCAGGTGACCCATTTCAAATTGAACCCATCGTTTTTGCCGAAGAGTGGAAAGGGCAGAATATTTACACCATGGTTAATCTGCAAAGCTTTAATCCTGAATTGCAAAAGGAACAACTAGAACCGTACCCGTTCCCCGTCCATAACCTGATTACACAGTATAGAAGCATTGCCACTTTGGGGTATATTTATAGTCACTTGGCGTATGATGGAAAATTGCGTCATCACCGATTACCTAAAGATAGACGACCTTTAAAAATCAAAAAAATCCCTTTAAAAGAAGTTAATATTATTCGATTTCCAGTTATTAAATTAGAAACTTTATTACGTCCGCAGAAACTCAATTCCAGTCATTACCATATTTATTCTGCCTTATTAACCGCAGAAATAGTTAAGTATTTAGCCGAACAGATTTATGAAAATAATATCAAAGAAAACCCAGATAATAAAGGTTGGAATATCGGAGTTATTTGTCCTTATAAAGCACAGGCGATGTTGGTGGATAAAATCATTGCCGCCCAGCATATTTTTCGACCTATGTTAAAAATTAATTGTGGGACCATTCATAGTTTTCAAGGAGATGAATGTGATATTATTATCAATTTACTGAATCCACCTTTGAATATTAGCAAAAGTCCGAATATGTTTTTAAATCGGCAAAACATTTTAAATGTAGCGGTGAGTCGAGCGAGAGATTATTTGATTTTATTAGTACCAGATGAACATACGCCGAATCGAGAAAATTTATATCAAATTAATCGCTTGGAAAAAATCATTGATTATTACTTAGCCGGGGTAACGCAAAAATGGGCAAGTGATGATATTGAAGAAAAATTATTTGGGCAAATAGCTTATATTGAACAGCATACTTTTGCGACGACGCATCAAAGTATTAATGTCTATACACAGCCCGAAAAGGAATACGAGATTCGTTGTGAGGATATGGCGATTGATGTGCAGATAAATAGAAAAAGACAGAAGAGAGAGTAGAGAATAGAGATTAGAGATGCAAGATTATGCTAGACTACGGTATCCTGCCATTGCCATAAATACAAACTTGCTGCTGTCCGATAAGGTCGCCAAGGTTCAGCGATTTCCAGTAACTTCTTTTTTAAAGCACGCCCTTTCTCGGTTACTTGATACATTTCTACCATGGAATTTTTGATGACTAAATCATCTAATGGTAAAACATCCATTCGTTTTAAAGTAAACATCAAAATCATTTCGACCGTCCATTGACCGACGCCCTTGATTTGAGTTAACTGTTGGATAATCGCTTCATCATTTTCCATTGACCAATCTTTTTCAATCAATTGATTTTCTATAAAAAAGTCAGCAACATTTTTAATATAGCCTGCTTTTTGGCGAGATAAACCTGCTGCTCTTAATATTTCTGGCGCAATTGCTTGGATTCTTTTTGGGTCAGGAAAATTATCATCGAATAAGGCTAAAAATCGTTGGTGAATAGTTCCTGCTGCTTTACCAGATAATTGCTGAAAAACAATTGACCGAATTAATGCTTCGTAGACACTTTTTTGTGCTGCTCTTTCTTTTAAAATGATATTTTTGATGAGTGGTTGTAGGATTGGGTCTTTGGATAAATGTTTTTTAATTTCGGTAAGCATATAAATAGGTTTAGAGCAAAAATGATATAAGGTAAACTTACGGAAGAAAAATAGGAAAGTGAAAGGTTATAAACAAAAAAAGAGGTAGTGTTCTTGACACTACCTCAGCCCTAACCAAATAAAACCAAATTAATTTTTTATATTTTGACAACTAAAAAAGTTGTATTTATCTTTATTTCTAATACAAAAATAATTCAAAAAGCAATAATATTCTAATTTATCAGGGCTTCTTTTTAGTGTAACTCTTACACTAAGGGGTACCTATTCTTGATTTTAGAACTTTATTAAGCATTTTATAAAATGACAATATTTAATTTTAATTTAACCTATTTTTTTAGATTTAATTTCTGAATTTTAAAAAGGTTAATTTTTGCTGATTTTTCACCTTTTCTAATCTATTTTTAATAAAATTACTAATTTTGACCATTTTTGCTAAAATATTTATAATGAAACGACCATTTCTTTTAACAATTTGCTTTTTATTCGCTATTTCTTTGAATAGTTTTTCACAAGAAGAAAATCAAGACGCCTTATTTATACGCCAAATTTATGACCAAGCCCTAACCAATGGGCAATGCTATGATTGGTTGACGCATTTGACGACTAAAATTGGTGGTCGATTGGCTGGTTCGCCTCAATCTATGGCAGCAGTAGAATATACCAAACAGGTTTTAGATACGCTTGGAATGGATAAAGTTTGGTTACAACCTTGTGTGGTGCCGCATTGGAATAGAGGCGATAAAGAAACGGTACGAGTTACCAATTCTGCTTTAGGTTCAATGGACTTAAATGCCTTGGCATTAGGAAATTCTATCGGAACAGATGACGAGGGTATTATTGCCGAAGTGATAGAAGTACAAAGTTTAGAAGCAGTAGAAAAATTAGGAGAAGCGGGAGTCAAAGGAAAAATTATCTTTTATAATCGCCCAATGAACCCAAAACAGATTCGGACTTTTAATGCTTATGGTGGTGCAGTTGACCAACGAGTTTTTGGTGCTTCTAAAGCTGCAAAATTTGGGGCAGTTGCCGTCTTGGTTCGATCAATGACAACTAAGTTAGATGACTTCCCACATACAGGAACTTTGGTTTATGAAGAAGGAACTACTAAAATTCCTGGTTTGGCGATTAGTACGAATGATGCAGAAAAGTTGAGTACTATTCTTAAAAAGGGAAAGGCGAGTGTCTATGTCAAAACGAACTGTGGCATGATGGGCGATAAACCTTCTTATAATGTCATCGGCGAAATTAAAGGCAGTACGCATCCTGATGAAATTATCCTAGTCGGCGGCCATTTAGATTCTTGGGATGTTGGACAAGGCGCACATGATGATGGTGCAGGTTGTGTGCATGCAATGGATGTGATTCAAATTTTAAAACGCTTAAACTATCAACCAAAAAGAACGATTCGTTGTGTCTTATTTATGAATGAGGAAAATGGACAAGGCGGGGCGATTGCTTATATGGAGGAATCTAATAAAAAAGGAGAATACCATTTAGGGGCAATAGAATCAGATGCGGGCGGTTTTACGCCAAGAGGATTTACGGCAGATGGGCATGAATCTATTTTTGTGGAAAAATTTCAGAAAGTAGTGGAATGGCTGCCGTTAGTGGAGCCTTATGGTTTGTTTTTAGAAAAGGGTGGTTCTGGTGCGGATATTTCTCGCTTGAAAAGCCAGAAAGGTTTATTGTTTGGTTTTAGACCTGATTCGCAACGCTATTTTGATTATCATCATACAGCAGCAGATAGAATTGAGGCCGTGAATCAGCGGGAGTTGGAGTTGGGGGCGGCTTCTATGACTACTTTGGTTTATTTGTTGGATAAGCATGGGTTGTAGGAAAAAGACCTTGGATGTTTTCAAAACATCCAAGGTCTAAACTATTACAACTCCTTAATCTTAATACTCCGAAAATAAACCTTATCTCCATGGTCTTGCAAAGCAATATGTCCTTTCCGAGCCTTTCCAAAATCAGGCATGTCTTTAAATTTACTATTGGCAATCATTTTTGTCCATTCCTCGGTAAACATTTCATATTCCACTAATTTCTTGCCATTCAGCCAATGTTCCGTTTTACCATTATTGATAACTAAACGAACTTGATTCCATTCGCCTGCGGCTTTAACCGTTTCGTATTTACACGCAATCATATCGTATAAATCACCTGCTCGGTGGGTTTCAATTTGTGCGTCTGGATGACAAGCATTATCCAAGACTTGCATCTCTGGACCAGTATGCCAAACATACTCATTTTCTGCTCCTTCCACTACATTAAAGATGATACCGCTATTGCCACAGTTGGCAATTTTCCATTCAAGTCGCAATTCATAATTTTCGTATTGTTCAGCTGTGATAATATCACCACCATCTTTAGCTTGCCAACCGCCATCTGCTTTTTGTTGAGAATCTAAAAATAATGCGTCATCTTTTACTTTCCAGCTTGCGCCAATCGTTTCCTTTTTGAAATTCCGCCAACCATCAGTTGTTTTACCATCAAATAATAATTGCCAACCTGCTGCTTTTTCAGTAGCAGTTAAGGTATTCGGTGCAACTTGTCCTTTTTGAGTGGTTTTAATACCAAGGGAATTTGCTGGAATTTGATTCATGGTATACCAAGCCTCCTGTGTCCATAAACCATGTCCTTCGGCACTTACATAAGGATTTAATAAATGCACATAAACTAGATGATTTTCTTTCATGCCTGCTAATTCTAAAAAGACCTTTTTTCTATCATCCGATACATTGACGGATAAAACATTCAATTGCGTTAAATCCAATTTTGGCCCACCATAATTAGCAGTTGGTTCATAGCGCCATTGTTGAATATCATAATCTGCTTTATTCCAACCTTGTCCTTCTTGTAATGCTTCGGTGAATTCAATTTCTACTCCATTCGTTTTAGCTCGAACAGCTAACATTTCAAAGGTAGATTTGCCATTATATTTTAGTCGTTGCAAACCATAAAATAATTTATCATTTTGTCGCCAGTTTCCTGTAGAACCCACACCGCCGATATACAAAGCACCATCAGGCGCCCAAACCAAACGATTGACGCCTGCTTCTAACCCTTGAATAAAACGGAAAACACAACCTTGGTATTCGCCATTTACTTTTTCTATAAAATCTCTTTTGATACCACCGTGGGTTAATTCCCCATGAATCAATTGACCTTTATAAGGGCCGTCATTAATATAAGAAGGCGTGGTTGGGGAATTACCAATTTCATCTTGTGGCAACCAAACAACGGGTAATTTTTCTTTTAAATTAGCAGTCCCATCAAAATCAACAGAACGAGAACCAAACCAAGCATCTTTGCTCACATGCACAATTTTACTTGATGGCAACCAATCTCCTTGATTATCGGCAATAAAAATTTCTTCATCGACACCGATTCCAATGCCATTCGGTGTTCTTAATCCATTGGCGACAAATTCAATTTCGCCTGTTTCTATAGAAATTTTCACCGCACTTCCTCGGTGTTTTGGTTGATTCAAAGCACTTGCGCCACCGGGCAAAATACCTGTGGCTAAAGTGGCATAGAAATACCCATCTTTATAAGCTAAACCAAAACCAAATTCATGGAAGTTAGCCGTGACATCCCATGCATTACAAACTGTTTGGAATTCGTCAATTAGTCCATCTTTATCATTGTCGACTAACTTGGTCAATTCTTGTTTTTGCATGATGTAAATCTCATCATCTACAATTTTTAAGCCTAATGGTTCGGCTAAACCTGTGGCAATTTTAGTTGCTGTCATTTTATCAGGGTCGCCTGAATCTGCATTTTCCACGATATAAACTGCCCCTTCCGAATCCCAAGTACTAACTGCTAATCGGCCATCTGGAAAAACATCTAATCCACCAACTTTAGGTAAAAAGGTTGCTGGACGAGCTTGACTTAAATCGTAACTTGGGTGCACTTCTTTTAAAGGCGATTTGTCTCCAGGAATCACCATATTATTCACCAATCGAACTGGAACATCAGGAGCGTCTGCTTTTTTATGAGCAAAGGCAGTCGTCGGAACGACCACAAATTCGCCATCTGCAAAAGACCGCCATTTTAGAATAATCGCTTGTCCGCCTCCATTTTCAAAATACTCTAACCGAAATGGATGATAGCCTTCTGCTAAAGCCACTTCGCCATCTTTGGCATCTGCCCCGTGTAATCCATCGTGATTAATGACTTCATTGCCGTCAATTAATAAGCGAGAACCATCATCACTCATTAAGCGAAAAACAAAATTAGCGCCGCTAGGAATTTTAATATAGCCTTCTGCCGAGATAGCAAAATGGTCTTGTAATGGGCCAAAATCATCGCCTTCCGCATCAATAGTTGGTAAGACAAAAGTAAAATCTGGTTTTGCTTTCCAATTAATATCTGCCAGTTTGCTTTTGTCTCCTTCAAAAATAAAAACGTTTCCAATTGCCCCTAAATTCATATCAGCTGGAACGATGCTTTCATCCCCTGCAATCAAATCAACATCTTCTAAATTGGTCGCTGCCATTGCTTGTTGATTGGCTTCGTCTGCCTTGTCCAAATCCATGATATAACTAACCATGTTTTTAATGTCCACTTCGTCTAAATCTGGATGCGCACTCATGGCTGCTTCCCCCCAATTTCCAGCGCCGCCATTTTTGACTTTACTGACTAACATCGTTGTATTCTCCCTTGTATTTCTATATTTTTTAGCAACTTCTAGATAAGCAGGCCCAACTGTTTTTACATAAGTATTATGACAAGTTTTACAATCACTCCGAGCAATTAATCTTGCACCTAATGGTTTTTCTTCCTCGTCTTCATCGGCAACCTTATTAGTATTGGCAATTAAAGGCGCTTTCACAAAAGCACAAGTAAAAGAAGTAGGCTCATTATTATTTAAAGTTAATAAACCATCAACATCTACAGCCGTCAAATTTTTAGCCGTTCTAGGTTTGGTATTGGTAACCTTGAAATCACCATTGCTAGTAATTTTTTCTTTAGCAACAACGGAACTTACATTTGTTTTTAATGCTACGGTTACCCCATCAGGTACATTGGAAGTCGTAAAAACTCTTTCGAAACTAGCTAAACCCGTTTCAGAAATTTTAGCTTCTGGTTGCTCCGTAATCTGAATTTTTTGTCCATCGGCTAAAGCCAATTCATATTTTAAAATAGCCTGTCCATTTTTAATTTGATGACCTTTATACTGGACTTTAGTTGCTATCTCTTTACCTCCTTGACTCACTTGCCAAGGCGTTGGATGTTCGCTAACCAACCAAGCATCGCCAACACTTGTTGGTTGTGGGCCATGTGCGGTGGTATAAACAGCGCCATCTAAATCTACACTTCCCGACCATACTTTGGACAGAGCAGCATTTTGGGTGCTATAAGTTGCCCATATCTCATCGTGCAAAGCCAGCGTTATCATTCTTGGTTGTTGGTCTAAGACCGAACGGAAAACCCAAGGACTATGAGGGCGTTCAATAGTTGGTACGGTGTCGGAAGTACATTGCCACAAAAGAAGCATGGCAAAGATGGCGGTGATTTTTGTTACTAGTTTCATACAATAAAATTAAGGAGTAGTTGGTTGGCGAACTACCTTTTAGAAAAAGAGGACTTAGAAGTATGTAAGAATAACAAATCTACTTTTTTTTTAATAGACTAAAAATTTTTAGTGTGTCTTTTACACTAAGCCCTAAAAAATAGGCTTAAATTCATGTTAATCCTCCTCTTTTTATATTATCCTGCATTTAGAAATAGTATTTTCGCAGTTCATAATGAACCACAGACTTTTGTCGTGCTGATTATCCATAATTTTGAAATTGGGAAGATTAAGGGCTTTAGCCCTGACCCCGTCTGTAGAAATATTGAATATCCGATAAAATTCCTAAAGGAGTATCGCTCCGACATCGCAATTTAGAGGGTGTCAAGGCTAACGCCCCTCTGAAGGCTAAAGGAATCACTAAATCTACAGACAGTGTCGAAGCTAAAGCTCCTAATTCCTGCCAAAAAAAAATTCAATGAATCGGAAAAGCTTATGCGTAATCAATACAATTTTAGGCTGTAAAAATTTATAAATACGGATTAAAACCTGTACTACCTTTTTATAATGAAGCAACTACCTTTTTTATTAATACTCGTTTTATTTTTTGCAGCCTGTCAAGAAGACAGTAAACAGACCACAACAACTGCTTCACCAAAAGTAGCAATGAAAAAAATCCCTATTCCTAAATTCGACCGAGAAGCGGCCTATAATTTTGTGGCTAAACAAGTAGAATTTGGACCAAGAGTGCCAAATACTCCAGCACACAAAGCAACAAAAGAATGGTTAGCTAGTCAATTAAAAGCGCATGGGGCAACGGTAATCGAACAAGATTTTCAAGCAAAAGCTTATACGGGAACGATCTTAAATGGCACCAACATTATTGGACAATATAATCCAAGTGCGAAAAAGCGAATTGTTTTAGCAGCACATTGGGATTCTCGCCATATTACAGATAATGACCCTGATGCGACTAAGCAAAATTTGCCAGTAGATGCTGCGGATGATGGGGCAAGTGGAGTAGGCGTGCTATTAGAAATTTCTAAACATCTATCCACGTTACCTGATTATATGGGCGTTGATATTGTCTTGTTTGATGCAGAAGATTATGGTGATCCCAATCCTGGAAATAGTTATTCCTGGGCTTTAGGTTCGCAACATTGGGCTAGAAACTTACATGTTAGTGGATATAAACCAAAGTATGGGATTTTGCTAGATATGGTAGGCGCTAAAAATCCACGCTTTAGAAAAGATGATACTTCTATGAAATACGCACCTAAAATTGTCAATAAAGTTTGGAAACTAGCGAGAGAAATGGGGCATAGCAATTATTTTACGGATGAAATAGTAACAGGAATTTTAGATGATCACGTTATGGTAAACACCATAGCAGGTATTAAAATGATTGACATTATTAACACTCCTGGTAATACTAGCCCTGTTTTTGTGAAACATTGGCATACGACGAATGATAATATGGAAAATATTAATAAACGGACTTTAGGCGCTGTTGGACAAATACTATTAGCGGTTATTTTTAATGAGGCGATGGGTAAGTTTTAACAAAATTATAAAGCATCTATACTCTGAACACTCAAGTTTTGTGAATTTGAAAAGTCTGGAATTTCAAATTGAGCAATGTTTTTAGCTCTTCTTGATATTGACCTTGATTAATCAGATTTAAACAAGAAGATATTCCATTTTTAA
>Ga0208544_10000182_pt1 | contig 52047 bp, 53 predicted proteins | sample DEB08_DNA_9_FD_184526 | JGI IMG/M metagenome (GOLD analysis project Ga0208544, IMG submission 184526) | Aqueous microbial communities from the Delaware River and Bay under freshwater to marine salinity gradient to study organic matter... | ecosystem: Environmental > Aquatic > Marine > Coastal ... | reverse complement strand
CGATCCGATCGCCAGACGTTTGTTTATTCTGTCTCATCTTTCTCTCCTAGAGATATAAGATGAGCGAAAAGTCTCTTTTAGCCCAGAATTAAATCTGGGACATAGGCGATGACGTCAGACAGTTTTACTCAATACCTGACCACCGGCATTCTCATCTGAAATCTGTGTAAGAGTTTTGGCTTGGTTTTTGTTTGCCTTAAACGCATTAGGTGGAAGCCGCACTATCAATGCCTTAACTTTCGCAAAGTCTTCTGGCATTAGACTTTTTATGTCTGTATCAGGTCCCAAGACTTCCAACATCGGACGGAAAGCAGCCCGAAAGTCCATTTTAGTTCTTTCACTTCTGTTTTCATCATTGCACAGAAACTCTTCAACGAGAGCTGACAAAGTGACGATGATATTATCTTTAGACGGTTCCTTGTCGGTTGTTACATTTTCGAATCTGCAATCAATTGTACCAACCGGTTCCCCTTGCAAAAAACGAAGCAAACGTCGATTTTCCTCAAGCCAACCTCTTCTAACGAGGTTTACTAATTCCCAATAACCCGCACCTGAAGTGTCAACATTGGCACTATACCCGTGCTCTTTGAGGATTTTGGACGCAATCTGTTGTAGCGTCGGCATGATCTCTGGATCACTTGCTGTTTTTATATAACTCTCTTCTTCGTCCAGGTTTTGGACTAAATCGTCGAGACCGGCATTTCCAAATGCTTCACTGGCTTCTTTATGACCTCTTGCATACTCATTCTTAAACCATTGTCTTGCATACGCTTTGGCCTGCTCAATTGTCAGCGGAAGTAACTTATCAGCGTGCAACTCACGTCTCGCTTTGGAAAATTGTTTTTCAATTTCTGCATTTCGAGCAGCATGCAATTCTCTAGCAATGCCGACATCGCCAGTTCCCAAGCTCTCAATTATTTCTGTTTTGCCTATTATTGAACGAATTTCGTCTGGAACGCGTCTTCGAATCTGATAAACGTTCCCACGACGACTTAGCCCAGAAGGTAGTTTTCCCATGTCTTTCATATCCGTCATTGTGTAGCACATCAATGGGAAAAAGCCATGCGAAATCAAAGGCATTTAATGATTTCAATAGGTTGAATTGATCTGGTGCGGGCACCGGGACTCGAACCCGGACAGCACTAAGGCCGAGGGATTTTAAGTCCCTTGCGTCTACCGATTCCGCCATGCCCGCAAATTTCATCGGATGAGTGACTGACTAGCGAAACTCTGGGCATTCTGCAATCCTTCAACCGACACTTTTCTTTTGTTCTTGTCTGCCTCATAAGATTTGAAAAGAAAAACTAGAATCTCGCTTCTAATTTCCCATTGCCCGAAAGTAAAAATGTCACAGGAAGATACAAACCAAAAACCCATAACCGCTGCCATGCTGGCTATTGGTGACGAGCTTCTTTCTGGGCGAACCAAAGATAAGAATATCGGCTATCTTGCAGATTTCTTAACGCTCAAAGGGATTGACCTTAGCGAAGTTAGGATTGTGCCGGACGAAGAAGACCGAATTGTCGAAGCGTTGAATGCGTTGCGCAGCCGCTATACCTACGTATTCACCTCAGGCGGCATCGGTCCGACCCATGACGATATTACCGCTGATGCGGTGGCGGCGGCTTTTGGTGTCCCTATTGGCCATGACCCAAGAGCTATGACAATTTTGTCTGATCATTATGCTAGGCGAGAAATGGAATTTACCGATGCTCGCAAGCGAATGGCCCGCCTGCCCCAAGGCTCGGATTTGATTGATAACCCTGTATCGGTTGCCCCAGGGTTCAGGATTGAAAACGTTCATGTGATGGCTGGCGTTCCTTCAATCTTTCAAGCCATGATGGACAATGTTGGACCGACGTTGAAATCAGGTATTCAGATCATTTCAAAATCAGTTGACTGCCCATTTGGCGAAGGGACGATTGGCGGGCCGCTTACACTCATTCAAAAGAACCATCCTGGAACGGCAATTGGCTCTTACCCGCGCTACGATGGTAAGGTTTATTCAACGCAGATTGTTATTCGTTCGCGCAATGAAGAGGCAATAGTAGCGGCTGAAACGGATGTGATTGCGATGCTTGCGGACCTAACAGACCTGAAATCAAAACTGAAGACACACTCATGAGCCTGACCGTTTACCACCTGAAGAATTGTGATACCTGTAAAAAAGCCATCAAGGCGATGCTAGCCAAAGGGCTTGATCTAACTTTGGTAGATGTTCGTGAGGATGGCATTTCTGCCGACCAATTGGCGAAACTACAAAGCCAGGTTGGCTATGAGATTTTACTCAACACAAGATCAACAACCTGGCGCGGACTATCTGATGAGGAAAAAGCAGATATGAATGCCAAGAAAGCACTTGAACTTATGGGCGAATATCCAACCCTCATAAAGCGTCCGATCATTGATGATGGATCACTGGTTACAGCTGGTTGGGATAAAAAAGTTGAGGCATTGCGCACGAGTTAGGCACATAAAAAGTTTGGCGGTTGATCGAAATGAAAATTACAAAACTTGAGACTTTTTGTAATGAATTTGTCGGCTTTGTGGGGCTGACTTCGGAGGATGGCGCCACCGGTTGGGGGCAGGTTTCCACCTATAATAGCGATATCACCTGCGAAATATTTCACAGACAGATTGCCCATTGGGCAATTGGCCGCTCGACCAATGAGCTTGAATTACTCGTTGAGGAAATTCCAAAACGCGAACATAAATATCCCGGCTCTTATCTGTATCGGGCCATGGCTGGTTTAGACACGGCCATTTGGGATTGGCGAGGCAAACAAGCTGGGAAACCGGTTGCGGAGCTGTTGGGTGGCAACGCAGGAAAAGTGCGAGCCTATGCTTCATCTATGCGCCGTGACATTAAACCAGAAGATGAAGCGGAGCGCTTGTTGCGCCTTCAGGATCAATTTGGTTTTGATGCTTTCAAAGTTCGTGTTGGCGCGGAATGCGGCAATGATATTGATCAATGGCCGGGCCGGACAGAAGCCATCATTCCCCATATTCGCAAAGCCATAGGGGCGGATGCTGCTTTGCTGGTGGATGCCAATTCTGGGTTTTCCGCCAATCGCGCAATTGAAGTGGGCAAGATGCTCGAAGCTCATGGCTATGAACATTTTGAAGAGCCTTGTCTATATTGGGAGATCGAAGAAACCGCAAAGGTTAGTAAAGCGCTCGACATCGCCGTTTCTGGCGGTGAGCAGGACTGGGATCTCCACCATTGGAAACGCATGATTTCGCTAGAAGCCGTTGATATTTTGCAACCCGATGTGATGTATATGGGCGGCATCTGCCGGACGCTTCAAGTCGCCAAAATGGGCCAAGCAGCAGGTCTGCCTTGCACACCTCATGCGGCGAACCTTTCCTTGGTGACGCTTTTCACGATGCATTTGATGCGAGCTCTTCCCAATGCCGGAAAGTATCTTGAATTTTCAATTGAAGGGCCGGAATACTATCCTTGGCAAGAAGATTTGTTTGTATCCTCACCTTTCACCATCAAAGATGGACATGCGAGCGTCAGTGAAGCGCCAGGTTGGGGCATCGAAATTTCACCCTCTTGGCTAGAGCAGGCAGACTATAAGATTACTGATATTGACAGTATCGGCGGCGCATCAGGCTATCACAGCCTTTATGGTTAAGTGAAGGCGATGCAAATTGCATATTATTTGCAATCAGAAAACTCGCATCTGGCCTATTCTGCGTTTAAAGTTCGGCAGTGATTCGAATACTGAAATACAAGATGCGATAAGTTATGGATAATACGAACGATCTCTTTGGTGGTGACGAACCGCAAAAGCAGCCTGCCACGCCAAAGCCTGAACGCCCAAAAGCTCAAAAACCTGCTCAAAGCGCAAAGGCGTCCAGCGGCGGCGATGACTATGGCGCTGATGCTATTTCCGTTCTTGAAGGTCTTGAGCCTGTCCGCAAACGCCCTGGCATGTATATCGGTGGCACGGACGAAAAAGCCATGCATCACCTTTTCGCAGAGGTGATTGATAACTCGATGGATGAAGCGGTTGCTGGCCATGCCTCTTGGATTGAAGTCGAGTTGGATGCTGAGGGCTATCTTTCGGTTACAGATAATGGTCGCGGTATTCCAACAGATATCCATCCCAAATATCTCAAAGAGAAAAAATCAACGGTCGAAGTTGTACTTACAGTTTTGCATGCGGGCGGAAAATTTGACGGCAAAGCCTATGAAACATCCGGCGGCTTGCACGGCGTTGGGGTCTCTGTGGTCAACGCCCTTTCGGAGCATTTGATTGTTGAAGTAGCCAGAAACCGAAAACTGTTTGTTCAGGAATTTTCACGTGGCATGCCTCAGACAGGCCTTGTTGAACAAGGCGACGTTCATAATCGCCGTGGTACAAAAATCAGGTTCAAGCCTGATGAGGAAATCTTTGGCAAAGGTGCGAAATTCTCACCCGAACGCCTATACAAAATGGCGCGCTCCAAAGCCTATTTGTTTGGCGGTGTCGAAATTCGATGGACGTGTGACCCAAGCTTGATCGGTGAAAAATCTGAAATTGAACCGAAGGCCGTCTTTCATTTTCCGGGCGGCCTACGCGATTATCTGGATGCCTCGATTGGCAATCAGCACAAAGTCACATCAGAAGCCTTTTCAGGCAAATCTGACCATACGGGCAAAAACGGCTCTCTAGAATGGGCTGTGACATGGTATGGGGATGATGGCTTTGTAAACTCATACTGTAATACGATCCCAACAGGCGATGGCGGCACCCATGAAGCTGGCTTTCGTATCGCTTTAACACGCGGCTTAAAACAATATGGCGAGATGACCGGCAATAAAAAAGCTGCCGCAATTACCACCGATGATGTGATGACATCAGCTGCGGCTATGCTGTCCGTATTTATTCGTGAGCCGGAATTTGTTGGTCAGACGAAAGACAAATTGGCAACAGTGGAAGCACAAAAGGTTGTTGAGAACGCCATCCGCGATCCTTTCGACCATTGGCTTGCCGCCTCACCTGCCCAAGCGAATAAACTCTTGGAATGGGTGATTGACCGTGCGGAAGAGCGCATGCGTAGGCGCAAGGAAAAAGAGGTTAATCGTAAGACGGCCACGCGCAAATTGCGCCTTCCTGGAAAATTGGCCGATTGCTCTGCCAACGCCAAGGGCGGAACAGAATTGTTTATCGTCGAGGGCGACTCAGCTGGTGGCTCCGCCAAACAGGCACGTAATCGTATCAATCAGGCAATCCTGCCATTGCGCGGCAAAATCCTCAATGTGGGTTCGGCCAGCGCAGAAAAACTTGCTGCCAACCAGCAGATTGGTGATCTCATTCAAGCGCTTGGATGTGGAACACGTTCGAAGTATCGCGACGATGATTTGCGTTATGATCGCGTGATCATCATGACGGATGCGGATGTGGATGGTGCGCATATCGCCTCTCTGCTGATCACATTTTTCTATCAGGAAATGCCGAATATCATTCGCAATGGCCATTTATACATGGCTGTGCCGCCCCTTTTCAAAATCGCCCAAGGGGGAAAATCCGCCTACGCCCGCGATGAAGAACATCGCCAAGAGCTGATTGAAACCGTTTTTAATGGCCGCGGTAAAATCGATATCACCCGATTTAAGGGCCTTGGTGAAATGATGCCTGCTCAGCTTAAAGAAACCACAATGGATCCGAAAAAACGCACCTTGTTACGGATTGAGGTTCGAGAAGGGGAAGAAGCGCGGACACGCGACTCTGTGGATCAGTTGATGGGCAACAAGCCGGAAGCGCGTTTTCAGTTTATTCAGGAAAATGCTGAATTTGCCCAACTTGATATTTAAGTAGGGCTTTTATCGACGATTGGCGCCGCCTATTCAGGCATTGGTAGGGTCAACTCGGGCATCTTTTCTATCAGCTGAATTGTCTTGCTTTCTGTTCCCGCCATTTTGAGATGCATCATGGATTTGGGAACCCAACTTTTATCCAGCGACAACCACATTTTCTCTTCAATACTGCCTTCCATCCCATTCAGCATGTCATATTCACCCTGAAGCACTTCCAGCATTTCGCCGTTCAAGTCCTCTGTGGTACAATTCGTGTTTCTCACAGTGGCTGCACGATCTTGCTGTATTTGGCTGGCAGTATCAGCAGGTTCAACGGGATCCATCTCCCGCACTTTTTGCCAAGAAGTGCCCTTGTCATTAGAGATATACAAAACGTTATTACGCGCAAGGCTCCAAGGAGCGGCGGCAGGTTCGACCATTTCCGTCATCCAGTTTTCTTTGTCGATATAATGATAAAAGTTTTTAGAAACTTGTGCGCCATACACCTCTTGGGTGATAAAGGACTTCAAAGCGCCCTCATATCCGCGTTCTTTACTGAAATAACGACATCTATAAAGCGCTGTCGGCACTCATCGGCAAACGCAGAGCCAGTCAGCGGAACTGAAACCGTCAAACCTGCGGACAGAAAAATAGTCGATAGAACAGACGTTAGACGGCTCATGGTAACTCCTAGATATTACGCAAATTGATTTTGCCAGCATATTGAAGCACCTTGAATGTTATGTGGCAAATTGCATAGACCATACAGGCGAAAAAGCCGGCAGCGTTTCCGCTACCGGCTCAAAATGAAGCAGTAATGCTGCTTCGACAAGATTACATTGCTGGCATGATCACTTTGTCGATTACGTGTATGACGCCATTGTCTGCTGCGATGTCTGCAGTTACCACTTTGGCATCATTGACCATTGCGCCGTTGTCGAGATCGATGGTCACTTCACCGCCCTGCACTGTTGCTGCTTTCATGTCATCCTGTAGATCGGTTGACATTACTTTGCCTGCGATCACGTGATAGGTCAGGATTGCAACAAGTTTGTCCTTGTTCTCAGGCTTCAGCAGGTCTTCAACGGTACCAGCCGGCAAAGCAGCAAATGCTTCGTCTGTCGGTGCGAATACTGTGAACGGACCTTCGCCCTTCAATGTATCGACTAAGCCCGCTGCCTGAACAGCAGCAACGAGCGTGTTGAATGAGCCTGCTGCTACAGCAGTATCCACTATGTCTGCTGCTTTAGCTGAAACAGTCATGGCCAAGGCGATTGCAGTGGTTGCGATAATTTTAGTGATTTTCATGATGTAATTCCTCTTGATAAGCTTAATTGCCCAACCCGAAGAGGAAACGAAACAATCTGATAATCAGTTTCACTTTTTTCGATGAACTAATGTTTCAAAAGCAAAATATTTGTGTATGCGACATAAGCTGCTTCGGCCTTGAATTTCATATCCAACGCCCGTTGACATTAACCCTCAACCCTCATCTCTAGTTGACTTTTGACCATGTTGAGCCTACTACTTCGATCATAAATGCTGCATAGCGGCATATGCGGAACAAGAATGATGCCAGCCGATGGTGGCTGACAATTAGGGGTCAATGGGATCCAACGGAGATTTGTAAAAATACAACTCCAGTTCACGCTATAGAAAGAACAAAACTCTACATGACATTTGAAGCGCTCGGACTGAGCAAAAAAGTACTTAAAGCGGTTGAAGCATCCGGCTACACCGTCCCTACTCCTATTCAGGAGCAGGCAATTCCGCATGTGCTGCAACGACGCGACGTTTTGGGCATTGCCCAAACAGGAACAGGCAAAACCGCTGGTTTCGTTTTGCCAATGTTGTCACTGCTTGAAAAGGGCCGCGCACGGGCAAGAATGCCCCGCACACTTATCCTTGAGCCTACCCGCGAATTGGCGGCGCAGGTTCATGAAAATTTTGAAAAATACGGCATCAACCACAAGTTAAGCGTTGCTTTGCTGATTGGAGGGGTTTCCTTTACTGAGCAAAACAAGATCCTTGATCGCGGCGCTGATGTATTGATCGCAACCCCTGGCCGGTTGCTTGATCATTTTGAGCGTGGACGCCTTTTGATGACCGGCGTTGAAATTCTCGTTATCGATGAAGCCGACCGTATGTTGGATATGGGCTTTATTCCCGATATAGACAAAATTGTGAAAATGGTTCCTTTTACACGCCAAACGCTTTTCTTCTCGGCTACCATGCCGCCAGAAATTGACGAATTGGCTAAGAAGTTTTTGCAGAACCCTGTTTCGGTAGAAGTTTCAAAACCTGCATCAGCATCTAGCACCATTACACAGCGTGCTATTGCTTCTTCGCCTGTGGATTATGAAAAACGCGCCATATTGCGCAGCATGATTGATGATGCAAAAGACCTGAAGAATGCGATTATTTTCTGCAACCGAAAGTCAGAAATCGCGAATTTGTGGAAGTCTCTGGACCGCCATGGTTATTCTGTTGGCTCTTTGCATGGGGATATGGACCAAAGCTCCAGAACAGCTACGCTAAAAGCATTCAAGGACAACAAGATCCAAATACTCATTGCCTCTGATGTTGCCGCTCGCGGACTTGATATTCCTGATGTAAGCCATGTGTTCAACTATGATGTTGCCGTGAATGCGGACGACTATGTTCACCGTATTGGCAGAACGGGACGGGCCGGACGCAAGGGCGCAGCGATCATGATCGTTACACCGCTTGATCAAAAAGGTTACGAAGCCATCGAGTCACTGATTGGCGAAGAAATTGTTTGGACCGGCGACAAAGTCGAATGGGATGCCAAGGCAAGCCGAAGAGGTAAACCCGGTGGCCGTGCTGGTGCCAAAACTGGCTCAAGCTCAGGCAACAAGCGTAACGCGAAGTCTGGCGGTGAAGAAGCTGCCGCTGAACGCCCGAAACGCGGTCGCAAGCCAAAGCAGGAAGTCGCTGATACTCCAGTGGTTGAACAACAAGCAAAGCCTGAAGATACGCGCGCACCGCGTGGTCGTGGTCGCAGTGATGGCCAAGTTGATTTGACGAATGTCGATGAAAGCCATGCTTTTGGTGGCGAAGAGCATATCCCGGACTTTATGCGGCGCTGATATCTCTTACAAACATCGGCATTAATTTAGGGGAATGATAGTAAGTTGAATTCCCCTTTTTTGTGCCTTGAGATACGAGTTGCCAACTTAATTTTACCAGAAGGATTTCCTGATGCTGATCCCCCGTCAAAAAACACCCAATCTGACTTTGCCATTGCTAGGTGGTGGAACATTTGATCTCACCAAGGAAAGCTCAGAACGGGGAACGGTTATCTGTTTTTACCGCGGGTTGCATTGCCCTATTTGTGCGAATTATTTGATCGAGTTGGAAAAACGGACGGCGGACTTTGCTGAACGAGGCGTCAACACGATCGCGATCAGTTCTGATGGCCAAGAGCGCACACAGGCGATGGCCGATAAGATTGAAGCCAAAGGTCTCCGGTTTGCCTATGACCTGTCATTAGACAAAGCAAAAGAGTGGGGTTTGTACATCTCCACGTCGCGTGGCAAAACGTCAATAGGGATTGAAGAACCTACCCTATTCTCAGAGCCCGGCCTGTTCATGGTAACACCTGAACAATCGCTCTATTATGGCTCTGTTCAAACCATGCCGTTTGTTCGCCCACATTTTTCAGAACTGGTATCGGCATTGGATTTTGCAATCAAAAACAATTACCCGGCGCGCGGCGAATATACTGGCTCTGTCTAAGCACTAAGTTTACGCTGTTTGGGTGGCTTTTTCTGATCTGCCCGAACAGCTACTTCAAAGGCTTTCATGGACCACTCGAGCATTTCATCCTCATCATCTGCAAGGCGTTCAGGCATATACCAGTAATTCATGCTTTTCTTGCCGCCGCGCTTATCTTCATAATACCAAGCTTCACATCCTTCAGCTTCAAAATCAGGTATGGTTTCTGCATCAGCCTTCAAGGCGATTTTTCCGTCCCCCAAAGCCAAGGCATACATCAAGACATGGCGAAACACCCCTGCTCCACCAAACATCTTTTTAATGTTTGTATGGGGAACGATTGAAAATAAATCCGCCAGATATTCCAAATATTCTTTTGTAACGGCCAAGTTTTATTCCTCCGATAAATCACCATCCCAAAACATAGCTTCAATCTTGTGGCCATCCAAGTCTCGCATGAAGCAACCGTAATATGGAGCGCCGTAGTGTGGTCGCGGGCCAGGTTCCGCCCTCAGGTGTTGCGCCAGCTTGTAGTGCAGCGTCCCAAAAGGCATGAACCGCTTCCTTTGAAGGAGCCAGGAAAGCAAAGTGATTCCCATTCTCGGTTTCTGCTGGTTTATTGTCGTGCGGCGTATTGATCCAGAACTCTGGAAATTGTTTTCCGTAGGCTATGGCATAGGCCCCTTCTGGCAATTCTGGTTCGTATATCCGTTTGGCTCCAATGGGGCATGACGGCATCATAAAAAGCTGCTGCGCGCTCAAAGTCATTGGTTCCGATGGATGTGTGAGACATGATGGACGGATTTTCCATGATTTGGCTCCTTTAGATGCATTTCGCAACAAGGTGCGCCATATTCCGTGTTCGGTCAATCTCAACTCCTTTGGCAACTGACAATGTGATGTCTGGATTGATTGATGACGGAAATGTTAGTTCACAGATGGGCCAGAAGGACTTAGCTTTTCGAGTACGGAGAAGCCAATGATACCTGTCTTGCACCAAACAAAGAGATCATTTTCGTTACTCACAATTTCTGTGTTTGTTTTGATGATGCTGGGAGCAATCGCAAATGGCCAAAGCGCCGTTGACCGAGCCAAAATCCTGGCAACAAATGAGGCTTTTTATGAGGCCTTCAGAACTGGCGATTTAGACAAAATGCACGGTGTTTGGTCACCTAGCCGGGAAGTGGGCATGATCCCGCCCGGTCGAGATTTTCTGTTGGGCATCAATCGTATCATGGCAGCCTTTCAACTAATGATGCTCCGCCCACCTGAAATAGAATGCCAGCTGGAAGCGCCGATCGAATTTCGAGACGAAAAAGCCATTCTCATTTGTGATGAGCGGTTGGGCGTAAGCGATTCTATTCGAATGATGAATGTGTTTGCGCCAGAAAAACTTGACGGAGAAACCGAATGGAAGATGATCTATCATGGACCAGCAGGTGAAGATAACCGCCGAACTTGATAAGTAATAGTCTTTATCCCTGAGCGTTTATGGCGCGCTCACGAAGCATTTCAGGTGTCATTTCTGCTGGCTTCAATTCAACGCTTTCCCCGCATCCACAGGCTGATGTCTGATTGGGATTGTTGAAAACAAAACCGGTTTTCAGCTTAGTCACTTCAAAGCCGAGCTCTGTTCCCAATAGAAACAGCACAGCTTTTGGATCAACAAATATAATGCCCTGATCTGTGACTACTTTGTCATCGCCTTTATTTGGCTCCGTAACCAGATCAACCGTATATTCCATACCAGCACAGCCGGCATTTTTTACACCAATACGAATACCGATCGCTTCTGGCTTGGAAGCGAGGATTTCACCAAGACGATTCTTAGCAGCATCTGTAACTTTAATGACTTCAAAGGCCATGCTCTTATCTCCAAATCAAACGGGTTAAAGGCCCGCAACAGGAATTAATTATTATCACGCAAAGCTTAATACAAACCAACGGCGATCTGTGCCTCCTCGCTCATGCGATCAGGTGTCCAAGGCGGATCGAAAACTAGATCCACATCAACATCCATAACGCCTTCAACACCTGCGACAGCGTCACGAACCCAGATCGGCATTTCGCCAGCAACCGGGCAGCCAGGCGCGGTTAATGTCATTTCTACCTTGATCGTGCGGTCGTCCTCGATATCAACCTTATAGATCAGGCCAAGTTCATAAATATCGGCCGGAATTTCAGGATCATAGACTGTCTTCAATGCCGCAACGATGTCCGTTGTCATGCGTTCCAATTCTTCAGGTGCAAACGTGCTGCCGTTAAACGCAGCGGCATTAGGGGCATCTTGCAGGGCTGTATCGGTCATCGTGTTGTTTTCCATAGATTCAATATAAGGATGGTTATCGGTTTAACCAAAAAACTTTCGAGCTTTTTCAAGGGCTGCCACCAGCGCATCGACTTCAGCTTTGGTATTATACATACCAAAAGATGCACGACATGTCGAAGTAACATTAAAGCGCTGCATCAATGGTTGTGCGCAATGAGTTCCAGCGCGAACCGCCACCCCTTCGCGATCAATGACCATAGACACATCATGGGCATGAATACCCTTTAGTTCGAAAGAGAATATCGCACCTTTGTCTGGTGTGTCTCCGAAAATATGCAACGAATTGATCTTGGACAATTGCTCTTTGGCATAGTCCCGCAACCCGTTTTCATGTTCTAGAATAGCTTCACGGCCAATTAAGTCCATATAATCTAACGCAGCACCTAGCCCTATTGCCTGTGCAATTGGCGGTGTTCCAGCTTCAAAACGATGGGGCGGCTCTGAGTAGGTAACGCCCTCTTCCGTCACATCAACGATCATTTCGCCGCCGCCTTTGAAAGGCTGCATGGTTTTGAGCACTTCCATCTTGCCATAAAGTGCGCCAATGCCCGACGGACCATAAAGTTTGTGTCCAGTTATAGCATAAAAATCGACACCCAAATCTTGAACGTCAACGGGAAGATGAACCGCGCCTTGGCTACCATCAGCCATCACGAGCGCACCATTAGCATGGGCGAACTCAGTTACGGCCTTGAGCGGGACAATGGTTCCCAAAACATTGGACATATGAGTGATTGCCACCAGCTTGGTCTTTTTGGTGAAAGCTGCCTCGTATTTTTCAAGTGAAAAACCGCCATCATCTTCCACGGGAACCCAAACAAGCTTCACTCCCATACGCTCACGCAAAAAATGCCAAGGAACGATGTTGGAATGATGCTCCATCTGCGTAAGAATTATTTCATCACCCGCCTTTAGGTGTTTCATAGCCCAACCATAAGCGACCAAATTGATGGCGTCCGTCGTGCCTGAAGTGAAGACGATCTCATCCACGGATGGTGCGTTTAAAAAACGACGAACGGTTTCGCGAGATTTTTCATAAGCATCCGTTGTGGCATTGGACAAATAATGCAGCCCGCGATGGACGTTGGCATATTCGTTAGAATATACATTGCTCACGGCATCAATAACTGCTTTGGGCTTTTGTGCCGATGCGCCGTTGTCCAGATAGACAAGCGGTTTGCCGTGTATCTGACGGGCTAGAATTGGGAAATCGGAACGTACTTTTTCAATATCATACATGTTATTATGCCAATGCTTCTGCTGGGTATTTCCAACCAGATAGCGCTTTTACTCGGTTAAGCCAGTGTTGAACATTTGACCATTCAGATATTTTGATCGCAGGATTGTCATCATACAAAAGATAGGCAGCGCAATAAATGTCAGCTGCGGTAAACTCACCGAGCAAAAACTCTTTTTCGCTTAGTTCATCGTTGAGCCGATCCAAATCAGCGCGCACTGTTTGGTCAAACCAATTCAGCAGGCCTGCATCGCAAGTGGCAAATTTATGGAAGTAGCGATGGTTTGGATAGGATCGGCCAATGCGATTTGCCTCCCAAAACAGCCATGTAGTAATCTCATCTAATTGGGTTTCACTCGAACCTGAAAATTTTCCAAAATGGCGCATGAGGTGCAACAAGATCGCATTCGACTGAGCCATTACTTGTCCGTTGTGAACCAAGACTGGAACTTCACCAAAGGCCGCAACCTTGCGAAACGCTTCCGGGCGTTCCCCATGGGGCGTGAATATATCGATATGCTGATAGTCGTGTTCGATACCAGCCAGCAACATATAAAGCCGCGGCTTGTAGGAATGGCCCGATTGGGTCGACCCATACAGAACGATGGTATCTGTCCCGCTATCAGGCATTCAAATCCAACCAGTTCTCAATACGCGCTATTAACGCTTTGCCCAATGCTTCATTGTCCAGTTCTTCAAACACTTCTTCGACAAATGCCTTCACCAATAGCGCTCTTGCATCACGCTCGGAAATGCCTCTGGCGCGAAGATAGAACAGATGATTGTCATCGATGTCTGTGACAGTTGCGCCGTGGGCACAAACAACATCGTCGGCAAAGATTTCGAGTTCCGGCTTCGCCGAAAAATCGCTCTCATCGGTCAATAGCAGAGTGTTGCAAGCCATCTGCGCATCGGTTTTTTGCGCGATTTGCGCAACTCTGATCTGGCCTTGGAATACACCTTTGCCACCAGCAGGGACAACATTCCTGAATAGTTCAGTTGCGGTTGTGTTTGGAACGTTATGGGCTAGTGTCGTGGTCACATCTATGTGCGAGCCCTCGCCAATCAAGTTCACGCCCTTGATCGCAACATTGGAGTTTTCGCCATTTACCGCAACATGAATTTCTTGCCGAACAAGTTTGCCACCCGCGTTCAAAACCAAAATAGTCAAATCCGCTTCTTCGCCAAGAACGATGTTCAACTGGCCGAGGCGCGTTGTTTCGACACCAAGTTCCTGATCAATAACCCAGACAACTTTTGCGCCTTTTTCAAGAAACAAATTGCTGACCACATTTTGATGGTTTGCAATCGTGCTGGAGTGATGACGCTCGATGAACGTTGCCGATGCATTTTCACCCACACTTACTTTATGGCGTAGAACAGAAGCCGTTTCCCCTGCGCAGGTATGGGCAAGAATTATAGGGGTATCAATCGATTTGCCTGGCTCAACGGTCAGGATTGCGCCTTGCTCGCAAAGAGCAGAATTCATTTGACCGATATAGTCATCTTTGACTGGAACCGGATTTGCAGTGATTGGGCCATCGCCCACCACGCCAGCTACACCATCAGGCAAATCACCAACAATACCCTGCACATGAGATGTATTTGAAAAGCCGATGTTAAATCCATCCACCAGTTCGGCCATTTCACTCAGACCTTCGGAAGAAAACTCACTGTCGATGGCTTTTGGCGCTTTTGGAAAATTGCGCATCAATGTGCGCAAATCTGTATAGTGCCAAGCTTCAACGCGGCGGGTTGGTAGACCGCGGTCTTCAATGTGTTCCAACACAGCAGCAGCTTCTTCGCGTTCAGACTGCGCCAAAGCAGCCAAGAGGCTCTCTTCGGCAGCCGTGTGGGTAATTTTTGTTTGAATGTTCATTGGTTTCTTATCCCGATGGCCCGTTAAGCCGCTTCGCCGATGATGTCGGCATAGCCGTTTTCTTCCAACTCAAGTGCTAGTTCTTTGCCGCCTGATTTGATGATCTTGCCTTTGTAGAGAACATGCACAGTGTCCGGCACGATATGGTCCAGCAGACGCTGATAGTGGGTGATCACAAGGAAAGATCGCTCCGGCGAACGCAAGGCATTGACGCCTTCCGAAACGACTTTAAGCGCATCAATATCAAGGCCTGAATCTGTCTCATCCATCACGCAGAATTTTGGAGCCAAAAGCGCCATCTGCAAAATTTCGGCGCGTTTCTTTTCGCCGCCAGAAAAACCAACATTGAGCGCACGCTTCAACATAACCATATCAATGCCAAGCTTTGACGCTTCGCCTTTTACAGCTTTGATAAATTCTGGCGTTGTCATTTCTGCTTCACCGCGCGCTTTGCGTTGTGAGTTCATGGCAGCTTTCAAAAAGTTCATGGTCGGCACGCCAGGGATTTCCAAAGGATATTGGAAAGCTAGGAATACGCCAGCGGCTGCGCGCTCATCGGGCGACATTTCAAGAATGCTTTCGCCGTTGAACAAAATATCGCCTTCAGTGATTTCATAGTCGTCTTTGCCAGCAAGCACATAAGACAAAGTTGATTTGCCTGAGCCGTTTGGTCCCATAATGGCTGCAACTTCACCAGGTTTAATGGTCAGATTTACACCATTGAGAATTTTCGTATCGGTGTCGGCGATTTTCACATGCAAATTTTTAATTTCAATCATTTTATTTTTCCGTCTTTTTTGTTTCGTTTTCGGACTTGCCGAAAAAATTCCTAATTACAATGCCAGCCACAACTGGCCCTAAAATCCAAACCACGAACGCCCAAACCGGGAAATCTGAACTCTGCCGCTCTCCTGTAACCATCTCCATTGCAGGAATGGTGATGAAGAGAATTGGGAAAACAATGAACCAAAGGAACACAACCAGTCTGGCAATCTTCGATTGGAGTAGCTCTCTCAAGTTCATTTCGGTCTAACTCATTCCCCAAAAATACATCACAATCGCATAGATCACGGCTGCAACTGCCGTCATATTGAATGAGACTTTCAATCTATTTGGATGCTTTCGCTGCATGATGAAATAGTTGGCAGCGAGCATAAATATGAAGAAGAATACAACTTGGAATAATAGTCCGTTGATATCCATCACCCAACACTTCCCTCAAGAGAAATCCCAATCAGCTTTTGCGCTTCAACGGCAAATTCCATCGGCAGTTCCTGAATAACTTCTTTCACGAAACCATTGACGATCAGCGCGATGGCCTCCTCTTCAGGAATGCCGCGTTGCAGACAATAAAACAGTTGATCATCTGAAATCTTCGAGGTTGTTGCCTCATGTTCCAATTGAGCCGTTGAATTCTTGGCTTCGATATATGGAACGGTATGTGCGCCGCATTTATCGCCAATCAACAGACTATCACACTGGGTAAAGTTACGTGCATCAGAAGCCTTGCGGTTGATCGAAACCTGACCGCGATAGGTGTTCTGAGATTTACCCGCAGAAATACCTTTGGAGATGATCCGACTTGTGGTGTTTTTGCCAAGATGCAGCATTTTCGTGCCGCTATCGACCTGCTGAGCACCATTGGAAACTGCGATTGAGTAAAACTCACCGCGAGAGCCATCACCGCGCAAAATGCAGCTTGGATATTTCCAAGTGATTGCAGAACCGGTCTCAACCTGTGTCCAGGAAATCTTTGAGTTCTTACCACGGCAATCGCCACGTTTCGTGACGAAGTTATAGATACCGCCTTTGCCGTCAGCATCGCCTGGATACCAGTTTTGCACCGTCGAGTATTTGATCTCGGCATCATCCATGGTGATCAATTCAACCACAGCAGCATGGAGCTGGTTCTCATCGCGTTGAGGCGCTGTGCAGCCCTCAAGATAGGAAACGTAAGAGCCTTTTTCAGCAATGATCAATGTACGCTCGAACTGGCCAGTGTTTTCCGCATTGATTCGGAAATAGGTGGACAATTCCATTGGGCAGCGAACGCCTTCCGGCACATAGACGAATGAACCATCGGTGAAAACTGCGCAATTGAGCGTTGCATAATAATTGTCTGAAACAGGCACAACACTGGCCATATATTTTTGTACCAGTTCAGGATGCTCACGAATAGCTTCGGAGATGGAGCAGAAAATGACCCCTGCCGCAGCAAGTTCTTTTTTAAACGTGGTTACAACGGAGACGCTGTCAAACACAGCATCCACAGCAACACGGCCAGACTTGTAGACATTGTCGCCCGCATCTTCGTCCATTGGACTTGGCTCATCATGCTTACGAACGCCTGCAAGGATTTCCTGCTCTTTAAGCGGAATGCCCAGCTTTTCATAGGTACGTAGCAGTTCAGGATCAACTTCATCCAAAGACTTTGGTCCGTCTTCGAAATTCTTCGGAGCAGCGTAGTAATAGATGTCCTGAAAGTCGATCTTGGGATAATTCACCCGCGCCCAGTCCGGCTCCTTCATGGTCAGCCAACGACGAAAGGCTTCCAGACGCCATTCAAGCATCCAGAGCGGCTCTTCTTTCTTGGCCGAGATGAAACGGATTGTATCTTCCGTCAAACCTTTTGGGGCAAAATCGGATTCGATATCGCTCGAAAATCCGTATTTGTATTTATCAACGTCCAGTTCCGCGACTGCGTCGACTGTTTCCTGCACTGCAGGCATGGGCTCTCTCCATCCTTTGCGGGTTCAAATTCCCGCCAGTTGGTCTAACCAAGCAAGACCGCATATCACCTATGCAATCCGGCTCACTATGGCTTTAAAGGCACCGAGAAACTTCTCAGCATCTTCATTGGTAGTCAATGCCCCTGTTGAAACCCGCAACGCGCAGACAGCAAGATCATCTTCCACACCCATAGCCGCAAGGACATGGGATTTTTTTACTTTGCCTGATGAACATGCAGAGCCCGAAGAAACGGCAACCCCTGCAAGGTCCAGCGAAATTAGCGCAGTTTCAGCTTTTACACCGGGTACCGCAAAACAACTTGTATTGGGAAGTCTATTTTCTCCCCTGCAAAAGAACACAGGCTCACCCGCCTTATTCCCCGCTTCTGCACATATAGTACCGACACCTGCTTCAATCGAGTCCCGAAGTAGCGTCATTTGGTCTATTTTTGTGGTTTGTGACGATATTTCTGCTGCAGCTGCGCCAAATCCTGCAATAGCTGCGATATTTTCGGTGCCGCCACGCTGGAAATTCTCCTGGCCACCGCCGATAATCATAGGTTGTGGCGAAATCGACGCATCTCCGAAGATTAAAGCGCCTGCTCCCTTGGGCCCACCAATCTTGTGGCTGGAAACAATTACGAAATGGGCCGCCAGCGTTGAGACTTCAAACGCGATTTTGCCTAAAGCCTGAACCGCATCAACAACTAAAAAACCATTATGAGCATGAACCAAGTCAGCAATCGTAGAAATAGGCTGGATGATACCTGTTTCATTATTAGCCAACATTACCGCGACCATTGGCGCACCGGACGTTTGATCATGAGCGAGAAGCGTATTTTCCAGCTCAGCCAGATCGATAAGGCCTGCTTCTGTTACTTTCAAAAAAGAAATCTGTTCTTTGGCGAAACGCCCCCCGGCCAATACGCATGGATGCTCAATTGCAGAAACATACAGCTTTGACACATGAACTTCACGGCCCGCAGCGCGGATAATGGGCGACAAAGCTTGGTTTGCGGCTTCGCTGGCTCCGGATGTGAAAACAATTTGATTGCCTTTGGCGCCGACTGCCTTACCCAATTGCGAACGGGCCTTCTCTATAATTTTCAGGCTAGCACGCCCTTCAAAATGGACCGACGAAGGATTTCCAGTGGCATCAAGAGCAGCAATCATGGCTTCGCGGGCGCTCGGCAGAAGCGGAGCGCTGGCATTATAATCCAAATAGATGCGATTCTGTGCCATTGAGTTGTTTGATGTCTCTCGTTCAGCCGATTTTTGCGCATAAGCGTACTAATTCGCCAACAATGCGCATTTTTCTTGTATTTCACAGTGCCAATTGTCTAAGAAGACCCATGAAGGCGACCTACAGCACATCGGCCTCTTAGAATTATTCTAAAAGGTCATAAATTGCCTATGCAGTAAGGTCAAGCCAAACCCAAATTTGCGCGGGAAAATCCGCTATTTCAGGAGCAACTATGCCAGAAGTTATTTTCAACGGACCAACCGGACGCCTTGAAGGCCGTTACCAGCCATCAGCCGACCGGACAGCGCCTATCGCAATTATTTTGCATCCGCACCCTCATCCAAAATTCGGCGGCACAATGAACAACCAGATCGTCTATGATCTGTTTTACATGTTTGTCGAGCGAGGCTTTACGACTTTGCGATTTAACTTTCGCGGTGTTGGTCGCAGCCAAGGCGAGTTTGACCACGGCATGGGCGAATTGTCTGATGCGGCGGCAGCGCTTGATTGGGTTCAAACTTTGCATCCAGATTCCCGTGGCTGCTGGGTTGGTGGTTTCTCGTTCGGCGCATGGATCGGCATGCAATTGCTGATGCGCCGCCCGGAAATCGAAGGCTTCATTTCTGTTGCGCCCCCGGCAAATCTTTATGACTTTGCGTTTCTTGCGCCCTGCCCGTCTTCGGGTCTGATTATTCATGGAGACAAAGACCGTTTTGCTCCCCCAGCAGACACTCAATTGCTGGTCGATAAACTGAAAACCCAAAAAGGCATCATGATCACGCAGAATACGATTGAAGGCGCGAACCACTTTTTCACAGAGCACCATGACTTGTTGATTGAAGAATGTGGAACCTATCTCGACAAGCGCCTTGGCATTATCGAAGGCGGCGTTGAAGAGACAATGCTACTGCGATAAGCTTTTAGCAAAGGGAAGAACCATGAATAGGCGCAGTTTTTCTAATGGCGCGATAAGTCTTGCAACTTCCCTTTTGTTTTCAAAAGAAGGCCATGCACAAGCCGATCAAGGACTATGGGTCCCTCCAGAAGAAGACCCACATGAACTTACATTCATGCAATGGCCAGTAAACAAGACCGTGCATCCCAATTCCCAATTCCTGACAATCCTGCAGCAGACCATTGCGGATGTTGCCAATTCGATTGCAGAATTCGAGCGAGTCACCCTTTTAGTTGCCTCTAATGACCAACTTGCTGCCAAAAAACTTCTCTCAGAGAAAATAGAGATATGGGATATTCCTACTGAAGATCTTTGGGCGCGGGATTCAGGTCCGCTATTTGCCAAGAAACCAGATGGCTCTCTGGTGGTCAGCCATATCCAGTTTAATGGATGGGGTAACAAGCAGGTTCATAAGCGCGATGGCACGATTGCTGCGAAGATTGCAGAACGCCTAGGCGTCGAATTGGTTGCTTCCGGTCTAGTGGGCGAAGCTGGCGGAGTTGAACATGATGGGCACGGCTTACTGGCGGCCCATGAGAGCTCTTGGGTCAATTCAAACAGAAACCCCGGACTTACGAAAGACGAAATCGAAAAACGTCTTCTGCTAGCCTATGGCGCAGAAAAAATGGTTTGGACAGAAGGCGTCTACGGCGAAGATATTACAGACTACCATATTGATAGCCTAGCGAGGTTTACAGGGCCTGGCCGTGTTTTAATCAATTTGCCAGATGAACCAGATCTGGATGATCCGTTCCATCTAGCTGCGTTGGAAACATATGATAAACTGGTTGAAGAAGGCTTGGAGATCGAAGTGATATCCGAACCCAGCAAACGCCGCATCAAAAGCTTTGACTTCGTTGCATCCTACGCAAATTACTATGTTTGCAATGGCGCAGTAATAGCGGCTCAATTTGGAGACAGGGTAACTGATCAAGCAGCAATAGCGGCTATGAAACGCCATTATCCCGATCGGGAAATCGTTACGCTAAATGTGGATGCTTTGGGTGAAGTTGGCGGCGGCATTCACTGTGCAACTCAACAAATGCCAAAGGCAGGACAAAGATGAGTTGGATAGCTAAACACAGTTCTATAATTCAAACAGTGTCCGCACTCATCACTGCCATTGTAGCATTGGGTGCTCTTATTGGTGTCAAAATACAACTCGATGAAGCTGAACGTTTGCAAGGCTTGCAATCAGCAAGAGACGCTTACCGCTCGCATCTGATTTTGGCAGTTTCTAATCCAGACTTTGCAGAGCCGTCAGACACATGCGCTTTGCTGCAATCTGAAAAAGCGGCTGCTTATCGAGCGTTTGTCGATCATTTGCTATATTCGGCTGAACAAATGCTTGATGCAGAAGAAGATTGGGAGGCAACCTTCAAAGAAGAACTGGAACCTCACGGTCAATATCTATGCCCTGAAGAAGGTGCCGTTGGCCGCACTTGGGAAGTCAATAAACTGGTTAGCGACATAATAAAGGAGCAGTGCGCAATCGTATCTGCGTGCCAGTGAATGAGAAGGTAAAAATGAAATCCACACCTCAGCACCCTGCCCCGTCTGACGCGCAAGAACGCAAAGCGGTCAAACCAGTCATCTGCTATCCGATTGATACGCTGCCAGCCTATGACGCGATTTTTTATGATCGAGCGCGCGATCAAATGGCTCTTGTTGATAGCGCCATGGTTCAACCGCGCGATGCTTCAACATTCAAAGTTCCTGCCGGACATTTCTTTCGAATTGTCTGCCCAGAAGGGCCGCAAGTTGGTGACCTGAATTTGTGGAGTGCTGACAATCTGAATGAACGATTTTTCAGCGGTAAGACCCGAGCGCTGCATGGGACACATGTCAGCACCGGAAACAAGCTATGGAGCAATCTTCCCTTTATGCGCCCAATGGCGACGGTTACCGCTGATACGCTTGATTGGTATGGTTGGGACGAATTTGGCGGGAGTGTCCACGATGTTATAGGCACGCGTTGCGATCCCTATACCAACAAATTATTGTCCGGCGGTGACTACCATTATTGCTGTCATTCAAACCTGACGAGAGCGCTCGCTGATCAAACAGGTCTTTCACTGAAAGAAGCAGAGCCGCATGTGCATGATGTGCTCAATGTTTTCATGTGTACCGGGTTCACTCAAGACACCCATCAATATTTTATGAAAGCCAGTCCCGTTCGCAAGGGTGACTATATCGAATTCTTTGCAGAGATCGACTTGATCGGCGGGCTGTCAGCCTGTCCGGGTGGCGATTGCAGCGCATCCCATTCCAGCGAAGAAGCGAAATGCTATCCCCTATTGGTTGAAATTTACAAACCTAAAGATGGGGCATTGGGCAACTGGAAGCCAACTGCATTAAATGGGTATGATGGAACGCATGGGAGATGAATTTCCTTTTTTGGGGCGACGGTTTTTACTGCCTTTATGCAACAACAAATCGTCCCATTTCCCAGATATTCAATAGCCTTGCTTAATAGCCTGAAAGGACGCCGATGTTTTTCCGCCAATTGATTGCATCAGCCTTTGTCCTCTCTTTGGTCTGGTCTTCGGCACAAACGGCAAGTGCACTGAGTTGCGCGCCCGCGGATATCGCCCGCTCCTTTCAGTATTGGAATGACGCGCCACAGGAATACCTAATTGCTGGGGGTGTCTTAACATCAACCATGCCGCTTCCAAAAATGCCAAAAAGATCTGGTAACATCAATAAACCGAACAAACCAACTCCGCGCATTGATAAGTTTTCAGGCGTTGCAATCGGTGGGACAAAAAACATGAAATGAGCAAGCAAAGTAATCGTTGCGCCAAGTTGCGCAGGACCATGGTGCGCGGGATATCCTGAAAGTGGCGCAGAGGCCGTTATGGCGCTCGAAAAAACCAGCTTTGGCTATCGGCTCAACCTTGGTCCATGTGGTGGAAATATTTTCACTCAAGACCTAGAAGCAAAAGAAAATGCCCTGCGCCAATGCCTGTCAGGAAAATGTCCACCGAGTTTGGGTAGATAAAACGATTTGCGCTCCCTAACTGTGCCCCTGAACAGCCACCGGCTTATAGGCCGCTTCAAGGTATTTGATCTGAGATGCAGTGAGCGAAATATCAAGTGCTGCGATGGCCTCTTCCAACTGCCATGGCTTTGTAGCCCCAACGATCGGCGCGGTGATAAAAGGCTTTGAGAGAACCCAAGCATACGCTACTTGCGCAGGCTTTGCGCCTATGTCTTTTGCGACTTTTTCCACACGGCGCAGAATTTCGTAATCCTGTTTCGAGCCGAAATAACCTTGATGCAGCTTGTCCGTTTTAGCACGGTTGGACTGTTCGCCATCCTTCGGGCGATTGCCAGCCAGGAAGCCCCGCGCAATCGGCGACCATGGCACAACGCCAATGCCCTGATCCTCACAATATGGCATCATTTCACGTTCTTCTTCGCGATAGACAAGATTGTAAAAATTCTGCATAGCAGCAAATTGCTGACTGCCGATTTCTTTTTGCAGGGCGCGCAATTTTGCAAATTGCCAAGCCCACATGGAAGAAGCGCCTAGATAAAGTACTTTGCCCTGACGCAGCAATTGATCGAACGCGGCGCAAATCTCTTCGAAAGGCGCATTGCCAATCAGGCGGTGGATATAAAGCAAATCGATATAATCCGTCTGAAGGCGTTTTAGCGAACCCTCGCAGGCCTCGATGATATGTTTGCGCGACAGGCCTTTATCGTTAGCCCCCTCGCCCATGGCATTGGCGAGTTTCGTTGCCAGCACGCCATCTGAGCGCTTCGCCCAATATTTCTTCATGGCGCGACCGGTGATTTCTTCAGATGCACCAGCGCCATACATATCGGCCGTATCCCAGAAATATATTCCTGCATCAGCAGCTACTTTGAAATTAGCTTGCGAAGCGTCTTCGTCTATGACCCAAGGATGCGGTTCACGTCCAGGCACGCCAAAGCTCATGCAGCCAAGGCATAGTTTTGAGACCATCAGGCCGGATTTTCCAAGTTGGACAGATTTCATATCAGACGCTCTATTTTGATTTCGGTAGAGCCAGTTTGCCACCGGATACCGGCACTTTACAACCCGTTGTCATGGGAAATGTAAGCGGCAGTTTTTTCAAGGAAAGTACCGCCAGATAGGCCCAAGCTTCCGCTTCCATGCTGTCGCCGTTCAACCCTACTTCTTCTGCAGGAACCACTTTCGCACCATTTTCTTTCGAGGCCAGCTTTTTAAGATCGTCCATAATGGCTGGGTTTTTGCGCCCGCCGCCACAGATGATCCAAAGCTTAGGCGCTTCCGGCAAATGATCGCAGGCTTTGATAATAGCTACTGCACTGATATGCGCTAGAGTTCTTGCGCCATCCTCCAACGATGCACTACCAGATGCCGGCGGTTTAAAATCATTTCTATCCAAAGACTTGGGGATGGTTTGTTCAAAGAATGATTCAGCTAAATAGGTTTGGGCGATTTGTTGTATCACCCCGCCTTCAGCGGCAATCGCTCCCCCTTGATCGAACGGGATGCCGCCCTCTGTCTGTACCCACTGATCAATCAACGCATTTCCGGGGCCAGTGTCAAAGGCAATCAATTCGCCATTTGTACCGATATAGCTGATATTGGATATGCCTCCAATATTGACGAAAGCAATCGGTAGTTTGGATTTATAGGGCTCATCCAATCCTGCTGCCAATGCTTGATGGAAGACCGGCACCAAAGGCGCGCCCTGCCCGCCATAGGCCATATCATTGGAACGCATATCATAAATACAAGCTATCCCGGTTTTATCGGCAAGTAGTTGCCCGTCACCCAATTGCACCGTGAACCCTTTGTCTGGGCGGTGCAAAACCGTTTGCCCATGAAAGCCAATAACATCCAAATTCTGGCTGGCAAGGTTAGCATCTGCCAAGAACTGCTTCACTGCCTTAGCATGGCGCAAGGTGATCTCAGATTCCAGTTCAACCAGCGCTGCAGGAAGTTTTCGGTCTTTCCCAACTGACTTTGCCAATTCCAGGCTTTCTGCCAAGCGCGAGCGAAACGGGGCCTCATAGGAATATTCTCTTGTTGCTAAAAGCTCAGCTTTGCCAACACCATCTGTTTTCAAAAGCGCGACATCGATGCCGTCCATCGAAGTGCCACTCATTAAGCCAATTGATAGCAATATCGGTTTTTTCGCCAATTGATCGGCTATTTTTTTGATTTCATCGCTGTCGGTCATTTGCAATTTTCGTATTTCCGATTATGAAAAGGCCAAACACCACCCTGCCTGTTTAAAAATTGGCAAAAAGTGAATCACCTAAATAACTTATACGGAAAAATCGATCATGTCCGGGTTCAAGTCCGACTTCCTCAATACACTTTCTGAACGCGGCTTTATTCATCAGATTTCCGATGAGACAGGCCTAGATGCGCAGCTCTGCAAAGAGCCTACTTCATGTTATATCGGCTTTGATGCCACCGCACCGTCCTTGCATGCAGGCAGTCTTGTCCAGATCATGTTGTTATATTGGTTCCAGCAAACCGGACATAAGCCAATCGCACTCATGGGCGGCGGCACAACAATGGTCGGGGACCCATCTGGCAAAGATGAAAGCCGTAAAATGTTGACGGCTGATATGATTGATCAAAATAAAGCTGGTATCAAACGGGTCTTCTCGAAATTTCTTAAGTTTGAAGACCAAGGCGGCACTGCTATTATGGCCGACAATGCCGACTGGTTGCTTGAACTCAAATATGTAGATTTTCTACGCGAATATGGTCGGCATTTTTCGGTCAATGCGATGCTTGCTCGTGACTCGGTGAAAATGCGCCTGGAGCGCGAACAGCATTTGTCGTTCCTTGAATTCAATTACATGATTTTGCAGGCTTATGACTATGTCGAACTGAACAAGCGTTATGATTGCCGTTTGCAAATGGGCGGATCAGACCAATGGGGAAATATTGTTTCCGGTGTTGACCTTGGTCGCCGTGCTGGTGCTCCAGACCTATTTGCGCTGACCACACCACTTCTTACCACTTCGTCCGGCGCGAAGATGGGTAAGACGGCCGATGGCGCAGTGTGGCTCGAAGAAGATATGTTGTCTGCCTATGATTATTGGCAATATTGGCGCAATTGCGAAGATGCTGATGTGGCCCGCTTCATGAAACTATTCACCGCTCTTCCTATGGATGAAATTGCCCGCTATGGCGCGCTGGAAGGCGCTGAAATGAATGAGGCCAAGAAAGTATTGGCAACAGAAGCAACAGCAATGGTGCATGGGCGCGAAACAGCTGAGCAATCAGCCGAGACTGCCCGCAAGACGTTTGAAGAAGGTGCGGCTGCCGACACTTTGCCAACAATTTCTGTTTCAGAAAGTGACTTGGGCGCGGGGATTGGATTGCTAAGTTTGATGGTTGAGGCAGGTTTCGCATCCTCGAATGGAGAAGCCCGTCGCCATATTAAAGGTGGCGCTATTCGCATCAATGATAAGCAAATAACAGACGAACAACTCAATGTATCCTCAATGATGAAAAATGCTGATGGTGCGATCAAGTTGTCTATAGGCAAGAAGAAGCACGTTCTAATAAAGTCCTGACGCGCTATTCCTGAAACTGGAAAATCTGTTTGAAAACGCCTGGAGCCATGATCGACAAAGGATTGACTGCCATTTGTGGATTGTTGGCAGCCCCGCGTAACCGATAAGTAATACCAATCAACCCGCTGTTTTTACCATTGGATAGAATATCGCCAATAATCGGGATTGCGCCAATGACGCGGCTAACAGCGAATAGTGGCATGAAGGTTCCACGAACATTCATTTGATTTTGCTGATCAAAAAGAACGCCATCAAAAGTAAGACCTATTTGATTGTTTCTGATCCTGCCCGACTTCACACCCAGATATCCTGTGCTTTTGGTAATCGTGGCTTCCATATTGTCAAAACGCACTTCTTGCAGATTCAATTCACGCAGTTTTCCCGATGCGCTTTGCAAGCTTCTATCAGTCACAGGCGCAGCGGCGAGTGATGACAACCGCTCTTCGCCAATAACCGTAAACTTTTTCAATTTAACGTCGCCTTCAAAGGGCCCATTGCCATTTCGGGTCAGTTGCGATTTTAAATTTCCACCCCGCATTTTGCTATAAATATTTACCAAAGCCAGAGACGCGCCGGCATCCTTGGCTTCAAAATTGAATTCAGTTGTCGCCCCATTGCGACGAGCATCAATTTTGGAGAGCTGGCCATTCAGTGCCCCGCGCATCTCGAGACTGCTTAAAGTACCGTTTTCAGTTTTGTAATTGACCAGTGCGTTTTCCATCATCTGGTTGTTGAACCCCTTCAACTGACCAAAATTTGCAGACAATGTAACGTCGGAAGAACCTTTGGCAGCGTTAAGGCCACTCTTATGAATAACCATGTTAATAATAGCGCTTGCGTCGAATGCCCTGCCTTGGGCGGCGATTACATAACGGTTGCCCTCTTTCTTAGCGGAGACATCAAACTTGTCTCCTTTCACAAGTGTTACATTAGATAAATCTACCGATAGCAAGCCGGGCTTTCCAAAAACCAAAGTACCCTGAGCATTAAACCCGTCACCAGAAAAATTGAAATTAGACAGCGTGTTAATTCCATCTTTCTGGCTTAGCGCAAAGGATACACTTGCTCCGATGCCTTTTCCCTTTAGCCAAGAAATCCAGGGTAAATTCACGTCTGCATTGGTCAGATCAATTTTGTAACTGTCAGGCTCGCCTGCTTTACTGATAATTTCGACACCCAAACGCCCCTTAACCACAGGAGCTATGTTGATACCTTGTTTGGCGAGTTCCTCATGGGTCAACTGTGTTTGTATGTTACGCTTTCTCAAGTTTCCATCGCCGCCTTTTAGCGGCTCACTAATATCGAGCGTTGCATCAAAACCATCGATATTGGCAGTGCCTTTAACCTCTACAAGTTTAGGGTTTGCTTTAATACTGACATTGCCGTTGCTTATTTTTCGACCAAAAACTTCAGATTTGGAGGCGGCTTTAGTCAGGTCAACTTCCGTTTTCCAAACCAACTTTTGTGGGTTTTCCGACTTTTGCAAATGCAAATCGAGAGCAAGTTTTACCTTACTTTTTCCGGAGAGATCCGATGCAGTGAGACCAACGGTCTTAGCGATGTTCAGCGGTTCAAGATCAGAGATCGTGGCGACTGCGCCTAAATCCCCGCTAAGGGACGCCTCTAAATTAGCTGGCACACCTGGTTGAAAAATATTCGGCACTTTTAGCGTGGCAGATTGAACGATCACTTCACCCGCTTTACCGGCACTTAAAATGCCTTCGGTTACTGTGACATCAAACTGGCTGCCAATTATTTTCAGAGTGCCACTAGCTTTTTCAAGCGAAGGGAGGTCTCCAACCGTGTTGACTGACATTTGCTCTAATCCGGCTGTAACTCCGAATTCATCCTTATCAAAACCCTTACCACCAGCGACCTCTTTGAGGCGTCCCTCTTCAACATTAATCTTAAGTGAGAAATCGCGCATTAGCCCTTTATTGATGTTTTGGGCTATCCAATTTTGAATATTAGGAGCAATGTGAAATGGCCAGGCTTCCAGCAGCACATCAGACGACAATAAAGCGCTGGACAAACTCCCAATGACTGATGGTGATGATGTTCCAAAGCCAATTTCCATATTTCCGCTGATCGCTTGTTCACCTGTTACAGCAGAGATATCGAACAGGGTAATTCGTTTTTTCTGGGGATTGATTTGGCCTGACACATTAACAGTTTGATTTGGCCAATCGCCATCTACCTCGGAGGTTTTTGATGCCAATGACACTGCTTTAAATTCAAGAGGGCCTGCCAATCCAAGATCAGCATTCATGGCCTGAAGATTCGCATTGAGCCTGAAACGTTTCCCGCCGATACTCAAATCTGAGGGCTGCAACTCTATACGATTTTCATTCGGATTGAGCTGTACATTGAATACTGCTGAACCAATATCACGGCTTTCGATTGGGCCTAATCTAAGCTTAGCGCCAGCAGTCTGAATTTTTACAAAAGGCAGCATTGGCTGAATATTCGCGTTGAATGGGACGCGCGCGTCCATTCTCAATTGGCCATTCAATCCCACACCATCCCGGTTTTCATCCAAAACTTCAGCGCCTTCAAACCACTCGGTTCCATCAATTCCACCAGCGCCAATGGAGAGTTGTTTTCCACCATCAGCATTGCCACGCCAATTGATATTCGCAATTATAGTGGAGATTGGGGTCGTAACTCTGGCGTTCACATTCAATTGGTTTTGCTTATCAAGGCCAAGTGTGGCCTGTTCGAAAACCAAATCACTTGCATTTCGCCGAAGGAGTCTTGCCCCTGATACGATAATATCCGTGAGCTCAATTATACGGATTTTTTCGTCCAAAAATGGCTTTTCAATTTGAACAAACGCACCGCCGATAGAAGCAAGGCTTTTATCGAGCGTTACAACGGTGGCCTTATCCACAGCTAGGGCTTCCAAATTTATTCGCCCGCCCTTGATTGTGACTTTGTCAAAACGAGGGGTGCCTTGAAGAACGGAGAGAATATTAAGGCCGACCTCTACATGATCAATATTTGCGACCACGGCACCGTCTCTTTCGCGTTTGATCACAACGCCATCGCCATCAAGGCTCAATGCCGAGGTGGAAACAAAGGACAAGCCTGTTCTATCAATCGCAACATCAAAGTCATCGCCCAACAGTGTTTGCAGAGTTTCCTGCACCCGTTGATTGACCGTTGCGCTTGATATTTCTTCTCCTTGAAAGAAATAGAGGAGAAGAGCACCACCGATCAAAATTAGAAATATGGGTACAATGAAAAACGCCAACACAATGTTGCGAGCCCGTTTGCCATTACTTCGCATTAGCGCTGGGTGTTGATCCCCTTCGCTTTGCTTTTCATGAACAGAGCCCCGTACATTTTTCAAATGTAATTACACCTTGATGATTGCGATTTAAGCATTCGATAGCGCATCATATTTCCCAATTACCATGACCAGTTAAACATACGCGGAATAAATTAACATGAGGCAGCAGCTGGGGCTAACATGATGAACGAATCGACTTTTAAACAATGTCACGCGCTAACTTGAGTAACAAACCAGAACCTGACAAATATGGTCACAATTTGCTCATACTGACCTTTTCTCTGTCCCTTTTGGCGCTATAACTCAAACAAAGTGAAATCGTAAAACATAGGAACGAAAATGGCACAGGCAAACAAAGAATTGGGAGCAGGCGATGTAGCGCCTGATTTTACACTACCGGTTACTCAAGGTGGAGATATTGATACGTTTTCATTGGCATCAAAAGCTGGATCGCCAGTTGTTTTGTTTTTTTACCCAAAAGACAACACACCAGGCTGCACCATCGAAGCGATAGATTTCACGGCGCATTTGAGCGAGTTTACAAAGCATGGCGTTTCTGTTTTTGGAATATCGCCTGATCCGGCAAAAAAGCATATCAAATTTCAGGAAAAACATGCGTTGGGTATACCGCTTATTGCAGACGAAGAACAAACCGCCCTCACCGCTTACGGTGTCTGGCTGGAAAAGAGCATGTATGGCAAGAAATATATGGGCGTAGAACGCTCAACATTTCTAATCGGCAAAGACGGTAAAATATTGCGCATTTGGCGAAAAGTTAAGGTCGCCGGACATGTTGTGGAAGTGTTGGAAGCAGCCAAAGAACTAGTTTGAAAATAGATTAATCAACAAGATGACTGAACATTTGTCGCGCCCAAACTGTCTATTTCGTGCTGCCATCAATGCGCTCAGCGCGGCCGATTTGGATGAAAAATGTTCTGCGACAAAAACTATGGCAGAGCTTTGGAATGCACGTCAGTTGTCATTAATTTCAAACACCACGCTATCGGTGCCAGATTACCCGGGGCGGCCGGAAAGGCCCGAACTGGTCGCTCCGCATAAAGTGCCGCGAAGGACACTCAATAGTGAGCGCGGGCGGATCGCTTTACTCCATTCAATTGCGCATATTGAATTAAACGCGATCGATCTGGCTTTGGATATCATTGCCCGTTTTTCCAAACAGCAAATGCCCAGATCGTTTTTTGATGGCTGGGTCCGTGTTGCTGAAGAAGAGGCCAAACACTTTCAACTACTCAAGAACCGATTGGCCGATTTTGGCGCTTGTTATGGTGACCTGCCTGCCCATGACGGATTGTGGGAATCTGCCAAACGCACAGGTCATGACCTGACAGCGCGCTTGGCAATCGTTCCCCTCGTGCTGGAGGCGCGCGGCCTGGATGTTACCCCTTCCCTGATCTCTCAAATCTCAGAATTGGGTGACTACGAAACTGCACGTATATTCCAGATTATCTATGAAGACGAGAAAGGGCATGTGGCCATTGGTGCAAAATGGTTCAGGTTTATGTGCCAAAAACAGGGGCTTGAGCCTGCTGAAACCTTTCGAAAATTGGTCAGTCAGTATTTTCGTGGACCTCTAAAGCCGCCATTCAATGAGCTTGCTCGCGCGAAAAGTGGCATTACGCCAATGTTTTACAGAAGCTTTTCGCCGATAGGGCATTAATCCAAACAAAACTTCCTCAAAGGAAGGCTTTGTTAACCATAATCCCCGATACTTTGCAGACTATCGTGAAGACGGGCCGATGGATTACCCACTAAATTATTCCCGTGAACAGGCGTTGAGTATGAGTCAGGCTGCTGAAAACAGGCAATTTGGTAAAAGACAACCTAGCAAAGTCGTAATTTCATCCAATGGAACTGTGCGTGAATTCAAAATTCATGCTGGTTTGTTGACTGCCATTGGAGCAGTTTTCACCATGTTCATGGTTGGATATCTCAGCGCGACAGCCTATTTGGCATTTCGCGATGATCTTGTGGCGGCATCATTCATCAAACAAATGCGAATGAAGCATGAATATGAAGATCGCATAGCCGCCTTACGCACAAAAGTTGATCGCATTACATCCCGCCAATTGCTTGATCAGCAAGCTGTAGAAGCAAAGGTTGCCGATTTGATGCGCCAGCAGGAAATGTTGACTGGCCGCTCCGGCGCCCTTGAAGGGCTAATGAACAGAGCGAAACAAAATGGCCTTGGCACATCTGTCCCCGTTCCAGTCCAAAATCCGCTGAAAGCCGAAGCTGACAACGTTGATACAATAAAAACCGGCAGCATCGCCATAAAGGACAGCCCACTTTTCGCTGATGCTTCTTCGTTTCTGCGTGGCTCTCGAATTAATGGAGATGCAGGCGCTCCCCTAGCATTAGATGTGCCTTCGATCGCTGAGCCAACTCAAACGGTGCGTGTCTTTGCTAATGTCATGGACCAGATCAATGCGGTAGCGATAGCGCAACGTGAACAAATTGTTGCATTACAATCGGATGCGCATTCCAAAACTGGGAAACTGGCTAGCATATTTGACACTTTGAAAATTCGCCTGCCTGCTGAACTGACTGAAAATGTTGGCGGACCGTTTATTCCCAGCCGGACTATGGATTTTGAGGATCTAACTGACGATCTTGGTGAGGCGTTAGATCGCTTGGAAGCGTTGAAATACAAAGTGAAAAAACTGCCTGTGGGAAATCCACTTCCAGGCGCTGCTATATCAAGTTCCTTCGGCAATCGGGTTGACCCATTTCACAGAAGTTCCGCGTTTCACTCCGGCATGGATTTTAGGGCATCAACAGGCACGCCAATTTACGCATCTGGTGCAGGCAAAGTGATAAAAGCAGGCAGCAATGGCGGATATGGTTTGATGGTAGAGATTGACCACGGGCAAGGCATTACTACCCGTTACGCACATATGAGCAAAATCCTTGTAAGCGTTGGCGACAAAGTATCAACGAAGCAAAAGATCGGCCGCGTTGGCAGCACAGGCCGAAGCACGGGCCCTCACCTTCATTATGAAGTTCGCCGTAATCAGGACGCAACGAACCCTGCCCGCTTTTTGAAAATTGGCAATGAAGTGAATCAGCTGCTGAAAAGCTAACACTAGAAAATAGCCGAAAATACCGTTGCGAGATTATTCGATATCTTCAACAATTCCATCATTGCCGCTAATCTGATGAACCAAAGATGCCTCCATAAAAGCATTCAGATCGCCATCAAGAACATTGTCCGGTGATGTGCTTTCAACGCCTGTTCTTAGATCTTTCACCAACTGATAGGGTTGAAGAACATAAGAGCGGATCTGATGCCCCCAGCCAATATCGGTTTTTGAATCGTGCTGGCTTTGAATGCCTTCCTGACGCTTTTTCATCTCCAAGTCATAAAGACGCGCACGCAATGCTTTCATGGCATTGGCTCGGTTTTGATGCTGTGATTTTTCAGATGATGTCACGACAATACCGCTTGGTGCATGCGTAATGCGAACGGCGGAATCAGTCGTATTTACGTGCTGACCGCCAGCTCCCGACGAGCGGAATGTATCAATGCGAATATCTTTATCCTGAATTTCAATCTCAACATTGTCATCGATTTCAGGGTAAATCCAAACGGAAGAAAAGGACGTGTGGCGGCGCGACTGACTGTCATAAGGCGAAATACGAACGAGGCGATGGACACCTGACTCGGTCTTTAACCATCCATAAGCGTTTTCGCCTTTGATCATGATGGAGGCACCCTTAATGCCAGCCTCATCGCCATCCGTAATCGATTGAACTTCAACCTTGCAGCCATTCTTTTCAGCCCAGCGTGTATACATACGAAGCAGCATAGAAGCCCAATCCTGGCTCTCTGTTCCGCCTGCACCGGCATGCACTTCAAGAAATGCATTGCTGCTGTCGAGTTCGCCGGACAAAAGCGCATCAACTTGGCGCTTGCCTAGTTCTTTGTGGAGTTTTGTTAGGGCTTGTTCAGCTTCTGTGACGATAGAGTCATCGCCTTCTTCAGCGCCCATCTCCATTAAACCGACATTATCTTCCAGCTCACTTTGAATACCAAGAATAGTCGCAATGCTTTTTTCTAGGTGCTGGCGCTCACGCATCAATTTTTGTGCTTCTTCGGGATTATTCCAAAGTTCAGGGTCTTCCGCTTTTTCGTTCAGCTCAACCAGTTTCTTTTGTGATTTGTCCCAGTCAAAGATGCCTCCTCAGCAGTCCAACCGACTGCTTGATTTCATCGACAATGGTTTGAATTTCTGCGCGCATGTGTGATTTCGAAAATTATAATTTCTGGAAGGCTTACGGGTTCAATAAGGAGTCTTACTAAGGTTGTAAACAACTGATGGAATAGAATTGAATAGCTTTCTGGACTGTTTCCTACTTATGCCAGACTTGCAGCTTACCCGTCACAGAATAAACCGTTCTCAATCCGGGTTTTGCTCCACCACCAATCGAGTATATTTTATCTTCAAAAGCAACCGACGCCAGTCCATGCCTAGGGTCAGGTGCCGGAGGAAGCGACGTCCATATATCTTTGTCGGCGTCAAATGCATGATGTCGATCTAGAACCATGGATGGCTCAAAAACCTCACCACCCAGTACATGAACTTGTCCATTGAAAGATATCGCTGATATTCCGCCTCCCCCGTTCGGAATCGGGGTTGAAATACGCCAAGCTCCATTTTCAATATCATAAATCTCAACAATATCGATCCGTGAACCAAGCTTACTGCTCCGGCCCCCTATTACCCAAATTTCGTTATTATGAATTGTTGCACCAAAAGAATGTCGAGCAGTTGGCATGGGTTTAAGTTCGCGCCAAACTGAAGTTTCAACATCAAATTCATGCAGCTCAGCCGAATCGGCCGAAGCAGTTCTACCGCCGACAATGTAAAGTTTGCCGCGATGATGAAGTAAACTATGTTCACCAATTGGTTTTGGCAAAGAAGTTACTTTTGTCCATTTGGCAGCACCACTAGATAACTTCAAAAGTTTCGGATCGGTTTGGTGGGTAAAACGTAGGCAGGAATAACCGCCGGCTGCCCATAGCGCATTCTCTGTTGCAGCTAAACCAACATGATGTGTGGGCTCCGGAAGATTTGGGCATTTTCGCCAAGCCCGGGAAACCAAGTCAAAAGCTTCACAACTGGACAAAGTTCTGAAAAAACCTATCCCTCCAGCAACATAAATCTTTTTGTCAAAAACGGCTGCAAAAATCTCTGATCGCGGAAAATTCAATTCTGCTTCGTCACGCCATTCAGACATTGATACGCCGATCAATAGAAGCCACAGCAAAACTGATAGGCATCCAGTTTTTACAATGCTCTTGAGTTGGGTCAAACCGATGATCTCTAATCCTAGTAAAGACCACCTGTACCTGACGTAAGCGCCCGGTTAGCTTCTGGAGATACGGTCAAGTTACTTGCTCCGACCATGTCCTCAAAGCCAATAACAGAAAAGACGGTTGGCGGAGCTGTTCCCGGCTTGAACGCTTCCATGATAACGCCTTCGCCAGCGGCACTTGTTTCAAGACCTGTTTTTGCGTTGATCGGGATCAGTTTCAGGCCTTTGGGAACCCTGAAATCCACTATAGGCGAATCTTTCAGGGCCGCGGCCATAAAATCGGTAAACACTGGGGCAGCAAGTCCGCCGCCTGTATTACCTTTACCCATCGGGCGTGGATTATCAAAACCCAAATAAACCCCGACAACCATGTCAGGTGTATAGCCAACAAACCATGCATCTTTTTCTTCGTTGGTCGTTCCTGTTTTACCAGCAACTGGACGGCCCAACTTTTGTACGGATTGTGCAGTGCCGCGTTGGACAACACCTTCCATCATCGAAGTGATTTGATAAGCTGTCATTGGGTCCAGCACTTGTTCGCGGGTATCGATTAGTTCCGGTTCCGCTTGTCCCTGCCAGCTTTCAGCAGAACACGTTTCGCAGATACGCTCATCATGCTTGAAAATTGTTTTGCCATAGCGGTCTTGAATGCGGTCAATAATTGATGGCTTTACCTGTTTACCGCCATTGGCCAGTACTGAGTATGCCGATACCATTCTAAGAACTGTTGTTTCACCAGAGCCCAGCGACATAGCCAAAACAGGAAGCATTTTGTCATAGATCCCAAAGCGTTCTGCGTATTCGGCAACAAGAGGCATGCCCATGTCTTTGGCAAGTCTGACGGTCATCAAGTTACGTGATTTTTCAATGCCAAGACGAAGTGTTGAAGGACCAGCATAACCTTTGCCATAGTTTTTCGGCTCCCATACGCCCAAGGTTGACCCCTGATCAACTTTGATAGGACCATCCAACACAACAGATGAAGGCGTGTAGCCATTATCCAATGCTGCGGCATAAACGAAAGGTTTGAATGAAGATCCCGGCTGGCGGTAAGCTTGAGTTGCTCGGTTAAACTGAGATTCTGCGAACGAAAATCCGCCCGCCATTGCTAAGACTCGGCCTGTATGCGGATCCATGGCTACCAAGGCACCCTCGATTTCAGGTGGTTGGCGCAAACGAAACTCTCCAGGCTGGTCTTTGCCCAGAGGCTCAACGAATACCACATCTCCGACGGTCAGAATTTGATCTGCTGTTTTGACTTTGCGGGATTTTCCTTCTTCATCGCGTATCAGTTTTGCCCAGCTCATATTTTCTAATGTGATGCGACCTAATGGCCGTTCAGAAACCAGATCACCAGACGACTCCCTACCCGGCTGAATGCCAATACTTACGTCCCCTTCGCCAGCGGCCAATACGACCGCGAGCTTCCACTCCGGAACATCTGACAGCGCGCTCACTTCTGAAACGGAAACACCCCAATCGTCACCAATTTCGATCTTGCTAAACGGTCCACGGAAACCAGTATCAATATCATAGGCAACCAGTGCACGCTGAAGCGACGCGCGGGCAATCCGTTGCAGGTCTGGATCAAGGGTTGTGCGAATTGACAATCCGCCTTCATACAAAGCGTCTTCGCCATAACGATCCACAATCTCGCGGCGTGTTTCTTCTGAGAAATATTCAGAAGATGCAAGGTAAGATGAGCGGCGGCGCGGATTGACCTCAAGTGGCATCGCTTTTGCCTTGTCGGCTTCGTCTTGGGTTACATAACCATTTGCCAACATACGATCTACAACCCAGTTACGTCGTTCTATCGCTGCTTCAGTATTGTTATAGGGATGGTAGTTGTTCGGACCTTTTGGCAATGCTGCAAGATAGGCCGCTTCGTGTAGCTTTAATCCATTCACCGTCTTGTCAAAATAAGTAAGCGAGGCGCCGGGAATACCGTAAGATCCCAACCCTAAGAAAATCTCATTGAGATACAATTCGAGAATTCTATCTTTGGAATAAGCTTGCTCAATACGCAAAGAAAGGATCGCTTCCTTGATCTTTCGTTCATAGGACCGTTCATTGCTCAAAAGAAAGTTTTTTGCGACCTGCTGTGTTATCGTAGATGCACCAATATTCCGCCGATTGGTGCCCATATTTTTGATGTTCGTTACTACCGCGCGAACCAAGCCTTCTGGATCAATCCCTGTATGGGTGTAAAAATTCTTGTCTTCTGCGGATATGAAAGCCTGTTTCACCAAAGGCGGAATAGCCTGAATAGGTAAGTATAGACGTCTTTCCCTGGCATATTCTGCCATTAACGATCCGTCACCCGCGTGAACACGAGTTGTTACCGGTGGCTCATAAGCATTTAGAACTTCATAATCGGGAAGATCTTTCGATAGGTCAGATACATACCAAGCAACACCGCCAATGACCAAAATAGCCATCAGTGTCCCTATCCCGAAAAGATACCCTATCAATCTAAGAAACATATTAAATTAAACCTTGCCCTTGAGGCCATTTTGGCTAGCCTAAGCTGCCCCTTGGTAAATCGTTTATGGCATTAAAAAAATCAGAACAACTGAAATCTGTCTTTCTCACGACTTACGGGGAGAGTTGGAGCGCATATTATCTATAGCAGCGCTAGAAGACTACCCGTTTAAGCCTTCTATTGAGGGGCATTATGGCATCAATAGGGTTCCGCCTCGAATTGTGCACTTTTTATGGTTAACAAGTGCTTAATCTGCAACACATTCGAGCTGCTAAAGGACAGCATAAATCGTTTGTGTAATGGTGATTCTTATTGCTTGGCAGTACCATGAGGTTGTTTATTCGCGAAGAATGCCTTCACCGCAGACGCCACAATTACGGCAACTTTGTCCTGCCAGGCGCTGTCATTCAGCAGTTTCTCATCTTCTTCATTGGACAAATAACCCAATTCCACCAATGCGCTGGGAACTTCCGCATTTTTTAATACTGCAAAGGAAGCTGCCCGTTGCGGATTTTTAATCATGGCAACTTCACTTGCCATGCGCTCAACCAACAATGTGGAAAAATGAAGCGAGAACCTCGAGGTTTCTCGTAGGGTTAGATCGGCCAGAATATCTGTAACATCATCTTGGGCATCAGGTGCAGCCAAACCAGCCACAACATCGGCCAAGTTTTCAGAATCTGCAATTTCCTGCGAAAGTGCATCGGTTGCCTTTTTTGCCAATGTATAAATCGTCGCCCCCCGAACAAACAATTGTTTGAGCGAATCGGCGTGAATTGAAATCATTAAATCAGCATTTTGCCGCTGAGCGAATTTTTTGCGCTCCCGCAGAGATACGAATACATCTTCTTCCCGGGTATAGCTAACCTCAAATGGCCCGGCTTTTTCAATGAGATCACCTATCTTTTTGGATATCTTAAGTGTGATTTCCTTTTCGAGAATTCCAGTTTTTCTGCCCTTAGAGCCGCCATCTATGCCGCCGTGCCCCGGATCTAGCACAACGTGAAAAATACCAGATTTCTTAGGCCCTGCACGGACCCTATCCCCTTTGATGACAACCTCGCCGCTTGTGCCAAGCAGCGCTTGCTGTTCATCAACCTTTACCGAAAATTCCTGAGGGCTAACCTTTTTGAACAAAAACTCCAGCGAATGGCGATCACTGCCCTCCTCCTTCGCCAGTGTTTTTTCAACAATATCGAACGGCTCTTTCAAAGTCAGAACTAGCCGTGATTTGTCTGCTGTCACAGCGCCGAAACGCAATGTTTCAACCATTTCGTTTTCAATGGATGTCACAGCATCGTTCAAACTGAATTTGGCATTTTCCAATTCAAGGACAACGCGGCGCGGCGAATCCATCAAAAATATGCGGGTTTTGGGGCTTCCATCAAATTTCACCGACAATTTCCAATTGTCGTCGTTTTTTTGAAACTCTGCATGATAACCAAGTTTTGCAGTAAATTCAGTATTTGATGAGACTGAAGTTTGTGCGTTTGCTGCTGTAAGGAAATTCAAACAAGAGAGTAAAACCAAGGAAAAACAAGCAACGATCTTACAAAAGTGGGCTTTCATTGAGAAATAACTTGTCCGCGTGCAGCCACTTAAAGTTGCTGATAATACAGTCAAATCTGGTGTTTTCGTTTCCAACATCTTATTCACAGCAATCCAAATCTCTTTTCAGGCGCTTGTTTGTCTTCGGCCGATTGCGAGCAACTTTTCCAGCAGGTTATAAAAGCGGATAATTCATCCAATCGGCCTTGTCGAGTTTTGGTAGAGGCTATTTGACGGAACCGGCATTTCTTTTTTCTTGTTTCAAATAGGGAATGGGCCTATGTCTTAGAGCAGGGTCAACGCTTTCAGATGAATCTGGAGGGGATGTCCAACAGTTTTGTCCAAAATGCGGTTTAGCGTGGCAATTCTGGTCGCAGATAAATTTGTACATTTTGTGTTCTGACATGTTTTGTCCATTCTAATTGCCTCCATAATTGATCGCATCTTTACCAGGATGAATACTTTTGCATCTAGAAAAGCTGTGCCCCCAAAAGAATTTCGTGTTGTTTTCCGAAAAACACACCGGACAACACCGATTTAACGCATTTGCGCAACGAGGAAATGTTTCGCAAGCGAATCCACCAACCGGATTATCCGGTTCAAATTGAAGCAAGAGCGGTAAACAGGCTGTTTATGATAACGGTTGCAGACATTGGAAATATTCCAGGCGGGGCATTTATGCACCAGCCAGTCGCGCACGATTCCCTGTTACAATCCCGCTCGATATTTATGGCAGGTTCCTGCCGGAAGCTTTCGTCTGAAATTTCTCAGGTAGGCACAACCAAGTTTGCAACAGTAATTCGTCTGACAAACGATCCAATGACAGCTTGCTTATCCGGCTCCGCACCTGCGGAGACTTATTCCAATGGCCAACAACAAAATGCTTATCGACGCCTCCCACCCGGAAGAAACCCGGGTTGTGGTGGTTCGTGGAAACCGAATTGAAGAATTTGACTTTGAAGCGCAAGAAAGACGTCAACTAAGAGGCAATATTTATCTTGCAAAAGTAACGCGTGTGGAGCCATCGCTCCAAGCAGCCTTTATTGACTATGGCGGCAATCGCCATGGCTTTTTAGCGTTCTCGGAAATCCATCCAGATTATTACCAAATACCAGCGGCTGACCGTCAGGCATTGCTTGATGCGGAAGCAGCTGCTCATCAAGATGATGATGAAGAAGAAGCTGAAGTTACAGAAGTCAACTCAGTTGATGATGCTGACAACGACAATGATTCTTCGGACGATAGCGAAGAAGAAGCGCAACCAAAGAAACGTGCGCGCCGCAAACCTCGCCGTAATAGCCGTACCCGCAAAACCAAAGAAACATCTGAAGATGCTTCGGATGATGCGGAAGCCTCTGAAGACAGTAGTTCAGATGCCAATGGCGACAATGGTGCAAAAAAAGATGCTTCAGGAGATTCTGATAGCGCCAACGACGGCGATGATAGCGATGCTTCAGGCAACAAAACCATGGCGGCCATGATGGATGTTGATAGCATTTCTGAAGATGCGCCTGATGAAAGCGATTCAGATGGCGAGGCTTCAGAACCGGCAGCTATCGATGCTGGAGAAGAAGCCCCTAAGAAAAAAACAAGACGTCAAACAAGGCGCAAAGCCCCTGCCAAGAAGAAAGCTGAAGCCGAAACTGTGGATGATGCCGACAAGCCGCAAGAAGCAACAGAACCAGCGCCTGAAGTTGAAACGGCAAAAGGTGATGCAGAGCCAGAAACTGATGCGTCAACCGAGGTAGATGGCGACAGCGATGAAAAGCCAAGCGAGCAGCCTAAGAAATCACGGCGTACCAGCCGCACCCGTCGCGGCGGCAAGAAGGAAACAAAAGCTGAAGATGCTTCTGATGAATCGTCGTCTGAAGCAGATGCTTCGAGCGATAACGGCGACAACGGCAATGGCAACAAAGCGGAAGTCGAATTGGTTGGCAAAGAAGATGCTCTGGAAGAAGTTCCAGTCAAGCGCCCTCGCCGCCAATACAAAATTCAGGAAGTTATCCGCCGCCGTCAGGTGATGCTGGTCCAAGTGGTAAAAGAAGAGCGCGGAAACAAAGGCGCAGCTCTTACTACTTACCTCTCCCTTGCAGGTCGATATTCGGTTTTGATGCCTAATACAGCGCGTGGCGGAGGTATTTCGCGAAAGATCACGAATCCAGGCGATCGCAAACGTCTCAAAGAAATCGCGAACAGTTTGGATGTACCTAAAGGTATGGGCGTCATTTTACGCACAGCTGGCGCTTCCCTTGAAAAAGAAGAGATAAACCGCGATTTCGATTATCTGATGCGTTTGTGGGAAAATGTTCGCAATCTAACGCTGGAATCATCAGCTCCTTTCCTCGTTTATGAAGAAGGCAGCCTGATTAAGCGTTCGCTTCGCGATCTTTATAATAGCGATATTGGCGAAATTATCGTGTCTGGTGAAAACGGCTTCAACGAAGCCAAGAACTTCATGCAGATGATGATGCCCGATGAAGTGAAGAACGTTAAGTTCTATAGTGGCGAACAGCCATTGCTTTCAAAGTTCAACATCGAGAGTCAGCTTGAGAAGATGGTGACACCTCAGGTCACGCTGAAATCTGGTGGCTATCTGGTTATCAACCAGACGGAAGCCTTGGTTGCGATTGACGTGAACTCTGGCCGCTCAACCCGCGAGCACTCGATTGAAGCGACTGCCCTGCAGACCAATCTTGAGGCCGCTGAAGAAGTGGCACGTCAATTGCGTTTACGCGATTTGGCCGGTCTTGTGGTTATTGACTTCATCGACATGGAAGAAAAGCGCAACAACCGCGCTGTTGAACGCAAGCTGAAAGATTGTTTGAAACATGACCGTGCCCGTATTCAGGTCGGACATATTTCACATTTTGGTTTGATGGAAATGTCGCGTCAACGTATTCGCGCAAGCGTGCTGGAAAGCACAATGGCCGTTTGCCCTGTCTGCCAAGGTGTTGGCCATGTGCGCTCTGAATCATCTTTCGCCTTGCAGGTTCTTAGGGCAATTGATGATCATCTGACACGCCACCAACGCTTTGATGTGGTGGTTAAAGTCGCCCCTTCTACGGCCATGTATATCCTGAATCAAAAACGTCAGGCCGTATCTGAGCTGGAAAGCCGCTATGGTGTGAAGATCGCGTTTGAGCCTGATTATCATATGCAAAGCCAAGACTTTGCAGTTGAGAAGGGTTTGCCATCTACCAGCGAGCCGGTTGCTCAAAAGGCAATTAATCCGATGGACTTGCAGTCGGATGAGCCAGAAGAGGCACAAGTTGCAGCGGCTGGGTCCAACAACAATGGCCAAGGTGATGACGATGAAAATCGGAATGACCGCAAGAACAACAAGCGCAGGCGCGGGCGAAACCGCGGGCGTGGGCGTGATCGCGACGACAACTCAGATAATAATTCTGAGGGCAATAGCAATAATCAGAACGGCCAATCTGCGGACTCTCATTCAGAAAAGCCAGAAAAAGCTGAAGCTTCGACTGAAGCTAACGCCCCGTCTGAAAACATAGCGCCAGCGAAAACTGATGACACAAGTGCTGCGGAGGCTCCGGAACAGGATAAAAAGCCCAGTCGCGGCTCTCGTCCCGGAAAAGCTTCCTCAAAAGCTAAAAAGCCTGTTCAGGAAACTGAAAAAGTCACTGATAAAGTAGAAACGGAAACCGCAGAGCCTGCTGAGCCGACCGAACCGCGTCGTCGCACCGGCCGCCTCGGGAAGAAAGCAGTTTCGGATAGTGTTGAGGCAGAAGCCAAGGCTGAAACCGAGGAGACTACTTCTACAGGCCCTACGGGAGCTCCGCCGAAGAAAGTGGTTCGCAGAAATACAAAACGAGTCGCAAAGCCAAAAGCTGAGACTGAAGCATCTGAGGCAAAATCAGACGATGATGAAATGCCAACCAGCTTTAGTGGTGGGTTCCTGAGTTAATCAAACTCTGACAAATAAACAAAAAGGCTGCGAAGAAATTCGCGGCCTTTTTACATTGGTTTTTAAAGACCACTATCTCTTTAGATAGTCACCCAGCCTTTGCAGTCCGTTTTTCATATCTGCTTTTGAGCCTGCAAACGAAAAACGCACCCAAGCTTTTCCTCGCTTTGTATCGAAATCGGTTCCCGGTGTGATAGCTGTTTTAGCGTGGTTCAAAATGTCCTGACAAAAAGCTTCCGAATCATTCGATAGCTGAGAACAGTTTGCATAGACATAAAAAGCGCCATCTACGGGCTGGATTTCGCGAAATCCCAGTTTTGGCAATTCGGCTAACAATAAATCACGATTTTCTTTATAACTGGCTTTGGTTGCTTCCAGTTCATCCAAACCATCAAAGGCATGAAGCGCTGCAATTTGAGATATTTCAGGCGCGCAAATGAACGCGTTTTGTTGAAGGCGGTTCACTGTCTCAACCAAGTGTTCAGGAACAATCATCCAGCCAATCCGCCATCCAGTCATGCAAAAATACTTCGAAAACGAATTGATGATAATTGCTTGGTCTGAGTATTTAAGAGCGGTTTCTTCTTTCACATCGAAGGTCAGACCATGATATATCTCGTCGGAAATGAATGTGATGCCGAGTTCATTTGATGTGTTGATCAGGCTTTTGAAAGCATCGGGCACCATCATGGTTCCATTTGGATTATTCGGGTTAGCGATCAATGCACCGTGCAAGCGTTCTTCTTGGTGGGCGGCCTCCAACATTTGCGGTGTTAAAACCCAGCGCGAACTTGCCTCGGATTCGATTTCAACTGGCTTTAATGACAGTGCCTTTAAGATGTTTCGATAGGCCGGATATCCGGGCGATGGTATGGCTACACGATCCCCCTCATCGAAAAGCGTAAGAAACGCCAACATAAATCCTGCTGATGAGCCAGTCGTTACAACAATCCGATCTGGACTAACCTCTTCGCCATATCGATCAAGATAGTGTTGCGACAAACGCTCACGCAACGGCTTGATACCCAAAGCTGGTGTATATCCTATTATGCCTGCAGAAATGGCAGCCATTGCAGCTTCGCGCGCGACCAAAGGAGCAGGTGCTGATGGCTGACCTACACACATCATGACCACATCTTGACCCTCTGCCTGCATTTTCGAAGCAGCGGCAACCACGCCCATGGCGCGAAACGGTTCAACATTGCCCCTGGTGGACTTTGTGACGATATGTTTCATTCCTTGTTTCTTCCGATCTAACGTTCACTTTAACTCTGATTGGTTTGCCACATAGTTATTACATACGCCATGGAACAAGCTGATGAACGCATCGTTTAAGTAAACTCAACAAAACTTGAACAAAAACACATGAGAATAATTTCGCCTTACAGCAATTTTATTGTACAAGAGGCGGAATAAAATTCGCTGAATCAAATCTGGTAGTCAGACATCGCCAGGCCAATAGTTTTAGGAAAAACATCAATGACCATTTCAAAAATTCGTAACGAATTGTTCCGCCCTTTTTACGCGTTGTTATTGGTGGCTGTCTTGTTAGCTGTTCCAGCCTTTTCCGGATTTGCAAAAGCAGAAACATTGGACCGTCCGGCAGTAGAAACGATCATTCGCGAATATCTTCTTGAAAACCCTGAACTGATTTTGGAAGTACAACAAGCTTTGGCAGCCAAACAGGAAGAACTCAAACAACAACAGCAGCTTGCGACATTGAATGAAAAGAAGGAATTGCTGTACAATTCTCCAAATCAGATGATCATCGGAGATCCAGCAGCAGCAATCACTGTGGTTGAATTTTTTGACTATAATTGCGGTTTTTGTAAACGTGCTTTGAACGATATGACACGGATTGTTGAAGAAAATCCTGATGTTAAATTTGTCATGAAAGAGTTCCCTGTATTGGGCGAGCCATCCATGGAAGCCCACCGCATCAGCCTTGCACTCATCAAAAACAATCCAGAGCTTTATGACCAATTCCATCGCCAATTGCTGAATAAAGAGGGCAGAAAAGATGGACAGAGCGCGCTAGATCTAGCCGTCTCTCTTGGCGCTGATGAAGACGCTATCAAAACGGCAGCAAATGACCCAAGCATAATGGAAGCTGTTGGTGAAGCCTATGAACTTGCAGATGGCTTGGGAATTACTGGGACACCATCTTATGTCATTGGCAATGAAGTCGTTTTTGGTGCTGTTGGTTATGACCGTTTGATGCCAAAAATCGAAGCATTGCGTCAATAAACAAATCAAATTGCTGATTCGATGCTCTATCTGACTAAATATTGATCCGATTTCGATTTTTACCAACCAAACAACCCTACTCGGTGGAAAAAAGACGTATTTTCGTGTTTGAACGGCAATACGCCTTTTCCAAACTTAAACACCTCTGTATAACCCTTTGACTTATAGAGCGTACGGCGTTTTGAATGAACCGTCTGGTCGCAGCTTCAAATTTTAGAACAAGGCGGAATTGTTCCGGCTTTAGGGCAAGGTGAAAATGTCTAAGAAACCATCAATCGATCAGGATCTGATCCGCGAACTTGCAGCTTTGTTGAAAGAAACAGAGCTTAGCGAAATTGAAGTCGAACAGGATGACTTGCGTATTCGGATAGCGCGAAACATGGGCCGTGCGGTTGAAGTTGCCGCTCCCGTTGCAGCGGCACCGGTGGCCGTTGCCGCTCCCGTGGTAGCCGATGTTGATCCAGACAAGCACCCGGGCGCTTTGAAATCTCCAATGGTTGGCACCGCTTATTTTGCTCCAGCACCAGGCGCTGACCCATATGTAACTGTTGGCGATAGCGTGAAATCAGGCCAGACGGTAATGATCGTTGAAGCCATGAAAACGATGAACCAGATCGCAGCTTCCAAATCAGGAACAGTTACAGCGATTTTGATAGAAGATGGTCAACCGGTCGAGTTCGGTGAGCCTCTGATGATCATCGAATAAGGCAAAACAAGATGTTCAAAAAGGTTCTCATTGCCAATCGCGGTGAAATTGCCCTGCGTATTTTACGTGCTTGCAAAGAGCTGGGTATTCCCACTGTCGCTGTGCACTCGACAGCGGACGAGTCGGCGATGCATGTTCGCCTTGCGGACGAAAGCGTTTGTATCGGGCCACCTGCGTCCAAAGACAGTTATTTGAACATCCATGAGATCCTGGCGGCCTGTGAAATTACAGGTGCTGACGCGATCCATCCTGGCTACGGTTTTTTGTCAGAAAATGCGAAATTTGCCGATATTCTAAAAGAACATGACATCACTTTTATTGGCCCGTCAGCGGATCATATTCGTGTCATGGGTGACAAGATCGAAGCCAAAAATACGGCTAAACGACTAGGAATACCTGTCGTGCCTGGTTCTGATGGCGCTATCACAGAAGACACTGAAGCAAAGCGCGTTGCCGCAGAGATTGGCTACCCAGTCATTATCAAAGCTGCTTCAGGCGGCGGCGGTCGTGGCATGAAGGTCGCGCTGAATGAAGCAAGCATTTCTGAAGCCTTGCATACTGCTCGTAGTGAAGCTGGCGCTGCATTTGGCGATGATGCTGTATATATCGAGAAATACCTCTCCACCCCTCGTCATATCGAAGTTCAGGTTATGGGCGACGGCAAGGGCGGCGGCATCCACCTAGGCGAACGCGATTGCTCGCTGCAGCGTCGCCACCAAAAAGTTTTGGAAGAAGCAACCTCACCTGCTCTAGACGAGGCTGGGCGTCAAAAAATTGGTGATATCTGTGCCAAAGCTATTCAAGGCTTGGGCTATTCTGGTGCTGGAACCATAGAATTTCTATGGGAAAACGGCGAGTTTTATTTCATTGAAATGAATACGCGCCTGCAGGTTGAACATCCAATAACAGAGATGATAACCCGAATTGATTTGGTTACCGAACAACTGCGCGTTGCCTCTGGTGCTGGCATGTCTGTGAAGCAAGAAGATGTGATTATCACGGGTCATGCAATCGAATGCCGTATCAACGCCGAGCATCCAAAAACATTCGTACCGTCACCAGGCACGATCTCTTATTATCACCCACCTGGCGGCCTTGGGGTTCGCGTTGATTCAGGCGTTTATCAGGGCTATAAAATCCCGCCCTATTATGACAGTTTGATCGGTAAGCTTATCGTGCATGCCCGCACAAGAGAAGAGTGTCTTGCTCGGCTTCGCAGAGCGCTGGACGAGTTTGTGGTTGATGGTATTGAAACCACCCTGCCCTTGTTCCGTGATCTGGTGACAAACCCAGACATCATCGCAGGCACCTATGATATTCATTGGCTGGAAAAATATCTGGCAAGTAAGGCTGATTGAGCGCTTTACTTTGCTTATCGGCTTGGGCTTTCAAGTGCTGGCAATTCTCTAATGAACAGCGAATAACGTATGTTCGAAATAACGCCTGAAATTCTATTGAACGCCTATGCCATTGGTGTATTCCCGATGGCGGAGTCTGCTGAGGACCCCGAATTATTTTGGGTTGAGCCGCCTTTGCGCGGCATTCTTCCGTTGGACGCTTTTCATATTCCTGCAAGCCTGAAAAAAGCGATGCGTAAAAACCCATTCGAGGTGCGTATTGATACGGCGTTTCAAGAGGTGGTGGAGACTTGCGCTGCCCCCGCTCCAGATCGAGACAGCACTTGGATCAATAATCAGATCAAGGCCTTATATTTCGAACTGTTCGAAATGGGTTATTGCCACAGCGTAGAATGCTGGTCTGACGATAAATTGGTGGGGGGGCTATATGGCGTTAGCCTTGGCGGTGCTTTTTTTGGCGAAAGCATGTTTTCACGGAAAACCAATGCCTCAAAAATTGCCCTTGTGCATCTTGTCGATCGCATGAAGCGCGGTGGATTTACCCTGCTCGATACACAATTCACCACTCCGCATCTCTTGCGATTTGGTGTGACCGAAATTTCCAAGAAGGATTACAAAAAACTACTGAAGGAAGCTATTTCAAATGATGCCAACTTCTTTCCCTATGAAGGCGGGGGAACATCTGATTCCATTTTGCAGTCTTTTAACCAGATATCATAAACCGGATTTTCTACTGCATTCAGGCCCGGACTGTCTGCAAACATCCAGCCAGTGAAAATTCTTCTAATTTTAGAATCAAGCGTAATTTCATCCACTTCGACAAATGAAGTGGTCTTTGGCGCTTCGGTTATCGGGCGGGAGTTACAAATACGTGGCGTTACCTGTAACGCACCAAACTGAACCGTTTCATCGATATAAACATCAAAACTGTGAATTCGTCCTGTAATCTTGTCAATTCCAGCAAAGACAGCAACGCGGTTTTCGATGCGCTCTTGCGCATTTAGCGGTGATAGTAACAGGCCACCTATCGCCAAACTCGACGCCAAAGCAATTTTCACAGCTTTTGCCGTGCCAGAACTCGTAATAAATGCCATTTAGATCGCCGCTTTTTTCAGTATGCTTAGAGTGTATTCTTTTTGTTACTTGTTCGTCCTTATCACGAGATTCGGGCAGTTCCAAGGAGAAGGTCAGACCGAGACTATCGATTGACTGGATCTGTCTGAATAAGCCTTACGACATTGCCCTCCAGCACAGCACAAGAAAGCACGCCTGTATCAAAACAATACGTATCGAGATTAATCCGATTGGGTTGAATGTCCACTTCATCTCTTGGCGTGTGACCATGAACAATGACTTTTTCAAACGGACTTTGATGGGTTAAAAACTCTTCTCTGATCCATAGCAAATCATCTGGTGTTTGTTTGTCCAAGGCTATCCCTGGCTTTACCCCTGCGTGAACGAAAAAGTAATCTCCCTCTTGATGGGTCAATTCAAGAGAATCAAGAAACTTTATGTGAGATGATGAAACCTGCGCTTTCAGCTGCTGCGACATCATTTTCAAACTCTTAGCCGAGGTTACTTCCACACCATAAGATTGGAGTAATTCGCGACCGCCATAAGTCAGGAATGAAGCACCCACTTCGTCAGGAATATCCATAAATTCCAACATGCGCTGGTCGTGGTTTCCGCGCAAGCATATCAACGGTAAGGTTTTTTGTAGCAGTATCAAGTGATCCAAAACGCCGCGCGAATCTGGTCCGCGATCAACATAGTCGCCCAAGGTTACAATTTTGTATTCTGGAACCGGATGAGTATTCAGGTCTTGCTCAATCAAATTCAACAAAGATTTGAACTCATTAAGACAACCATGGATATCGCCAATTGCATAGACACGGCGACCGTCTGTGGTTTTACTGTCACAAACAATCATGAGACTAGCAATCGGATAAAATAGCTATCGGTTATGGACGCCACGCGTCGTAATCTCCGGTCACCGTTGGGCGTTTCTCCTGATTTGCCAGTGAGCCCTTAGGAAAACAAGCCCCGCCAGTGCCTGTCATGTTTTGTTTATGCGGCAGTTGCCAGTCTTTAGCGACATAAGTTTCTTCTGATGGAGGTGTGTCTACGCGATAATGCATCCAGCCATGCCAGCCTGCTGGAATACTCGATGCTTCTGCCAGACCGTTATACTGCACCCAACGTTTGCCCTCGGCGCTCTTGTAATAAACATTACCAGCTTCGTCTTCACCAACTTTGGTACCTTTGCGCCATGTGAAAAAACGAGTTCCCCAAGTTGACCCATTCCACCAGGTGAAAAATTGCGTAAATAAAGACATGTGCAGTCCCATAAATTGTCGTTTGACTTAACCCTGTATATGCCGTGATGATATGACTATGTCCAGAGAAAGAATACTCCTTTTGCGATCTATCAAGCTGCAAAGCGCAAATTTGCCACCCATCCTGCAATTGTTTGCGAGACCTGTGTTTTATACGCGCTTGATTTTTGCAATTTCAATTTCCTGTGCGTTTCCAACTGCGTTGCTTGCTCAAGAGGCAAACCAGGCAATTGCCTTTGTGCAAGCGCCAGAGCAAAGCTTTGGTGTTTGCTTTGGCAATAACCCAGATGACGCGTTCGCCTGTGCTGTAAAACAATGTACTGAAAATGGAGCGTTAGAAGAAGATTGCATCAAAATGAAATATTGCTCACCTGCAGGATGGAGCGCTGATATTTTCAAACAACATAAAGAAGGCCCTCATTGGCATGACTATTTATGTGGATGGGAAAGTGAAAAAGATCTAGACGCTGCAGTAAACATTGTTTGCGAGGGCTCGGCCAAAGATTACCTCATTGAATGTTCTGTTGTTGCCAAATGGGGACCAGACGGAACCCGAACTGACCTAGAATAAATCAAACTAATTATAAATTGGAACCTTGTTGACCGCTACTTTACTCGACAGCAAAGCATCTTGGATGCGCTTGGGATTGTGCATTATGGCCGGCGCTGTGGTGAATATCGGTATGTGGGCGGCAATTCTCGTTTTGCCCGAAATACAGGCTGATTTTGGCGTAGACCGGGCAGACGCATCCATATCGTTTACCTGCGCCATGATCGGGTTTGCAGCTGGTAACTTAATGCTTGGTCGCTGGGTAGACCGCTACGGCATCGCACCCATCTTGGGCGCTGCGTCTTTCGTTCTCGCTATCTGTTATGGTCTAAGCATGCTTGCGCCAAACATCTGGGTGTTTTCCGCGCTGCAAATTCCAATTGGCTTTGCTACGGCTTCTGGTTTTGGCCCGCTGATTGCCGACATATCCCATTGGTTCAAGCGCTATCGTGGGATTGCCATCGCGGCGACGGCCAGTGGCAACTATATTTCAGGAACCATCTGGCCGCTGATGCTAAAAGGAACCATTGAGAATGATGGTTGGCGAAGCGCTTTCATGATCATTGCGATTTGCTCTTTGGTCTTGGTCCTCCCAATTGCCATCGCCCTTCGCAAGAGGTTGCAAACCAATGTAGGACAAGCCCCGGAACCACCACAGCGCAGCGTGCCCCTGTCACCAAAAATGTTCACTGTTCTGTTGTCGATTGCTGGTGTTTCCTGTTGCATGGCAATGGCAATGCCTCAGGTTCATATTGTTGCCTATTGTGTCGATCTTGGCTTTGGCGCGGGTGTTGGTGCAGAAATGCTGTCTTTGATGTTGGCAGGAGGCATTGCAAGCCGCCTACTCTCGGGTTTGTTGGCCGATAAAATTGGTGCAGTTCCAACACTGCTGATTGGCTCTGTTTTTCAGTGTCTGGCGCTGTTTTTGTATATTCCGTTCAACGGGCTTGTTTCGCTGTATGTGGTCTCGCTGATCTTTGGTCTGTCGCAAGGTGGCATCGTGCCAAGCTATGCCATGATCGTACGTGAATATCTGCCTGCAGCCGAAGCGGGACAACGCATTGGTATCTTGATGGTTTCAACGGTGGCGGGTATGGCGATTGGTGGCTGGATGTCGGGCTGGATTTACGACCTTACAGGATCCTACCAGATCGCCTTCTTGAACGGCATCGCCTGGAACTTCCTGAACATGGGCATTATGATTTTTATCCTGATGCGTTCACGACCAGCAAAGCCAAAGAAAATTGGCGGAGCCGTTACAGCTTAAAGTCCGATAAGGGCGTTAAGTTCTTCAACGGGTTGCAACATTGCGAACATTGCAACGCCCAGAATGAAGATACCGCTTAGAAAAAATATCCCGTATTTGACATTTATATCTTCTGCCGGTCGTCCTGTCCAAATAACCCGCCAGTAACGTTTCTCCATATAAAACCAGCCAATTCCGTACAATACGGCACCCAAAAGCACTAATAACACTAGAGCTATATCCCACCAAAAAGATTTGAATTCGTATATCGACGAATAAACATAGATGAAAAACAAAGCCCCAATGATCTTAGCGCTGCTGCTGTCAATTTTAATCGGTTTGTCTTCATCATCTCTATTGAAATACATATTAGCTCCACAAACTGATTGGGTTTAATATTAATCGCGCAACATAGTTTTTAACGCCGCTGATTGGTCTTCAGTGTCCAACCCGAAACTAATTGAGTGATATCAGTCATCTGTGATTCATTCGGATTGTTAAAGATTCGAAAGAGATCGCAATGGTTTGGACTGATATCACCCGTGTTCAATATGAGCGTATTGGGGG
>Ga0208544_10000181_pt1 | contig 52167 bp, 44 predicted proteins | sample DEB08_DNA_9_FD_184526 | JGI IMG/M metagenome (GOLD analysis project Ga0208544, IMG submission 184526) | Aqueous microbial communities from the Delaware River and Bay under freshwater to marine salinity gradient to study organic matter... | ecosystem: Environmental > Aquatic > Marine > Coastal ... | reverse complement strand
GAGATATCACCGCCAGAGGATAAGTGAATCTCCATCTCACGCAACAACTTCAAGATGTCTTCGTCTGAATAACGCTTCCGGGCCATCGCAAAACTCCCAATTCTTATTACAGAAAGTCAAAATAACCGGCTCAGTTATAAGGGGGAAGGACAACCTATCCCTGACAGTTGTTATAAAAGCGTTCTGTAACATTGCGTAACGTCAATTGAACGAGCGAACACACTCTAAACATTGTTGAAACGTCTAAGCTTGTCTACAAGCGCATGGTTTTGTGCGGCGGCTAACTAGATCACTTTTTGTAAGATTGCAGTTTTTAAGGGGCAATGACTATGGTTCTAACGTTTTCACAAGGGTTCGCCCGTTTCATATTACTTGTAGGTTTTGTAGGGCTTTTGGCTTCATGTTCATCCACGGATGTGACAGGAAGCGTTGGTGCAAAGAGTAAAGAGAGTTTTGCCCTTGCAGCCAATATACGTGCTCAAGCTCTAAACACACCCAAAACTGGACAGAAAAAAGCTCAAGCTACTAACAAGGCTGCTTCTGCAAAAGCAAAGATCGCGGCTGCTAAAACACAAGCAGACAGGGATGCAAAGCGCCTGGCTGATTTTGATAAGATGCTGAGCCGCTTGCCTGAATCACAACATAAATATTTTGATCAACAGCGCGATAGCATTGCTTCAAAGGCAAAAGCTTCCAAATCTGCATTGAGCAAGTTGCAATATGCGGCGGCTCCAAGATCAGTTGGCAAAGGCGGCGCGCGCTATCATAGTTTGATTGCGAAATATGCAGCAGCGAACGGTGTGCCATTGAAATTGGCCCATGCAGTTGTTCGCGTTGAAAGCAATTATAGAGCCAATGCAAGAGGCCGTGCGGGCGAGATTGGCCTGATGCAGATCCAAATTGGCAACAGCGCGTGGGATGGGCTATCGTGGCTCTGCAAAGGGTTTGTATAATCCCGCTGTCAATATCCAATATGGCATGAAGTATCTTGGCAAAGCCCACAAGCTTGCCAGCGGATCCACATGTGGGACAATTTTGAAATATAATGCGGGCCATGGTGCGAAAAAGATGAACCCGATTAGCGCTGGTTATTGCCGCAAGGTTCGCCGTTATATTTGATTTGATGCCTCAACCATAAACATGGTTGAAAGCCTTTACTTCTCTGATGACGCCCTAGGTAACTAGGGCGTTTTTTTGTTTAAAGGTAATTCCATGAAAACTTCTTTTCTATCTCTTTTCCTAATGGTTTCAGCATCTCCAGCTTTAGCTGATCTCAAAGTTGATTTTATTGAGGGCGCGCCAAAGGACCGTTTTGTCATTAGCAATGAAGGTAAATGCGATTTTAGTGCAGGAAAAATAAAAATTGACCTGACCACGTCAGCCGGACAGTTGATATTCGATGTCACGGAACAGGGAAAAGGTGTCGAAGTTTTCCAACCATTTGAGCTGGTTAGCGGCAGCAAGTCGATGGTGGGTTTGCCAACCGTTCGTGACGGCGACAAAGTTGTAATTTTGAATGTGAAAGAACTAAAAGTCGGTAATCAGATCGCGTTTACGATTGACGTTGATGATACCATCGGTGCGCGTGAAATCACAATTTCAAATACCGAGATTGAGGGGGCTAGTGCGATTTTTGAAAGTGCCGGCAAAGTATATTCAGCCAATTTTGGCGCTAAAGCCATGGCTTTGATCAAACAAATCAGCTGTACTGGCTGATGTTTCAAGTTCTCAATCTAGCCAAACTGCAAGCTATGTCGTTCTGATCGACACTTTTAAGCGCTTTTTAGAATTCGCCTATTATTTTCGCCGTACGTGGGATGGAACTCCCTGACAAGAAAATCAATGAGTACTCGAATATTAGGTGCTAGATTGCGTTTATCGGCATAGGTAATAGCAATATCGGCGTGTTTTTGAGAGTATTCGGGAAACAGTCTAACCAATTCACCAGAGGCTATTTTTTCTGCTACAATGTAAGTGGAAAGTCTGGCAACGCCTAAGCCTGAAAGGGCTGCTAAATATACCGCATGGGCGCTGTTACCGATGAAATTTCCGTTGGCATCAACATTGTATTTTTTGCCGTCTAAATGCGCTTCCCAGGCATTTCTGCCGGTCATATTGGAAGTGCGAAGGCAATTATGGTTTTCTAGATCAGAAAATTTGTTCGGCATGCCATTGCGTTTTAGATAGTCTGGAGAAGCACAGATGATGCGCTCATTTTCCATGATTTTGCGGGCAATCACATTGGGGTTTGTCAGTTGTTCGGCGAAAGTGATTGCTACATGAAAATTCTCTTCCTCCAAATCAACCTGCCGGTCTGTCAATTCAAGAGAAATCACAATCTTTGGGTAAAGTTCAGCAAATTTTGGCAATACCTGAATGAGCTGAGATTTTCCAAAAGCAACGCTGGAAGCAATGCGCAAGACGCCTTTTGGGCTCGAAGAAATTGCCGAAATATGTTCTTCAGCCTCGTGAAATTTGTCTGCAAATACCCTGCATTTTTCATAAAACTCAAGGCCCTCATCGGTCAATGATACTCCGGTGCGTGTGCGGCGAAGAAGTCTATATCCTACATGATCTTCCAAGTGACCAATCTGCTTGCTAACGGCAGATGGCGTGTGCTTGCTGACCCTGGCAGCTGCCGAGATACTGCCATGTTCAACAACATTGACGAAGATCAGCATCTGTGAGGATACATCCATATATTGACCGAGACCCTTTCCAAAATGGCATAGCCCCCATGTAAATTGTATGGCTTGGGGTGATGACTCGTTTTTGCTAATGCTGCAGTGCAGCACAAATGCTGCGATGCGGCAAGTGAAAAGGAGATGCTATAATGACTATTGCGATTTCCCCGGAAATCTTAGGATTTTCCGCAAAATTGGACGGACTGCGATTTCGTTTCAAGCGTTTTTCCAAGGCTTTCAAAACAGCTTTGCAGCGCAGAAAAATATATCGCCAGACTTATTTCGAATTATCAACTCAAAGTGACAGGACATTAGCTGATCTTGGGATTTACTGGTGTGATATCACGCGACTGGCTCTTGAGGCATCGTTAGAGGAGAAGACTCATGAAGCGTGAAACAACTGCCTTAACTCATCCGTCTATCGGGCTGCAACTGGGTTTGTTTGTCAAAAATATCGGTTCAGCTGTTCATCCGTATTTTGGGAAAATCAGCAAGAACATGTCGGCGATTATCCTGAATATGCATGTTTCCCGGATGACATCCGTACTTCAATCCATGAATGATCGGCAGCTAGAGGAGATCGGCATTACTCGCGCTGAGATCAGTAAATATGCCAACATGCTGATTAGAGATGAGGATTGCTAAAGTTTAGATCCTTACAGGCTCTTTTCCAGACAGTAAGGATCAAACAGTTCAATTGTTGTCTAATAAACAACATTGATTTATCTCAGGGCTCGCTCCTCCCAGGGTTTGTCTGAGATCTAATGTTAACGGACTTTCCTCCCAGAAACCGTTAATCCCAGGGCTGGCTTTCTTGTAACAACAAGTTGGTCAGCCCCATTATTAAGGTAAAGTTGAAAATGTTAGTCGTATTACTTCACAGTAGCGAAAATTGTCACACCGCTTGCTTTGTTGAATGCAATATCTTTCACCTGCAGGGAATGAATAGCTAAATTATTTCTGTGTATTCACAGCCTGGTTAAGAACTTGTCCACGGCTCTTGTGACGGCGTTTGAACCGCCTATGGCAGAGTTAATTGATAAGTGATTGTAACTATCGCCCGCAAATTGAATGACATTGTTTCCCGCGGAAATCATGGCATTTGCAAAGCGCTTTGAAATTCTATCCCGATTACGCCCGCCGGACCACATTACGAGAGTAGGCGGCTGTATGCGATTATTGACGTAGCTAATAGGGGACCATCTTCCCCATTTGGATTTTTTATCCAATGCAGAATACAATCTTGGCACGCGGCCATTGTTGATCTTGGCAAGGTAGGTGACATCATATGCTCCTGTGTCGTTGCAGATAAGTAATTTGGGTGTGCAGGCTCCTGACAAGGTTGCCATCGCCGCCAAATGGCATCCTGCTGAGTGCCCCATCAATGCGATACGGCTGCCGTCACCACCATATTTATCGATATTGGTTTTCAACCAATTGACCGCTTGAGCAATTTGGACTGCTTGTTGTTCAGCATTTGCACGCGGAAACAAGGTGTAGCCAATTGAAACAACGATATAGCCTTTTGCGGTGTAATATTTAGCCTTTGAACCGACTTTACGCTTGTTTCCCAATTTCCAAGCACCACCATGTACATAGGCGAGCACTGGCGCATTGTTTGGATTTTTCGGAAAGTGTATATCGAGTTTATTCGCGCCGTAGCTGACCTCGGTTGGTCCAGCAGCAATCGCCGGACGTATAAAAAGGCTTGGAGCTGCGACAACTGAAAAGGCGCTGAAGGCAAACTTGCCAAAAGTTCTTCTACTGATGGGCGTATTCATATGATGTTCCTTGAGGACAAAGTCACGATAACGAAGCGCCCATTTTGCCATCGGGTGTTTAAGTAATTATTAACCATACCAAACTTGACCCTAAAATGGTGTTTTAATTCGGGCAATGGATTTTGCGATGCTTGGAATGGTTGACCTTTAGGCGAATTAGGCACAAAGACATTTTGCCAGCCGGTCGGGTGATCGCTGTCACAATTGCCGAAAGGCTGTGACGGAGGAAAGTCCGGGCTCCATGGAAACACGATGCCGGATAACTTCCGGCTGGGGAAACGGGCTTGCCCGCCAACCCAAGGGAAAGTGCAACAGAAAATATACCGCCTTCGACGCCGCCCTCACGGGCTTGTCTGGGTAAGGGTGAAAAGGTGGGGTAAGAGCCCACCGCGTTTGCTAGCAATAGTGGCGGCACGGTAAACCCCATCGGGAGCAAAACCGAATAGGAACAACGGGGCAGGGCAACCTGTCAGCCGGTTTTCAGGCCAGTTGTTCGGGTGGGTTGCAGTGAGGCATGTGGTAACACAGGTCCCAGATGAATGATCACCGCGTCTTTGAGCTTGCTCAAGGGCCATACAGAACCCGGCTTACAGACCGGCTGGCAAATTTCTCTTAGACGGATAATCCGCGCTTCTCGGCTTCAGCCTCAATGGCGTCAATCTGACCAGCCAAATCAAATTCGACAGCGGACAATACTTCGATGTCTTTGTTTTCGGCATAGTCAGGATCGCTAGCTTTGAGTTTAGCAATTTTCTTATCACGCTCACGCAGAGCCCATTCTATTTGTGGGCGATAGAGCTTTAACAATGCTGAAAGCCATCTTGAACTGAATTCAAATTCTTTGCCATTGATGGCTTCTTCGCTGGTTATTTCAAAACCATCGAGCAATGGAATGACATCTTCGGCTGGATATAACCATTCGCCGGCAACCCATCTGTTTGTTGTAAATATACGAACTGGCAGACCGTTTGGATCGAAGGAGACGGCAACAAGATGGCAAAGCCCGCCTTTTTCAAAATCAGGATCTTTAGGCAGTGCGATCGGTTCGGCGCCTTCGCGCAACATTTCCGTATAGCGAAATAAATGAAAGTGGCCGTTTTCGTTCCAAGGCCGCGCAATTTCGTTCTCGCCATGAGCATGATAAAACCAGATGGATCCGGTCTCTTTGTCTTGGACATCGCCTCTTGGATAATGCTCCCATTGTACAAAGGGTTCATCGCCAGTTGATGCGAGGACATTCATCAATACATGATAACCAGCCCCGGCGCTTTCTTCGAGAACTTCCAACATCTCGTTAACGCCGCTTTGCATTAGTTCAAGATGTTGATCTGACACGTCCGACAAATCGGTTTCAGTCAGATAGACATAACCTTCCATCTGGCTTTGAGCATGTTTCTCTCTTGAATCGGTTGGGCCGGTCATTTTAAATTTGTTCCAAATAGTTTGTAAGCGGTTATTTGTCGTTCCACTGTATGCGTCTCGTTTTTAATCGCAACGCATAGGAAAACAAAAAAACGGCGGCACCGATTGGTCCCGCCGCTAGTATCAAATTAGTAGTGATTACTTCTTAACGCAGCAAGCATTGCATTTGTTTGCAGCGCAGCAGCAGTTGATTTTAGCTGTACCGCAGCCGCATGCAGCGTGTGCAGTTGTAATTGGTGCAGCGGCAGCTACGCCACCAGCGATCATCATTGCAGCGAGAACTTTTTGTGATTTTGTCATTTTAAAATACCTTTCAGGTGTCTGATTTTATTGAGAAATTCTGTCACTCCCTGTCGCAGTTTCAGGCGACTGAAATCAACATAGCTGAAAAAATTTAGAAACCCTTTCACGTTTGATCGCAGTTTGATCACACAATTGTTAGTCGTATTTTACCTGGCATCAGCGATAAAGTTTTATCAATATTTTGATTTCTTATATGAAAAGGATGACGTGTGATGATCTATGCTACTCTTGCTAAACCGGCATTTGGTTTTGCCAGCTTTTTAATGGTAACAATTTTGTGGGCTGGCCTCGCGATTGCCGGTCCAACTAATGTCGATGCAAATGGTATCGCGATCCAAGGCTATGATCCTGTTGCTTATTTTACTGAAAACAAACCTGTGAAAGGGTCCGATCAATTCACAACTGAGTATGATGGGGCGAAATATCAGTTTTCTTCTGCGGAGAACAAAGCTGCATTTACCGCTGACCCGGCAAAATACGCTCCACAGTTTGGTGGGTATTGTGCCTACGGTTTGTCTTATGGCAGCAAGGCACCCATTGAAGTGGACAAGTTTACGATCGTCGACGGGAAACTATATCTAAATTTCAACGGTGATATTCAGTCACGTTGGGAAAAAGATATCCCGGGATTTATCAAAACGGCCAATGAAAACTGGACCACAATAGAATAGTTTTAAATTAGTTCAGTACCCAAGGCGAAAAGAGCAAATACGCCATTTGCAATTAACAGACACATAGTCGCGAAGGATCCCAGATCCTTTGCGTTTTTCGCATAATCAGAAATCTCTGGTGAGGTGCGGTCCACCACCAACTCTATAGCTGTGTTCAGCGCTTCGACTGCGAATGTTGTCAGGATGAGACATACGCTAATCACGATAAACAGCGGCGCTACGCCCAATGCAAAATAAGCAATCAAAAGTAGCGCAGCGAAAACCAATTCCTGCCTGAAAGCTGACTCCCCAAACAGGCATTTGAAGCCTCCGGCAGAATAGGTGGTTGCCGCTATTAAATGGGCAAAACCGGTTTTCTTGATTCTCGGGTCATCTTTGTTCGGATTGGATTTGCTCATTGTGTAACCTTGCATAGAAAAGTGATTGGGTTTCCGTTTAATGGAAAAACGATAACAAAATCCTATTTATTGATTACTCTGGTCTTTCGATGTCTTTTTTCATCCAGTGATTGCCGTATTTTTCGGTGTGTTGCCTTCCCAAAAAATTAATAGTATTCGCCAACTGAATGGATATCTTGGCATAGAGTTTTTTGGTGCGCTGGAGCGAAAATGAACAATCCGGATTTTATTGTTGTTGGCTCTGGTTCTTCTGGTTCCGTTGTTGCAGAGCAGTTGTCAGCCAATGGAAAATATTCAGTTTTGGTTCTCGAAGCTGGGGGCACGGATAACCGTTTTTTCATTCAAATGCCGCTTGGCTATGGCAAAACGTTCTTCGATAAAAAAGTAAACTGGATGTATGCGACCGAGCCCGATGAAGGTTTGGCGGGGCAAAAGGACTACTGGCCGCGCGGTAAGGTGCTCGGCGGTTCATCTTCTATCAATGCGATGGTTTGGATCAGAGGCGCGCCAGAAGATTTTAATGAGTGGGAAGCCTCTGGTAATCCTGGGTGGGGATGGCAGGATATGCTTCCTGTTTTCAAGGCTCTGGAAGACAATGAAAATGGCGCGGATGAATGGCGCGGAGCTAATGGCCCATTGCGAATTTCCAACATTGAAAAACATGTTCATCCGCTAACCAAAACATTCATAGATGCCTGCGGCGAATTACAGTTGGGGTGCAATCCGGATTTCAATGGCGCCAAACAAGAAGGTGCTGGATATTACCAATTAACAACAAAGTCGGGTCGCCGAAACTCTGCATGCAGGGCATTTCTGCGCCCGGCCATGAAGCGTTCCAATATAAAAGTTGTTACCCATGCTCATGTAACACGCATTGTTTTCGAAGGTTCAAAAGCGGTTGGTGTCGAGTATCAGCGCAAGGGCAAAACAGAGCTGGTCCGCGCTAACTGCGAAACTATTCTGTGCGGCGGTGCTGTAAACTCACCGCAACTATTGCAGATTTCGGGCGTAGGTCCAGCCGCACTCTTGAAAAAGTTTGGTATTAAACCGATTTTCGATAACCCGAATGTGGGGGCAAATCTTCAGGATCATCAGGGGATCAACTATACCTATCGGGCCAATACAAAAACGCTCAATGATGTGCTTCGCCCTTGGTGGGGCAAGTTGAAAGTTGGTCTGCAATACCTGATTACCCGCAATGGACCACTTTCAATCAGCATCAACCATGGCGGCGGGTTTTTCAAAACCAGCGACAAGTTCACGCGACCGAATATGCAATTGTATTTTCAGGCATTCTCGACTGTTGTTCCAGGGGGTGGTGAACGTCCGATTTTGACGCCTGATCCCTTCTCAGGTTTTTCAATTGGGTTATCAAGCTGTCGTACGTTGAGCCGTGGCGAAATCATGATTCAATCGGCGGATCCACTTGCCCATCCCAAAATCACAGGGAACGCATTTTCACATGAGCGCGATGTGGAAGAAATGCTGGATGCAGTGAAATATCTTCGCAAGATCGCCGCAACGCCAACCATGCGCGCCGTGATTGAAGAAGAGGTATTGCCAGGGCCGAATTGCAATAGCGACGAGGAGCTAATTGCTGACTTTAGAAAACGCTCAGGTACTGTCTATCATCCAGTTTCGACCTGTCGAATGGGGCCAGATCCAAAAACATCAGTTGTCGATAGTCGACTGAAGGTTCATGGTGTAGACGGGTTGCGGGTGGTTGATGCATCGATTTTCCCAAATATTGTGACCGGCAATACCAACGCGGCGGCCATTGCTACTGGATGGAAAGGTGCGCAAATAATTTTGGAGGATCACGCATGAAACTGAAAGATGTGAAGACCTGGGTTGTCGGCAATCCTCCGCCATCGTTTGGTGGGCGCTATTTTATCTTCGTAAAGCTGACGACAGATAGTGGCGTTCATGGATATGGTGAAGCCTATTGCGCGACCTTTGATCCGCATTTGACTGCCAAACTTATTGAAGATGTGGCAGCGCGTTATTTTATTGGGCATGATCCGCACAAGATCGAACAGTTTTTCCGTTCTTGCTATTCCTCGGGTTTTTCCCAAAGACCTGATGTTACGATGATGGGATGCTATTCAGCCTTGGAAATGGCCTGCTGGGATATTATCGGCAAAGAGGCAAATCAACCTGTTTATAATTTATTAGGTGGAAGGGTGCATGAGACATTGCGGTCTTACACCTATCTATATCCCAAAGATGGCGATGTCTATCCAGACGAAACACTTACGCCAAAGCATGTTTATAATGATCCGGATATTGCGGCAGAAGCTGCTATTGCTGCTGTTGGCAAAGGTTTTGATGCGGTGAAGTTTGATCCTGCAGGGCCCTACACAATCTATGATGGCCATATGCCAAGGCTGGTGGATATCGAACTGTCTGCTGCCATGTGTAAAGCCGTGCGTGAGGCAGTTGGCAATAAGGCTGATATTCTGTTTGGAACTCACGGGCAGTTTACAGCTGGCGGTGCTATCCGTCTTGCAAAAGCCATCGAGCCTTATGATCCGTTATGGTATGAGGAGCCTTGCCCGCCGGATATGCCCGAAGTGATGGGGCAGGTGGCGCGTGCAACCAGCATCCCTGTGGCAACAGGTGAGCGGCTTACTACACGGTTTGAGTTTGCTCGCGTCATTGAAAATCGAGCCGCTTCAATCTTGCAGCCGGATCTTGGGCGCTCTGGCGGTATTTTGGAGACCAAGAAGATCGCCGCCATGGCAGAAGCCTATCACATTCAAATCGCGCCCCATTGTTATTGTGGCCCAATTGTTGGGGCTGCCAATATTCAACTGGCGGCAACCCTGCCGAATTTCCTTGTGTTGGAATCCATTAAGCAATGGGATGGGTTCCACGGCGAATTGCTGCATAAGAAACTCCAATGGGAAAATGGCCATGTCATTCCATCAACCGAGCCGGGCTTGGGTGTCGAGTTGAATGAGGCAGTTTGTGAGGCCCATCCCTGGACAGGCGATCAGTTGCATTTGGAAATGACCCGGACGCCGATTGGGCGGTGATCCACCGCGAATAAACGCGATTATCTGAGACATACCAATTTATGAAAGCCCATGAGTCACTTTGACTCATTCCTTTCGGCTGTCTTTTGCCGGAAGATGCGCATCTATGGCGATCTTAACGCAACGTTAACCCTGTTCTGGCAAAGCTTACCAGAGTCCTAATAAAGGATTCAAAAAGTCCTAATTTTCCAATTGATTCCATTGACGACCATATTTTCCCATGATACCCCAAATATGCCTTTCTTTGGTACTCTCACATTGAGAAAGAGGCGAGGCAGAATGACAGCGCAGGCATGTCAATCGGGCGCAATGGGGATTTTCGGACAGATTTCTCGCTAAAATGGCGAATTGATCAACGGAAAACAGGCTGGATTGAATGTGTCAGGGGAGATGCGAGCATGACTGCATGCACGCCAAATCCGCGAAGTCATGCGTATTCAGGTTCGCTTTTGGCTGATCTGGTTTCAAGTTTCAGACTGGCGGGAAAAGAGGCTCTATATGGATCGGTTCTTATCGAACACGATCAATCGTGTGGACAAGAAGGGCAGGGTTTCTATCCCGGCCAATTTCCGCACGGTTCTAGCCGGGCAATCCTCAATACATATTATCCTCAGCGTCGATCATCCGGTGGCCGAAGCGGGCGGAGCAGATTTTATGGAAGCCAATTTGCGCCGGTTGAGCGCAATGGATCCGTTTTCAGAAGAATACGAAATGTGGTCGTTTTGCCTGTTAGGCGATGCAGACGAAATCAAAGTGGATACGGAAGGGCGCATTATTTTGACCGATCATTTGCGCGCTCATACGGGTATCGAGGACGAAGTGGCCTTTGTAGGCCGCGGACATTTCTTTCAATTATGGGAGCCGAAACGCTTCAATCTATATCGCGAGGCAGCCAGAGAGAAAGTGCGTTTGATGCGCCGCTCACTGAGTTCTCTTGGGGACAGTACCTCGCAATCCAATTCCCCCGCAAGTCAGGCACAACCAGCTTCCTCCCGAGCTGGCGCAAGTGCAAACTTGCAGATGGGCAACAAGGAGCAAGACACATGACCGGTGACAGAGATGGCGCCAATGGCGCGTCGTCCCCTGTTGGCGGACCAGCCCGTCATGTGCCAGTTATGCTCCACGAGGTTGTTGCGCATCTCAAACCGGCTTCGGGGGAAACCATTATTGACGGAACATTTGGTGCCGGTGGCTATACCCGCGCATTGATTGAAGCTGGCGCAAATGTTCTCGCTATCGATCAAGACCCAAATGCAATCGCCGATGGTCAGGTTTTGGTTGATGAATTCGAAGGCGCTTTGGTCTTGGCAAAAGGTCAATTTTCTACCCTTGATGCTATTGCCCGTGAACAAGGCCATGAAAGCGTTGATGGTGTTGTATTGGATATCGGTGTTTCTTCGATGCAACTTGATGAGGCTGAGCGTGGCTTTTCGTTTCAAAAAGATGGGCCGCTGGATATGCGCATGGCGCAAAGCGGCTTGTCAGCTGCAGATGTTTGCAATCAGGCTGATCAATCGACATTGACGCGCATCTTTGGAATTTTAGGCGAAGAGCGTCACGCGCCACGGATATCGCGCGCAATTATTGAAGCGCGGGGTGCCATGCCGTTTTCAAGGACCTTGCAGCTAGCCAATCTGATTGAAAAAACCATTGGACGTAAACCGGGGGATAAAATCCATCCGGCCACGCGCAGCTTTCAGGGACTTCGGATTTTCGTAAACCGTGAATTGGAAGAGCTGGCAAAGGCTCTATACGCGGCAGAGCGGATTTTAAAGCCTGGTGGAAGACTTGTTGTTGTAACCTTTCATTCTCTGGAAGACAGGATTGTGAAGCGGTTTTTTGCCGATCGCGCTGGTGAGCAAGCGGGCTCTCGCCATTTGCCGCAAGTCCAAGTCAAAGCACCTGTTTTTACCCAGCAAAAACGCAGTGCAATATTAGCCAGCAAAGAAGAGTGTGAGGAAAACCCACGTGCTCGCTCAGCCAAATTACGCTCAGGCATTCGAACCGCCAGCGCGCCAATGGACGAAAATTTCACGATTTTCGGCCTTCCCAAGCTCTCTCATTCTCAGGTGAACCCCCATGCTTAGATCAATTGATGTAGTTATGATTGGGTTGCTCTTAGGCGGTGCAGCTTTCACTTTTAAGGTGAAGCATGACTCGGAAGTAGCGATTGAGAAAGTGACAAAGCTGCAAAACGAGATCAAGACTGAGCAAGAGTCTCTTGATATTTTAAAAGCCGATTGGTCTTTACTTACGGACCCAAAGAGATTGCAAGTTTTGGTCGAGCGTTACCAGGGGCAATTGGGTATTGAGCAATTGGATCCACAGGCGATTGGCACCATCGCGGAAATTCCGGTGAAGCCGCCGCAATTGCCTGACCCTGACAAAGGCGACATAGCCAGTCTTATCGAAGCCGAACCAGATAATAATTTGAAAACCGGAACCGTTGATAGCGGGGCTTCGCAATGAAAAAGCAGTTTTCAAAGCCAGCCACCCAACGCGAGCATGCCGGTAAGCTAAAGCTGAACGGTTCAAGGCATGAAGGCCAAACAAGGGCACGTTCGCGAATTACATTAGCGATGATTTTAATTTGCGGTGTTTATGGTATTATTTCTGCGCGCTTGGTCTATTTTGGCTTGATTGAACCTTCTGACTCAGTTCGCTACGCCTTGGCTGATCCAAGCATTACTGCACGGCGTCCCGATCTTGTTGATCGTAATGGCATGACACTGGGAACTGATATTAACACAGCTTCTTTATATGCCGAGCCGCGCCGCATAGTTGATGTGGATGAGGCGATTGAATTGCTTTCTACCGTATTGCCTGATTTGAATTCGGAAAAAATCTATAACCGTCTTTCCGGCAATGCTGGCTTTGTTTGGCTACGCCGCGAGATTACGCCAGCCCAGCAAAGTAAAATTCATCAGCTTGGTATTCCGGGTATCGGTTTCAAGCGGGAAACGCGACGGTTTTATCCCAATGGTCCCGTTGCTTCGCATCTGGTCGGCCATGTAAATATCGACAATGTTGGCATTGCAGGCGCCGAAAAGGTTGTTGATGAGCGCGGATTGAAAGATTTGCGTGCAGCTGGATTTGGCGATCTGGAGCAAACAGAGCCAGTTGAGCTTTCTATCGATATCCGGGTGCAATCGATTGTTCATGACGAATTGCAGCTAGCCATGGAGCGCTACCGCGCGATTGCTGCTGGGGCAGTGGTTCTGGATGTTCATACGGGTGAAGTCATCGCGATGGCATCCTTGCCAGATTATGATTCCAATAAACCAGCAGATGCGCTTGATCCTGACAGACTCAATCGTATGTCGGCCGGACTTTACGAAATGGGTTCTACGTTCAAGGCATTTACAACCGCGATGGCGCTGGATAGCGGCTTGGTAAATATGAGAAGTCGATTTGACGCTAGCAAGCCACTTAGAATAGCCGGATTTACGATCAATGATTTTCACGGCAAAAAGCGTGTCTTGAGCGTTCCGGAAATCTTCATTTACTCCTCTAATATTGGCACGGCAAAGATGGCTGATGTTGTCGGGATGGAAGGACATCAGGAGTTTTTACATCGTGTTGGTCTGTTGGACAAAATGCCGTTTGAACTTGCAGAAACGGCGACGCCCGTTGAACCAAAAGAATGGAAAAAACTGAACTCAGTGACCATTTCTTATGGACATGGGGTGACAACTACTCCCTTGCAGACGGCCGTAGCAGGCGCCGCCTTGATCAATGGCGGAAAGCTATTGCCACCCACTCTGTTCAAACGCACCCGAGAAGAAGCGGATGCCTTGGCCAAGCAGGTTATCAAACCATCAACCAGCGATGCCATGCGGTATTTGTTCCGGTTAAATGTTGAAGATGGTTCGGGACGCCGCGCAGATGTTGATGGTTACTGGGTTGGCGGAAAAACTGGTACGGCTGAAAAAGTTGTGCGCGGCAGATATTCCAGTGAAAAGCGTTTTAATGCGTTTCTAGCGGCTTTTCCGATTAACGATCCCAAATATATGGTTTTGACAATCATTGATGAGCCAAAGCCTGAGCCGAATAGCAATTATGCTACCGCAGGTATGAACGCTGCACCGATGGTTTCCAATATTGTTCGCCGTTCTGCACCGATTTTGGGCATCGAGCCACATTTTGGCGAAGATTTAAGGATGATGTCTGTTAATTATTGAGTTCGGACTTAGAATCGTGTTGGCAATGACAGTAAATGCAACACAAAAGCAGACAGGCGCAGGACTGACCCCATGAAATTGAATGAACTTGCCAAAGCTGCACATATTTCCAATCAAAGTGATCTGAAGTCTAATTTTGTATTCTCTGGCGATAATCATGCTGATGTTGAAATTAGCGGTATTACTGCGGATTCCCGAAAAGTTGCGAAAGGCACTTTGTTTGTTGCGTTAAAGGGCAATGCGACGGATGGCGCAAAGTTTATTCCGCAAGCTGTTCAATCTGGTGCCGCAGCGATTTTAACCCATGACAAAGCTGATATCAGCAAAGTTGATATTCCTTGTCTCGTTTTAGCTGACCCACGGCTGGCGCTTTCCCGTCTTGCTGCAGCGTTTTATCCGCGCCAACCTGAAACCATTGTCGCGGTTACGGGAACGGCTGGCAAAACGTCTGTTGCAGCGTTCATCAGACAGATTTGGGAACATACTGGCAAAGCTGCGGCAAGCATTGGAACGACCGGGGTTGTGGCGCCCGGTCGCGATGAATATGGTAGCCTCACCACACCCGATCCGGTTAATTTACACGCATTGTTGCAAAAACTGGCAGATGAGGGGGTAACTCATGGTGCCATGGAAGCTTCCTCTCACGGACTAGATCAGTTTCGGCTGGATGGTGTTCATCTTGCTGCTGCAGGCTTCACAAATCTTGGTCGCGACCACATGGATTATCATCCAACGGTTGATCATTATTTCGCGTCAAAGATGCGCTTGTTTAAAGACTTGTTGCCCGAGAATTTTCCGGCTGTTATTTTTGCAGATGATCCTTGGAGTGAAAAAGCGGTAACCGCTGCCGATGGTCATCAGGTTTTGACGGTTGGGCGAAAAGGCTCGTTTCTTTCTTTGTTACGGGTTGAGCATGAACGCTTTGGGCAGATTGCTGAAATTCGCCATGAAGGTAAAAATTACCGCGTCACGTTTCCGCTGGCTGGCGACTTTCAAATTGCCAATGGATTGGTTGCTGCTGGTCTGGCCATCTCAACGGGAAGCGATCCGGCACAAGTTATGAAGGCTCTGGAAAAACTGAAGGGTGCGCCAGGTAGGTTGGATTTAGTTGGATATTCCAAAGATCGAGCGCCTTGTTATGTGGATTATGCCCATAAACCAGAGGCGCTTGAAAATGTGTTAGCGTCTTTGCGGCCCTTCACCACAGGCAAACTTGTTTGTGTCTTTGGTTGTGGCGGAGACCGAGATCCGGGCAAACGCGCTATCATGGGAGAGATTGCATCGCGTCTTTCAGATAATGTGATTGTGACGGATGATAATCCGAGAACTGAGGATCCTGCATCTATCCGCAAACAGATCATGGAAGCAGCAGAAGGGTCGGTTGAAATTGGTGATCGGCATAAGGCTATTGAACAGGGTGTAGCCGATCTTAAAGAAGGTGACTGTTTGGTCGTAGCCGGAAAAGGTCATGAAGTTGGCCAGATTATCGGGAAAGTAACCCATCCGTTTTCAGATCATGAAGTTTTACGTGAGGCACTGTTAGCACATGGTGGCAAAATCGAAGGTGCTCAAGCATGACGCTTTTATGGGAGACAGATGCCCTTCTTGCAGCAACCAAAGGCAGGCCAGTTGGCCAAATGCCGGAAGGTGTAAGCGGTATTTCAATTGACACCAGAACGCTCAACAAGGGCGACGCTTATTTTGCCATTAAGGGCGATACGATGGATGGCCATGATTTTGTTTCAGCTGCCATGAAAGCTGGTGCATCCATGGCGGTAGTAGCTGAGGAAAAGCTCGTCGCATTGGGTGGAACCAAAATGCCATTGGTTGTCGTTCGCGATGTTTTGGAAGCCATGCGCCAATTGGGCATGGCGGCGCGCGCACGAACAAAAGCGCGGATTATTGCTGTTACGGGAAGTGTTGGGAAAACAACAACGAAAGAAATGCTGCGAACTGTGCTTTCAGCATCGGGCTCTGTCCATGCGTCTGTTGCCTCATTCAACAATCATTGGGGCGTTCCGATCACGTTGGCGCGGATGCCGATTGACACCAAGTTTGGTGTGTTTGAAATTGGCATGAACCACCCTGATGAAATTCGTCCATTGGTGAAAATGGTTCGTCCACATATTGGCGTTATCACAAATGTGGCGGCTGTTCATTTGGGCGCGTTCAAAGATGTTGATGGTATTGCTGAAGCAAAGGCTGAAATCTTTGAAGGTATAGTCCCAGGCGGATATGGGGTGATTTGGAAAGATGACAAACGCGCCAAGCTTCTGGCTGATTATGCACTCAAAGCTGGCGTCGAACATTTGATGACGTTTGGCACTAAAAAGGGAAGTGATTTCCGTCTCAAGTCAGTTGAAACCAAAGATGGCGTTTCAGATTTCTCAGCCTCTTTGCGAGGCAAGAATGTTTCTGGTGTATTAAACGTTCCGGGCGATCATATGCTGAACAATGCCTTGTTGGTGTTGGGTATTGCTGATCTTGCAGGAGCAGATATCGAAAAAAGTATTGAAGCGGTCAGTCTTATTGAAGCTGAAAAGGGTCGCGGAAAGCGCCATCATTTGGCCGTTGGAGGTGGTGCATTTATGTTGGTTGATGAGAGCTATAACGCCAATCCTACCTCTATGCGTTCTGCCATGGCTGCTTTGGCAGGGTCAAATGTTCACGGTAAGGGAAGGCGAATTGCCGTCTTAGGTGATATGCTTGAACTGGGTGCTGCCAGCGAACAATTTCACAAGGATTTATCCAAATCTATCAATGAATTTGGTATTGATGCCGTCTTTACAATCGGCCCAGAAATTGCCGTGCTGAAAGAAGTGCTGGACCCAAAAATCTTCAAAGGGCACTTCAAGGACTGGGAGAAGGCAAGGTTGGAAATCTCCAAATTCTTGCATTCTGGCGACTTAATCATGCTAAAGGCATCTAATGGGCTAAGATTCGCGGGACTTGTCGAGGCGTTGTGCAAAAAATTCGCCGTTAAAGAAACCCGCGCAAGGTTGGGGAAATAACCGATGCTTTATTATTTGAGTCAGGAATATGCGACGTCTTTTCCTGAGTTTAATGTTTTTAGATATATTACTTTTCGGACAGCTGGCGCTTTGGTTACCTCGGCGCTTTTCGTGTTCCTATTTGGACCGGCGATTATTGCCAGTTTAAAAATTAGACAGGGCAAAGGTCAGCCTATCCGTTCTGATGGTCCTGAAACGCATTTTGCAAAAGCTGGCACGCCAACAATGGGCGGCCTGATGATCCTATCTGGTATTGTTGCTTCGTCGATGATTTGGGCAAATCTTAGTAGCGCCTATGTATGGGTTGTTTTGATGGTGACGCTCGGGTTTGGTGCGATTGGATTCTATGATGATTATTTGAAAGTATCCAAAGCAAGCCACAAAGGATTTTCTGGACGCGTTCGACTGCTGCTAGAATTCCTGATTGCAGGATTTGCAACTTACGTGATCATGGTCAATGGGGATCATAATGCTGCTGGTGACCTGACACCTTTTGCGTCATCTGTCGCCTTTCCGTTTTTTAAAGATTGGTTGCTTGATCTGGGATTTTTCTTTGTTGTCTTCGGGGCTTTTGTCATGGTCGCCGCTGGTAATGCGGTCAATCTGACCGACGGCCTGGATGGTTTGGCGATTGTACCTGTGATGATTGCTGCTGGTTCATTTGGGGTGATTGCGTATCTATCTGGTAATGCGATTTTCGCCAACTATCTGCAAATTCACTTTGTGATTGGCACTGGTGAAGTTGCTGTCATTTGTGGTGCAGTCATTGGTGCTGGACTTGGTTTCCTTTGGTTCAATGCGCCTCCCGCAGCTATTTTCATGGGCGATACTGGTTCGCTAGCATTGGGCGGCATGATTGGTGCAACTGCGGTTGCCACAAAACACGAAATTGTTTTGGCGATTATTGGTGGCCTATTCGTTTTGGAAGCCATGTCAGTCATCATTCAGGTAGCCTCGTTTAAGCTAACTGGAAAACGTGTGTTTCGAATGGCCCCGATCCATCACCATTTTGAGAAAAAAGGATGGACTGAAAGTCAGGTGGTAATTCGCTTCTGGATCATCGCGGTTATCCTTGCCTTGATTGGTCTTTCCACGCTGAAGTTGAGGTAAGTAAAAAGGTGATCGCGGCAGACACATCAAAAGGCAAAAAGATTGCATTGTTTGGACTGGGTGGTTCAGGACTTGCCACTGCCCGTTCGCTGCAAGCTGGTGGTGCTGATCTGGTTTGCTTCGACGATAACCCTGCCAGCGTTCAAAAGGCCATCGACCAAGGATTGACGACCGCAGATTTAAGGTCTGTTGATTTTTCAACACTGGATGCATTGCTGCTTTCTCCCGGTGTTCCGCTGACCCACCCAAAGCCGCATTGGACAGTGGAGCTGGCAAATGAAGCAAATGTTTCCATAATTGGCGATGTTGAATTATTTGCCCGTGAACGGCGCGCTAAGGCGCCAGATTGCCCATTCATTGCTATTACAGGTACGAACGGAAAATCAACGACCACTGCGCTTATTGCTCATGTGTTTCGCAATGCCGGCAAGGATGTGCAATTAGGCGGAAATATTGGTACAGCCATTATGTCATTGGATGAACCTTCTTCTGATAAAGTCTATGTAGTTGAGTGTTCTTCTTATCAGATTGATCTGGCTCCAAGCCTGAACCCGCAAGTTGGCATTTTGCTTAATCTTGCTCCAGATCATCTCGATCGTCATGGCAATATGATCAATTACGCCAATATCAAAAAACGGTTGGTCAGCGCCAGTGATGCTGCTGTGATTGGCGTTGATGATGTATTCTCTTTGGAGATTGCTGCCGATCTTGAACGCGATCACAAAGACCTCATCCGAATATCTGGCAGCAACAGCTTGAGCGATGGTATCTACCCTCAAGGCTCGCAATTGATGGAAGCCAAGGCGGGCAGTTCTCATATGTTGTTTGATTTGTCTGATGCGCCAGCATTGCGTGGTGAGCATAATGGACAAAATGCTGCGGCTGCTTGGGCGGCGTGCACACGGACGGGGCTGAGTGCAAAAGAAATTAAAGCTGGATTTAGAACATTCCCTGGTCTTGCACATCGCATGGAGCAAATAGGGCAAGTGGGCAAGGTATTGTTGGTGAACGATTCCAAGGGAACCAATGCAGACGCGGCCGCAAAAGCCTTATCGAGTTTTGAGCGCGTTTACTGGATAGCAGGTGGGCTTCCCAAAGAAGGAGGTATTGAGCCATTAGCCTCATATTTCCCTAAGATAGCGAAGGCCTATTTGATCGGCGAAGCCGCGCCTGAATTTGCGGCAACACTTGGGGCAAGTGTTCCGTTTGAAATTTCGGGCACATTGGATAAAGCAATCACAAGGGCATTTGAAGATGCCAAGAGCGATGAGCATGATGAGCCGGTCATCTTGTTGTCTCCGGCTTGTGCCAGTTTTGATCAGTTTCAGAATTTTGAGGTCAGGGGTGACGCGTTTCGCGGCCTTGCAGAAAAACTTGACGGGTTCAGCCCAATGCAGGAGGCACAATCATGATCAGCCGTACCGATAGGTCTATGGTCGCCGAATGGTGGCGTACAATAGACAAACTTCTTTTGGGAACTGTTTTGCTGCTGATCTTATGTGGCTTTTTGCTTTCTTTTGCAGCCAGTCCGCCGGTTGCTGAGCGCATCGGATTGTCCACCAGCCATTTTACAATCCGCCATGCGATCTTCCTTCTGCCATCGATTGCTTTGATGATTGGCCTTTCGTTTTTAACGCCGAAACAAGTTAGGCGGGCGGCCTTTGTTCTTTTTCTAGTCTTGGTGCCGTTGTTATTGGCGACATTGTTTTTGGGTGTTGAGGTAAAGGGTTCTCGCCGCTGGATTTCGATTGCGGGGTTTTCACTGCAGCCTTCCGAATTTATTAAACCTGCATTCGTGGTGATTTCCGCCTGGCTCTTTGCAGAGAACTCCAAGCGCCCTGAAATACCAGGGAACTTGTTTGCTATTATTTTACTCGTCGTGGTTGGGGCGTTGTTGATCGCGCAGCCTGACTTTGGCCAAACCATGCTTCTTGGTCTGGTATGGGGAGCCTTGTTTTTCATGGCGGGAATGCCTTGGCTATGGATTGGCGCGCTTGGAGGCGTGGCTGCTGTTGGCATGACCTCGGCGTATTTTTTCTTTCCACATGTTGCAGGGCGTATTGACCGTTTTATCACCGGTGAAGGTGACAACTTTCAGGTGGAAACTGGGCGTGAAGCGATCATTAGTGGTGGCTGGCTTGGTCAGGGACCAGGCGAGGGAACGGTAAAGCGCTACCTGCCGGACAGTCATACAGATTTCACCTTTTCAGTCGCGGCTGAAGAGTTTGGCATTATCGCCTGTCTTCTGCTGGTCAGTGTTTTTGCCTTTATCGTTTTGCGGGTCATGTCGACAGCTTTAAAAGAGCGTGATGCCTATGTGCGTCTGGCAATGTCGGGACTAATTATTCTTTTCGGAATTCAGTCGATGATTAATATGATGGTGACGCTGCAATTGATGCCAGCCAAGGGGATGACATTGCCGTTTATTTCTTACGGCGGCTCGTCACTGCTTTCGATGTCTATCGTTATGGGTTTCGTTTTGGCTTTAACGCGCAAACGAACAGAGACGCTTCGTGCCTCAAATATGGACCTTAGTCTTAGACCTTATAGTCCGGCGGAATAGCAGATATGACGAAAAAGGGTTCTATCTTATTGGCCGCCGGTGGAACTGGCGGGCATCTGTTTCCAGCAGAAGCACTTGCCCATGAGCTTAAAACACGTGGATATCAGATCATTCTGGCTACAGACGAGCGCGCTGATAAATTCGCTGGCAATTTTCCCGCTGATCACAAAGTCATAATTACATCTGCCACCATGGAGTCAAAAAACCCAATAGCCATCGCCAAAATGTTCTGGCGGCTTTTTCAGGGTTACCGTCAAAGTACTTCATTGATACGGCAGTTTAGTCCGGTTGCTGCTGTTGGATTTGGTGGGTATCCAACACTTCCTCCCATTCTGGCTGCAAGCGGAAAAAACATTCCGTCATTAGTCCATGAGCAAAACGCGATACTAGGCAGAGCAAACCGCTTGCTAGCCAGCAGAGTAAAAGCAATTGCTGTTGGATTTACTCAAATAGGTAAAAAACCAAACTGCCCAGTGCTTGTAACAGGCAATCCCATTCGCCCATCTGTGGAAGCAGTTATTGAAATGCCTTATCTTCAAAGGCAGGAAAATGAGCCTTTTAATCTGGTTGTTTTTGGCGGAAGCCAAGGCGCGCGGTTTTTCAGTGAGGTACTACCTGAAGCGCTGGGAATACTAACACCTCGTCAAAGGCAATTATTGAAAATTGTTCAGCAAGCCCGTGAAGAAGATATGGCATCTTTGAAATCATCCTATGCTGAAATGGGGATTGATGCGGACATCGCACCCTTTTTCAGTAATATGCCTGAAGAGATCGCCAAGGCACATTTTGTTATTGCCCGTGCAGGGGCAGGGAGCGTTACCGAGGCGGCTGTCATTGGACGACCGACTTTGCTGATTCCGCTTCCCGGATCTTTGGATGGCGATCAAGCTGCAAATGCTATCGCAATGGCTGAATCAGGTGGTGCGTTTGTCGTTCGTCAAGATGGGTTGTCGGGCGAAAGATTGGCAGAAATTCTTACAGAGGCCATTGGTCATCCTGTTGATTTAGAGAAAATGGCGAAGGCTGCTAAAAGCACCGGCGTTGCTGATGCAGCCAAGCGACTTGCCGATTGCGTTGAATGTGTTATCAGCGGCGGCGAAATATCAAAGCTTAAATTTTAAAACTGGAATTCAATTATGAAAATGCCTGCAACCATTGGTATCGTCCATTTTGTTGGAATTGGGGGTATCGGCATGAGCGGTATCGCTGAGGTTCTGCATAACCTTGGTTACCAGGTGCAGGGATCAGACCAGAACGAAAGTGCCAATGTTGAGCGCTTACGGGCAAAAGGCATAGTGGTTCATATCGGTCATGATGGTGCCAATCTTGGTGATGCAGAAGTTGTAGTGGCTTCCAGTGCTATCAAACAGGATAATCCTGAACGTATCGCAGCTCGTGAACGCCGAATTCCGTTGGTGCGCCGCGCGGAGATGCTCGCCGAGTTAATGCGGTTTAAGAACGCGATTGCAATTGGCGGTACGCACGGCAAAACGACAACCACGTCTATGGTCGGTACTTTGCTTGAGGCTGGCGGACTTGACCCTACTGTTATCAATGGCGGTATTATTAATCACCTTGGAACCAATGTGCGTTTGGGTGATGGTGACTGGATGGTGTGTGAAGCTGACGAGTCAGATGGTACATTCCTGAAATTACCCGCTGATGTTGCTGTTGTGACTAATATCGATCCGGAGCATCTTGATCACTATGGAAATTTTGAAGCGGTGAAAAAAGCGTTTCGCGATTTTGTAGAAAATGTTCCATTTTACGGATTTGGCGTTTGCTGCATTGATCATCCTGAAGTTCAAGCCATGGTATCAAAGATCACGGACCGCCGTGTTGTAACCTATGGGGAAAACCGTCAGTCGGATGTGCGATTCTCGAACTTGGAGATCGACGGTCCTAAAAGCCGGTTTGATGTTGATATCAGAGTTCGTAAATCTGGTGAGACCATACACATTGCTGGCCTTGAATTGCCTATGGCAGGTAAACACAATGTTGCAAACGCTACAGCAGCAATCGCCGTTGCTTATCAATTGGGCGTTGATGCAGAAGGTATCAGAAAAGGTATTTCGGCATTTTCCGGTGTTAAGCGTCGTTTCACCCATACGGGGAGCTGGAATGGTGTTGAGATTTTTGATGATTATGCACACCACCCTGTTGAGATTACGGCCGTATTGGGGGCCGCGCGGGCTGCCACAAAAGGCAAAGTTATTGCTATCAAACAGCCGCACAGATTTACGCGTTTGGAAAGCCTGTTTGGCGATTTCTGTTCGTGCTTCAATGATGCAGATGTTGTGCTTGTTGCGCCGGTTTATCGGGCTGGAGAGGCGCCTATCGAAGGGTTTGACGAGCATGGCCTTGTTCGTGGTTTGAAATCTGCAGGTCATCGCAATGCTTCTGCCATCAATGGGCCTGAGGATATAGCGGCTAAGGTTGCAGCTATCGCCGAGCCTGGCGATTTTGTTGTATTTCTTGGTGCAGGTGATATCACCAAATGGGCTTACGAATTGCCAGAAGAGCTTGCAGCTCTTGGCAAGAAATAGCCGCTCGTGTCTGGTCAAGCTCTTTTAAAGTCTCTTGAAAGTCAGTTGATTTCGGTCCGAGGCCGAATTCAAGCAGATGCTGATATGTCAAAGCTGACGTGGTTTCGCGTAGGCGGCCCTGCCGATCTATTGTTTCAGCCTGCAGACGAGGAAGATCTAAGGGCATTCTTGAGAATTTTGCCGTCAGAAATTCCGGTGATGGTAGTTGGTGTCGGCTCTAATCTTCTGGTTCGCGATGGCGGCATTGAAGGGGTTGTTATTCGTCTTTCTGCGAAAGGGTTTGGGTCGGTTGAACAGATCAGCGACAAACGTCTAAAATCTGGTGCAGCGGTTCTCGACAAGAAGCTTGCTAGCGAAGCACTCGCGGCTGGTCTCGGTGGGTTTGCTTTTTATCATGGCATCCCCGGCGGAATAGGCGGCGCATTGCGGATGAATGCGGGAGCCAACGGCACTGAGACGACAAACCGTGTTATTGAAGTAACGGCTATTGATCGCAAGGGTGGGCGCCATGTCTTGGGGCATGATGATATGGGATATACTTATCGCCATAGCGCAGCTGCAAAAGATCTGATTTTCACTTCTGCAGTCTTTGAGGGCGTTCCCGCGTCCAAAGAGCAGATAGAAGCAGAAATGGCGGAGGTGCAACATCACCGCGAGACAGTTCAACCTGTAAAAGAGAAAACAGGTGGATCGACGTTCAAGAACCCGCAAGGCCATTCAGCGTGGAAGTTGGTAGATGAAGCTGGAATGCGCGGATTTCGCGTGGGCGGAGCTCAAATGAGCGAGATGCATTGCAACTTCATGATCAATACGGGTGACGCCACCGCCTATGATCTAGAGACCTTGGGTGAGACAGTTCGCAAACGTGTTTTCGAAAACTCAGGTGTTTTGCTCGATTGGGAAATTAAACGTCTTGGTCGCTTTCAAGCAGGTAAAACGGTAGTGCCTTTCAAATCTTAGTTTTTACTGGTTAGCAGTTTTAACCCAGCAAGAGCGAAAAACACACTGAAAGTGCCCTGTATCCATCGTCTTGCCTTTACATAAACACTGACCATACCTTTGGTTGAAAATGCCAATGCATATAGCGTGTGAATAATTAAAGACAAAACGAATGTGCCGCTGAGAATTACCATTCCTACCCACGCTGGTGCTTCTGAACTCAGTCCAAGCGATATGATAGCAATCCAGGCTAAAGCAGCCTTGGGATTGGTCATCTGAATCAAAAATCCACGGGCAAAATAGCCAAATCCAGTTCGCCTGCCGCCAGCTAATTCCTTTGCTTTCAAATCTGCATTTGCGCGAGCGGATTTGAACGCTTTGTAGGAGAGCCAAAGCAGATAAAAGCCGCCAAATATTTTCAAGGCAATGAGGCCATAGGCAAATTGTGTCAAAAGAGCTGAGAGGCCTATTACAGTTAATAGTCCCCATGTTAACGAACCAATTGCTACGCCCATAGCAAGAGACATGCCTTGACGACGACCAACTGCCATAGAAGTTCCCACTATGGCCATTACGTTCGGACCTGGACTCGCTATGGCCAAAAGGAACGCGGAGTAGGAAAGCAGTATGCCTGGCAGATAAATTGCGAGTTCAGTCATCATGATCTTTTCCCTCCAAATGTTCTATTTATGTTCCTGAACGCGTTTTGCCTGTTTGTCCATAGGTCGGCAAAACACTCCTGACATTTGGCATTTTTGGCATCATAAAATGATTCATACATTTGCTCTTAGTCATTGAAAAAGAATCACAATTTAAAAAACCTTAAAACCATGCTTGAAAGGTTAACAACACTCTGATTCCTTGTGGGAAATTCATGCGTTTTTGAGTCGTGAGCGGTCGACGGATGTCTGGGTTTAACGGGGAGAGCGGCATGGCGAAAAAGCATGTGGCGGTATTGATGGGTGGCTGGGTTTCCGAGCGGCCTGTGTCACTTTCGACTGGAAAAGAATGCGCCAAAGCGCTGCGCGCCGCTGGCTATGAAGTCACCGAAGTTGATGTCGGTCGCGATATCGTTGAAGTTCTCAAGGCTTTAAATCCAGATGTCGTTTTTAATGGCTTGCATGGACCCTTCGGCGAAGATGGTGGCATGCAAGCGATTTTGGAACTGCTGCAAATCCCTTACACACATTCAGGTCTTCTTGCTTCCGCTCTGGCGATGGATAAAGAGAAGGCCAAGGCAATCGTCAAGCGAGTGGGTGTTCCTGTTGCTGAAGCTAAGGTGATGAACCGCCTTGATGCTGCCGAAAAACACGTGATGACACCGCCCTATGTGATCAAGCCAGTTAATGAAGGATCGTCGTTTGGCGTGCTGATAGTTCGTGAAGATCAGTCAACTCCGCCGCAAGAGCTGTATTCGAAAGATTGGCCTTATGGTGAACGAATCATGGTGGAAAGGTTCATCCCAGGACGTGAATTGACCTGCACTGTGATGGGAAATGTTGCCCTTGGGGTAACTGAAATCGTCTCAGAGGGACATAATTTCTACGATTATGACGCTAAATACGCCCCTGGAGGGTCAAAACACGTATGTCCGGCAGAAATTAAACCAAATATTTACCAAAAGATAATGAAACTGTCCTTACAGGCGCATGAAGCGATTGGATGCAGGGGTGTTACGCGTTCAGATTTCCGTCTTGATGATGGTTTGATGGGAACGGGTGAATTGATTTGGCTGGAAGTAAATACACAGCCAGGTATGACGCCAACATCTCTTACGCCCGAATTGGCATTGCATGCCGGACATAGTTTTGAAGAACTCGTAACCTGGATGGTGGAGGACGCAAGTTGCAATCGATAGGCCCTAAGGTCAATCAGAATACTCAAGATCAGAACAAGCTAAATGGCGTTTCTGATGGCGGTGTCGTATTGCCTCGTTTTCTGCGTAAGCCCGCAAGACAAGTATCCCGTTTTATGAGCGGTGGGTTTCATATTTCACGGCGCGGTCTTGTGTCATTTGGTCTATTGTTTGCTGTGGCCGCTGGTGTTGCGGCGCTGAGCCAGGGTGACAATCATAATCAATTTAAAGCGCAGTTGGCTGGACAACTTGGTCTTGCCATCAATGCCTATGACATTTCCGGTAATCATGAAGTTAGCGATATCGATGTGGTGGCATTGCTTGCGCCTGAGCATGGTGCCTCGATTTTGGGCTATGATGTGGAAGTTGCCCGAGATGCGTTGAAAGCAAATCCCTGGGTCGGGGATGCTTCAGTGTCAAAGATTTATCCAAATAAGTTGTCGATCAAGATTGATGAACGCAAGCCATTCGCCCTTTGGCAGAACGAACATGGTCTTCAGTTGATCGATCGTCAGGGTTTGATCCTAACTCAGTTTGATGGCCGTAAAATCGATCTTCCTTTGGTTGTAGGCAAGGGTGCTGAAAAATCAGCGGCCACTATGCTGACCTTGTTGCAGCGTGTGCCTGAGCTGGCCGCTAATACCAAGGCTTTGATCCGAGTTGGTGATAGACGTTGGGATATTGAGACCTTAGATGGAACAACCATTTTATTGCCAGAAAACGATGTTGCAGGTGAATTGACACGCTTTGCAAAACTCGAACGCGAAAATGAATTGTTTGGCCGGGATATCAGTCGGATCGATCTACGGTTTAAAGATCGCATGATCGTAAAGATGTCAGAAGATGCGGCTGGTTTGGTGAAAGCCAAGCGTGAAGGTCAGCTAAAAACAATTTCTAAATCCATGAAGGAGCGCGAGATATGAGCTTCCTTCAAAATAATGGATTTCTTCCGGGTATGAAACCGCTTTCTATGAAGCGCAGCACTGTGGTTAGTGTGTTGGATGTTGGTACGTCCAAGATTTGCTGCATTATCGCCCGGCTGCATCCACGGGAAGAAACAGGCGTTTTACCAGGTCGTACCCATAAGATTGAAGTCATTGGCATTGGTCATCAAAGATCTCGCGGTATCAAGTCTGGTGTGATTGTCGATTTGGATGCGGCCGAACAGGCGATCCGAACTTCAGTTGATGCAGCTGAACGTATGGCTGGTGTTACTGTAGAATCTTTGATTGTGAATGTTTCTTCAGGCCGTTTGGTCAGTGAGGCGTTTTCTGCTGATATGGAAATCGGTGGGCATGAGATCGCAGAGAAAGACATCTCACAGGTTTTGGGTGCAGGTGCGCAGCATGCTTTGGCACCGGATCGTTCTGTTGTGCATTCACTGCCGATTGGTTTTAATCTTGATGGCGAGCAGGGCATAAGCGATCCGCGCGGCATGATTGGTAATACGCTTGGCGTTGATATGCATGTGTTAACGGCTGAAAATGCGCCACTGCGCAATTTGGAACTTTGTATCAATCGTGCGCATCTTTCTATCGAAGCGATGGTTGCAACCCCGTATGCGTCCGGCCTTGCAGCGCTGGTTGATGATGAAAGCGAAATGGGTTCGGCTTGTATTGATATGGGCGGCGGCACAACGACTTTGTCAGTTTTCCTTAATGGTCGTTTTATTTATTGTGACGCTATTGCAGTTGGTGGCCATCATGTGACGATGGACCTGGCAAGGGGCCTTTCCACCCGTTTAGACGATGCAGAGCGTTTGAAAGTACTGCATGGTTCTGTTCTTGGCGGCGCTGGCGATGGTGATGACGTTGTATCTGTGCCAGCAATTGATCCGCAAGACGAAGACGGCGGTCAGGTTGTCAGCAAAGCGCATTTGACCCGCATTATTCGGCCAAGAATTGAAGAGACTTTGGAGCTGATCAGAGACCGCTTGGCGCGCTCTGGATTTGCTGACGCTGTTGGAAAACGCATCGTACTAACCGGTGGTGCCAGCCAATTGAATGGTGTTGGCGAACTGGCAAGACGAGTAATGTCAAAGAATGTTCGCATCGGACGGCCCATGGGTATCAAAGGCATGCCTGAAGCGGCAAAGGGACCAGCATTTTCAACCGCAGTTGGTTTGATGGTCTATCCGCAGATTTCACAGATTGAATATCTTTCTCAAGTCCGTCAGCAGGCTCCGGCTTTGATGACTGGAACGGGCGGGGCATTCCATCGTTTCAGCCACTGGCTGAAGGATAGTTTTTAAGACGGGTTTCCTGCATTGGTTCGCCAGAGCATTGAGAAATCTGGAGTGTAAAAAGGGAATTCTGGGTTCTTATTGAATTCAGAGGAAAAGGTTCTGGCAGGCTAATTGGCATTCCGGAACAAAATTGGAGACAAGGAAATGACCATTAACCTGCAAAAACCCGATATCCGGGAACTTAAGCCAAAAATCACCGTTTTCGGTGTGGGCGGCGGCGGCGGCAACGCTGTTAATAATATGATCAACGGCGGCCTAGAAGGGGTTGAGTTCGTTGTTGCAAATACGGATGCTCAAGCATTGGCCATGTCAAAAGCTGAACGCGTTATTCAGTTGGGCGTTGATGTGACGCAGGGCCTTGGTGCTGGTTCTCAGCCAACAGTGGGCAGTGCTGCAGCCGAAGAATGCCTTGCAGAAATTCAAGATCATCTTGCTGGAACACATATGTGTTTTGTAACAGCGGGCATGGGCGGCGGTACCGGAACAGGCGCTGCGCCAGTGGTAGCAAAAGCTGCCCGTGAAATGGGTATTCTTACAGTTGGCGTTGTAACAAAACCATTCCAGTTTGAAGGCGGTCGCCGTCTTAAAACCGCAGAAGAAGGCATTCTTGAACTCCAAAAGAATGTAGATACGCTTATTGTCATTCCAAACCAGAACCTTTTCCGAATTGCCAACGACAAGACAACTTTTGCTGATGCTTTTGGTATGGCTGATCAGGTGTTGTATTCTGGCGTTGCTTGCATCACAGACTTGATGGTCAAAGAAGGTCTGATCAATCTTGATTTTGCTGATGTTCGCTCAGTTATGCGCGAAATGGGCAAAGCAATGATGGGCACTGGCGAATCTTCGGGCGAAGGCCGCGCAATGGCTGCCGCTGAAGCAGCTATTTCCAATCCGTTGCTGGATGAAACATCCATGCGCGGCGCGCAGGGATTGCTGATCTCCATTACCGGTGGTCGTGACATGACATTGTTCGAAGTTGATGAAGCGGCAACCCGCATCCGCGAAGAAATCGATTCAGAAGCAAATATCATTGTTGGTGCAACTTTTGATGAATCGCTGGATGGTATTTTCAGAGTATCTGTTGTTGCCACGGGCATTGACAATTCTGCTGGTGCTGCATTGCCAGTACAAGAGCAAAACCGCAGTGAGGCTGTTTCTCGCATGACAACATTTGGTGTTGCGCCGGTCACAAAACCGTCAACGCCTGTTGCTGAGAAAGTAGCCCAAGTTTCAGCCGCTTTGGAAATTCCAAAAGCTCAGACAGAGGCAACTAAGCCAACTACATCAATTCAATCAAATGGTGTTCGTATTGAGCCGCTTAAGCGCGCTCCTGAAGCTCCAAAAGATGAACTTGATGATGACTTTAAAAATGCGCTTGAAGCAGAATTGATGCCATCGGCTCAACGATATGTGCCGCCAGCACCTGAGCGTCCTGCTGCTGCACCAGTATCCAGCTCCATGCCATCTGTTCAGGATTTTCCTGCTATCGCTCAAAAAGCTGCTTCATCTGTTGCGCCAGAAGCGCCACAGACCCATGCTTCTCGTGAAGGCAGCCCGATGAGCCTTTTGCAAAAGCTGAAAAATGGATTTGGCGCCCGCGATGCGGTTCACGATGCTCCTCAGCCACAAATGCGCCGTGATCCGGTTTCTGAGCCTGTTGTTTCTGCGCCGCGTCCTGCTGCTTCGCAATCTTCGCAGCCAAGGATTAGCGAAAGTCCCTATGCACCAAAACAAGGGCAGCCAAGCGCCCATGTTGATCATACGGGAAGAGCTGCTGCTCCAGCACCTCGTCCGCTGAATGAAGATGATCAGCTTGAGATCCCTTCATTCTTGAGACGCCAGGCTAACTAGCATATTTTAACCTGACTTCATGATTGCGAATATCCAACTCCCGTAGCCTTGCTGCGGGAGTTAACTTTTATTAACTAATTATAAGTAATATAGAAAATGACGCAGGGTAAGGGTATTTGGTTACAATTCGTAAGAAAGCGTGATTTGGAATTACGGATCGGAATCGTTAGAACAAAGTCGAGATTTAGAATCGTGCTTCGCGCACATGCTTCGAAATTGTTGGGGACATGGGATTTTTATACCATGAGCAATTTTTGGGTAAAGATTAACCGCTAAAAAGTATGGGGAACGCCGTGCTGGGCTACCAGACAACACTTCGTCAAAAGATTGACTTTAACGGTATTGGTGTCCATTCAGGTCAACCAGTTTCAATGACCCTTCTCCCCGCTGACGCAAATACAGGTATTGTTTTTAACGTTACATGTCCCAAGACTGGTTGCAGCGAAGATATCCCCGCTACATTTACTTCTATTAGTTCTACTGACCTTTGCACCGTTCTTGGCGAAGTTGGTGGTGTTTACATCGCAACTGTTGAACATTTGATGGCAGCGCTTCGCGCGCTCAATGTTGATAATGTGATCGTTGAAATCGACGGCAATGAAGTGCCTGTGATGGATGGTAGCTCTCGTGTATTCGTAGAAGCGATCAATCAAGCGGGATTGCGCCAATTGGGTGCTCCGCGGTGCTATATTCGTGTTAATCGTCCTATCCGTGTTGATATGGGTGCTTCCTGGGGCGAGTTTATCCCTCATTCAGGAACGCGTTTTGAGGTTGAGATTGATTTTGATAGCGAAGCTATCGGCAATCAAACTTATGCAAGAGATTTGACTGCCGAGACTTTTTCAAAGGACCTTTCAGGCGCTCGTACATTTGGCTTTATGAAAGATGTAGAACATCTTTGGGCAGCAGGCTTTGCGCTTGGCTCATCTTTGGAAAATTCTGTCGTGATTGGTGATGATAACCGCGTTATCAATCCCGAAGGATTGCGTTATGTGGATGAGTTTGTTCGCCACAAGACTTTGGATGCGATTGGTGATCTTGCCCTTGCTGGCGCTCCAATTCTCGGTTGTTACCGCTCTTATCGCGGTGGACACAAGCTCAACGCACTTGTGTTGAAAGCTCTGCTGTCTGATCGCAGTGCCTTTGATTTTGTTGAAGCGACCTCTTCACAAGCCCGTGTAAATCATGCCGATTTCGTCGCAGTAAGCGCGCCAGCATATGCGGCAGTTCTGTTTTAATTAAAATTCAGCTTTGTGCTTTTATCTGTTGCAAAATTAACGGGTTTTACCAGTTTTGTGGATGGGGTGTTTACGCTGCCTCATTGTTGCGGTATTTGATAGGCACGAAGAGTAACAAGAGTGGTATAGAAGTATACCTCGGTTAGCCCTTGGTTGGCCAAAATCTTTGTTTTAGGGTCGGATTGTAATTACATGGTTGGTAGTATCAAAAAATCTGGGTTTGACTGGTTTTCCAGACGAAGCATGACAGCATGTGCGTTGATCGGTCTCATGGCATTGTCTGCCTGCAAATCGAGCGAAGTTAGTAGCAGTGATTTTGTTGATAATATTCAACCAGCAGACGAGCTTTACAACCAAGCTTTGGCTAGCTTGGATGAAGGGAAATTAAGTCGAGCCCAGAAAAAACTGACGGAGCTGGATCAACAACATCCTTACTCTGAGTTTTCCCGTAAGGCTCTGATAATGCAGACATTTATTTCTTATCGCCAAGCCAGCTACGCCGATACCTCGGCTTTTGGAAAACGGTATGTTGCGCTCTATCCAACTGGCAAAGATGCAGCCTATGCGCAATATTTGGTTGGAATGAGCTATTTCAAACAGATCCCTGATATCACCCGCGACCAGTCGGTTACAGCACGCGCCTACAATGCCATGCTGGAAGTGACAGAGCGATATCCTGAAAGCGAATATGTGGAAGACGCTAAGGTGAAGATGCGCATTTCACGCGATCAAATTGCTGGCAAAGAGATGCAAACTGGCCGCTATTACATGGAACGCCGGGAGTTTTTGGCCTCTATCAGCAGATTTAGGGAAGTGGCAGAGCAATATCAGGATACAAGGCATATCGAGGAAGCTCTGGCGCGTTTAACTGAATCCTATTATTCTTTAGGACTAGCCAATGAAGCGCAGGCCGCTGCGGCTGTATTGGGCCACAACTTTCCTGACAGCCAATGGTATGCAGATTCAGTGAAATTGCTGCAAACAGGTGGCCTGGAGCCAAGGGAAAATAGGAATTCATGGCTGGCTGGCGTCGATACGAAAATCAAGAAAATGCCTGCTGGTTTTAACAAGTCCTGATTGCATGTTAGTCCAGCTTTCGATCCGTGATATTGTTCTCATAGAACAGCTGGATATCACCTTTGGATCCGGCCTGTCTGTTTTGACGGGCGAAACGGGCGCCGGCAAATCCATTCTTCTAGATTCGCTTTCCTTGACTTTGGGTGCACGCGGCGATGGTGGCCTTGTGCGCAACGGTGTTGAGCAGGGTCAAGTAACGGCTATGTTTGATCTGCCTTCCGGACACCAAGCTATGAAACAGCTTGAAGAAAACGGCATATCCCACGAAGGTTATCTTTTGATGAAACGCGTCCAGTCTGCTGACGGACGCAGCAAAGCCTATATCAATGATCAACCGGTTTCCGTTAGCTTCATGCGCCAGGTGGGGCAGGGCCTTGTCGAGTTGCATGGGCAGCATGACGAGCGGGCTCTGCTTGAAGCAGAAATGCATCGCAGTTTGCTTGATGAGTTTGGCGGCCTTTCAGTTGATGTCGATGCCGTGAGCCGATTGTGGAAAGAATGGCAGGCTCTTCGAAAAGAAAGTGAACAGTTTCGTAAGAGAGTTGAAGAAGCGCGCAAGGAAGCTGATTATTTGGCATCCAGCGTTGAAGAGCTGACTAAGCTTGCGCCTGAGGCTGGCGAAGAATTAAAGCTCGCTGAGCAGCGTCAGCAAATGATGCGCTCTGAGACCATTGCGACTGATCTTGATGATGCTGTAACACTGTTATCTGGCAATCATTCTCCAGTACCTGCGCTAACTGCTTTAGCTAAACAGCTGTCACGTAAAGCCGCTGATAATCCGGGTCTATTGGAAGAAGCCATCGCGCAGTTGGATACGGCACTTGATGCGATACATTTAGCCCAACAGGAGTTGGAAACAGCGCTGCGTAATAGTGAGTTTGACCCAAAAGAATTGGAAAGCTCTGAAGAGCGATTATTTGCCTTGCGCGCAGCTTCGCGTAAATACTCCGTAGCTGTTGAGAATTTACCTGAACTTGCTGTCAAACTTGCCGATGATTTGGACAATCTAAATTCCGGCGAAGAGCGTCTTGCGAAGTTGACCAAAGAAACGCAGGAAAAACATGCCGCTTTCTCGGCTAAGGCTAAATCCTTGTCTGCATCGCGCAAACAGATTGGTGAACAATTGGTTGGCGAGGTGATGCGTGAATTACCAGCTCTGAAACTGGATCAGGCGGTTTTCATGGTGCATCATGTAATCAATGAGGAAACGCCAAATGAGGGCGGTATCGACCAGATTGATTTTTGGGTTCAGACGAATCCCGGCTCCAAAGCAGGTCCAATGGTCAAAGTCGCTTCTGGCGGGGAGCTATCGCGTTTCTTGTTAGCCTTGAAAGTTGCTTTGGCCGACAAAGGCTCGGCACCAACATTAGTCTTTGATGAGATTGATACGGGTGTTGGCGGCGCAGTTGCTGATGCGATTGGTAGACGATTGGCAAAGCTATCTTCAAAGGTTCAGGTCTTGTCAGTTACCCATGCGCCGCAAGTAGCTGCGCGGGCTATCAATCATTTCGTGATTGCGAAGAAAAAAGTCGATGCGGATATCGACGGTAGATTGGCCACTGGAATCCGGGCGATCAACCGTGATGAGCGCCGTGAAGAAATTGCCCGAATGCTCGCTGGTGCGAGTGTTACCGATGAAGCGCGAGCTGCTGCTGAGCAATTGATCAACCAAAGCGCTGCTTAGGCAAGTTGGTTCTTTCCAAAGCGAAAGCTTCTAAATTCAGCTTTTATTTTGGAGACCACCGGCGCTCAATCGGTTTCAGATTGAATTTTGCTGATTGAATGGATAACACCATTGGGTGAACCTTCATCAAGACTGCACATGGATCTGTGTGTCATTTAATAAGTAGAGCGGTATTCTTGTCCAACGAAGAACTCAATCTTGCTTCTTTATCTGTAGATATCTTATCCGAAGAACAGGCTAAGTCCGAGCTAGCTCGATTGGCTGAGGCATTATTATATCATGACGCCCGTTATCACGGAGATGACACGCCTGAGATCAGCGATGGCGAATATGATCAATTGAAACGCCGCAATCTCGCAATTGAGCAACGGTTTCCTGACTTGGCTCGTGCCGATTCTCCTTCGCGCCGCGTTGGTTTCGCAGCGCTCGATAAGTTTGAAAAGATCAATCATTCAATACCGATGTTGTCCCTTGGCAATGCTTTCACCGATGAAGACGTCACTGATTTTTGGGATAGGGTTTGCAAATTTCTAAAGCTGGATAAAGCGCCTGAATTGACTGCAGAACCAAAGATAGATGGTCTATCTTTGTCGCTCCGCTATGAGCGCGGAAAACTAGTTAGCGCAGGCACAAGAGGAGATGGTGTTACGGGCGAAAATGTAACACTAAATGCCAAGACAATTGCCGATGTCCCCTCGGTCCTGATGGGAGACGACATTCCCGATATCGTGGAAATTCGCGGGGAGGTCTATATGACCAAGCAATCCTTTGCGGATTTGAATGAACGCATGGAACGCGAAGGCAAACCGCTTTACGTTAATCCTCGTAACACAGCCGCCGGCTCCCTGCGTCAGCTGGACAGCGGCATCACCGCCCAGCGCCCGCTCAAATTCTTCGCCTATGCGTGGGGAGAAATGAGCGAAATGCCAAGCGACACGCAAATGGGTATGGTTCAACAGATGGAGGCTTGGGGTTTTGTTACCAATCCATTGATGAACGTTTTTGATACACCAGAATCTCTGCTGGAGCATTATCACGACATTGAAGAGGGGCGGTCTGCGCTGCCTTATGACATTGATGGGGTTGTTTATAAGGTCAATGATCTGGCTTTGCAGACCCGACTTAGTTTTAGGGCGAATAATCCGAGATGGGCAATTGCCCATAAATTCCCTGCTGAAAAAGCCTGGACGATTTTGAAGGATATTGAAATTCAAGTGGGTAGAACGGGTGCCTTAACCCCTGTCGCGCGTTTGGAACCCATAACAGTTGGCGGCGTTGTCGTAACCAATGCCACGCTTCACAATGAGGATTATATTCGCGGGATCGGCAATGACGGCAAGCCATTGCGCGAGGGACGCGACCTGCGGGTTGGCGATACAGTTATGATCCAACGGGCAGGGGATGTTATTCCTCAAATTTTGGATGTTGATTTACAAAAGCGAGCAGCTGACTCTGCTGAATATATATTTCCAACCATATGCCCTGCCTGTGGTAGCAAAGCTGTTCGCGAAGAAAACGCTAGCAGCGGGAAAGTGGATTCCATTCGTCGTTGTACTGGCGGTTTGATTTGCCCTGCTCAAGCGGTTGAACAATTGAAGCATTTTGTAGGCCGTAATGCATTTGATATTGATGGTCTGGGCGACAAACAAGTGGATGCTTTTTACCGTGACGGAATGATTATGAATCCCGCTGATATTTTTACATTGAGGGAGCGGGATACGCGTTCGCTTAAACGGCTGAAAGATCGCGAAGGTTGGGGCTCCACAAGCGCAGAAAAATTGTTTGATGCGATTGATGCCCGTCGAGATATCCAATTTTACCGCTTCATTTTTGGTCTTGGTATTCGTCATGTGGGCGAACAAACGGCAAAGGATTTGGCAAAAACGTATGGTGGCATAGACGCGTTTAGTGCTGCCATGAAAGCGTTGGTTGGTGGCGATGAGGCAACGATGTCCGATTTGCTTGCTATCGATGGTATTGGATCAACGGTTGCAAACGGCCTGAAGGCGTTTTTTTCTGAAAGCAGAAACGTGTCGGTTTATGAAGCCTTGTTGGAACAGGTTAAGCCCATCCCAACTGAGCAGGCAGATTCATCCTCTTCAGTTTCTGGCAAGACGGTGGTGTTTACAGGATCGCTTGAACGCATGACGCGTGATGAAGCCAAAGCAATGGCAGAGCGGTTTGGAGCAAAAGTGTCTGGTTCGGTATCAGCCAAGACAGATATCGTTGTGGCTGGCCCCGGTGCTGGCTCAAAGCTAAAAAAGGCTGAAGAGCTTGGCGTTGAAACCATGGACGAAGATGCCTGGTTGGCGCTGGTTGGGCAGGTATGAGCGGCGCATCGACCTCTAACAATAAACAAGTGTTGAAATCAGAATGGATGGACGGCTTTCGGGATCTCCTTGTCGTCATGATGCCTATTTTAACCTTCGGTATCATGTTCGGTGCGGCAAGTTCTGCTGCTGGTTATTCAATTGGAGTCTCGGTCTGGAGCAGCGCTGCAATATTCGCCGGTGCAAGCCAGTTTGTTTTTCTGGAGGTATTCAAAGAGGGCATTCCTGGATGGTCGGTGGTACTAGCGGTTTTTGCTGTGAACTTCCGGCACATCTTGTATTCGGCTGCAATTGCAAACAAAGTTCGAGATTTCAATAAATGGCAGAAAGCGTTTGGTTTCTTCCTGCTGACTGACCTGCAATTTGCGGTAACGGAAAATCGTTTTTCCAATTTCAAAGGCAAACGAAAGATAACGCCATCTTACTATTTCGGCTTTGGAATTTTCTCCTATGCCCTCTGGGTTATTGGAACAGTCGTAGGTGCTGTGTTTGGATCTTTGATCGAAGACCCTGCATTGATCGGACTTGATTTCGTTTTGCCAATTTATTTCCTCTCGATTTTAATGGGCTTTCGAAAGAGGGAGCGGTTTTTTCCAGTCGTGTTGGTTAGCGGTATTGTTTCACTGATTGTCAAAAACACATTGGGCGCGCCTTGGCATATTTCTCTGGGCGCTTTGGCTGGAATAGCCGCTGCTGTTATCTTCAGCATGATCTATCCGAGCAAGCCGATGGTGATTGAAGATGAAGAAGAGGAAACGACCCTTGTCTGAAATCCTCGCTTTTTATATCGCTCATGAAGTGCCTTTGCTGATTTTCGTTCTGGGCGTAGTCACTTACCTGACGCGCATTGGCGGGTATCTGGTCCTTAGTCGATTTGAGAATATTCCAACGCCCGTTCAAGCCGCGCTCGAAGCTGTGCCAGCTGCAGTCATTACGACGATTGTTGTGCCGCCTGCACTTTCAGCGGGATTGGCGGAAATAACTACAATGGTCGTTGCTGGGCTGGCATGTTTTCGCTTGCAGCCGATCTTGGTGATTGTTCTCGGGCTGGCAGTTTTGGTCGCTTTACGCCAAATGGGGCTTTGATCAGGGCGCGTGATCGCTTTGGTAGTTAGATCGCTCTTGTAGCTGCTTTGAGCCACTCTTTGTCTGCACTAGCCAGATGCGGTGAAAGCGTATTGCAGGCAGTTGCATGATATTGATTCAGCCAGTCTCGTTCTTTTTCGTTCAACATTTCAACTTTGATCAGCCTGAGGTCAATCGGGCAAAGGGTAATGGTTTCAAATCCCATCATAGGTTTGTCGCCGTTTTTTATCGCTATTTCTTCTGTTACGATCAAAAGGTTTTCAATGCGAATACCGTAATGCCCTTCGCGATAATATCCCGGCTCGTTGGATAATATCATTCCTGGCACAAAGCTCTCCATGCCTCGCTTTGATAAGGATTGGGGCCCTTCATGGACATTCAAGAACGAGCCAATGCCATGGCCTGTGCCATGGGCGTAGTCTTTGCCTTTTTGCCAAAGTGGCATGCGGGCAAGGGCATCCAAATCCACACCTCTTGTGCCTTTGGGAAACCGCGCTTGGGCAATGGCAATATGGCCTTTCAAGACAAGTGTGTTGTCCTCAACCGATTGGGGCGGCGGGGTTCCAATTGTGATTGTCCGTGTAATATCTGTGGTGCCGTCGAAATACTGACCGCCCGAGTCAACAAGATACAGACTGTCGGGCATTAGTGCTGCATTGGTATCATTGGTAACGCGATAATGGACAATTGCCCCGTTGGGTCCGGCGCCGGAAATTGTATCGAAAGATATCTCCTGTAACGCGCTGCCCATCTCTTTCGCTGTTAAAGCACGGAAAGTCTCCAACTGTTTGGCCGCATCAATCTCCGTAATTTTCCCAGGCGTTTGATGGTCCAACCATGTAAGAAATCGCACCATGGCAACGCCGTCTCTAACATGGGCGTTTCGTGCGCCTTCCAGTTCCACTTCGTTTTTAACAGCCCGCAATAGAATTACTGGATCTCGTTTTTTGATCAAATTACCTTTATTTTGAACAATGATCTGACCAAGGTGATGGGCAACCAAAGCGGGATCGCAATGGATGCTGTTCCCGTTTGATATGTGGGCAAGCTGGTCAGTGAAATCATCTATTGAGTGTAAGTCCGCGATTGCGGCTATTGCGGCCGCATCGTTCGAGGAGAATTTAGTCTGATCCATAAAGATAAGAGGCTTTTGTTCGTCAGCTGGAATAATTGCCCAGCCGAGCGCCAATGGATTATGAATCAGATCATTGCCGCGAATATTAAATGCCCAAGCGATCGATGCCGGATCGGTTAGCAGTAAATAATCAGCCTTGTCTATGTTGATCGCTGCTTTCAATTCTGAGAGCTTTTCCTCGGTGCTTCGTCCGCTAAAGTGAATTGGGTGCAACCAAGCCCGACCTTTAGGCGGGGCAGGTTGGTCGCTCCAAACTTCATCGACTAAATTGGTAGCGCTGGACAATTCACATTCCGCAGCTTTGCAGAGTTTCGCCCAGGTCTCGTGTTGGCTGATAGTTAGTAGCCACGGATCGAAGGCGATGATTTCACCTTTTTCGAAAACCGTTTTGGCAAAAGCAGAAGGTGCATCAGCGATCAGATCTTTCAGGGTAAAACAGGATGGATCGGTTTGTTGTCCAGCCTGATAGGTGTAACGGCCATCCACAAATAGAAATGCTGTTTCCAGTCCGACCAAAGCAAAACCAGCAGAACCCGTGAAGCCTGTCAAAAATGCCAGTCGTTCAGCGCGTTCGGGTAAATATTCATTTTGATGCTCGTCGGAATGGGGAACCAAAAACCAGTCCGCGCCATGTTTGCGCATTACATTTCGCAAGTCTGCCAGCCGTTCTTTTGCTTTTCCGGCAGATGTTTTTGAATCGAAAGATTGAAACATGGTTTGACCCTGTAAAGTTTGAATAATCAGTAAACTGAGCCATGCAAGGAATGCAAGGGTGACTTGAAAACATAGCCGTTGTTGTGCAGGTGATGCATCCCTATCTTGTTAGCAGGGAGGACAGAGTTATTCAAAGAAAGGAATAATAAATGTCTATATTTACTGAATTTGGTCGTCGTGTTATCCGCGCTCGTGAGAAGCAAGCTGAACGTCAAGTTAGCGCAGCTATGTTGCATTTTGATGATGCGACTCTTGAAAAAGCTGGCGTGACCCGCTCTGAGTTGGTTCGCAAAGCACGTGGTGCTTTTTACTACTAAGCTGGTAGTCAGCGTTAAACGATAAGGCGGTTTATCCGCCTTTTTTGTTGTCTTTTTTTGCTTTTGAAAGAGCCTTTGGTACTTGATCAATGGAATAGATGTGTTGCCTTCAAGACCAGCGTCATCCATCCATTTTGATAATGCGCATGATCAAAGACCAGACCTTGGGCGCGGTAGGTGGCTAGAATTCTCGATTTTTGATGAGGCAGCAGGCCCGAGAGAATTACCGTCGCATTGTCTGCAAGGTGCATTGCCATTTCGCATGCCATTGCCTGCAAGGGTCCTGCCAGAATGTTCGCGATGACAAGATCATATGGGCCGCGCTCAGATATTCTTCGGTGATGAAAACCTATTGCCGTGATTGATTCTACCAAATGCCCCACCTGATTAGCCTTGGCATTTTGCCGGGCGATTTGATCGGCGACCGGATCGATGTCAGTAGCCAAGACGCCAATGCGGTTTGCTTTTGCTACAGCAATTGCCAGAACACCTGTGCCACTGCCAACATCCATAGCATTGAGAGGGGTTGTGCGTTTTAACTCGCGGTCAATCATGGCCAAACACCCAGCAGTGGTGCCGTGATGACCTGTACCAAATGCCATGCCAGCATCGACTAAAATCGCGATCTCATTGGCCTTTGCGCATCCTTGGTCATGGGTGCCATGAACAACAAAACGTCCAGCCCGCACAGGGGCTAAATCCGAAAGGGTTTTGGCGACCCAATTTTGATCACCAAGATCTTCTATCGTTATTTCACTGGTGATGCCTTCAACTTCTAAACGGACCTTGAGACGCTCTTGCGCTTCGTTGATTTCATCGGGGTTGGTATAGACTGATATACCCCATATGCCTGTTGTTTCATTGATTTCGAATGAGGCAACCGGATACCCATCTTCTTCAAAAAGGTCTTCAACCAGCGTGCTGAGGGGGATTACTTGATCCAATTCCAATTCGAATGTTAGGCGAGATTGGCTCATTGTGTTTTGTCCAAAATTTCCGCTGACGCTTCCGTTTCTGTTTTCGTTGGCTTCAGGCCAAAGGAAATTACAATATTGTCTTCACCCGGAGCAGAGTTTGTATTGGTTGCTGAAAAAACAAAATTTCCACCGGGTTTGAACCAAAACAGGATCACAGAGCTTTCAGATCGCGATGCCTTGAACTGCTCAAATGACATTTCTTTTGTTAAAGTGGTCGAAGAAAATGTCCATCCTTCGCGTACCCTATTTTGAAGTTCTGAAAACTCCAGGGCAGGTTTGAACAAAGCGCGGCCACCGCGGGTGAAGTGCAATTCGCGTTTTGTATTTTCGCTGCCGCGCGAACCGATTTGGAACACGTTTCCCCTTCCAATTTCAGGGCCAAATTCCGTGCAGACCAATGCGTTATAGGCATCATTGTCGGTTGTTGTGATTACGGTTGCCCAAACGCCCATATTAATTTCGTGGTGGGCATGCTCGGACAATACATCACCGTAAAAAGTAGGCAGGTTTCTTGAGCGAGCATTGCGCAAATGGTTCCAATTTGAATCCGCAATCAAAACCGGGATTTCCATTGACTGCAATTTTTCTGCAAATGCGGTCGTCCAAGGCGAGCCGCCAACAATTAAAATTCCCGGTTTTGTTGAAGACTTTAGGCTCAGGATTTTAGCTAAGATGGGCAGACTGAAGCCATGCAAAACGATGGTTGTTGCCACGACCGCAAATGTATAGGCGATCATTTTCTTCCCATCGGGAACACCCAACTCAACAAGTGTCGTACCAAATAAACCTGCGACAGCCACCGCCACAATACCTCGTGGTGCGATCCAGGCGGATAATAAACGCTCTTGCCATGTGAGACCAGTGCCAATTGTTGCGGTAAATATCGCAATTGGTCGAACAATGAAAAGCATGGCAAAGACGAATGCGAATGCTTCCCAGCCAAGGCCCAAAATCGTTTCCATTTGTAATGACGCGGTCAGAAGTATGAAGACCGCCGAAACCAAGATAACCGTGATGGTTTCTTTAAAGCGGCGCATTTCTCCCAAACTTGCTATTCTGGAGTTAGCTAGGGTTATACCCATTACCGTCACAGTTAAGAGGCCAGCTTCTTCCAACACCATATTGGTCAATGAGTTAGCGGCCAAGGCGAATGCTAACAATATAGGTGGTTTTAAAAACTCTGGAATATGACCATTGATGAACATCCAAATAAGCGCCTTTGCGAGGAAATAGGCTCCGGGAAGTGCCATCAATAGTGCCAATGTTGCGTTCAATGCCAAGTTTTCGGCGTTGTGAACATTGCTTGCGACCAGGAAAATTTCGAATGAAATAACGGCGAACAAAGCTCCGATTGGATCGTTTACAATAGCTTCCCACCGCAACAAGGAAGCTGGCCGTTGTTTCAAGCGAGCCTGGCGTAAAAGAGGCATGATCACGGTTGGGCCTGTTACAACGAGGATAGCGCCAAGAATAGCTGCTGTTTGCCAAGATAGGCCGCCTGCGTAATGGCCTGCAACAGTACCCATTGCCCAAACCATAGGCCCACCAAACAGGATTATTCGTCGAACCGCCTTGGAGGTTTCGCTGATCTCTTTGAAATTGAGCGTCAACCCGCCTTCAAACAGGATGATTGCAACAGCAAGAGAAACAACAGGGCGGTACACATCACCAAAGTCAGCGGCCGGGTTCAAATACCCGGTGAACGGCCCTGCAATCAGGCCGGCTAAAAGCAGGAGTGCAATTGCTGGAAAATGGAAACGCCAAGCAATCCACTGGGCTGCAATTCCCGCAAAGCCAATCATGGCCAGTTTTAGTTCAATGTTGTGCATGGTGTCTCATGTGGTTTTTGGAATAGCTTGTGGAGATATAGAGAAGCTTCGATTTTAACAATAGGCGATCACACTAGATCACAGCCATTCTGGGCTTGGTGTGTCTAATGCTAATATGCTTTTCTGTATGTAATTTCGCAGGGGACTAATTGATAACGCGACTGGTAAAATGTGCTTTTTGACAAGGTGATTGAATTGCGATTTTGACAGCAATTGGTTTGTTTGTGTTCGCGTAAATTTTAACACCGAATTTGCAATTGGTAATCTTAGTGCTGAATATTCCTTTTCACGATTTTGCTGAATAAGAAAAGCTAAAGTCGCTGCGTCCTCAATGCCAAGATTCATACCTCGACCACCAACAGGCGAATGGATATGCGCGGCATCACCGCATAGAAAGGTATTTTTCCGAGAGAATTGTCTGACCATCCGGTAGGAAACTTTGAATTGAGATTTCCATGCTGTTTTCGATGCGTGAACCATCATGGGGTGATTGTCGATTTTTCCTATACCCGCGTGAATGATGCGCCCAAATCTGTCATTGATAGGAATGAAAGCATTTGCACCGCCGGGAAACAGGTCAGCGACCATCATATGGGCAAATTCATCAGTGTTCAGCACAATATCTGCTAATTCCCAAACCTGTGGGTCAGATGTTCCGCTAAACTGGTATCCACCCTGTTTACGAACAATTGAATGAGCGCCGTCACATCCGATAAGGTATCTGCCCTTCATTGAAATAGACTTTCCATTTTTATGGATATCTGCTGTTACATCGCCGCTTGTTTGGGTGAAATTGGTGATTTCAGAGTTCCAATTGATTTGAATGCCAAGTTTTTCCAAGGCTGTTATCAATGCGCGTTCCACACTTCCCTGAGGAATCGATACAATTCTTAAATCTGCGCGAGTTGAAGGGTAACCAGCGATAGTTTTTATTGGCCTACTTTCCCAACAAAACTGAATTTTTTCGATCGTATGGCCTTGCTGGCACACTAATTCGGTGACGCCAGATGCCTTTAGGATGGTTTGCGATCGTGGGTTAAAAGCCAGTGCTCGGCTTTCGTTTTCAGGGGCAGGGCCATTTGCCTTGTCGAATATCTCGAAACTGATGTTTCTTCGAGCGAGTTCAAGAGCGAGCGTTAGGCCAGATGGTCCGGCTCCTGCGATGAAAATAGGAAGATTCATGTTCGTATTCCATGCTTTTCCCACGGAGTATAACAGAGAATGACCACCCAAAAACGCTGCGGGCAAAAAATTTTTGTTTTACAAAGTAAAAAGGGCAGCTGATGAGCTGCCCCTTGAGATATTTTGATGGTTAGACTGTTTACTGGCGATAACCAGTTTCACCATGGGATGAATAATCGAGCCCTTCGATTTCTTCGAGGTCAGTAACCCGCAGACCAATGACAGCTTTTGTAATCAACACAATCACGATGGTTGCAACGGCTGACCAGAAAGCGACAACAGCAACGCCGATTAACTGGGTTAAAAACTGGTTGCCCATTGTGACACCTGCAGCAAGGCCAGTTCCGCCATATCCGATTGAGGCAACAAACGGAACTAATAGTGTGCCTGTCGCGCCGCCAACGCCATGCACCGCAAGAACATCCAGGCTGTCATCAATGCGCATGCGCAGTTTGATGAGTTCAACGGCATAGTAGCAAACAATGCCTCCTGCCAAACCAAGAAGAACGCCGCCGAGCGGGCCTACGGAGCCAGATGCCGGGGTAATGGTTGCCAATCCGGCGATGGTTCCTGTTACAAAACCGACCAGGCTTGGTTTTCCAAAGCGTACTTTTTCAATCACCAGCCATACCAGTGAAGCGGTTGCTGCCGAAAGATGGGTTGCGATCATGGCCATAGCCGCATTTTGATCTGCTGCTACAGCTGAACCGCCGTTGAAGCCAAACCAGCCTACCCACAATAGGGATGCGCCAACCATCACCATCCAAGGTGCGTGCGGCGGGGTGATTTTTTCAGGAAAGCCTTTGCGTGCGCCCAGCATGATCGCGATGACTGCGGCGGAAACACCTGCTGTGACATGCACAACAATACCGCCGGCAAAGTCAATGATGCCGCGTTCTGCCAGCCAGCCGCCACCCCAAACCCAATGGGTAACAGGGGCGTAAACTATCACCAGCCAAAGGCTGCAAATCATCATCACCGCGCCGAATTTGATACGCTCTACAAATGCGCCGATCATGAGGGCAGGGGTGATGACAGCAAAGGTCATCTGGAACATTGCGAAGAGGGATTCGGGCAAGGTACCAGAAAGGCTTTCTCGGTCGATGCCTGCAAGGAACATTTTTGAAAGGCCGCCAGTCCAGCCATTGCCGTCACTGAATGCTATTGTGTAGCCAATCGCGAACCATAAAACAGATGCGGCGCAGGCAACCGCCATACATTGCATCAGAACTGAAAGAATGTTTTTTGATTGAACAAGCCCCGCATAAAAAAGGGCGAGGCCCGGCAATGTCATTAAAAGGACCAAAGCCGTTGCTGTGAGGATCCAACTGGTATCTGCGGCGTTCATTCTTCTCTCCCGAAAAACGCGACCTATCTGTTTGAAAGGCCTCTAAATTGCAAAATCGGGGAGAAAAGAGAGCAAAAACGCTCAACATGCAAGCTTGCCCTGTTGAAAAAAGCGGCAATTGTAGATTTATTGTTCTAGATGATCATTTTTTAGGCAAAATGATGAATTTTCAGGCGGTCATGAAACGCGAATTGCATGAAAACTAGGCGGCATGGAACACTGTTTAATTCAAACTAAAAGACCGGCCTAGGGAATGGCCGGTCAATAGATTTTTCGAGAATGAGTGGAACCCGGTTATGAGATCCTAGTTGTCGGTTTTATCTTCTGACTTTCCCCATCCACCGCGTTTATGGCGACGATCATGCATGCGCTCGGACATATTCTCCAAGCGTGCTGTAACCATATCACGCTGTTCGTCATCAAGCGTATTATAGAAGGTCACAAAATCAGGAATGATCGCATTTGCGCGTTTGTCGAATTCAGCCTTTATCTCATCACGCAATGTATTGACTTCCTCGACGGTGAGGGTGTCGTCTTGTGAGAGCTCTTTCAACTTGCTTGACAAGTCCATCATGAATTCAGTGCGCAAACCGCGCATCGCGACCATTTCGTCTGCTACTTTTTCAAATGCTGCTTTTTGGCCGTCATCAAGGTTCAATTTTTTCGTAACGCGCTCAGTTGCCCAAGCTGCTCTGTCTTCAGGGCTGCGATTGTGCATTTTTGTTGCCCATGCGGTCGTTCCAACCAGAGCAATCAATACGCCACCAATGATCCAAGTTTTTTTACCTAATCCAAACATATTTTATTCCTTTCCAACTATCGTTTTAAATTCTGTTCGTTTTACCGATGACCCCAAGATCGGGCTTTCAAGCGAAAAGTTCAAATTACGACTTGGTAAGGTAGGTTAAAGCTTGGTAATGTTGAGATGGCAGCATTTACCAGCTTGTGAACAATTGCTTGACATTGGTCGCCATCAAGCCGATATGCGCTGTAAGACATTTGCTGCCGCGTGAGCAGTTGGCCTTATGGAACAGTTCCAAAAACTGGCAAAATGATCTTTTGAACGCCGAAAGCATTGAATGCAGGCGATATCTCCCAAGTTCCCATTTCACGCGGGGTGCTGACGATCTTAAGGGTTTTGGCAATGACGCCGCGACCTGAATAAAGATCGCAACCGCAAGATCGACCCCGTTATGGTTTTCCATAGCGCGGCGATGTTTATTTAGTGCTTCAAGCAAAGCTTCATGCTTTGCCAGTTGCAAAGAAAGACTATTTTGACAAACACAATTGAAAATAAAACTGAAAACAACACGCGCAAAGACAGCGCAACTGATGCAAAAGATTTTGATAGCATGGGGCTGTCACCGGTTATTATGAGCGCTCTTAAGACGCTTGGTTATGATGAACCGACTCCCATCCAAAGCGCGACTATACCGCTTATCCTCGAAGGCCATGACATCATGGGTCTTGCCCAAACAGGTACGGGTAAAACCGCAGCATTTGGTTTGCCATTGGTACAGCAATTGCTTGGTGTTGGGTCCAAACCTTTTCCAAAGACAATTAGAGCTTTGATCCTTTCTCCTACGCGTGAGCTTGCCAATCAAATCGCCGATAATCTAAAAAGCTTTGTGAAAGACACACATTTGCGTGTAACCACTGTTGTTGGTGGTCAGTCGATCAATGTTCAGCAAAAAGCTCTTGGACGTGGCAATGACGTTTTGGTGGCAACACCGGGACGCTTGCTTGATCTGGTTGAGCGTAAAGCGGTTATTTTAGACAGCGCCAAGTTTCTGGTTCTGGATGAAGCGGATCAAATGCTTGATCTCGGCTTTATTCACGCATTGAAAAAAATCTCCAAGATGGTGGCGAAAGAGCGCCAGACGCTGTTGTTCTCGGCGACTATGCCAAAAGAAATTGCCGATTTGGCAAAAGCCTTCTTGATGGATCCAGTTCGTATTGAAGTGGCACCTCCTGGAAAAGCGGCAGATAAAGTAAGCCAGTCGGTCTATTATGTTAGCCAGCGCGCCAAGCCTGATTTGTTGAAAAAACTGTTGGCCGAACGCCCAGGCGATTTGTCACTTGTTTTTGCACGTACCAAGCATGGTGCGGAAAAACTGATGAAGGGACTTGTGGCAGAAGGTTTTCCGGCAGGGTCCATTCATGGCAATAAAAGTCAGGGGCAGCGTGATCGCGCGATCAAGGATTTCAAATCAGGCGAGATGAGGATACTGGTGGCAACCGATGTTGCAGCGCGTGGTATCGATATTTCGGGCGTGTCTCATGTTTATAATTTTGACTTGCCAGAAGTTCCGGCGAACTATGTTCACAGAATTGGCAGAACCGCACGGGCAGGGGCCGAAGGTCTTGCAGTAGCATTTTGCTCTCCAGAAGAAGCGCATCTTTTGCAGGCCATCGAAAGAATGATGGGCATGAAAGTTGAAGTTGCTGGTGGCACGATGTCGGATGAGGAGCGTCGCGAAGGCGCTCGTTTGGCAAAAGAAATGAAGCAAGGGCGCGGCAGACGTCCGGCACAAGGGGCAGGTCGCGGACAGACTACGGGTGCAAGACGCGGCACAGAAGCGCGAACTGGCGGCAATAGAAAACCGGGCTCTCCGAAAAAAGTTTACGCAAATTCCGGCCATGATGATTTTGCCGATGAACCTGCCAAAAAGGACGACTTCGCAACTGTGAAAGCTGCCGGTTTTACTGGGAAGCCGAACTCGAAAAAGAACAAGAAACGGTTTGGTAAATTCAACGATGGAGCTGGTGCTGGTAACGCGGGCGTCAAAAGCTCAAGCACTGGTGGAAAGCCTCAGAAGCCCGGCAATCGTCATTCTCCTGAATTTAGAAGCAATGATGGGGCCAGCGCGCCTGCAGCTAAAGGAAGATCTTTCAAGTCAAAGCATCGTTCGCCAGAGGCGGGAAGCACTCATAGTTCTGACCGTTCGGCAAATGCGCCAGCACGTGGCGGCAGAAGTGCTGGACCATCAGCTAATTCACGTCCAGGTAAGTCTGGTGGCGGGTTTTCGAACAATGGGTCACAAGGGCGTAAGCGCGGAAAAACACCTGCTTAGTTTTGGCAATTGACTATCGCTCTTTGACATCATCTCAAAGAGCGATAGGTTATCTTTAGTGTCAAACTGACGTTCTAAAGGTGCTGTATGCAAAAACTTCAGGTTCAAGGTGTTCATCATATTACATTGACCGGAGTGGACCGTCAGACCAGCCTGGATTTTTGGGAAGGTGTGTTGGGCATGCCTTTTGTTTTTGAGCAACCAAATCTTGATGACGAACAAGAGAGCCATCTGTATTTTGATCCAGGTGACGGTCGTCTCATTACAATTTTTACCAATGAAAATCGTAAACCGGACAAGCGACGCACGCCAACGGAAGCTGGATGTGTGCATCATCTCGCATTCAATGTTTCTCGTGTTGTTTTTGCACAAGCAGTCGAACGGTTAGAGGCGCGTAAGATTGGTCACTCTGGTGTGAAAGATCGCGGGTTTATGGATTCGATTTATTTCAAGGATCCGCTGGGTTTATTGATCGAATTGGCCACCTACAAATTTGAACCGCCATATGGCTACACTCATAGCAACGTGTTGATGCAAGCCCATAAAATTAGAATTGAACGCGGGGATCATCATATCGCAGAGTTACATCTGGCTGACGCCATTGAAGAACTGGTGAAACAAAATCAGGAAAGTCTTTCTGCGGACCGTGGACCGAAAAAAGCTTACTGAGATATTCTCAAATCAGATATTTCATTGCCGATGGCGCGCATAGCGGCACTTAGTGCATCGCCTGAAACATCGTAATAATATTTCGAGCCGTCAGGCTTTGAAGATGCGCAACCATATAACAGGTCCTTGACGCTTGATCCGTCTGACACATCATAGGCAATTGTGAAAATCTTGTACGCTGCCTCGCTGTCTGCGTCTTGGATGGCTTTGATATTATCGCAGGTAGAAGCGGTGTGAATATTCATCGCTCCAATTTCACTTTGATTAGAATCGATGCCTTCGAAAACACGGTCACTTTTCTCATATCCCCAAGAGGTGTATTGAGAATAGTTATAGGTTCGCTGTGAAGGGTAGGTATTGTTGCCGTCGGTTAGAACAATTATGTATTTGTCGTTTTCAAGTTCATCATAGCCACGGCCCTCAGTGAACGGTTCTCCGGCAGACAAGGTTTTCCAACCCCATGAAATGCCCGCTTGAACATTCGTAAACCCGCCAGCTTCCATTTCATCAATTGCGTTAGTTACGGTAGCTGGAGTATCCGACAGAGGAGTTAACTCTGCTGTGGTGCAACCCATATTAGGGCCGTAGTTGCCGTAGTCGCGGCTTCGGCGATCATTGTATCTGTTGTTCTTAGCGTCTGGATGATACTTCATTGACCAATCTTGGCGCCAATGCTGGCGTTCATATCTGTCTCTGTTCCAACCTTTACCATTCACATACTCCACCATGTAATGGCGGCCATAGCGATCTGTCTCGGTTAAACGATCATTCGCATTCGGGTTGTTATCAGCGTAGGCTCGTCGATAATCATCGAGGTAGCTATTTGAATAGTCGTTGTCTTCACTTCGTCCCATATCATCGGGCTCGTCCGGAGCGAACATAGGCACAATCAGTGTATCAGGATTAAGGTCTGATGGTTCGTCATCTGTTGTATGATAGGGCCAGGGGCGCATTTCCACGCATCCACCCCAGCTGGTTCCCAGATCGTCAAACAAAGTCCATCGTGTTAGCCATTCAACAGCCACAACGCCAGTTGAAGGAGGGCGAGTTATATTGCCGTTTATGGCACCTTTGATCCCTGCGCCGGCCGCCACTGTATTAGGCCATTTATCGCCGCGTATATCGGTTGAATCCCAGGCAATGTTCTCGTTGTGAACAGAAGACCACCCGTTCATGTCCATCCATGGTTCGCCACGGTTGTCGCTTCCGACATTTACTGAGTGTCCAAACGGGACAACAGAAATACGCACCGGATCAGGTTTGTTTGAAATATTGGCAAGTCCGAATAATTGGTTGGTAAGGGTTGTGGCGGCTTCCTTGGCTTTTTCCATGCGCGTTGTTCTAGTATTGCCCGTATAAGAATCCATGGAGCCTGAATTATCGATCACAATTGCAACTTCAATGGTGCGATTGCCTGCAGTAACATCAGAAGAAATTGCCATGGCAACTTCATCGGTTTTCAAAAATGGCATCAATACGGGATAATCATATTGTGCAGTTAGGCGTATTCGCTTGCCGCTGTTTGGCGCTTCGACAAATTGGAAACCGAATGTGACCAATTCGTTTTTTATTTCGGGATCAAGATTGGCTTCAAAATACGCTTTCGCATAAGCTTTGAGTGTTACTTCGTCAGTCGTTTCAGCAAGATGTTTACCTGTGGCTAGGGCAGCAACGTCCAGCGCGTTTTGCAGATCTCCGCGTTCTTTAGACAATTTGGAGGTTTCAACGGCAATAGAGATCGCGCCGAAAAGTGCAGGCGCGCAAATCGCGAAAATCATCGCGTAGTTGCCACCTTCGTGGTTCATAAATCGCTTTAAGAATGGAATAATGTTTTTCTTGAACATAAATAAGCCCCTGCTGGAGCCGATTTTTAATGCAAAGTGATTACAATTTTGTTGTGGGTTATCCCAAATATTTCATTAAAATTGTACAGGTATGCACACGGTGGCAAATGTGAAAAAGGCTAATGTTGATGTTCTTCGGCCGTTGCCTCAACCAGTGCTGTATTGAAATATCGAAGGCCATGGGTTTGGACAGCCCAAGCGATAATTTTTGTCTCGTCGTTTTCGTCTACAACAGGAAGTTTGCTGTGGCCTCCGGTATCGAATGTCCTTAGGGCAAATTCCAGCGTCCAAGACGGTTTCAAGAATGTGGTTCCCAGCTCCTCATCAAACTCCAGTGGACCTTCTTCTGGTGTTAACTCAGTCATAAAATCCTTCACCCGTCTTTGGCGTAACAAATGCCTTTGGGGCCCATCATGAATAAACAGACCACGCATTTCCAGTTGCCAATGGAAGAAAGAGTGCCCGTGTAATGCCTGGGCTATGCCATTCGAAATGGAGACGGTGAGTAGCAATCCAATAGATAGCGCATATCCGCCCGTGAGCTCGAACACCATAACCGTTGTTGAAATCGGTGCGCCAAGTACAGCGGCTGCGACAGCTCCCATGCCAAGGATTGCATAAAGCCCGTCACTTGAGGCGAATTGGGGAAAAGCTGCTGCTGCGATAATGCCAAATGCGCCGCCCGCCATTGCGCCCAAATAAAGCGATGGGGAGAATATCCCGCCGCCAAAGCGTGATGCGAGCGTGATGGCAGTCGCAATGGTTTTCGCAAACAAAAGACCAATCAGCATTGTCAGAGGTAACTGGGATTTTAGTGCCTGGTCGGTTGCTTCATACCCTACGCCTAGAACTTGCGGGTAGATAAGAGCAATTGCGCCAAGACATACACCCCCAAGGGCAGGGCGCAGATAAAGCGGGATTTTGATCTCACGCGAGACATAGTCTGCTCCGATCAGTGCGAACTGGAATAAAACTGCCACCAAAGCACAAACAACGCCCAGTAAAGCGAAGGCAGGAAACTCCCAAAAAGACGTGATCTGATAGTCCGGTATTGTGAAAGCG
>Ga0208544_10000180_pt1 | contig 52297 bp, 40 predicted proteins | sample DEB08_DNA_9_FD_184526 | JGI IMG/M metagenome (GOLD analysis project Ga0208544, IMG submission 184526) | Aqueous microbial communities from the Delaware River and Bay under freshwater to marine salinity gradient to study organic matter... | ecosystem: Environmental > Aquatic > Marine > Coastal ... | reverse complement strand
TGAGCAAAAAAAAGGTCGCCACCAAGTGACGACCGAAATGGACTAGTATGATAAAACGCTCAATAAAATTTTATAAAGGGATTCCCTTGTGTGAAACGCAAGGGAATTTTTTATGCTGTTTGTGTTATAGACGTTCAAACGTTCAATAGAGTTGCATCAAACAACTGATTTAACGAATTATTAATGTAATTTTAAGTAATTCCAGCACTCAACACCGAAATTTTCTACCGAAATCTCCATTTTATCGACTTAATGACTCCTTTTTGCTTTCTTCTCTAAAATTTAATTTTAAATTTTGGTAAGCATTGCTGCGCCAAAAACGCCGGCGCTATCGCCCAACAGCGGCCGCAAGATGGGCGTATCCAGGCGGGTATTGAAAACATACTGGCTGATGCGATCCACACCTTCGGTGTAGAGCAGATCGATCTTCGACAAGCCGCCGCCGATCACGATAGCCGTTGGGTCCAGGGTGTCGATCAGGTTGGCCAGTCCCCTACCAAAAAAATGCAGCAGCCGTTCTACCGTTGCCTGCACGTGTACATCGCTACTTCCTTGTTCGTAGGCGGCCAGAATGCTGGCCAGGTGGCGTTTTTCGCCACTCACCTGGGCGTAATACCGTTCGAGCCCCGGGCCAGAGATCAGCGTCTCCACACATCCTACCTGCCCACAGTAGCAGGTGCCGCCCGAGGCATCCAGAAAACTGTGACCCCATTCGCCGCCAATACCCTGGGCGCCAGCCCATACCTGGCCGTTGATGACGATTCCGCCCCCCACGCCCGTGCCCATAATAATGCCGAAAATGAGGTGATCGGCCGTGGCGTAACGCTTACCCGCCCCCAGCACTGCTTCGGCCATGGCAAAACAATTGGCGTCGTTGGCCATCTGTACGGGGATGCCCAGCGCGGTTTGTAAATCTTCTCGGAAAGGCCGCCCATTGAGGACCGTCGTGTTGCTGTTTTTAAGGAGCCCGGTAGGGGGATCAATCGCCCCTGGCGTGCCAATTCCCAGGCAGGTTGGCGTGGTGCCAATGTCCTTACTCACCAGGTGCAAGACCGCTCGGATTTGCTGAACGATGTGTTCGTATCCGTGCTCCTGTTCTGTTGGCAACCGCTGGCGGCTCAGTACCTTTCCGTCGGGTTGAATAGCGACGGCTTCAATTTTTGTTCCCCCTAAATCTACCCCCCACAGTATCTCTTGCATGTCGCTGAATTTTAATGATCGCTACTCCTCAAGCAAATAAAGCAAAAAAGGTTATTTATCCTGCTTTAAGAAGGAAATTTTTATTTTTTAACCACCTACCATACTATATTGCATTTACTATCCTGATCCGTAAAATTTATTCCCTTGCAGCACCCTCACTACATCATCATTGGCGCCGGCTCCGCGGGCTGTGCCCTCGCCAATCGGCTGACCGAAGATCCGGCGATCCAGGTTCTGGTTCTGGAAGCGGGCGGCCCCGACCGGCATCCGTACATCCATATCCCGGGCGCCTACGCCAAGCTGTTTCGCACCAAAGTCGACTGGGCCTACTGGTCGGAACCCCAAAGTGAACTCCACCAGCGCCGCCTGTATATGCCGCGCGGCAAAGCCCTGGGTGGCAGCAGCAGCACCAATGCCATGGCTTACGTACGCGGCAACCGCGCCGATTACGACGACTGGGCCGCGCTGGGGAATACCGGTTGGTCGTACCAGGATGTCCTGCCTTATTTCAAACACGCAGAAGACAGTTCTTCCATTACCGGTCTTGACCCCGCCTACCGCGGCAACGGCGGGCCGCTGCACGTGAGCAGTGCGCCGTACCAGACCCCCTATTCGGGCGCTTTCCTGGAAGCCTGTGCCGGGGCAGGTATTCCCCGTACCACCGACTATAACGGTGCCAACCAAACCGGGGCCAGCCGCTTCCAGTTTACCATCAAAAACGGCAAAAGGCACAGCACCGCGGCCGCTTACCTGACGCCCGCCCTGGGCCGGCCCAACCTGCGGGTGATGACCGGAGCGGCCGTGCAAAACATCATACTGGACAAAGACCAGGCCGTAGGGGTCAGTGTCCGGCACCGGGACCAAACCACCGAGCTGCGGGCCCAACGGGAGGTCCTCCTGTGTGCCGGCGCGTTTGGTTCGCCCCAACTGCTGCAGCTCTCCGGAATCGGGGAACGCAGCGCGCTGGCTCCGCACGGCATCGCCACCAAAAAAGAACTACCCGGTGTAGGGCAAAACCTCCAGGACCACCTCTTCTACGCCGTCAGTGCCACCTCGCCGGTGCGGGCGGGTTTGAACCACCTCATCAAACCCTGGCCCCAACTGCTCACCACCTTGCAGTGGCTGTTCCAGAAGAAGGGTGCCTTCACAATTGGGCCCCTGGAAGCCGGTGCGTTCTTCAACGTCGACGAAATGGGCGCACGGGTGGATACCGAATTTCATTTCGCCCCCCTGCACATTGGCAAAGGCTACGATTACGACATGTACGACCTGCACACCTACCCGACTGATATCGACGGCTTCACCATTCTGCCGTCGTTACTCCGACCCGCCAGCCGCGGGCAGGTCGCCCTCCGGAGCAACAACCCCGCCGAGGCGCCGCTGATCCAACCCAACTTCCTCAGCGCCGAAGCCGACCTCCTGCACCTGATCAAAGCCGGGCGCAAAGCCCTGGAAGTGCTGGAACACCCCGCCTTCGATCCCTGGCGTAAAGAGATTGTTGCGCCGCTCGACAGCTCCTCCGACGCGGCCTGGGCCGAGCACATCCGCCGGAGCGTGGAAACCATCTACCACCCCGTAGGTACCTGCAAGATGGGCCACGACGAAATGGCCGTAGTCGATGACCAGTTGCGCGTACACGGAATTGGTGGCTTGCGGGTTGTCGATGGTTCCGTGATGCCCACCATCGTCTCTGGCAATACCAATGCTCCCATTATCATGATCGCAGAAAAAGCAGCAGACCTGATCAGCGGCCGGTAATAAAAGCAAAAGAAGGCCCGGCCCGGCTATTTTGCCGGTTTATTGGACTACTTTTGCCCTTCGCAAATAAAAAAATATGGCACGACGCAAACGCTACCCCGAAGAATTACCCCTGGTTCGCTTCACCAGCATAGCCGACAAAGGCCTTTGTGTAGGGCGGGATGCCGAAGGGCGGGTCGTCTTTGTAGAAGGCGTAGCACCGGGTGACGTAGCCGATGTGCGCGTTTTCAAAAAACGAAAAGGCGTACTCTGGGGCCAGGCGATCCATTTTCATGAACTTTCCCCCGATCGGGTAGAGCCGTTCTGCCAGCATTTTGGGGTGTGCGGTGGTTGCAAATGGCAACACGTCAGCTACGCTGCCCAGCTCCGCCACAAAGAGCAGGGGGTGCACGAAGCCATTCGCCGTATCGGCAAAGTCGACGTCGCCGAAATGCAACCCATTTTGGGCGCCCCCGAGACCACTTACTACCGCAATAAGCTGGAATTTGGCTGCGCCAACCGGCGCTGGCTCACCGAAGAAGAGGTCAAAGACGATAGCATCTCCCAAATGGACAACGTCATCGGGTTTCACCGCCCCGGCGCCTACGACAAACTGATCCAGATCGATCATTGCCACCTGCAGGGTGGGCTGTCCAACGAATTGCGCAATGGGCTGCGCGAACTGGCCATTGCCATGGGCGTCCCGTTTTTTGATATGCGCGAAAATACCGGCCTGCTCCGCCAAATGATGGTGCGGACCAGTAGCCTCGACCAAACCATGGTCCTGATCGCCTTCTACGCCAACCAACCCAAAGTCATTGAACCCTTCCTGGCCGCCGTGCTGGAACGGTTCCCCGGTATTACCAGCCTCTTTTACTGTATCAACGGGAAGGTAAACGAATACCTCATGGACCTGGAGATGATTCACCACCACGGTACGCCCTACATCGAAGAAGCGCTGGGCCACATTCGTTACCAGATCGGTCCGAAGTCGTTCTTTCAGACCAACACCCAGCAGGCCATTCGGCTATTTGATGTAGCGGTAGATTTTGCTGGCCTCACGGGCACCGAAAACGTGTATGACCTCTACACCGGTATTGGCAGTATTGCCCTTTATCTCGCCCGCCAGTGCCGCCAGGTGGTGGGAATTGAAGAAATTGCCGCTGCTATCGATGATGCCCAGGCGAATGCCGCGCTGAACAACGTAACCAATGCCCGGTTCTACGCCGGCGATGTGAAAGATATCCTCACCGATGACTTCGCCCGGGAGCACGGCAAACCCGATGTGCTCATCACCGATCCGCCGCGGGCAGGGATGCACCCCAAGGTGGTGGATATGCTCATTCAATTGGCGGCCCCCAAACTGGTCTACATCAGTTGCAATCCGGCTACCCAGGCCCGCGACCTGCAACTACTGGACGCAACCTACCGCGTAGCCAAAATGCGGCCCGTCGACCTCTTCCCCCACACCTCTCACGTGGAGAACGTTGCCTTGCTGATCAAGCGATAATTCAAAATAGTATGTATCTTGCGAAACTCGCAACTGACAACCCACGTATGTTAACGGAGAAAGCTTGGAATGAATTTAAACAGGACCTGGAAGCATACCAGGTCATGCTGGCACAGGCGGCCGACCATATCGCCGATCAGGATATTTCCAACTATCCGGTTTTTGTGGTTTATCAACAGGAAGAAGAAAGTGGGCTGGGACTGCCCGTCGTCGCGGCAGATGCCCATTCTGGCAAATGGTCGATTAACGTGACTATTCTGGAGGAACTGGTGGCGAAAAAAGTCGTGGCCATGGAGCAGGTAGATCGCTTCCGCTCGTTGTACAAAACCCATCCTGCTGATTTGTGCTACCTGGTGTGGCACGATGAAAAGGCGCAATTTGTTTTTATCCCCCGCAAGTTTGCACCGCCCGAACAAGCCGATGATAATTTGTTTTGAGTTAATCATTTGCGTCGAAAATGGAAGATTATGCCGGACCAATTACTTAATCGCAAGCCTATTTAACGCGCATGAACCAGGATTATCCCACCAAGCCTTTCCGACCAACACGGGTAGCACCCAGGTTAGCGGTACGGGTATTGCTGATTGAGGATGATCACAGTTATGCCGAGTTGATAAAAATTCTCCTGTCGGCCAATCCCGAACGGGAGTGCCAGGTAGCCGTAGCTTCCAGTCTTCAACAAGGACTCCAACAATTGGCTGGTGGCCAGGATTTTGATGCCGTCCTCCTGGATCTCTCGCTGCCCGATAGCGCTGGCCTGGACACCCTGCTGAGTCTCTTGTCAGCCTTCCCCAACATCAATGTGATCGTCCTGACCGGTTCCAGCGACCGCGAACAAGGCGCCCGGGCCGTAGGATTAGGCGCGCAGGACTACCTCGTAAAGGGCGAATTTGAACCCAAACAGCTGGCACGTGCGCTGCGTTTTTCTATGGAACGCAAGCAAATCCTTACCCGCCTGGAAGAAGCCCAACAAATTGCACGTATTGGAAATTGGGAATTCCGACCCGCCCAGGACTATTTCATTGCCAGCAAAGAAGTTTATCTCATCCTGGGCCTCGATCCGCAACGCCCCATCTATTCGTATACCGATATTCAGTCGTCGGCGTGTCCCTTCCACATCCTCCTGGCGCAAGAAGACTTACCCGCCGAAGTGGAATCCCTAAGTCGCAGTTTGCAGTGGGAATCCGATGGCAGGACTTGCTACGCGCAGCTCAACAGCCGGCGGTTAAAAACACCAGATGGGGATTTTTTCTTTGTGGGCACCCTACAGGATATCACCCTGCAAAAAAGAGCCGAAGAACTACAGCGGGCACAGGAATTAGCCGAAAAAACGGCACGCGTGCGGGAACAGGTAATCGCCAATGTTTCGCACGAACTCCGCACGCCCATGAATGCGATCGTGGGGATGAGCAACCTGCTGACCCGTACATCCCTTAATGAGGAACAAAAAAAATACGTAGATGCTGTCCGGGAAGCGTCCCAGCTGCTGCTGGGAATCATCAACGATATCTTGTTGACCTCCAGCCTGCAAAATGGCGAATTAGAACTCGACCCAGCACCCTTTGACCTCTCGCTAACGGTACGCCGGATTACCGAAGTCCTTAAACCACGGGCGACGGCCAAAGGCATTAGCCTCTCCTACGAACTGGCGGATGATATTCCCCAGCGGCTGATTGGAGACAAACAGCGCCTCAGCCAGGTGCTCTACAATATCGTAGGAAATGCCGTAAAATTTACGGAATCCGGCACGGTTCACCTCATCGTTCAGGAACAAGCAAGTACCGACCCCAAACAGCCACAGATCAGTTTTGCGGTTCACGATACCGGCCCTGGTATTTCTGAAGACAAACAAGAGGAAGTTTTCCAGCCTTTTAGCCGCATCCTTACGCCGGGAAAAAAAACCGAAGGCACCGGCCTGGGACTGTCCATTACCAAACAGTTGGTCGAACAGCTGGGTGGTCATATTCAACTGTATTCTACCCCGGGGGTAGGTTCGGTGTTTGCTTTCACCCTTCCTTTTTCCAACGCAGCGGGAACGGAGCAGGAGCCCAATCGCAAAACGCCCGCAATACCCACCAATGACAACATCAACCTGGGCCGAATCCTGATCGTTGAAGACCACTTAATGAATCAGGTGGTACTCCAAAAAACCCTCGAAAAGCAATGGCCGGGTTTGGAGATTATCCTTGTCAACGATGGCGAACAAGCGATTGCCCGGCTGGAGGTAGAAAATTTTGACCTCGTCTTTATGGATATCCAGCTGCCGGGAATGGACGGCTTCATGACCACCCAATACGTGCGCCAGTTCCTGGCTGATCGCCACGCGCACACGCCCGTGCTGGCCATGACCGCCCAGGCCCAAATAGCGGAAGACGAACGCTACCAGCAGGCGGGGCTGAACGATTACATCCTGAAGCCTTTTGACCCCCAGGAACTTTATGACAAAATAACCCACTACTTAAAAACACAATAACTTACCATGACACTAAAAAGCAAGCTCGATTTTCGCTACCTCGAGACGATGGCTGCCGGTGATCCAAAAACCATAAAAACACTCCTCGAAGGCCTGCGCTCAGAGCTCCGGGATGACCTTCCCCGGGCGCGTCTTTTGTTGCAAGCCAAAGATTGGGCAGGATTGGAGCGCTTTTGCCACCATTTCAAATCAACGCTAAGCTTTTCCGGCCACGCAGCCTTGGTGGCGGCGAACGAAAGTCTCTGGAAAATAGCCAAGCAACAAGGCAAAAGCAGTACGGATACTGATGCGTTATTAAAAAAAATGGAACAATACGCCAATTTGGTCACGCAGGAAGTCAACCGTCTGCTCAAAAACAGCTAACCAATTATGAAAGGAATTATTCTGGCCGGTGGCCTGGGTACCCGTTTGTACCCCCTGACCATGGCCGTCAGCAAACAGTTGATGCCCGTCTACGACAAACCGATGATCTACTATCCTTTATCGACGCTCATGTCGGCAGGGATTCGGGATATTTTGATCATTTCTACGCCCCAGGACCTGCCCAACTTCGAAAAGCTGCTGGGTGATGGCTCCCAGATCGGGTGCAACTTCAGCTACCAACCGCAATACGAACCCAACGGCCTGGCGCAGGCTTTTGTGCTAGGGGAAACTTTCATTGGCAATGATCCGGTCGCCCTCGTGCTGGGAGATAATATTTTCTACGGTGTCGGCCTCGACGAGCAACTACAAAACTGTGCCAACCCGACGGGTGGTATTGTTTTTGCCTACTGGGTAGCCGATCCGGAACGATATGGCGTAGTGGAATTTGACGGTGATTTTAAAGCGCTTTCCATCGAAGAAAAACCGGCTAACCCCAAGAGCAATTACGCGGTGCCCGGCTTGTATTTCTACGACAACCAGGTCGTAGAAATCGCTAAAAACCTACAACCCAGCCCCCGGGGGGAGTACGAAATTACCGACGTGAACAAATACTACCTGGAACACGGCCAACTACAAGTCAATGTCCTCGGACGCGGCGTTGCCTGGCTGGATACCGGAACCCACAAATCCCTGATTCAGGCCGGACAATTTATTGAAGTTATTGAGGAACGCCAGGGCCTCAAGATCGGTTGTATCGAAGAAATTGCCTACCACCAAGGGTTCATCAATGCCAATCAACTGGAAAAACTCGGCCATTACTACCTCAAAAGCGGCTACGGCGAATACCTGTTGCGGTTATTAGAGCGGGAAAGGTCTTAAAATAAATGACGATGAAAAGTATTGCCAAGCCGCTGCCCGGTCAACACCCCGATTGGGCGCACGTTTACATTGAACGCCTGCCAGACGACGGACAGGTGCTTGCTCACCTCACGCAAGGAATGGCTGACCTGATGGAACTGGTTGGATCCCTGACCGAAGAACAACTCCACTACCGCTACGCACCCGGCAAATGGAGTATCAAGGAAACCCTGGTACACGTGATGGATGTGGAGCGGGTATTCACTTTTCGGGGTCTGACCGCAGCCCGACAGGATACCACTCCGCTACCCGGGTTCGACCACAACGCCTACGTGCCTGCCTCCCGGGCCGATCTGCGCAAGGGTGCCGACCTGTTGGCCGAATACCGGGCCCTGCGCAGCGCTACGCTTCTCTTTTTTGGCGGACTGGACGACACAGCCCTCAACTTTGTGGGCGAGGCCAAAGACCAACCCTGCACCGCCCGGGCTATGATCTACATGATCACGGGTCACGAACACCACCACCTGGGTATTTTGCGGGAACGGTACTTACCGGCATTAGCAGCAGCCGATGGCCATGTGGGCGCCGGGTAATCAGCAATTCCCCGCTGACGCTTAACCTAAAACGGCCGATCGAAAAACGCTCTCTATGAAGTTACGCTTCCACGCTGGTAAGCCACTGCACGAATGGACCGACGAAGCGCTGGTGGCGGCCTTCCGCAAGAAAGGAAACGATGCGTTCTACGAAGTGCTCTTTGAACGGTACTACCCCCTGGTGTACGGTTACTGCCTGGGCCTGACCGCTAACCGGGAAGACAGCAAAGACCTGACCCTGGTGGTATTTACCAAAGCCTATGAGCAACTGGCCCGGCAGGCCATCAAAAGCTTCGACCGATGGTTGTTTACCCTGGCCCGCAACGAAAGCCTGACCCTGCTTCGGGGTGCCCGCCGCAATGCCCTGGCGCAAAAAAAATGGTGGGAAACCCAAGAAAGTGACGCTACGTTTATGGAAAATGGCGCCTTCCGTCGTCTTGTATACGAACAGGAGTTAGAAAAAGACCGCCTCTACCAGGAAGGGCTGCAAACGTTGTCGCCTGAGCAACGCCTTTGTTTGGACTTGTTTATCCACGATACCTTGTCCTATCGGGAGATCGCCGAACAAACGCAGCTTTCGCTGGACCAGGTGAAAAGCCACCTACAAAATGCACGGCGCAAGCTCAAGCAATGGGTGGCCTCGCAAACAGACAAAAAACTATGAGCAACCGCAAAAACACGCACCCAACACTGCGTACCCTGCTACTGCATTACCTGCGCGATGAACTACCCGATAACGATCGCAAGGCTTTTGAACACCAACTACCGCACCCACCGGCCGCAAGAACGGCCCTCGATAATTTGGAGGAAAGTGACCTTTCGCCCGCCAAACTGGAGACCGACCTCCAGGACATAGCGCAACGTTGGCACCAGCACCACGCCCAGGCTGCACCACAACGCCCCTGGCTGGGACGGATCGTCGTCGCAGCGCTTCTGGCAATCGCCTGTTGGGCCGTGTACAGCTATTACCAGGATCAACGCAGCAATCGCTTATTTGCCGAATATTTCAGCGGTGGACAATCCCAGGGATACTTGTCTGTACGGGGTACTGCCACCCCGGATCCGGCCTTTGCCACAGCCCTCCAGGCCTATCAACAACAGGATTTTTCCAACAGCCTCCTCCTTTTCCAGGAAGTATGCCACCACGACTCCTCCAACACCCAGGCCATCCTATACACCGCCTTGTCGGCCATCCAGGTGGGCCAGTCTTTTACTGCCCGCCAGGTCCTCGAACAACTGCTCGCCCGTGGGCTTCAGCCCGCCGAGCGGTCGGAAGGATACTGGTTCCTGGCCCTGGTTCACCTCCAGGAACACCACGTCGCCAAAGCCCGCACCGCCCTGCAGTGGCTCGTGACCCACGATACGGGCCAACGGGGTGAACAGGCCCGCAAACTACTGGCAGAGATCGGCCAACAGTTAAATCGTCAGAATAATCCAGATGAATGTAAATTTTGTCCATTTTTAGGTCCGAAACAGGCAAAAAAAAAGCCGCGTCTGAAAGACGCGGCGAACAACAAATCATAATCTCATGAAAAAAAAGACGACCTAAAATTCTTTGGATGTTCTTTAGAAACGTATTCCCACTGGGTTTTAGTCTCTCTGGAACTATATGTTTAACAACATTACCTTCTTTTTGGGTGGTTCCCCGCCTTGGCGGGGAACCTTTCAAAACTTTTGGGATTATGCCTACTGACCCGCTACTGGACCAGTAACTTACCTGCCTGCACGATCTGGTTGCCGTTGTAGATCTCGAAGAAATACAGGGCAGGAACCAGCTCGTTCCGTTGAAAAGTGAAGGTTGGTCCAGCGAATTGCTCGCGGCGAACTTGCCGCCCCAGCGCATCTCTGACGATCATCTCCACCTGTTGGCACTCGCAACCGTCGATCGTAAAGATGGCGGCGGAGTGAAAAGGATTCGGTTGAACCCGTATATTGATTCCCGCTGACACTGGCGGTTGCTGCACTTCTACCGTGAGGCAACCGTTGGTCAGGAAGTTTTCGCAATCCAGTACGTGACGTACCGTATTGGTAACTTCAGGAGCAATGTAATCAAAGTAGACGGCAGCACTATTTTCGAAGATTGTGCCAAGAGGAAGATTTGGTTTTTGGGATAATGAGAACTTCACAAAACCTCTGGAATCAGCCTCCGAAGTACCGCCGTCTATGGGTACCAGATGTAAATCATTAAAAGTTATCTTCAGTATACCGCCGTTGTACAGTTCAAAATCATAGGGATGACTGGCGGGTCCGATTGCGAGCGAACCGAAGTTCAACGCTGCGGGAAGGGTATCCCGGATAACCAAACGATTCAAAGTATCACTTCCGGTATTAGCGAATAAAACGGTGTATTCAATATCCGTATTCGCCGTAATGATCGAATCCAGATAGCCTTTGGGATGGCCTATTAAAAGATTCGCTGCACCAGAAGTGTTTAAAATTTCTTGAACGTCAATGTCAATGTATGGATCCTGATCGTTTTCAGGAAACTGGGTAACGCTACCCGTGGTGTAATTTTCGTTGTCCGTTTGGTGGCAACCTTCCACTGCTACAGTGGGGTAGTTGTTGCCAGGGTGTCCGGCCACCTGTTCTACAATCAGGCGGTAGGTTGAACCCATTTCGTTGGCCGAGATCGGATTGCCCAGCGGTACTTCCTGCCCAGGACCCAGTGGTGGAACCACATCCTGGATGAAGAGCAGTACATCCTCTACGATAACGTAGCTTTGGGTACCGTCGCTTGGTGCATCCCCTGCATTTTTGGCCATGAAGATAACTTCGTTGCCCACACAGCGGCCAGTCACTTCGATGCTTGACCGGTCCCAGTTGGGGTCGGGTTCGGCACAGTAGGCCACCGGATAGATACGTGTGTCGACCGTTACTGCCTGCAGGTTTTGGATGCCATCGCAGGCAACTTGCACCGTGATGGTAAAACTGCCGCAGGTTAGTGGCCCGAGATCACCGAGTCGAACAATGATGGAGTTGGCCGTTTCCAGAGCAGTGTCCACACTGGCACTAAGGAAGGTCAATTCATCGTCGAGGATAATCTCCACGTATGCGTCACTGGCAGTAGCCGAGCCATCGTTGCAGTACTCAAAAAGGTACTGAACGGTCGAGCAACTCGTGAGTACACCCGTACTGGCTTCTACATTCAGGTTGGCACAGCTGGTAGCTGCACTCCGCACCGGAAAATTGTAAACCAACGTGTCATAAGCGGTCGTGAAATCTACCGGAAAACTAGCGGGAGAACATACACCCCAAGCGTCGTTTTTAGGTAGCAGCGTGACGGTGTAGCTGCCGATATCTACCGGTATCAGGTAGTTGCCATTAGCGTCCGTCGTTCCGATGAACCGAGTTCCTTCGCCTTCCACCTGCACCAGCCAGTTGGCCAGGGGCAGATCGCCTGCTTCGAAAGGATTACAGCCATTTTGTGACCAGAAAACCTTGCCGCGCAGCACGTTGGTGAAGTAGTTGCCTTCGCCGTCCACCTTAACGATGGTGAGGTCATTGATAAAGACCTGTCCGGACTGGCTACTGTAGCCGGTGATAACCAAGCCCCCGTCTGCTGCCTGCGCAATGCCTTCGCCAAAGCGGTTGTCGGAAAATTCTTCTCCTAAACTGCGTTGCCAGATGACATCGCCATCGGCGGTCATTTTGAGCACCAAAATGCTCAGGGTGCTGGTGTTGCGAGCCGTTAATCCGGTAGCTACGATGCTACCATCTTCCAGCTCGATCACTGCTTTCAACTCGTTGCCAAAGGGACCCACTGTTATTTCACGGGTCCAGAGTGTATCTCCGTTGAAATCACTCTTTATAATGTAAGCGTTGTTGAAGTTGTCCGAAGAACCGACCAGCAAAATATTGCCGTCCTGGGTCTTGATCAAATCACTAACGTCTTCATTGTCGGATAAATCGCCGTAAACATTCAGGGAAGCCAGGCTTCCGGTATTGTTTATACGGTAGATCGCTACGTCGTTGTCGGATGATTGTCCGTCCTTCACATTAGCGGCAAAAACATAGCCACCAGGAACCTCTACAATCCCCTGACCAGCATCCGTATAAGGCGTTCCGTATACTTCGCGCCAAACTTCGTCGGCATTGCTGTCCAGTTTCAGGAGCAGGATATCATTGTCGGTACCAACTGTGCGTTGGGTGGAACCGATTACCATGTAGCCACCGTCCGTCGTGCGAATGATCTTGCGACCACTCTGCGCCAGGCCATTGTTGCCGTAGCGCCGGGACCAAACCAGGCCGCCGCGGGCATTGATGCGCATCAGGTAAACCTGGCTGGGTGTTCCAGCAGCGGTACCGTCTACGTCGTTGGCTTTGCCGATGACCAAAAAACTGCCGTCGGGCAATTGAATGATATCATTGGCCTGTTCGATGTAACCTTCGTCGTAGGTTTGCTGCCAAACCAGGGTGCCATCAACATCCGTGCGAACCAAATAAATGTCAAAATCTCCGTCGCTGCCAAACGACTCACTATAGCCTGCTGCCACAAAACCTTCGTCGATGGTCTGGAGAATGGAAAAACCAAAATCCTCGCTGTTTCCTCCAAAGGAAACTTCCCATCCCTGTGCGACTAACCCGGTGCTGAACGAACAAACAAACATAAAGGCCAGCGTCAAGCTTTGCCATATTTTGGTTGTTCTATGAGCCATTGCTCGTTTCATCAGCGCTTGGATTAGGTCGGTTGCTTCTGTTGACATTACAAATATGGGCGTTTGCACCAGCGAAAACAAAGACATTTTTTGCCATTTGTTGATAAAAAACATAATTTTATAGTACTTTATTTTTATTCAAACTACTGTAAATCAATTTTTTGAATACTTTTACATTGTTGATTAAAAAATATTTTTTTTTGATGAAAAATTCTTCTCTTATTGCTGTTTTAAAGACAATGGATAAAAAAGAGTGCCGGGATTTCGCCAAATGGCTGGCCTCTCCTTTCTTTAATCAACGTCAGGACGTAGTGGATTTGTTCCAATACCTAATGGCCGCTGACCATTTAGAAACAGAAAAATTCCTGGAAAAAGAACGAATTTATAAAAAGCTGTTCCCAAAAGCGGCTTACGACGATGCCAAATTCCGACAAATTGTGCATTTCCTCTACAAGCAACTCGAGCAATACCTGGCCTACCAGGAAATACAAGATGATAAATTTGCTTTCTCCTCGGCTTACCTGAAGGCGCTGCGCCGCAGGAAAGTCGTTAATGTTTTTTTATCCAAACAACGGCAACTGGAAAAAGAAGGCCTCGGTGGAATAGCACTCGACGCCCAGGGGCTGGAGCATTCCTTCACGCTGGCCGCCGAAACGTATACCCTGTTGCTGGGCATCAACAAAACCAAAGACGAACACCTGCTGGGAAGCATCGAATCGTTCGACGTCAAATTTATGGCCGACAAGCTCAAGCACGCCTGTCTGGAGGCTTCGCATAATAAGGTGTTTAAAACCAATTTCCAGAGCAAGTTCATTGACGAGGTGCTGGCGATGATCAACAGCGAACCCGAGTTACTCCGGTTTCCGGCCATTGCCGTTTACTATTATGGCTACCTGATCCAGCAAAAAGACCAGGATCGCGACGCCGATTATTTTCTCTTCCGCCACACGATCAGGGAATATACCCACGTTTTCTCCACCTCCGAGTTAAAGGACATTTACCTCATAGCCCTCAACTACTGTATTGAACGGACCAACAAAGGCACCTTTTCCTTCATTCGGGAATTGTTCGACATCTACAAGGAATGCCTGCAGACGGGCGTTTTCATCCAGAACGGCGTACTCTCCTCGGTGACCTATATGAATATTGCCTCGGCGGGCATCCGCCTGAAAGAGTTTGGTTGGACCAAGGAGTTCATCGATACTTACGCCCCGTACCTGGAACCCGGCAACCGGGAGAACTACCACCAGTACAACCTGGGCAAGCTGCTTTTTGAACAAAAGAAATACGCCGAAGCCATGCAGTTGCTCTTCCAGTTCGACTCGAAGCACATCTTGCTGAACTTCAACGCCAAGACCATGCTCATGAAGATGTACTACGAGTCGGGCGAGGAAAACGCCCTGGACGCCCTGCTGGACAGTATGCGCATCTACCTCAAGCGCAAGGATGTGATTGGCTACCACAAGGCGGTTTTTCAGAACACCCTGAAGTACACCAAAAAGCTGGTGCGCCTCAACCCCTACGACAAAGAGAAGCGCATGGCCCTGCGCACGGAGATCGAAACCGTCAGTCCGCTGACCGAGCGGCCCTGGCTGTTGGAACAGCTTAATAAAATGTAGCCACTCAGAACCAGACCTCCTTATATACTGTTAATTAGAACCAGCGCTTTTGCTGTAAAAACGCTCATAAAGCGCTTACCGATGTCTAACCCCGATCCCCGTTTGCAGCTGCGCCCTGAAGTGGTTACCCAACCGACCAGCCAGCCCACCGAAGCTTTTATGCACGAAACCCTGCGGCCCATCCTCAAACTACAAAACGCGCATTTTTTGCTGATCACCCGCCATTTTCTGGCCAAGCGCAAGGTCCGGCTGGAAACCCTGAGCGCTGCCCAACGCCTACAACAGATCAGCCACAGCATCGCCCGCGACAACCGCCTGCGCGGCCTTCTCTTTGGCTGCGTGCTGGGCCAGTTTACCGAAACCGAGCTGGCTTTTTACCTCGACAATGAAAGTGAAGTCAACCGGCGCATCACCCATCTGCTGGTAGAACGGATACAGACCCAAATGGAGGTGCTGTTGCTGCCGGTTTAGCAGCAATTTTTCTAACCTTTTTGTCCTTTTTCTGTTTGGCGTATAAACAAAGGAGCTACTTTTTATGGCAAATCGCAATATTTTAGTCGTCGGCGGCAGTTCCGGCATTGGCCTGGCGCTGGTAGAACAACTTTTAGCAGCGGGTGACCAGGTGTACGCGTGGTCGCGCGAGGAGCGGGGTCTGGCAGCCTTACCCGGGGTAAATTTCCAGGCGGTAGATGTCCTGCAGGACGAACTGCCGGTCGCCAGCCTGCCCGACACCCTGCACGGCCTGGCCTACTGCCCGGGCAGCATCAACCTCAAGCCTTTTCGCAGTTTAAAGCCCGCCGATTTCCAGGCTGAGCTGGATATCAACCTGCTGGGTGCCGTGCGCTGCCTCCAGGCCGTAGAACGACTCTTTAAAAAAGCCGACCAGGCCGCCGTGGTACTTTTCAGCACCGTAGCCGTGCAGCGGGGGATGGCTTTCCACGCCAGTGTGGCCGCCGCCAAAGGCGCCGTCGAAGGCCTGACGCGCTCGCTGGCCGCCGAATGGGCGCCAAAGATCCGGGTCAATGCCCTGGCACCCAGCCTGACGGATACGCCCCTGGCCGAAAAATTCCTCGCCACCGACGAAAAGCGCCAGGCTTCGGCCGAACGCCACCCCCTCCGCCGGGTAGGTACCGCCGAAGAAGTGGCCCAGCTGGCAGCCTATCTGCTCAGCCCGGCCGCCAGTTTCATTACAGGGCAAGTCATTGGGATAGACGGCGGGAAGAGTACCTTGTAACTTGGTGATCCCCAGCCGTCAGGTGATGGCTGGGAACCACCACAATTTAGAAAAAAGCGTTCTCGCTGCGAATCGCCAACGCTGAAGACCTGCCAGGCTGCGGCATGGCGTCGCTGACGGAACCAGGTTTCAGAAGAAAACCCTGCTCCTTCCAACCACTTGCACCACTTAGTGAGCACTTTTCCTTACCTTAGCGCGATATGCAAAAACACGTATGGGAAAGATAATTTCGTTATTGAATCATAAGGGAGGTGTAGGCAAAACCACCAGCACCATCAACATTGGTGCGGGGATGGTGGAACTCGGAAAAAAGGTCTTGTTGATCGACCTGGACCCGCAGGCCAACCTGACCCTCTCCCTGGGTATTCCGCGCCAGCCCATCACCATTTACGAAGCGATCCGGGGCGAATCCGATATACAGCCCTACCCCGCCAAACCGGGTATGGATGTGGTGATTTCCACCCTCGACCTGTCTAGCGCCGAGATGGAGTTGATCAATGAAGCCGGTCGGGAATACATCCTCCGCGAACTGTTTGAGCCGCTGCGCGAAGCTTATGACTACATTATCATCGATTGCCCCCCGTCGTTGGGTTTGCTGACGCTGAATGCCCTTACGGCCAGCGACTACGTGGTCATTCCCCTCCAGACCGAATTCCTCGCTATGCAGGGGCTCGCCAAGATCAAGCAGGTCATCCAGAAGGTGCGCCTGCGCCTGAACAAGGAGTTGGAAATTGGGGGCGTCGTAGCCACCATGTACGACGGCCGCAAAGTCCTCAACCGCGACGTCGTGGAAACCATCAAGAAATATTTCGGGCCGCTGGTCTTCAATACCTACATCCGCGATACGGTGGCGCTCGCCGAAGCACCCGCCCAGCAGAAGGATATTTTCGCTTACAGCCGCAACAGCTCCGGCGCCGAAGACTACCTCAACCTGGCCCAGGAAATTATTGAGCGCACGAGCTAACAGGCATAAAAGTTCGGCAGCGGGAAACTGAAAAACCGAAAAAATGCGTTATATTTATCTGTAATATCCGTAAAAAACGGATGGTGCACCTTTCAGCAGTTGTTTTTTTGTAACCAACTAGTAGGTCACTACTCTTTTTTACTGATCCTAAAAGCATGCAAATTGGCCAAGAAGCGTTTCACGGAAGGATTAAATAGTTTGTTTGGGAATGACGACAAGTATCCCAAAGCAACCCTTTCCCTGTTCCCGGAAGCGACGACTGGAACGGCGCAAAAGGACGAAGAGAAGAAGAGTAGCAAAGGTTTTGCCTTCCAGCTCGACGCTTTCCTGGCCGAAGCCTTTGAATCGGCCGACAACCAGGAACGGGAAGCGGCCGCCAACGCCAACAGCAACAAGCCCCGCCGCCTGGTGGGTCTGGATTTGCTGATCCAGCAAACGACCGACACCACGCCCAGCAACCGGCCAAAAGTTTCGGACAAGCGCCGCCTGACCCTGGCCTTCGACAAAGAACAGTTGGCCAAACTCAAAGCAATCGCAGAAGAAGAAGGCATCTACCTCAAAGACCTGATCAACCAGCTGATCGACCGTTATCTGCAAAAACAACAAAAAAAATAATCCTGGCTGCACCCGGCAACCGTCAGCCGACGGTACCTCCCGCCAACAAAAAACTACCCGATGAAACGTATTCTCCTGCTCCTCTGCCTCTGCTACGGTATTGCCGACCAAGCCGCTGCTCAAGGCATCGACTTCTTTAAAGGAGATTGGGATGCCGCCCTGGAAATGGCGCGTTCCCAGGACAAACTCATCTTTGTCGACGCCTACGCCGTCTGGTGTGGACCCTGCAAAAAGATGGCCGCCACGGTGTTTCCCGACGAAAAAGTTGGCGCTTTCTACAACCGCAATTTTGTGTCGGTGAAGATGGATATGGAAGCGCCCGAAAATGCCGTTTTCCGCGACAAGTACCCCGTAGCCGCCTTTCCCACGTTGTTCTTCATCGATGCGGCTGGCGAAGTGGTGCAAAGCCTGAAAGGCGCCCTACCCGTCGACCAGTTCATCAGCGCCGGTGAGAAGGCCATGGCCCTGTCCGAACCCAGCGAAGACTACGCCGAACAGTACGCTGGTGGCAACCGCGATGCCGAACTCGTCTACAAGTACGTGCGGGCGCTGATCCGCAACCAGGAGCCCCACCTGAAAGTCGCCAACGACTACCTCCGCACCCAGACCGACCTGGAGTCGCGGTCGAGCCTGCAATTCATCCTGCTGGCCGCCACCGAAGCCGACAGCCGGATCTTCGGGATGATGACCGAACGCAGAGCCGCTATCATCGCCATGGCCTCGGCCGACCTCTACTACAGCCAGGTCTATTCGGCCTGTGAGGCCACCGCCGCCAAAGCCATCGAGTACAGCAGCCCCGAACTCCTGGCCGAAGCCACCGCTAAAATGGAGGCCAACTATCCCGAGAAGGCCAAGAAATTTGCCTACACCAGCGAAATGGCTTACGCCAAAGCCCACCGCGACGGAAAGACCTACGCCCGGGCCGCCCGCGCCTACGCCAGAGACATCATCGCTGGCGACGCCGAAAAACTGAACGATTTTGCCCTGGAAATCGCCAATACCTTTGCCGACGACCAACGGGCGCTCGAAGTAGCCGAATACGCCGCCAACGAAGCGATCCGCCACAACAGCGACCTCTTCCAGCACTACTACACCCTGGCGATTGTGGAAAAGAAGATGGGCAATGCCAAATTGTCCCTGGCCGCCGCCCGCAAAGCCCTTGTGCTGGCCGAAACGACTATGCCCTCGGCCGTAAAAATGCTGACCAACTTTATTGAAGAGTTGGAAAAGGAGGGGTAGGCAAGAATAAAACGCATTAAAAAAGCGGGTCGGTAATTTGTAACAAATTACCGACCCGCTTTTTTTTCGTCATAGCGGCACACAACTAACTGCCAGCTATTACGCTACTGCTGCCCCTGCACCACAATCGTTTTCACCAGGGTGCCCTTGGGCAATTGGCTGGTGAGTTCCATGCCGTTGAGGATGGCGAGTTCTTCGAGGCGGTCGCTGGGTTGGCGGTAGGTGGCAAAAACCTCGCGCAGGCTCATGGCTCTGGGCAGTACCACCACCTTGAGGCGATCGGCTTGCCGGTTGAGTTTATCGGGATCGCTGAGGGTGTTGAAGCCCGTCATGGTAGCGAGCAGCTGGCCCCGGTAGGTCGGGAAGTCCTGCTCCGTGGACAGGCCCAGGAAATGGTAGATGAGTTCGCCGTACTGGATGTAGTAGGACAAGGTCTTGAGCACCTGCTGGGCAGGTTGGCCGTTGGCGTCCTGGCCTTCCTGCACCAGGTCGGCGTACACCTCCAAAGCCGATAGACCGTTCACCGTGCGGCGTTGGCTGCCGGTGGTTTGCAGCTTGAATTTTTCGGCGGTGGCCTGTGCTGCGGCTTCCAGGGAAGCGCCCTGGCCCAGTTGCAAGAGAATCACGGCTTTGCCGTCCTTCGGCGCCATTTGTACCTGCTGGGGCGAATTGAGCAGCTGCCAGTCGCGGGGGACAGGGTACTGAAACTTCAGCTCGGGGTGGTAAAAGCTGCTGTTTTCCACAAATCCCTGGCGCGGGTCTTCGCCGTACATCATCCCGTCGATCAGGCGGAGGTAGCTGTCACGGTTAACCGCATAGGGCCCCGCGTTGCTTTTGCGTTGCCACTGGTCGGCCAGTTGGCCCACCCGCACGTTGCGATTGGCCGGGTCGGAGTGGGTGGACAAAAACGTGGGCAGGCGGCCTTCGGGGCCACCGGTTAAGCGGTCGAGGGTCTTGAAGAAGCCCGCCATTTCGTGGGCGTCGTAACCAATTTTCGAGGAATATTCCACGCCCAGTCCGTCCGATTCACTTTCGGCGTCGCGGCCATATTTGAGGAGCAACAGCTGCATAGCCTGGCTGGCTTCGTTGCCCAGCTGGGCAAACTGCGGCGAGATGATCATCCCCGCGATCAATCCTACCTGAGCCAGAACGGTGCGGCTGTACTGGCGGGCCGAGTGGCGCGCCGTCACGTGCCCGATCTCGTGGCCCAAGACGCCGGCAAACTGGGCTTCGTTGTTGAAGTGTGCCATAATCCCCCGGGTGAAATAGACGTAGCCACCCGGCAAGGCAAAAGCATTGACGACCGGCGAGTCGAGCAGCTTGAATTCATACTTCAGTTCCGGGCGGTGAGAGACCGCGGCCATCTCCTGCCCCTTCTCATTGAGAAAAGCCTGCATGGCCTCGTCCTGGTAGACGCCGAATTCGGCGACAACCGAAGGGTCCGACTGCTGCCCCATGGCGAGTTCCTGGGATTCGGACATCAGCATAAACTGCTTTTTGCCGGTGACGGGGTTGCGCGCGCAGCCATCCCAGAAAAAGGAAAGGGTCAGCACGAACAGCGTGAGCACCAATCCCCGGTAAGGCACTAGATTGCGTTTCATAGCTAATTGTTTTTTATTGAAAAAACGGATTGTAAGCGGTGGTATATTTCCGGCAGTTGCCGTTGAAAATTTGTGGGAAAAAGAAAATAATGGGCAATCCCCATGGCCGTCAGATCCAACTCCGGCAGCCCGATCCAGCGCTGGAGCGCCGCGTGGGGAAACTGGCTGATGGCTTCCAGGTCTGTCCAACTGACGCCCGACCAGTCGCCGTAATCGTAGCCCGGATAATTGATCCGAAAAATGCGGGCGTACTCGTACCAGGCGGGGTTGAGGTACTGCCCGGGCTGCAGGAAGCCGCTGGCGACGTGTTTAAAACAAAACATGACCACTCCGTCGGGTTCGTAGATTTCCGAGGCGTGAAACTGTTCAGGAAACTGCGGCGAGGGGAAATCGTGGGGATAGAGGACGATATTTTCGAAATTGTCAAACAAGAAAACGGGCTCCCGGAAGGTCAGCGTCACCGGAGCTACGGCAATCATCAGCTGCGCATCCGGTGGTACGTCTTCCATGCCCTGGGGCATGAAATTATTTCCCTGGTTGAAGAGAAAAACACGGCGTCGGAACTCCCGCTGCTCGGTAGCGCTCAGGTTCCGGTAAAAGGGATGGCGGTCGGTTAGCAATTTTTGCAGCTCCGGCGGGATATCCGGCGGGAAGCGTTCCCACCACCACCAGTTGATCTGCGGCGCCAGGATAAACCCTGCTACCAAAGCGACCATACCTATAATAATAAGAAAGGACCACGAAGAACTCACCTCGTAGGTCAGGTAAATCCCCAGCAGAAATAGAATGATAAAAGGTACAGCCAAACGGTAAGTAGGCATAATGGATTTTATTTGGCTACAAAATACGCTAAGTTGGGGTAATGTGTTAAGAATATCTTCCTCAACTAAAGCCTTATAGCTTAGACGAATAAATCCGGCCAGGTTACCCCTTCTCCGAAAACTTCTAAAAAAAGCTGTTGATAACTTGCAGCCTATGAAAATTAACTATAAATTTGCCACGCCTTAGAAAGAAAAGGCATTTCAATTGAAGGTGCGGTAGCTCAGTCGGTAGAGCAATGGACTGAAAATCCATGTGTCGGCGGTTCGATTCCGCCCCACACCACCTCCACAACTGTTATGAATCTAGTTTTCGTACATCATCATCACCATTTCCAAATTGCTTTTTCGGCAAATGGTGACGTTGTACATGCTTAATTTCTAACCAGAAAAGTATTCTACAAAAAGGTCTTCCGTTCGTCGCGGAAGGCCTTTTTTTATTTACCCAATTCTTTCGCTCCCAAAATCTACCATTCATTTATGGAAACCAGACTAAAAATCGCCGTACAGAAATCCGGCCGCCTGCTCGACGATTCGTTGATGTTGCTCAAAGAGTGTGGCATCAGTGTCGACAACGGCAGCGACCAGCTCAAGGCCTCGGCCCGGAACTTTCCCGTAGATATCCTCTACCTGCGCAACGGCGATATTCCCCAGTACGTCGAAGATAGCGTAGCCGATGTGGGCATCATTGGTCAGAATACCATCCTCGAGAAAGGCAGAGCCATTGAACAAGTGCTGTCGCTGGGTTTTTCCAAGTGTCGGTTGTCCATTGCCACCCCGCGCCAAAGTGGCTATACTGGCCCGCAGTGGTTGGCCGGCAAGAAAATAGCGACCTCTTACCCCAATTCCCTGCGCCGTTACCTCGACGCCCAGGGAGTCGTCGCCGAGATCCACGAAATTTCCGGCTCCGTAGAAATTGCGCCCAACATCGGTTTGGCGGAAGCCATTTGCGACCTCGTCAGTACGGGAAGTACACTTTTTAAAAACAATCTGGAAGAACAGGAGGTTATCCTCCAGTCACAAGCGTGTATTGTCAAAGGAAAACAGCTTTCAGATGAAGCCCAGCAGATACTGGACACCCTGGTTTTTCGCATCACTTCGGTACTTACTGCCCGCCAGCACAAGTACCTGCTCATGAATGCCCGCGACGAGAAAGTTGCCGACATCATCCGGTTGCTGCCGGGCATGAAGAGCCCCACGGTGATGCCGTTGGCCGAAGAGGGGTGGAGTTCCATCCACACCGTTATTTCCGAAGACCGTTTCTGGGACATCATCGACTCCCTCAAAGCCTACGGCGCCGAAGGCATCCTCATTATTCCAATTCAAAAAATGATCCTTTAAGACCATGCAATTGTTCCTCCACCCGCCCGTACAGGAATGGCCCGACATCCTGGCCCGACCGGCCCTTGACCTCCGCGAACTGGAAGCGCCCGTAGGTGCTATTTTGCGGGAAGTGGCCACCCGCGGTGACGCGGCCCTGCTCGACCTCACGGCCAAATACGACGGCGTGCGGTTGGCCAGCCTACGGGTTGCTCCCGAAGAAATTGCCCTGGCTGCCGAACAGGTTGCCCCCGAGCTGCGCGCCGCCATTCAGCAAGCTTACCAAAATATTGAGCGGTTCCACCGGGCCCAGCAAGTTGCTACCCCCGCCGTGGAAACCATGCCCGGCGTGCTTTGCTGGCGGAAAAGTGTCGGCATCGAGCGCGTTGGTCTGTACGTGCCCGGCGGAACGGCGCCCTTGTTTTCTACGGTGCTGATGCTGGCCGTGCCGGCCAAGCTGGCGGGTTGCCGCGAGATCGTACTCTGCACCCCACCCCAAAAAGACGGCACCGTACACCCGGCCATCCTGTACGCAGCTGCGCTGGCGGGGGTCGTACAAATTTACCGCGTAGGCGGAGCCCAGGCCATCGCGGCCATGGCCCACGGCACCGAGACCATTCCGGCGACGTACAAGATTTTTGGCCCCGGCAATGCCTACGTCAACGTCGCCAAGCAGCTGGTCAGTCGCCTGGGCGTGGCCATTGATATGCCGGCCGGCCCCTCCGAGGTGATGGTCGTGGCCGATGCCAGCGCCCCGGCCGAATTTGTGGCTGCCGACCTCCTCAGCCAGGCCGAGCACGGTCCCGACAGCCAGGTTGTGCTGGTCACCTACTCCGAAACCCAGGCGCGCGCCATCATGGCCGCTACCGAACGCCAATTGGCCGACCTGCCCCGCCGCGATTTTGCCGCCGCCAGCCTGGCCAACAGCGCGGTAATGGTGGTGGATACCGATGCGGAAGCGACGGACATCATCAATGCCTACGCGCCCGAACACCTCATCCTGGCCCTTGCTGATCCCGAGCGCCTGGTGCCCGGCATCATCAATGCGGGCTCGGTATTCCTGGGGCACTATACGCCGGAGTCGGTGGGCGATTACGCCAGCGGTACCAACCACACCCTGCCGACCAACGGCCACGCCCGCGCCTACAGCGGGGTTTCGCTGGACTCGTTCGTCAAAAAAATAACCTTTCAGCAACTGAGCAAGGAAGGCCTGCAAGCCATCGGACCCACCGTCACCACCATGGCGACGGCCGAACGGCTCGACGCCCACGCACGCGCCGTGACGGTGCGCCTGAACGGAACCGCAACGCCGCCGCCCACCCCACTACAGCCGCGCGCGGTGGCCAGCCTGGTGCGCCCCACTATCGCCAACCTGACCCCCTATTCGTCGGCCCGCGACGAATTCACCGGAACCGCCGAAGTGTACCTCGACGCCAATGAGAACCCCTTCGAGAACGGCCTCAACCGCTACCCCGACCCCCTGGCCCGCCAGGTGAAAGCCCGCCTGAGCGAAATCAAGGGCGTACCTGCCGACCAGATCATGCTCGGCAACGGCAGCGACGAAGTGATCGACCTCCTGTTCCGCGTCTTCTGCGAACCTGGCCAGGACAATGTCATTACCCTGCCCCCCACCTACGGCATGTACCAGGTGAGCGCCGATATCAACCGGGTTGCCGTGCAGGCCATTCCGCTGCTCCCCGGGTTTGTGCCCAACGTGGCGGCCATCCTGGCTGCGGCCAACGACCGGACCAAACTTCTCTGGCTGTGCACCCCCAACAACCCCAGTGGCAATGATTTTGCGCCAGCCGCCGTGCGCGAGTTACTGGCTAGCTTTCCGGGCATCGTCGTGATTGACGAAGCCTATATCGACTTCGCCGGGCGGGACTCCTACACCACCTTGCTCGACCAGTACCCAAACCTGGTGGTGATGCAAACGTTTTCCAAAGCCTGGGGCCGGGCGGGTATTCGCCTGGGTATGGCCCTGGCTTCGCCGGCAATCATCCGTTTGCTGAACGCGGTGAAGCCGCCCTACAATGTCAACCAGCTGACCCAGCAAGCAGCCCTGACGGCCCTGGACCAACCCACCGAACAGGCGCAGGAGGTACAAATCATCCTGAACCAGCGCACCCTCCTGCAGCAGCAGTTGCCGGGCTTTGATTTTGTGGAACAGGTTTTCCCATCCCACGCCAACTTTATCCTTGTGCAGGTAAAAGATTCGCAGGGCACGTACGACTACCTCCGGCAGCGGGGAATTGTCGTGCGCGACCGCTCGCGGCAGCCGCTTTGCACGGGTTGCCTCCGCTTTACGGTGGGTACCCCGGCAGAAAATGAGCAGTTGTTGCGGGCGTTGCGCGAGCTGCAATAAAGGACCACCGCGCCCCAAGACAACCGGCCCTGGAAGCACTAAACTTGACTAACAGAAGCAAATATTATGCAAAAGATACTCTTTCTCGACCGCGACGGCACCCTGAATCTGGAACCTGCCGACTACCAGGTGGACGCCCTGGACAAGGTGGCCTTTTACCCCCGGGTATTCGAGTACCTGGGCCGGATTGCCCGCGAGTTGGACTACCGCCTGGTGATGGTCACCAACCAGGACGGGCTGGGGACGGATAGTTTTCCGGAGGAAGCGTTCTGGCCCGCACAAAACCTGATCGTGAATACGCTGGCTGGCGAAGGCATTGTCTTCGACGAGATCGTGATCGACCGCACTTTTGCCCACGAGAACCTACCTACCCGCAAACCGGGTACCGATCTGCTGCGGCACTACCTGACCGGCGACTACGACCTGGCCAACAGCTACGTCATCGGCGACCGCCTGACCGACATGCAACTGGCCCGCAACCTGGGAGCCCGCGGTATCTGGATCAACAACGAACCCGACCTGGGGGTCGACGAATTGCAGCAGGCGGAACGGGCCAGCCTACAGGATACCATCCTGCTGACGACGAACGACTGGGCCGACATTTACGCCCTCCTCAAGCTGGGCAGCCGGCAAGCCATGGTACACCGCCAGACCAAGGAAACGGACATTCGTGTGGAACTGAACCTGGACGGCACCGGACAAAGCCAAATGCAGACGGGGCTGGGTTTCTTCGACCACATGCTCGACCAGCTGGCGCGCCACTCTGGTTGCGACCTGAGCGTGCAGGTGACGGGCGATTTACACATCGACGAACACCACACCATCGAAGATACCGCCCTGGCGCTGGGCGAAGCTTTTGCGCAGGCGCTGGGCAACAAGCTCGGCATTGAACGCTACGGTTTCTACCTACCCATGGACGACGCCCTGGCCCAGGTGGCCATCGACTTCGGCGGGCGGCCCTGGCTGGTGTGGGACGCCACCTACACCCGCGAAAAGATCGGCGACATGCCGACGGAAATGTTTTTCCATTTTTTCAAATCCTTCACGGATGCGGCCCGCTGCAACCTGAACATCAAAGTTACTGGCGACAACGAGCACCACAAGATCGAGGCCACCTTCAAAGGGCTGGCCAAAGCCATCCGGATGGCCAAAACCCGCGATGCGCGGGAAGCGCGTTTACCGAGCACGAAAGGGGTGTTGTAATCTTTAAAATTTTATGCCATGACTGTAGCCATTATTGATTACAATGCCGGTAATGTCCGCTCCGTGCTCTACGCGCTGGAGCGCCTGGGCCAGGAAGCCGTGCTGACGGCCGACCCTGCGGCCATCCGGCAGGCCGACAAGGTCATCTTTCCGGGAGTAGGCGAGGCCAGCACCACCATGGCCTTCCTGCGGGAGCGGAAGCTGGACACCCTCATCTGTTCGCTGACGCAACCCGTACTGGGCGTCTGCCTGGGCATGCAACTGCTGTGCGAACATTCGGAAGAAAACGATACCCCTTGCCTGGGAATCATCCCCCAGGAAGTGAAGCGCTTTCAGCCCCGGCAGCACGAAAAAGTGCCGCACATGGGTTGGAATACCCTGCGCCAGCGCCCGGGAAGCTGGCTCAGCGCCAGCACCGAAGGGCAGCACGTCTATTTTGTGCACAGCTACTACGTGGAAGTAGGGCCGTACACCGCAGCGGAGACCGATTACATTCATCCCTTCAGCGCAGTGCTGCGGAAGGATAATTTCTACGCCACCCAGTTCCACCCCGAAAAGTCGGGGAGTGTGGGCGAGCAGATTTTGCGCGATTTCCTGGCGGTCTGATCAGGCCATCAGGCGCTTAAACCCTTATCCTGCTTTTTAGACAGGTTGCCAAAACGAAAACTACGATCATGCACATTATCCCCGCCATTGACATTATCGACGGCAAATGCGTGCGCCTGACCCAGGGCGATTACACCCAAAAAAAAGTGTACAACGAAGACCCCCTGGAGGTGGCTAAAGCCTTTGCCGATGCGGGCATTACGCGCCTGCACCTCGTGGATCTGGACGGGGCCCGGGCCCAGCACATCGTCAACTACCCGGTGTTGGAACGGATTGCCAACCAGACGGAGCTGCACATCGACTTCGGAGGGGGCCTTAAAAGCGACGCCGATCTGAACATTGCTTTTTCGAGCGGTGCCGACCAGATCACGGGCGGCACGGTGGCCGTCAAGCAGCCCGAGCTTTTTCTGGGTTGGCTGGAGCAGTACGGCGCCGAGCGCATTATTTTGGGCGCCGACGTCCGGAACGGCAAGGTAGCCGTGAGCGGCTGGCAGGAAGAAAGCCAGGAGGAGTTGTCGCCTTTTCTGGCGCATTACCTGGCGGCGGGGGTAACCTACGCCATCTGTACCGAAGTGTCGCGGGATGGCCTTTTGCAGGGGTCGGCCGTAGATCTGTACGCAGCGCTGCGGCAGGAATTCCCCACCTTGCAGCTGATCGCCAGTGGCGGGGTCACTACCCTTGACGAGGTTCATCGGTTAGCGGAAATCGGCTGCTTTGGCGTCATCATTGGCAAGGCGTTGTACGAAGGGCACCTCCGTTTGGAAGACCTGGTGAAATAAGAAAAGCAGTTTTTAATATTCACGTATTCAACCTGGACGGCATGTTGGCAAAACGAATTATTCCTTGTCTGGACATCAAAGACGGACGCACCGTAAAGGGCGTCAACTTCGTGGAACTACGCGATGCGGGTGATCCCGTGGAGCTGGGGGCCCGCTACAGCGAGGAAGGTGCCGACGAGCTGGTTTTTCTCGACATCACGGCTACCCACGAGAAGCGCAAGACGCTGGCGGCCATGGCCCGGAACATTGCCCGCCACCTGCGCATACCTTTCACGATTGGCGGGGGTATTGGTGCGGTGGACGACGTAGGCGTTTTGCTGGATGCCGGCGCCGACAAGGTATCGATCAATTCGGCGGCCGTGCGCCGGCCGGAGCTGATCGGGGAGTTGGCGCGTGGTTTTGGCAGCCAGTTTGTCGTCCTGGCCGTGGACGCCAAGTGGGTGAACAACGACTGGTACGTACACCTCAACGGCGGCCGGATTGCGACCGACATCAAGTTGTTCGAATGGGTGAAAGAAGCTGAAAGTCGGGGAGCCGGCGAGATCTTGTTTACGAGCATGGATCACGACGGCACCAAGGCGGGTTTTGCCTGTGAGCCCCTGGCGCATTTGTCCCAACTCGTACAAATCCCCATCATTGCTTCCGGCGGTGCGGGGACGATGGAACATTTTGCGGAAGTGTTCACCACTGGTCAGGCCGATGCCGGGTTGGCAGCCAGTATCTTTCACTTTGGTGAAATCCCGATTCCTGATTTGAAGGCGTTTTTGCACGAAAAATATATTCCGGTCAGGATGTAAAACGCCATGCTACGATGGTGAAAATACAGCCACCAAAACACGGAAAGCACCAAATCCCACTAAATTACTTTTGTGAAGTTTTCGTGCCTTTTGTGCTTCTGTGGCTAAAACATTTTAGTAGTAACACCGGTTAAAAGGTCGCAAAAAGCAACCCAAAAACAAAAACAAGGGCATAGAAGCCCAACACAATGGCCAGCATAATACCATAAAACTTAAAGAAGGATTTGTGGTTTTCAAAGGCATCAGCCAGGAAGACGGGGTTCTCTTCGGCCAAAGCCACCTGCATTTTCGTAGCAAAATTGTAGAGGTAGTACAACGGCACCAGGGCGACAGCGGAAATGGCGAGGAAAAAGACCACAAAAAGCCCGCTGAAACCATCCATATCTGACGGTAAACCGACAGCTAAAAGGGTGCTTCCACCGGCTAAAACGCCGAGAAGACTCAGGCCAACAAAAACGAAGCCCACAATGGCGATGAAGCGCGCCCAGCGGGCAGATTCACTCAAAAAATCGCTGATGGCATTGTTAATAACCAGTTTAGAACCAGCTGATGCGTGCGAATCGTCTAAAATGCTGTCAATATCCATTTGTTCAAAGGTTGATAGGTGACGGGATAAAAATAACTGATCCCATTTTTGATTCGCTAAAATTTTCTAAGCGAGTGACTAAAAGGAGCTTGCGTGAAAATATTCGCGAATCATTGGAAAAAATGGGATCAGTTACCGCGTGGCGCGGCAGGCGCTATTTCCGTCAAACTACTAGGTGGATGAATTGAACAAGGATACGAAATGTTTTTCAAACCCCCAGAGCCAAAATACACAGAAGTATGAATAATAATTTGCTAGAACAGGTCGATTTTTCTAAAACAAACGGCCTCGTGCCCGTCATTGTACAGGACGCCCAGACACGGGTGGTGCTCATGCTCGGCTACATGAACGCCGCAGCACTGGCCAAAACCCAGGAAGAGCAGCGGGTCACGTTTTTCAGTCGCTCAAAAAACAGGTTGTGGACCAAGGGCGAAACCTCTGGCAACTACCTGGAACTGGTAGACCTGCAGCTCGACTGCGACCAGGACACGCTGCTGGCGCTGGTTCATCCCCATGGGCCCACTTGCCACACGGGTACGGCTACCTGTTTCGGGACCGCCAACACTGGTGAATTTGTGCCCTACCTGGAAAAAGTGATCCAAAATCGCCGGGATTCGCCCACCGACACCTCTTACACCAGCTCCCTATTACGGAAAGGGATCAACAAGGTGGCCCAAAAGGTGGGGGAAGAAGCGGTAGAACTGGTGATTGAAGCCAAGGATCACAACGCCGACCTCTTCCTCAACGAAGCCGCCGACCTGCTCTACCACTACCTGGTGTTGCTGGCCGCGAAGGACCACACCTGGGCGGAGGTCATCGCAATTTTAGAAAGCCGGCACCAATAATCTGCTGAAAATGCGCTAACTTTAACAAGAAATTCAGCGTATGGCAGCTGCAAAAACAACCGAGGATATTCCAGGACTGGTGAAGGCTCACTTCCTTTCGCCTTTTGGCTGTTTCCTGGTCACGGGTAGCCCGCGTGGCATCCGGTCGGTCAGTTTTGTCGATACCAAGCCCTGCCCCGCCGGGCCCATCCCGCGGGTGTTGCGCAACGGTGTGAAGCAGTTGGACGAGTACTTCCGGCAGCAGCGCACCGAATTCGACCTGCCGCTGGATTTTTCCGGACATACCCACTTTCACCAGGCCGTCTGGCAGGAGCTGCTCAAGATTCCCTACGGCCGTACGACTTCTTACCTCGCCATCGCCGACCGCCTCGGCGACGTCAAGGCCATCCGCGCCGTGGGCCAGGCCAACCGCAACAACCCCATGGCTATCATCGTGCCCTGCCACCGCGTCATCGCCAAGAATGGCGACCTACAGGGCTACTTCTACGGCCTCGACTTCAAGCGCCGCCTGCTGGAGCTCGAGAACCCCCTGAGTTTCGCCCGCCAGGGGAGTTTGTTTTGAAAGGGGTCCTCCACTCATCCGGAAGCGATTCTGGGTTGATCGTACCAACCTTGCGGGTCCACTAAAACAAGCTCACGTACCCAAAATGCACCTTGGGCGCGCCCAGGTCGAAGGGTTGCTGGTCCTGGCGGCCGAAGGCCAGGCTGAGGCCAAAGAGGCCGGCGCGGGTCTCGAAGGCGATGCCGGCGCCGAAGCCCTGGTAGGTCTGCACGGTATCGCTGTCGGGCTGGCTGTTGAGCGACTGGCTGTCGACGCGCCCCGCATCGAAAAATCCGTAGAGGTAAGAATTGGTTGACAACAGGAAGCGGTACTCGGCCGTCAGGATGCCGAAGTTGGTGGCGAAGATGCTTTCCTCGTCGAAGCCGCGCAGCAGGCGGTTGCCCCCCAGCCGAAACTGCTCGTTGGCCAGCACGGGTTCGTTGGCGATGAGGGCGGCGGCCGTGAGACCCAGCTTCACGACTCCGCGCTGCCCCAGCGGCCGGTACAGGGCCGCCCGGGTTTCCAGGCGGTACTGGGCGCTCTTGAGGGTCAGGTTGTCGTAGAGTTCGGCGAAGCCAAAATTTTTCACTTGGGGATTGGTGCGGATGGTTTTCTGGCCGGCGCTGCCCTGGAGTTGCCACTCCCAGCCCCGGCGCGGATTGGTGCGGTAGTCGAGCTGCCGGAAATCGAAGCCCAGCCCGAAGGCGCGCCGCCGGACGTCGAGGGTGTCGGGCAGCTGCTGGAAGCGGGCCAGGTTGGTGCTGTCGACGCCCAGGAGGTTCGTTTGCCGTTGCGACCAGAACGCCTGCACGGTGCGCCCCCCGCGCAGCAGGTAGTCGACCCCCAGCTGCCAGTTGAGGTTGATGAAATTCGTGTCGCGGCGGTAGAAATCCAGCTGGGCGTCGATGCCGAAGGGGAGATCGAGTAGGTAGGGGTAGTTGAAGGCCAGGTCGAGGCGTTGGGTCAGCGGCCGCAACTGCTCGAAGGCCAGCTGGATGACTTCTCCCTTGCCGAAGCTGTTTTGCAGAGCGGCGTCCAGTTGGCCGGTCACCAGCAGGCGGCCGGTTTGGCGGCTGTTGGGCAGCACCCCCACGACGAAGTCGAAGCGGCTGGCGCGTTTCGGCGCCAACTCGAGCAGCAGGCGGGCCTGGTTGCCGATGAACTGCACCCGCGGCGGATTTTTCAATTGCAAAAAGGCCAACTCCTGCAGGCGTTGCTGCACCCGCTGGATGACGCTTTCGTTGTAGGGTTGCCCGGGCGTCAGGCTCAGGTATTGTTCTAGGTAGCTGGTACTGATCTGGGCCTCCCCGTCGAGGTCGATGCGTTCGAAGAAGATCAGGGTGCCCCGGTCGACGGTGATGGTGGCGGCCACTGCTCCCGGCGCGGCCCAGCGCAAACTGTCGAGGCGCACCCGCGCAAAGGGAAAGCCATTGTTGGCCGCCACTTGGGCCAGGCGCTTTTGCAGGGCCAGCCATTCGGCGTAGTCCAGGGGTTTGTTTTCGAACAACCGGGCCCGGAAGCCCGCCTTGCTCAGCCAGGATTCCGGCACTTCGCCACCGGCCAGCTGCAACCACTGGTAGCGGGGGCCGCCGTGGAGGAGGGCGGTATACTGGCGGTCCTGGCGCACCAGGGTGTCGACGGAAGCCTCCAGGTAGCCCGCCTGCAGGAGGGCCTGCGCAAAGGTGCTCACGGCCTGCCACACGCTGCTGCTGTCGGGTTGGCTGGCGGCGGGCCAGTCGGCCGCTTTGGCCAGGGCCACCGAGTCGGTATCCGTGGGCAGGATGCGCAACGTCCAGGGCTGGGCAGTGACGGCAGCAGCAAAGAACAACAAAAGTAAAACTACCCGCAGTGATCGCATGTTAAGTAATTTGACGGAAATAGCGCCTGCCGCGCCACGCGGTAACTGATCCCGTCACTAAGATTAACTGACTCCAAAGTTTCCCCTTGATAACGTTTTTATCGGGGAATCGTTATATCCTTGTTGTTCGAACAGTACCAATAATACTCAGATGGCTGGTCTTTATCTCCATATTCCTTTTTGCAAACAAGCTTGTAACTATTGCAATTTCCATTTTTCTACTTCCCTGAAGTACAAGCAGGAGATGGTGCAGGCCATTGGCCAGGAGATTTTGCTGCGCCAGGATTACCTGGCAGACAAGACGCTGGATTCCATCTACTTCGGTGGCGGCACGCCTTCCCTGCTGGATGCGGAGGAGCTGGACTACCTGTTCGGGTGCATACGGTCGGTATTCACGCTGAAGGAAGGCATCGAGATTACGCTGGAAGCCAACCCCGATGATTTTAGCGAAGCAAAGCTCCGCGTCTGGCAAGCCTCGCCCATCAACCGGCTGAGCATTGGCATCCAGTCTTTTTCCGACGACGACCTGCGGTTCATGAACCGCGCCCACAACGCCAGCGAAGCCACCCAGTGCCTCACCCTGGCCCGCGCCTACGGCTTTGACAACCTGACGGTGGACCTCATCTACGGCGCCCCCACGACGAGCGACGCCGTGTGGCAAACCAACGTGCAGACCCTCCTCGATCACCAGGTTCCCCATATTTCCTGCTACGCCCTGACGGTGGAACCCCGGACGGCCCTCGACCACCAAATCCGCAAGGGGCTGGTGCCGCCGGTGGTGGAAGAGCAGGCCGCCCGCCAGTTTGAGCAACTCATGGGCTGGCTCACCGCGGCGGGTTACCTGCACTACGAGATTAGCAATTTTGCGCGCCCCGGCCACCTGGCGCAACACAACAGCAGCTACTGGCAAAGCCGGCATTACCTGGGCGTGGGCCCGTCGGCACACAGCTTCAACGGCCATTCCCGGCAGTGGAACGTCGCCAATAACGCCTTCTACCTGCAAGCCTTGCGCGCGCGTACCGCGCCCGACCACGATCCGGCGGCGGCCAACCAGGCCCTCTTCGAAATGGAGATCCTCAGCCCCGCCGACCAGTACAACGAGGCCGTCATGACGGGCCTGCGCACCATGTGGGGCGTCGATCCGACTCGCTTTCCGGCTCCCTTCCAGCAGCATTTCCTGGCCCATATCCCCCCTCTCGTGGCGGACGGGCTGGTGGAACTCCGCCACGAAAACTACGTGCTAACCCCCGCTGGCCGCTTGCTGGCGGATGGGATTGCCAGTGACTTGTTTTACGGGGTGGAGGGAGCGGATGAATAGCTGTTTTCTGTAAGCGCCGGGTAAATATTTACTGACTCCTCTTCCGCACCCCTATACGCTAAATCAGAGAATTACAAAAAACTAAAATTTTGATGGATACAATTTATCCACGAAATCTCGGAGGGAGACTCCGAGATTTCGTAGATAAATTGTATGTTTAGTAAAAAAACCGATGCACCCGGTACTTCCCAGATTCAGCGACCAGCAGGAAATACAACAACTTATGGGGATTTTCCCCGTCACCGCTATCCTGGGGCCGCGCCAGGTAGGCAAGACCACGCTGGCCAAAACCTTCCAACCCGATCACCTTTTTGATTTGGAAAATCCACGCGACTATGCGCGCCTGGAAAATCCACAACTTGTGCTGGAGCGACTGGAAGGCTTGATTATGATCGATGAAATACAGCGCAAGCCGGATCTGTTTCCATTGATCCGGTATCTGGTAGACCAGTATCCGCAGCAGCGGTATTTAATTCCGGGAAGCGCCTCTTCCACGTTGAAGCAGCAGAGCGGCGAATCGCTGGCGGGCCGCATTGGCTACTACTTCCTTTCGGGGTTCAATTTAGCCGATGTAGGCGTGGCGCAACTCGACGAGCTGTGGCTAAAAGGCGGGTTCCCCCGCTCTTTTCTCGCCAATTCGGACGCGGACAGTGCGCTTTGGCGAAACAATTTTATCGCTACCTTTTTAGAAAAAGACCTCGCTTTTTTAGGGGTGCGGATTCCTTCTTCCGTGATGTATCGCTTCTGGCTCATGCTCAGCCATTATCACGGTCAAACGGTGAATTACAGTGAATTGGGGCGATCATTTGGCGCCTCAGATAAAACGGTTAAGCACTATTTGTCCATTCTGGAAGACACTTTCATGATCCGCCTACTCCTGCCCTGGCACACCAACGCAGGCAAGCGCCTGGTGAAAAGCCCTAAAATATACCTCCGTGATTCGGGCATTTTTCATTCACTACAATCGATCAACAACCTGGCAGAACTCCATTTGTCGCCAAAACTGGGGGCATCATGGGAGGGATTTGCGCTGGAAGAGTTGGCGGCACATTTGTCAAAAAGAGACAATGAACTGTTCTTCTACGGTTCGCACAAAGGCGTAGCATTAGATTTGTATTGGCAAAACCAGGGAAAACCCTTTGGTGCAGAATTCAAATTCATGGATGCCCCGAAGGCCACTAAATCTATGCACCAGGCCATCGAAGACCTCTCCCTGGCACACCTGTGGGTCATCTATCCAGGCGACCAATCCTACCCGCTGACGAAGCAGATTACGGTCGTACCGCTGGCGCAGTTGGGGCTGTTGGGGTGAGTTGGTTAAGAGCACACTGGTCAACCTTCGCCAATACAAGCCGCGCAGCGCGCCAGTAACCTCTTTCCCACCAGAAAACCATAATTTCCCACGAGTTCACTACATTTGAATCAGGTTTACACCAGTTCAACAAATGCCCCGTCGGGGGAAGGCAGATGGATCGCGATTTTAATGTGCTCTACCGGATTGCTTTCTTGATCTGCCTACTGGGCATCGTCGGGTTGATTACGGATTTTGGTTACGACCAGACCAACCTGTTGCAGAGCGGATTGATCGGTTTTTATTTCTTTGTTTTGGTGGTGGGGATCGGCACGACCGTGTTGCGGTACCTGACCAGGCGCAAGCTCATTCGCGCCAAGGTTGTCGTTTTCGACGCCGTGACCATCCTGTTCTCAGTGTGGGTGATGATTTACCATTTGTTTCTTTACGAGACCAGCAGCGAGTTGCCGTTTCTGCACAACGACAATTGGGTGAAGTTTGCCGTAGTGCTGACCTTCATCCGCGAGTTTTCGGAGCTGCGGCTCAACTTCAACCGGACGATCCTCAATCCGGCCCAGCTGTTTATTCTGAGTTTTCTGGTCATGATCCTTTTGGGGGCTTTTCTTCTGGCGCTCCCCAACGCCACCCAAACCGGTATCTCCTCGCTGGACGCCTTGTTTACCTCCACCAGTGCCGTCTGTGTGACGGGGCTGATCGTGGTGGATACGGGCAGCTTTTTTACCGACTTCGGGCAGATCGTCATCCTGGGGCTCATCCAGATCGGCGGCCTGGGCATCCTCACGTTCGCCAGTTACTTCAGCTACTTTTTCAAGGGCGGTACGACCTACGAAAACCAGCTGGTCCTGAGCGACATGACCAGCAACCAGAAAATTGGCGAGGTGTTCTCGACACTCAAATACGTCCTCCTCATCACCTTTGCCATTGAGCTGATTGCCGCAGTACTCCTCTTCGTCAGCCTGGAAGGCCAGCATTTTGATTCCTTGTCGGAGCGGGGATTTTTTGCGATTTTCCACGCCGTCTCCGCTTTCTGTAACGCCGGTTTTTCCACCCTCCCCAACGGGCTCTACGAAGAAGGCTTTCGCTACAACTACTTTATGCAGTTGGTCATCATTGCTACCTTCGGACTGGGTGGGTTGGGTTTCCCCATTCTGGTCAACCTCGCCAACTACCTGAAGTACCGGGTTACCAAAGCCTTTTCTCCCGCCACAGCCCGGGCCATTTACCGGCCCTGGGTGCTGAACATCAATAGCCGCATTACCCTGATCACGACCTTTTCACTGACCATTATCGGGTTTGCCTTGTTCTATGTATTGGAATACCACCATACCCTGGCGGCACACGAAGGTTTCGGCAAGGTAGTGACCGCCCTGTTTGGGGCAACCACCCCCCGCACGGCGGGCTTCAACACGGTGGACATGACGGCCCTGCAATTCCCCACGCTCATGATCATCCTGTTCCTGATGTGGGTGGGTGCCTCCCCTGCCTCTACGGGTGGGGGTATAAAAACCAGTACCTTTGCCCTCGCCATGCTGAACATCCTGAGCCTGGCCAAGGGCAAGTCGAGAATAGAATTGTACCGCCGGGAAATTGCCGACCTTTCGGTGCGGCGGGCGTTTGCAGTCATTGCCTTGTCGCTGTTTGTGATCGGCCTGGGGATTATGCTCATCTCTGTGTTCGACAGCGACAAAGACCTGATGAGCATCGCCTTCGAATGTTTTTCGGCTTACAGTACCGTGGGGTTGAGCATTGGGCTGACTGCTTCCCTCAGCAGCGCGGGCAAGTTCATCCTTATCCTCATCATGTTTATCGGCCGGGTCAGCATGTTGTCGATTATGATTGCCGTGGTGAAAAAGATCAAGCACAAAAATTACCGCTACCCGACCGAAGAAATTACCATCAACTAAGGAGCATTAAAAAAATAAATTTACCTTTTGCCCACTACTAAGCCTTGAAAAATATGAAATACATCATCATTGGCCTGGGAAATTTTGGTGCCTCACTGGCAGAAAAGCTCACGGCCATGGGCAACGAGGTGATCGGTATTGACCGCCGTATGGAGAAGGTCGATTTCCTCAAGGAGCGGATATCCCACACCATCTGCATGGATGCTACCGACGAGTTTACCGTCTCGGGTTTGCCCCTGAAAGATACGGACGTGGTGATCGTGGCCATCGGCGAAGACCAGGGTGCCAACGTCATGGCAACGGCGTTGATGAAAAATTTACAGGTCAAACGCCTCATTGGCCGGGCACTGAACCCCCTCCACCAACGGGTGCTGAAAGCCCTGGGCGTAGACGAGATCATCCACCCCGAGGAAGAAACCGCCGAGCGCTGGGCCAACAAACTCTGCCTCAGCGGCGTGGTCGATTCTTTTGACCTGAATAATGACTACAGCATCATCGAAGTGAAATTACCCCCCGCCTACATCGGCAAAAAAATGTCGGAACTGGATTTTATCCACAAGTACAACATCCTCATACTCACGACCATCAAACAAACGGCTACGGGAAAAAACCTGAGCGTGTCTACCATGGAGAGCCTGGCCAAATCGGACCCCCTGCTCGGAGCCGAAGACCTCCTGATCCTCTACGGTACCAGCAAGGACCTGCGGTATTTTTTGAAGCAAAAGGCACAGTGATTTGACCGCGAAATAATTAGCAACCTGCATTTTGCGGGGTAACAATAATCTGCTGGCCCAGTGACCAACATCACTGATCTTTCCTTTTTTTAGGCCTAATCTTGTGTTGTTTAATAAAAACCTGTGCGGTTAATTTTTGTGGCTCATTCGGGTCACAGAACTTCCGCGCGTCAACCACAACAGTTATGACAAAAAATATGGGAACAGCAGACCGGATTATCAGGACGATAATCGCGGCCATCATCGCTACGCTTTATTTTACCAATGTGATTACGGGTACGCTGGGCATCGTGCTGGTGGCCCTGGCCGTAATCTTTGTCTTCACCAGCGCCATCAGTTTCTGCCCGCTCTACACGCTTTTTGGCCTGAGTAGCTGCGCCAAGCCGGAGCAGGGGTAAAATAAAATGGGTGATGCTCATATAAGAAGAAGGGCTTTCTCCTAAAAACCGTTTTAGCAATTTTCGCCTTTTTTTGCCTTTTCTCCCTTTAGGGTCGGGGTTAGAAAAGGCAAAAATCGCCATGAAGACAAGGGGACACGGAGGTTAGGCAGGAGAATTATTAAAACTCCCAATGTAACCTCTATGCCCTTTCCCCCCCCCTCCCTCAGGGCTGTCGAATCTAAAAACAGATAATATGATCAACAGCGTTTTCTCCTAAAATTGGTTCTCGCACCTGCCACGTCTTCAGCGTCGGCGACTCGCGGCGAAAGAGTTTGCCACGCTTTTTAGCGTGGACGTGCTTTTAAACTTTGTTGATCGTCGCTGCACACCTCTGATGAGAACCCATCCCCCAGCCCACGCCGAAGGGGCGTGGGAGGCGTGCTGCGCGCATTCGCGAGGTTTTTACGGTTGTGAACAGCCGTCTATCGGCCATTGTAAAAAGTTGACTAGCCGTAATTCCTCGCCTTGGGGGCAATAGCTTCAGACTTATTGCAGGTTAACCTGCCAGCGTTTAATTTACTGCTAGCCTCGGCAGAAATCGCGCGTCTGGACTCCCTTCCTTTTCAAGGGAAGGGCGGGGGATGGGTTCTCAAGGGGAGGCGTGCTGCGCGCATTCGCGAGGTTTTTACGGTTGTGAACAGCCGTCTATCGGCCATTGTAAAAAGTTGACTAGCCGTAATTTATCGCCTTGGGGGCAATAGCTTTAGACTTGTTGCATGCCAACTGCCAGCGTTGAATTTACTGCTAGCCTCGGCAGAAATCGCGCGTCTGGACTCCCTTTAGAACCCATCCCCCAGCCCACGCCGAAGGAGCGTGGGCGGGGGATGGGTTTACTGAAATGCGCGATTTTGGATAAACATCGCGATAACGTATTAAAAATTTCCAGATTCGACAGCGCCCCTTTCCCTGTCTGCGCAGCAAAAAAACAACCTTTCGCAGCCCCATCTGGCTGACCTCGTGCCAAATCCCCCCCGATCTACAGCATTTTTCCCACACTTCATTGCTTGAACACGACTGTTGGTTGCTCATTTAGTAGTTTTGCTCCCGTTTATTAGATCGCAAAACAACTATCCACATGCGTAAACTTTCCATTGTTCCCCTTATCCTCCTCCTGCTGAGCTTTACGGCCGTCAACCTGCTGGGGCAGGAAGCTGCCGAGGAAGGAGCCAGCAAAAGCAAGGGCAAAGCGCCCAAGGCCTACGCCGACGTCATCACGGCCGAGGCCCAGACCGACGAAGGGCTTTTTACCGTCCACAAAGTAGGCAGCAAATATTTTTTTGAAATTCCGCTTACTTTGCTGGAAGAAGAAATCCTGGTGGTCAGCCGCATTTCTGGCCACGTCAAGAACCTCAACTTCGGTGGTGCCGGCATGAAGTCGCGACCCCAGCAGGTCATCCGCTGGCAGCGCCTCGACGACCAGGTGCTGCTCCGCTCCGTGAGCTACAACAACGTCGCCGATTTTGACGACCCGGTTTACCGCTCGGTCAAGAACAACAACTTCGAGCCCATCATCCAGGTGTTCCCCATCGCGGCTTACAACCCCGACAGCACGGCGCTCGTATTTGAGGTCAACAGCTTTTTCACCTCCGACATCCCCATGATCGGTGCCCTGGACGAAGACGACCGCGAAAAATTCAAGATCAAGGGCCTCGACAAAAGCCGGAGCCTGATCTCCTACATGAAGAGCTTTCCCGAAAATACCGAGGTGCGCCACATCCTCACCTACAACGGCGGCGACAAGCTGCCCAGCAACCAGGTGACCGGCACCCTCTCGGTGGAAATGAACCAGTCGTTTATCCGCCTCCCGAAAGTGCCCATGCAGCCGCGCGTGTACGACGAGCGGGTCGGGTATTTTTCGATCCAGCAGACCAACTACAGCCTCAATGCCCAGCGCGCCGAGAACCAGCGCTTCATCACCCGCTGGCGGCTCGAGCCCAAAGACCCGGCAGCATGGGCCCGCGGCGAACTGGTAGAACCGGTGAAGCCCATCATCTACTACATCGATCCCGGCACGCCCGTCAAGTGGCGGCCCTTTATCCTGCAGGGCGTCAACGACTGGCAGAAGGCCTTCGAAGCGGCCGGCTTTAAGAATGCCATCATGGGCAAGGAGCCCCCCACGGCCGAGGAAGATCCCGATTGGAGCCCCGAGGACGTGCGCTACAGTGTCATCCGCTACATCACCACCGACATCCAGAATGCGGTGGGTCCGCACGTACACGACCCGCGCACGGGCGAAATCCTCGAAAGCGACATCCTCTGGTACCACAACGTAATGAACCTGCTCCGCAACTGGTACATGATGCAGACGGCGGCCGTCAATCCGGCCGCCCAGCACGTCAAGTTCGAGGATGAGGTGATGGGGCAACTCATCCGTTTCGTGACGGCCCACGAAGTAGGCCACACCCTGGGCCTGCCCCACAACATGGGCTCGAGCGCGGCTTACCCCGTGGATAGCCTGCGCAGCGCCGGCTTTGTGCAGCGCATGGGTACGGCGCCTTCCATCATGGATTACGCCCGCTTCAACTACGTAGCCCAGCCCGAAGATGTCGGCGCTGGCCTCGTGCCCGGCATCGGCCCCTACGACAAGTGGGCCATCATGTACGGCTACCGCCCTATCCCCGCGGCCCAGAGCGCCGAAGCCGAGCGCCCCACCCTGAATGGCTGGGTGAAGGAACGCGCCGGCGATCCGCTGTACCGCTACGGCCGCCAGCAGGGCGACACCTACGACCCCAGTGCACAAACCGAAGACCTGGGCGACGACCCCGTCTACGCCAGCAGCATGGGCCTCGCCAACCTGAAGCGCATCATGCCCAACCTGCGCACCTGGACCTACCAGGAAGGAATGCCCTACGATGACCTCGAAGAGGTGTACGGCCAGGTGTATACCCAGCTCGGCCGCTATACCCGCCACGTGGCCACCAATGTAGGTGGCGTCTACGATTACCGCAAAACGGCCGACCAGGAAGGCGAAGTGTTTACCCCCGTGAGCGCTGCGCGCCAGGCCCAGGCCGTGCGCTGGTTGAACCAGGAAATTTTCGACACGCCCCAGTGGCTGCTGGACGAAGAAATCCTGCGCCGCATTTCGGCCACCGGTGCCCTCGACCGGGTCTACCGCCTGCAAATGTCGGTGCTGAGTAGCCTCATGCGAACCAATCGCCTGCAGCGGGTGATCGAGAACGAAGCCCGCACCAGCCAGCCCTACCAGGCCAGCCAGTTGTTCCAGGACCTGACCGACGGCATCATGGCCGAAGTGAAGACCGGACAAACACCCGACGCCTACCGCCGCAACCTGCAGCGGGCTTACATCAACCAGCTGATCGAGTTCGTGGACAGTACCGACAAGGATATCCGTCAAACCGACATCCCGGCCTACGCCCAGGGACAACTGCAGGAGCTCTACCGCCCCCTGCGCAGCCTGGCCCGCAAAAAAGGTGCCCATCCCCACTGGATGGAGCTGGCCTCGGCGATTGCCAAGGCCCTGGACATCGAATAGTTCGTTGTTAAGACCAGTCGCAACAAGCGCGGCCATTCCCGAGTGGGGATGGTCGCGCTTATTTTTTGAATGAAATCGCCACAAGGAATTACCCGCGATTGTGTTAAATTGCAACCGGATGATTAGGGGACCGGTTGCGTGGCAATATGCCCTATTTTGTGCCCTCAGTTCAATAAAACCCACCATGGCCCTGAACCAACTCTTCGCCTATTTTGACCCCTACCTCCCGCTCACCGCTGCGGAAAAGGACGAACTGGGCCGGCGCGCGAAGACACGGAAAATCAAGCGGCGGCAATTTGTGTTGCAGGAGAACGACGTTTGTCGGCATTACACTTTCGTCGTCGAAGGCTGCCTTAAAATGTACCTCGTGGATGAGCAGGGCAAGGAACACAACCTGCAATTCGCAGCCGAAAACGACTGGATCGCAGATATCGGCAGTTTTCACACCGAACAACCCAGCCAGTTGTACCTGGAGGCCCTGGAGCCCACGCAAATTATTCAGCTCGAAAAGCCCGACCTCCTTTACCTCTACACCCATTATCCGACCTTCGACCGCAACTTCCGGGTCCTCATCGAAGACCAGTACGTGGCGCTGCAGCGCCGGCTTTTGCAGCAGATCAGCGCGCCAGCCGAAGAACGGTACCGGTCTTTTTTAGCGCAGTATCCGCAGCTGGCCGCCCGTCTGCCCAATACCCAAATTGCTTCCTACCTGGGCATCACGCCGGAGTTCCTCAGCAAGGTGCGCAAGGCGCTTTCCCGCAAGTAGGCTTAACCTACCTTAAGGGTATTTCTTAAACTTGTTTATTGGCTTTACCTGCTAATGGCCAGCATCTTTGTGGGGTCATCAAAAACAATTATCATGACCAAAATTATCCTTTCAGCGGCTTTGGCTTTGCTCTTTTGCGCCTGCCAATCGCCTGCGGAATCTGAAAATTCATCCATTCACACAACCTCTGCCACCATGGACCACACTGCAGCAAAATCTGCCATTGAGACTTTACTTTTCGCTTACCGCGATGCGCTAAACGCGGCTGACGTACCTGAAATTCTAGCCCTTTATACCCAGGACGGGGTCTTTATGCCCACGGGTGCCCCCACCTCTCAGGGCCAGGAGCAGGTAAAGGGAGCTTACGAATTTGTCTTCAGCAACATCCGACTGAACATCGAATTTTTCGTAGACGAGATCGTCGTGAACGGCGATTACGCCTTCGCCCGCACCATCTCCCGGGGCACCACCCTCATCCACGCTACGGGCGAGACGGTGGCAGAAGAAAACCGGGAACTGTTTGTGCTGAAGCAGGAGCAGGGGAGCTGGAAAATTGCCCGTTATATGTTTAATAAGATGAAGTAGGGCTTTCTCCTAAAAATACAAATCAGTCCGAAAAGACAAAAATATTTACGATATTGCCAATCGACACAATTTCGCGCTACCCACCCCTTAGCACAAAGAACAACACAAACAGGCTATCAGGTAAGGACACCCGTCCTGCGTGGTGCTTGACTTAGTAGTTTGACGGAAATAGCGCCTGCCGCGCCACGCGGTAACTGATCCCGTCACTTATTACGTGCTTTTTCACCTAAATACATAGTTTTATGCGTCGTTTCTCTTTTTTTTCCGCATTGTTCCTGCTGCTACTTTGCGTAGGTAACAGCCTGGCCCACCCCTTAGCCACCAACCCTCGCGGGGGGGGGGAGGGTAATTGATATCTCCTTGTTCAGCACTTGGTTGGGTCACCAACCCTTCTCACTTGAAGTAACAGGCAAAGGTGGTGGCTTTTGTGGATTTGTCCAAAGAACCAATCCCCCGCCTGCTCAAGATTGTGTGGTCAATGACCGCTTTGGTAATTGTTACTCCGCCTACGAAATTTCCAGTCCCCCCAGCCCTACAAGTAGTATTGCTAATTCTAATAGTGGTCCTAATTGTGGTTGTTCCGACCCCGTAGTAAATGTGACACTAGACCTGTTTGAATTAACGTTTCAAGACTGCATGATGGGCACGAACATTGGTTTTCATCCTACCGCCGATCCGTTGGGGTTGAAAAGGAAAGCAGTCTGCGAGGCTTTCGCAGATTTGGAGGCGATCCTTATCCCCAGTACCAATCCGTGTAACGCCACACGGTCCAGCAAGGTAGCCATTGAAATCCGTGTTTCAGATCATCCAAACCTACCAGAAAATGCCCTGGCTGCAGCATCGGCCTATTACCCCTACAACCAAAGTGGGTACGGAAGCATTACCGGCTACCCCTGGCAGGTCATCAACGGTGACGTGGAAAACTTTGCGCTCCTTCCCCTTATGTTCCATGGTTACGTGATGTTTAGAGCTGCTGCCGTAACGGAAATTGATTTTTCAGGCTGGTATACTGACCTGAATACAACCATCCCGGCGACCTCTCCTCTACACGACTTGCGTACGGCTGCCTTGCACGAGGCGATTCACCTATTGGGTTTTTCCAGCAACTTAGGCGCCGCTGGGTTACCGTTTCAATCTTTGTCTACTTCTTATGATCGCTTCGATCAGTTTTTGAAATTAAGCACTGGTCAGTCGGTCATTGCCAACGTACCTCCAGGTAGTTACAGCTGGCAACTAAACGTAGCTGCTGCCGACTTGTATGGCAGCTGCCTGGACCCGACCACTCCCGATCTGGTTTTTCAATTACCCAATGGCGGCGCCGCTGTTCCGGTTTACACGGGTAATGATTACGAAGGGAGTTCCTTCTCGCATCTTGGCCTCAATTGTGACGGTGTCCCTACCCCCGGATATGTGATGAGGGTTTCGCTAGGCGCTGGCGAGAGTGCCACCATCACCAACGAAGAAATTGGTATCCTGTGTGCCCTTGGCTATCGCACGCAAGCATGTGATTGCACCCTGGCCGGAGTAGACGACCTGGGGCCAGCCTGTAGCGGAGGAAGTTTCTCGCTAGAAATTTGCCCAGGACAAACACCTACCTTGCCCATCTCTATTGCCGATCTGATCGGCAACGATCCTGGCGCTACCGGCCTGACTATGCTGGAACCGCTCACGGATATGGACGGCACTGTTGTGCCTGATCCTAATAATACGAATGGTTTTATCTTTACCCCCCAGCGGTTTGGGTTACACCGTTTGCATTATATTCCTACCAATGGCACCTGCACTTTTCCAGCCAACGAGACTTTTGTATATATCAATGCCGTGCCCGGAGCAACTTGTGACTGTACGTTTTTTGATGGTACTGCACCCAACTGCGGAGCTAACAATTACGGCGACTGTAATTTGGTCTGTAATCCAGAGATTTGTGCGCAAGTGTCTAGCCCCAATACCACTTTTTCTCTCCCCGGTGAGATAAACTTTGGCCAATTAGAGCTTCCCGGTTGGGATACAGCAACCGAGTCACCCGATTACGAAACCGTCAACCCATCCTCCACGCTGCCTGCAGGTAGTTCAGGCTATCTACATTTTGCTACTGTACTTGATTCAAATGGCGACCCTGATCCAGCTGCTGGTGCGCAAGAATCTATTACTGCTGCAGTAGCTGCGCTACCGGGTACTTATTTTTGGAGTACCTACTGGTACAACGGAAACAATAACAACTATGGTAAAACAGGGCTCGGCGTTTATTTAGTGAACCAACAAGTTCGCGACGATTATTTTTACAACCCCGTCACCAACATCTGTAATACGCTGAATGCTTTTCAGATAGCTGAACAAATTGTTGGTCAGAATAACCATCTGGTTTTAGGAAATTATCCTGTTTTTGCAAATGGTACCCAAATTCCCAATTTTGCTCGGGAAGAGAAAAGGATCGGCAGCAGCTTTGCAATAAACGCAAACGAGGAATTTGCGTATCTATGGATTTTTCCCCAGGTAGGCGCCTCACCTACAGCTACCGAAATAGCGAGTAGTGAAAATGGTATAATAATAAGAGATGGCTGGATCGACCAAGTGGAACTCATTCCCGACTTCTTTGCCGCCGACGAAGATCAGAACACCCCCTGCGGCCAGGCCGTTACCCTGGGAGGTGAACACTTTTGCCTGCTGTCCGATGTAGTGGTGCAATACCGCTGGCTGGAAGACGATGGACAAGGTACCCTCAGCCCATTGCTCGAATATACCGTGGAAATAGAATTGAATGGAGATATTTTGGTCAATGGCAACAGCACCATGCCTATTCCTTCACTTACCGTTTCACCCGATATCGACACACGCTATGTTTTTGAGCGCTCGGTATTAGATGACGGTGGTATCGATGGTTTCGCGTTTTCTACCACCACCGACGAGGTGTTTGTCTATGTGCAGGCACCTAATATTTCGGCCAATTTTAGCCTCCATACTTGCAACCTCAGTATCAGCACCCAGGCGGCTACAAGCGGAAACATACATACCTGGGACATGGGAGATGGCACCGTACTCACCGGAGAAAACATCGTTTACACCTATGCGCAGCCGGGTACCTACGTCATTACCCACAGCATAGGCTTACCTAATTGTTCCATTAGCAGCACCCAAAGCATTACGCTACCTGACGATTCCGACGCACCAGTTACTGCCGGGTTCGTGGCCGTACCTGGCCAGGACTGCGCCGGCGCGCTCACACCATTACACTTGCTTGCTGACGACTTTTCCTGGGATCATACCTACACTTTTAGCGATGGCATGATCTTCAACGGCCCTGAGCATAACCTGTTGTTGGGCAGCGGAAGCTACACTATTGTCCATACGGTGAGCAATGAATGCGGCAGCCTCGATGAAACCATTGTCGTCAATGTTAGCGTATGCCTCAATTGTGAAGCCTGCGATCCCCTCACCATCGTTGGTACAGCGAACACCGAGACGACCCTGAGCCAGGCTATTGGCAGCGGCCAGTTGCCTGCTGGAGTAGGTGTTTACAACTCCGACCTCTGCATTGCTGGTACCCTGGTATTGGAAGACGGCGACTCCTACGGTTTTAGCAATTGCAGCGTACGTATGTTACCCGGTGCCCGTATTGTGTTGGAAGAAGGCGCTTACCTGGCCACGGGTAGCAACACCGTTTTTTACAGTTGTGAAAGCCTTTGGCAGGGAATTGTCGTGCGGCGGGGAAGCCAAATAAAGGTCAACCAGACCACGTTTGCCAATGCCTATTGTGCCATTGACATCCAACCTAATACCGCCGCCGGACAGGCGCCTACCGTGGTACAACTCGTAGAAAATCAGTTTTATAATAATTTCCTTGGCGTATTTGTCCGCCCGGTGGCAGCTGGCGCATTTTTGAATGCACTGGTCGTGAAAAACAGTTTCAGCGCCGATCAATCTTTGTTACCAACGGGCACAGTGGATCTTATTACTGGTTTTCCCCAGCCCAACCTACGCAGCCTGGCCGGAGTGGTGGTTAATAATTTGAGCTTGTTCTCGTGCTCCGAAAACACCTTCCTCGGCCTGACGACGGGTTTGCTCTCGTTTGATTCTTACACCACGGCTACCAAAAACACCTTCCTGAATATGAATGTCGACGAGCTGGCTTACCCAGGCTACCCCTACCGAGGCATAGCGATACTGGGAGCCCGCAACCAAGAAAACTACAGCAAACTGGTAGTACGCAACAGTATTTTCAACCATTGCCGAATTGGCATTTCTACCGGATTCACCGGCTTGGCCGCCAAAGGCAATACCATGGAAAACGTAACAACAGGGATGGCCGTGAATATGCCCAATAGCGGTGCTATACAAATAGGAGGCAAAAATGGCGATGAAAACCTCATTTCCTGCACCCGCACGGGCATTGCCGCTGCTGGTTTTGCCTACAACACCAATATCGACATCCGCTACAACGAAATCACTGTGGCCGCCACTACCGGACAACAAGGCATCGCCCTGCTCGGCAGCAGGAGTACGACAGCCTATCTGACCAACAACATCATCCGAATGAACGGGCAGGGACGCGGCCTGCGCCTGCTCGACGTAAACGACTGCCAGCTCGGCACCAATACCGTAAAACTACTGGATTCGCCCCTGGCAACGGCGGGCATCAGCCTGCGCGGTGGGCAGCACAACCTCCTCTACGACAACACCGTAGTCGGCTCGGCCACCACTGGCGTCGACGACCGCAACGTGGCACTGGAAGTTTTTTCCTGCCCCGACGTAGGCTACTGCTGCAATACCTTCAACTTGACCCGCCTGGGCATGCAGGTGCGGGGCTCTAGCTTGAGTACCAACCAGTTGCGCGGCACCAGCTTCGGCAACCACACGACTGGCCTCCAGATAGACTCCAATGCCGTATTAGGTACCCAAACCCATACCGAAAACCGCTGGACGGGAACCTCCTATGCGAGTGGGTTTGGGGCGAGGTATGAGGTGGGGATTCAAGTTGCAGATCAGTTCCCATTCGAAGTTGATGAAACGGGTAGCAACGGGAATATGGAATTTAGTACAAATGAATTCCCATTAGGTTGGTTTAATCAAGAAGAAAATTTATCACCCCAAAATTTCTGCCAGCAAACAGCCTGTAGTTTACAAGGCTTTTTTGCCCCCAGCCCCGACGATGAATATTTCATTCGGGGCGGCAACAACCTGAGCCCTTTCACCCCAGCTATTGCCTGGCAATTGCAAAAACAGGCCTATGACAAGTACACCTTGGCGAGTAGTTATCCTGCTAATCTGGTCAGCTTTGTTCAAAATGCGGCAAACAACACCGTTGGCGGATACCGGCAGTACCAACTGGAAGTAGACGAGGTATTTGTACTGAACGCCACCGACCGGGCGGCACACGACACTTATTTTGCGACCAAAACCGTAGAATTGGAGACACTAAACTACTGGGATGACGACTTTGCAAGGAGTAATGCTACTACCTTAAGTCCGCAGCGACAAACGGAGCGTAGTAATCTAACGGCATTGGCCTGGCAAACCAGCCAGAATGGATACAGCTTAGCAGCCGCTACCCTCAGCGCTCAGCAAGGAGTAGCTAATGTTTTGCAAGCAGAGGATTTGCCGTCCAGTAACAGCTACCAGGAAAACGCTGAAATCACCTACCATAAGCAATTGAGTCTGGGACTTACCCCCTGGATAAGCCCTTCGGGCAGCGACTTGCAAGCACTAGAAGCAGTGGCTATCCAGTGCCCTCTGGAAGATGGCAATGGCGTATTTGCCGCTCGGGCACTGTTGGCCATCTGGGATACCGAAACCAATTATGATAGCCCCTGCGAGGATACTAAATCTCTACAACAAGAGGCAACTGGTGCGGCTGCACAGCAAAATCAGGATCAAAAACGGATGCTGACCAATCCGCGTTTAGCGGTTTTCCCCAACCCCACCAAAGGGGGATTGATATCTGTTAAGCTACCCACGACGGAAAGGGCAGCTTTTCTTGAACTGGTTAACACACAAGGCGTGAGAATCCAGCAATGGACTATCGGTTCATTACAGCAGAAATTGCAACTAGAATTAACCACTTTGCCAAGTGGATTGTACTTTTTGAATTGGTCGGATGGCGAGTCGTACTTGTCTCAAAAACTAATACTCAACTAATTTTATTTAAACCATTTGCTCCCTTTTAGGTAAACAACCTAAAAGGGAGCTTTAATTCTATATTTATGCCTAGGTTTTTACTTTTAATATTGATAGGATTAAGCACTTTTAGTAAATTACAGGGACAAGAATACGATTACCTCTGGCTTTTAGGAAATGATAGCCAAACGAATCCCGAATATGGGGGGATGATCCTTGATTTTTTTGATGATACATTAACTATTTTTACAGAGTATAGAACGACTCCATTTAGACAATTCAATACTAGTTTATGCGATAGTCTTGGAAATATACTTTTTTATTCAAATGGTATTGGCGTAATAAATTCATTGGGAATTTTAATGGAAAATGGTGCTGGTTTAAATCCAGGGTTCTTCTACGATTTATACGAAAATGATGGATATATCCTTAATCAAGGAGCAGTCTCCATAATACAACCCGAGAGTGATTCTATTGCCTATATTTTCTATATGGACGTAGATATAAATGAAGCTTTTAACGATGCTTTCTCCAGCCATGTTTATTTTGCTACCATTAATATGTTAAATAACAATGGATTGGGAAGCGTATTGCAAAAAAATCAAGAATTAGTAAGTCGAAAATTGGATAAAGGTAAGATAACAGCAGTTAAACACGCAAACGGGCGAGATTGGTGGTTGTTGATTAGAAGCTACGGATCTAATCAATATCATACTTTTTTATTAAATAACGAGGGTGTTTTTAATCAAGGTATCCAAGTTATTGGTGATTCAATTCCATCAGGAAGTGTAGGTCAAGCTGTTTTTTCACCAGACGGTAGTAAGTATATCCAGGCCAATTTATTCGGGTTTTTCGGCAATCCATTTTGGGTAAACATTTACAATTTTGACCGGTGTAGTGGTCAGCTATACAATCCAGTACAATTCACCTATGCAGATAGTGCAGCTTGTTTAGGCGCTGCTATTTCACCTAATTCTCAGTTCTTGTATATTTCTTCTTACAAAAAAATATTTCAGTACGACCTATGGGCAGCCGACATCGAAGCCAGCCGCATTACCGTAGCCGAGTGGGATGGTTTTGCTGACGAGGGTATTTTCTCCAACACCTTCTACCTCGCCCAGCTCGCACCCGATGGTAAAATCTACATCAACAGCAACAATAGCACCCGGCACCTCCACGTCATCAACCACCCCGATTCTCTAGGGCTGGCCTGCGAGGTTTGCCAGCACTGCGTGGAGCTGCCCAGTTGGAACTACTCCTCCATGCCCAATTTCCCCAACTACCGTCTGGCTCACGAAGCGGATAGTCCCTGCGACACCCTGCGCCAGCCCCCCACCGCCGCCTGGAACTACGAAAGCAGCCTGCTGCAGCTCAGCTTCCACGATGCCAGTACCCACGATATTCGCGCCTGGCGGTGGGCCTTTGGCGATGGCGCTACCGATACCCTCGCGCACCCCGTACACACCTATGCCCAGGCCGGTACCTACCAGGTATGCCTCACGGCCACCAATCCGCGCGGCGCGGATACGCATTGCGAGCAGGTGGCGGTGTTCACTACTGGGCTCGCCGGGCTAGAAGAGGCGGCGGCAGATTTAGCGGTTTTCCCCAACCCCACCAAAGATCGCCTGCTTTTCGTGACCCTGCCCCTAACCGAACAAGATGCATGGCTGCAATTAAGCAACGCCCAAGGTCTTCGCCTCAACCAGTGGCCCATTGGCCGCTCCCAGCAACAGATCAAGTTGGAACTTGTGGAGTTGCCTGCGGGTATTTATTTTTTGAATTGGTCGGATGGGGTAAATAATCTGACAAAGAAAGTGATTCTTCATTAAAAATTTTTCACGCTTCGGCTCTCGGTAACTGTACCGAGAGCCGAAGTTAATTTCTGCTTTATGTACAAAAAAATTTACCTGTTTGCGGCAATAATGCTTTCGTTTTTTAATGCAAATACCCAGAAGTACGATTATATTTGGCTGCTAGGCGACGACAGTAATAGCAACCCAGATTTCGCGGGAATGATATTCGATTTTTTTTCAGGAGATTTGGAGATATACTCAGAGTTTCGTCCTGTTCCTCTTAGACAAGTTAATGCAAGTCTTTGTGATTCATTAGGCAATATTTTGTTTTATACTAATGGTATTAGTATTAGAAACGCTAACCACGAAATCATGGAAAATGGCTATGGCTTAAATCCTGGCTTTTTTTTTGATTTATACGAAGAAGATGGCTATGTCTTAACTCAGGGAGCAATTGCTTTATTACAACCCGAGAGTGATTCTATAGCATTTCTCTTTCACATGGATGTGGATGTAAATGAGGATTTTACAGATTCTTATTCTAATTTCATTTACTACAGTCTAATAGATCTATCACAGAATGATGGCCTGGGAGCGGTCACAGAAAAAAACACCATATTAATTGATCAACATTTAGATAAAGGAAAACTTACTGCTGTTAAACATGCCAATGGCAGAGATTGGTGGATAATGGCACGGCTCTTTGGCGTAAACGAATATCCTACACTACTATTAACACCTAATGGAATAGAAAATATTAGAATTCAAAACAGTGGAATGCCCGTACCATCAGGAAGTTTAGGGCAAGCCATTTTTTCACCCGATGGCAGCAAATATGTGCATGTCAACCTACATGGTGCTAGGGGTACTCCCATAGATGTGAGCATTTTTGACTTCGACCGTTGCACGGGCCAGCTCTACAACCCCATTCAATTCAGCTACGTCGACAGTGCCGCTTGCCTGGGTGCTGCCATTTCACCCAATTCCCGCTTCCTTTACGTATCTTCGTGGATAAAGGTGTACCAGTACGACCTATGGGCAGCCGACATCGAAGCCAGCCGCATTACCGTAGCCGAGTGGGATGGTTTTGTTGACGCAGGTTTTTTTGCCAATACCTTCTACCTCGCCCAGCTCGCACCCGATGGTAAAATCTACATCAACAGCAACAACAGCGCCCTGCACCTCCACGTCATCAACCACCCCGATTCTCTAGGGCTGGCCTGCGAGGTTTGCCAGCACTGCGTGGAGCTGCCCAGTTGGAACTCCTTCTCTATGCCCAATTTTCCCAACTACCGCCTGGCCCACGAAACGGATAGCCCCTGCGATACCCTGCGCCAGCCCCCCACCGCCGCCTGGAACTACGAAAGCAGCCTGCTGCAGCTCAGCTTCCACGATGCCAGTACCCACGACATTCGCGCCTGGCGCTGGGCCTTCGGCGATGGCGCTACCGATACCCTCGCAC
>Ga0208544_10000178_pt1 | contig 52785 bp, 34 predicted proteins | sample DEB08_DNA_9_FD_184526 | JGI IMG/M metagenome (GOLD analysis project Ga0208544, IMG submission 184526) | Aqueous microbial communities from the Delaware River and Bay under freshwater to marine salinity gradient to study organic matter... | ecosystem: Environmental > Aquatic > Marine > Coastal ... | reverse complement strand
TGCTATGCCCTCAAACAGCATCAGCGTCGGTATGCGACCTTCCGATTCTTACGCAGTTTAAAAGTCAGAGAACGCTTAGCATGGAATGCAGTCCTGTACCGATCATGGTGGCCGATGGCCAACTATGTGCCAGTAAGGAAAGCGATGGGGATCGCATGGTTCGCAGCGCAAGGGTTGAAATCCTTATTCCATGTGCAGCAAGGTTAAACGTTAGAAGAAACCGCCTTGGTACGTTAAAGCGTATGCCGGGTGGTGTGGGGGGGACGGCGGCTTCGGCCGCCTACCCATCCCGATTTGGATTTTTTATTTTAGACCGCCATGAATGACGGTCAACCCGGGAGCGCGCGGGTTCGTCATTATTTATGGCGACTTCAGGCAGCGCCTTCCAGATTTACCAGGGCTTTCTCCTAAAAGCCGTTTTAGTAATTTCCGCCTTTTTGCCCCAACCCTAAAGGGAGAAAAGGCAAAAATCGCTAAAACGCCCTTAAGGGTCGGGGCAAATTTTAGTGGTTTTTGTCTTTTCGGACTGATTTGTATTTTTATGAGAAAGCCCTTCTGGATTTGCTAAAACTTCCAGTTTTGGTAAATCTTGCCGCCTTGGTAAATCTTGCCAGCTATCAACAGGATCACTCCGCCGGGGCTGGTAAAATCGTCGTAGGCTCCAGCCTACGATGAAGTATTGGGCGGCCTCCCGGCCGCAGTGCAATACCGCTCTTCGTAGACTGTGTCTACGAAGGGATATCAACAGCAGTCTGTGACTGCGGGGCCAACTGCAACCAGATGCCATAGCCGTATCCCGCAAATTAGCTGTCTCGCAACGGGTGTCGCTCAAAAGGTAAATCTTACTCACGAATTCGGCCAGAGCAGAATGCCAGCCCGGAGGCCGGGGAGTACAGTATCGTAGGCTGGAAGCCTACGACAATTAGAGAGAATATCTAGGTTAGAGCCTACTATCATTGCGGTAAGGAGGGTGCTTAGGAGTTTCATTGCGCGATGTTTTAGATGATTAAAGCAAGTCCCTTAGTTAAACAAACGAAAGCTTTTACAAAGATTCTGCTTTAGCTATGGCAGCAGATATATTGTCCCTTATTTCTGCTATCTTATTTAGAGGGACAGCTGTAGCACCAGGACTAATGGCATCTATAATAAAAACAAGCTGCCATTTATTACCAATCGTATAAGCAGATGATAACAAACATTGAAAATCGGGGGTTGGGGAGAAACTGTAATCCACAGCTGGATTGTTGGAAGGTGTGGTTGATAGTGGCTCCCTCAATAATTCAATGAATTGCAGTAACAACTTAGCCTCCTCTATTGATAATAATTTTGTGACTGACTTGATTTGTGATTCCGGAACACCTATTAATACATATTTTTTAATTGTATTGGTTTGTATGTTTTCTTTTAGAACAACAGATACTAAAACAGAAGATGTATTACCAATAAGATAAGAGGTAGTTTTTACCATTAGGTTAGCATCCTGGGCCGAGGCAAAGCAGGCTACCAACAGGAGAGGGAGCATTAGTGCTTTCATAATATGGATTTAGGTTAATGGATGTAAGCAAAGATATTTACAGCCGCTAGGAGAAACGAGTGAAACGTCAACAATTTTACCGTTCCTAGCGGTTTTTTTGTGCCAAGGTGGAAAAACGACAACCTAAACGACAACTTACAAAATATATCCAAAGATAAAATCTTAGTTAACAAATAGTTAGCTAGGATTCTCGTCGAGGTAGCAGGACTATTCGTCTTGCGCCGGGATGCGCAAAAAAAAAAGAGTCACAACTTACGTCATGACTCTCGTTCTGTTATTTCGTCGGGGTGGCAGGATTCGAACCTGCGGCCCCCTGCTCCCAAAGCAGGTGCGCTAACCGGACTGCGCTACACCCCGAAATAAACTTAAAAACTATGCGGTGACGGCGAGATTCGAACTCGCGACACCCCTTTCAGAGTGCGTCGGTTTAGCAAACCGGTGGTTTCAGCCACTCACCCACGTCACCAAGGGTAATGTTGAAAATCTTCAACTGAAAATCTGTACCATCACCTTTTATTCTTGCTCGCTGAAATCATTTTTTCTTGAGCGACTGCAAAGGTAGAAAACGCCTTTTGATCAGACAAGCTTTTAGCAAAAAAAATATGCTTTAAAACGATACAAAAACCTAATCGCCTGATAAATAGTTCCTGAGCAGGTCAATTGCTCAGGCTCATCTTGATTTTTCTTTCCAAATCGGAAACGGTATCCTTGAAAATGGCGTCGGTTTCCATCAAATCCTGCACCGTCTTGCAAGAATAGATGACGGTACTGTGGTCACGGCCGCCAAAATTTTCGCCGATAGCCTTCAGGGATTTGTCCGTCAACTGCTTGGCCAGGTACATAGACAGCTGCCGGGCAATCACCACCTGGCGCTTGCGGGTCGAACCCTGGAGGATCTCCACGGGTAGCTCGAAGTAATCGGCCACGAGCTCCTGGATGTAAGCCACCGTGATCTCGCGGTTGATCTCACTGACAAAGTTCTTGATCACCTCCTTGGCCAACGGCACGTCAATTTCCTGCTGGTTGAGCGACGAGCGGGCGATGAGCGAGATCAGCGCTCCCTCCAGTTCCCGGATATTGTTCTTGATGTGAAAGCACATGAACTCCGTCACGTTTTGCGGAATGTCCACGCCTTCGTAAGTCGATTTCGACAGCAGAATGGCCATCCGCGTCTCCAGATCGGGCGCCTGTAGGTCGGCCGTCAGCCCCCACTTGAAGCGGGAGATGAGGCGCTCCTCGATGCCTTCCATGTCTTTCGGAGGGCGGTCGGACGTCAGGATAATCTGCTTGCCGTTCTGGTGCAGTTGGTTGAAAATGTTGAAGAAGATCTCCTGCATTTTCTGCTTGTTCGACAAAAACTGGATGTCATCCACGATCAGGACGTCCACAAACTGGTAGAAGTTGATCAGGTCATTGACGGCATTGTTCTTGATCGACTGGATGATCTGCTGGGTAAACTTGTCGGTCGCCACGTACAGCACCGTCTTGCTGGGGTGCAACTCCAGTACCCGGTGGCCAATGGCCTGGGCTAGGTGGGTCTTGCCGAGGCCTACGTCACCGTAGATGATCAGCGGATTGAAAGAGTTCTTCCCCGGACGGTCGGCAATGGCCAGACCCGCCGAACGCGCCAGCTGGTTGCAGTCGCCCTCTATAAAGGTGTTGAAGGTGTACTTCTCATTCAGTTGTGGATCAATGGTCGGCTTCTTGATCCCCGGTATGATGAAAGGGTTCTTGATGTGGCCCGTGTCTACCTGGCCAGGTGCATAGCCCTGCTGGGGCGCATAACCTTGCTGCGGGCTATAGCCTTGCTGTGGTGCATAACCTTGCTGTGCTGTTTCCTTGACAGAGTTGGCCATAGGGGTGTTTTGTGCTTGCCGTGCCTGGCGGCCATTGTTTTCCCGGCTGCCGTTCACAATCTGGTACAACAGCTGGGCATTGTCACCCAGTTCCTTGCGAATGGTCATTTTGAGCAGGCCCACATAATGCTCCTCCAACCACTCGTAGAAAAAACGATTGGGGACCTGAATCGTAAGCGACGTCTCCCGCAAATTCACCGGACGTATCGGTTCGAACCAAGTTTTGAAACTTTGTCGATTGACATGCTGACGAATAGTGGAAAGACAGTTGTCCCATACGGAGGAGTAGTCCATAATCATAGTACTCAATGGTTAATAGCCCGAAGACAATCAAATAATACAGTAGCCTGCTGGATGTAAATAGTTGAGTATCAGTAAGTCGTAAAAAGGAGCAAGGTCGAGATTGGAACGCTCAGGCCTTGGGTGGGTGTGGGAAGAGTGGTATCGTCTCTTCGCTCCTACATTAGGAGGATTACAAAAGTGAGGAATTTATTCTGTTCCAGGTAGGCTAGCCGGATTCTTTTTCATAATTTTTTTATTTTAATACATAAGACCGGTTTTTTGTCCCTTTTGTGCCCGACCTGACGCATGAAAAGGAGAAAAGTTGTCCTTTTTATAGATTATTTTTTTGTTTATTTGTTATATTTAAATAACAAAAAATAAAAGCATTTTAGCTTGCATTTTCGGAATTTTTAATATTTTTGAACAATGGCCCCGGCCACTTGTCGCGCTTTTGTGAAACCGCTCAAATTCATTTTGATGCCAAACACGCCTCTCCAAACAGCTACCCGCATAGGAAATACCCACGTCGGATTCCTATTTACTACCCTCGCAGGGTATTCCCCGGCAATTGTTCCGAGCCCTGCCTTCACTACCCCGACCATTCGCTCCCGGCCGGTTCCGCAAGACCACAATTCTCGTTTTATTTCACACACTGACCTTCGGTCAGACCAAACCCACTTGCCCTATCCGTAAATACCGTTTTCCGTTTTAGCCTGGCCACCCGATCGGCCAGCAAATGCCCGCTGAATACCTAAAACCACCTCCATGATGAAGATACGCGCTACTACGTTGTTGCTAACCCTTTTCTACTGTATTACCTGCCTGGGGGCTACCGCTGCGCCAGCGGACACCAGCCAGGTGATGCTCGCAAGCCCCGACCTGCTACCCCCGCCCCCGGCCCGTCGCGTTTTCCACTTTGGGGAACAGCACCTCGCTCCGATCCCGCCCGGCGACACCGACAACCTGATGAGCGAAATGACGGAACTCGAGGAAGACCAAGACAACCTCGCTTCCATTCAGGCGGCCCGGGCTAAAATTGGACAAGCCATCTCCCTGGGGCACTTCCTCCAACGGCTCGACTCGCTGGCCTGGCTCGAGTTTCCCGTGGTACTCGCCGATACCATCAGTAATGTGCCCATCGCAATCGTTTTTGACGACCTCCGCCTCTATCCCGACTACGCCCAGTTGGCCGTCTTCATCCGGATGGAGCTGCCGCAACGCAAAATTGGCGCTGCGGCCGGATCGTCGGCAGGGAATACCGCCGGTGGAACCTCGGATTACGTGGAGCTCTTTTTCGGGACCCCCAACCTCCGGTTCTCCCACGACGGCGGCATCATCGGCGATGCCCTGGTGGGCCTCTACAGCGATACGCCCATCGGCCTGGATAATCCCAGCAAGTTTGGCCTGATCCTGCGCTCCTGGCACCAGTACGGCAGCGGTGGCCACACCCAGGACCTGGGCACCTACGTGCGCATCGACTGCGATGGCTTTGTGGAGCTGGGGCTGGAAGCTGACGTCTTGTTCAGCCGCGACTGGATTGTTCCCGTAAACGCGGCTGCGGTACCCAACACCAATCCGAACCAGCGGGTGACCGGCCATATTCAAACCGTTGTCGACGACTGGCAGAATATCCTGGTGGAGATCAGCCTGCCCGATTTTGCCCCCACGTCCTTCCCCGATATTGCTTTCAATTTATCGACCGCTGTTTTTGATTTCAGCGATTTCCGCAACAGCCCCAACGTCGTCTTTCCACCCGGCTACGCGGCCCAAAACCTGCTGCCCGCCAATCCGACCCTCTGGCGTGGGGTCTACATCAAAAACCTGGCGGTTACCCTGCCCCAACAGATTCGCAGGAAGGGCTGCCAAACGACCCCAACCGACGGCGGTAGTACGGGGATGCTCCTGCTCGATGACCAGAAAATGTACGCCTATGGTACCGATATCGAGCTGGCGGCAACGGCTACCCGGGGCCTTGCTCCGCCGGGGCTCCTGGCCCAGCCATTGCCCCGCAATTTTACACCGCCGCCTGCACTGCCCGTCACGGAAACGGCGGTGGAAGCCTGTCGGACCACCGTGGGCGTCGAAGACCTGTTCATCGACGGGCACGGCGTCAGCGGGTTCTTCTACGCCGAAAACGTCCTCCACCTGGGCGACGGGAGTATGAGCGGCTGGCGCTACTCCATCAGCGACCTGGCCCTGGAGTTGGTCGCCAGCGACGTAGTCGGGTTTGGTTTCGGCGGCGAAATCGGGATTCCCATTGCCCGCGCGGATGAAAACTTCGGTTACGGCGCCTTTGTCAATATTCCCGACCGCACGTTCAATTTTACCGTGATCACTGGCCGGGATTACCACTTTCCGGTATTCAAGATGGCCGATGTCACCATCGAGGAGGGGTCTTTCCTCCACGTTACGGCTGCGCCGGCCCAGTTCCGGCCAGTTGCCGTCCTCTACGGCTTCGCGGCCATCAAGGCCAGGCTCCACAGCACCGCCGACGACAGCCAGTTGCCGCCCGACAGCCTGAGCGTGCAAGGCCCCCGCATTCGCTTCCAGGGGCTCCGCCTGGCGACCTCCGGAGACAAGCTTTCGCTCCTGCCGGGCGGCTACCTCCGCTTCGAAGGGGAGGTGAAAATACTGGGCTACAACATTCCGCTCGCCGACCCCACCCTGACCCAGGTACCCGGCGGGGGGCTGAAGTTGAGCGTCGACATCAGCCTCAACCTCCTCAACCAGGCCGACAATGGCTTCGCTGCGCAGACCTACGTAGACGTCCTGGGGGCCCTGGAAACCAACCAGGGGATCGACCAGTGGAGGAGCGACGGCCTGGTGATCGGGAGCATCCTGGTCGACATCAAGCTGCCGGCCCTGGAAATTTATGGCTACGCCCACGTGTTCGAGGGCAATCCCGCCTACGGCAAGGGCTTTCAGGGGTCGCTCCAGGTCAAAGTAGGGGAATATGTACCCCCGCAAGATCCGGCTTTCACCCTGGAGCTGAACGCGCTCTTCGGCCAGGCCAATTTCAAGTACTGGTACGTAGATGGCTTCGTGGAGTGGAATACGGCCACGGCCGGGTTGGTGGTAGGCCCCATCGAGATCAACGGCTTCGGCGGCGGCGCCTACTACCACATGAAGATGGCCAGCGTGAACCTGGCCGGCGGGGGCGACGGCACCCTGGGGACGATGGCCTCGGGCGTGCGCTACGTGCCCTATGAACCGACCTCCCTGGGCCTCAAAGCCACCGTCGCCTTTAAAAGCCCCGGCGCTGATTTTTTAGACGGGGTAGCTACCCTGGAGTTGCGCTTCGCGGGCGTTGCCCTGCAAGAATTTATGTTCTACGGCAAGGTCGAGATCGTACCGCCCAATGGCATTGGAGGTGGAGACGCCGTAGCGAAATTCAGCGACGGCCTGCGCGATCGGATCAGCGATCTGCCGCTGGCGGAGGAAGCGTCCCGCACCAAGGACGAAGGCGAAATCGACGATCCCTATGACCGCATCCTGGCCACCCTCTTCCTGCGCATGAACTTCGAACTGGGCTTTGAGTTTCAGGGCACCTGTCGTGCCTACATCAGTGCGGCGCAGGGCGTCATTGTAGGCCAGGGCGGGATAGATTTTCTCGTCAGTACCCCCCAGAACCGCTGGCACCTCTACGTCGGCGGCTACACCAACGGTATGATTGTGGCCGGTGATGGCTTGCCCCTGCCGCCGATCAGTGTGAGCCTCAACCTGGGCGAGGGCATCACCGCTGGCGCCGATGCCTACTTCCTGACGGGCAACGACATTCCTGGTCCGCCACCATTGCACCCCCTGGCGGCGGCCTACTTTGGCATCAGCCAGCAACCCCCCGGCAACCGCAACCAGCTGGCGAGCCATGCGGCGATGGGAACGGGGTTTGCCTTTGGCGCGGCCGTGTACGCACGTATTGACGTCAGGATTCGCGATGAGGGCGATTACGATAGAAATTGCCTGCGGGCGGATGTCGGCGCAGGTTTTGACGTCTCCCTGTTAAAGTACGCGACCAGCACCTACTGCTCGCTTTCCGGAACGAGTCCGCACGGGCACAAAGGCTGGCGCGCCACGGGCCGAATTTGGGCCTACATCAACGGCCGGGCACGCTACCGCGGCTTTGGCAAAAACCTCAGCATGGGCGTCCTCATCGACGCCGACCTGCCCCAGCCCACTTTCCTGAGGATCGCAGTGGTGTTTCACCTGGTTATTGATTGGGATATTAAAATAAAGATTGGCGATGAATGCGGTATACCCTACAACTAACAGCAGCTGCGGGCTGCTTCTGATCATCTTGCTGGTGTATTTCATCCCGCTTGGTGCGCAAAACGAGGAATTTTCGGTGTACCGGAAAATTGCCGACGACCAGCTCTACCTCCGTTGGTTACCGCGCACGTTGGCGGATTTCCAGCACGTCCTTGCCGGCAATATGCGCCTGGAGGTGTACCGGGTCGGTGGTTCCACTACCGAACCAGAACTGACCCTGCTGGAGGAGCAGGCAGCGCGCCCCCTGGCCTACGCCGCCTGGCGCGAACAGCTGACCACCAGCACCTGGGACACCCTCGCCCTCACCAGCATGTACGGCCCCGTCCTGGATGCGGCTTTCCTCGACCGCACCTTCCTGGCTCCCGTCTACAAAGACACCGGGGAAAGCGCCTGGCTGCACCGCTACGAATTCAGTAACTACGGCCTGGGCTACTTCTGGCCCGCCATTGAGCGCTCGGGCTTCGGGTACACCCGCCCCCTGGATGACGGGGTGGGCCTGTACGCCTTTAAACTTTATCCGACCGCGCGTGGCGATACCCTCTGGATCGATTTTGACGTGCGCAGCTACACCGTACCAGCCGTGCCCGAACTGGTGGCCAGATTCAAGGATTTGCGGGTGGAATTGCAGTGGCGAACCCTCGAATACCGCCGCGATTTCTTCGGTTGGCAACTGGAACGCTCCCTCGATGGGGGGCAGCAGTGGGAGCCGCTCTTCGACCTGCCACTCATCAACGACAACGACACCCTTGCCGGCGCTGGCGAGGCACTGAAATTCCTCTACCACGAAGATGTACTACCCGCCAACGACCTGCCCGTCGTCTACCGCCTGCGGGGTGCCGACTTTTTGGGTGGGCTTAGCGCCAACGAAAGCCGGGTGGCCGGGGCAGGTCGGGAGGATATTCGCCGCAGCCCCCTGTTGTTGGAGACCTTGCAAACGGACAGCAACCACGCGGTCATCCGCTGGGAATTTGCGGCGGAAAAAGAAACGCTTTTGCAGGAATTTCGCATCCTGGAGACCGACACCTCGGGTACCCACTACCGCGTGGCCCTGGCGGGTATTGATCCGCAGGCCCGCGAGGTAAGTGTGCCCATGAAATTCCGGGCCAATTTCTTCCGCGTGCAGGCGGTCTCGCAACTGGGCACGGAATTGTCGAGCTTCGAATCGTTGGTCATGGCCTACGACGTCGACCCGCCCGCTATTCCCCGCGATTTTACGGGCTACATCGACAGTGCTGGCCTCGCTCACTTGCGCTGGATCACCAGCGACGAACCCGATCTGGCGGGTTACTACCTCTTCAAAGGCTACTTCGAAGGGCGCGAACTGGCGATGATCACCGCCGACCCTTTAGCGGGGCCCACCTACCAGGATACCGTGAACCAGGCCACCGGCAACGAGTGGGTTTATTACCAATTGCGCAGTGTCGATATCCGGGGCAACAGCTCGGCCTTTACGCCGGTGTTGGCGCTGAAGAAACCCGATGTTTTTCCGCCAGCGCCACCCCAGTTTACCAAAGTTGACAATGATGGCCAACGGGTCTTCCTGCGCTGGACGACCAGCCCTTCGCCCGATGTCCGTCGTTACGATCTCTACCGACGAGCCCTGGAAACGGAACCTGACTTCCGGTTGTTGCACACCTTCGGCGCGGCAGCTTTCCAGGCGAACTATACCGATTCCCTGGTGCAGCAGGGGTTGACCTATGTCTATACCCTTCTGGTTACCGACGACGATGGCCTCGAGTCGGAACCCGCCCAACCCGTCAGTTTGCGCCTCAAGGATTATGGTATCCGCTCACCGATCGAAAATTTTACGGGGAGGCCCGGGGCAACTGCCCGCACCATTGAACTGAATTGGCGGTATGCCGCTACCCCCCGCGAATACAACCTTTACCGCAGGCAAGACGATGCCCCACTGAGCCTCATCAAGGTCTTACCCGGCAACCAGTTTACTTACCTCGACCAGGGGTTGCAACGGGGGAGTACCTACCACTACGTCCTGCGTGCCGTCTTTTCGGATGGGGATACGTCGCCGTATACGGAGGAGGTGCAGGTGGTTGTGGAGTAGGGGTTTGTGACGGCATTGTAGCCGGTCGTGGCTTCGGTGACAGCAGCGACTTGCCGGTTGGTTGCTACCCCGTCACTGGTTTTCAACAAGCGCTAAATCTCCACCTCGCCGCCCGGCGTAATAGCCACATTGAGAATTTTTAACACAAAGCTGTGGGTTCCGCCCTGGAGGAAAGTAGCCTTGATGGCGGCTTGCAGGGTGTTCATCGCCAGGTCGTAGTCGCCGCTGAGCTGGGTACTGAGGTCGTTGGTGTGTACTTGCAGACCTTGCTGTGCCCGCAGTTGCTGGATGAAGCGAATAATAGGCCCCTCGTAATCTTCGCGTAAGGGATAAAGGCTGATGTCAATCGCTACTTGCATGGGGTTGTTTTGCTGTTGAAGTAATCGTCATTGTTTTCACCCAGGCTCTTATCCCCTGGGCTTGACGCCTGTGGGCTTGTTTTGCGGCGGTGCCTCGCCTTCCGGGTAGGTCACAACTTCCCGGTCTGGTGGTGGTCGGGTGCCGGTACCGATACCGGGCAGGGGCAGGGAACGGAGCCGTGGCCCAAAGAGGTCGTCCCGCGATTTGGGGCGGGGCTCCGTTTGCCAATCGAAGCCCACGAGTTTGATCGCATCATGGTCCACGGCGTTCATGGGTTCCAGCTTGCCTTCCGGCTCGTTGAAGAAGATGATTTCCCGTACCTGGTTGTTGCCAAAGTTGATGTTCATCTCGCTGCAGAGCGTCTTGTTGACACCGATGTAGGCCCCTGCATCGTCCAGGGGATAGTAGACGGACTCGGCGTTGCCAATCACCTCCATTTTGCGCAACTCGCTGCTGTCGAAGCGGGCGACAATGTTTTTGCCCTTGATTTGGTTGAAGAACAATTCGTCCGGGCTGTTGATGATAAAACTGTTGTTGTACAGTAAAATTCTATCGAGCTGGTCATTGGCCAATTGGATGTGGATGGTGTCGGCAGTAAACTGCGAGGTGTCCGACCAGATGACGGGCGCCCGAAACATGCGGAAGAGCGAGTCGACGGTGCTGTAGGCCAGGGAATCGCAGAGGGCCTGGAGATCCGTTTTGTAGATGCGCACGTCGTGGTAGGCTTGCAAGAGGCGGCTGCTATCGGTAGCAATGGTGTCGGTGCGTTGGGACAAGAGGGTGTCGGCCGTCATAAAGAGTGAGTCGCCGTCGATGAGGGTGATGAGCAGGGGCCGTCCGCGGAGGCCGCCGGTGGCCTTGAGGAATCCCGTATTCTGGTTGTACTCCGCGTAGGCCGACTGGATGGTGAGGTTGGCGGACGTGTCTTGCCAGATGACGTTGCCGCTGGCCAGTCCGAGACCCGCCTCTTCGGAATAATCGATATCGTCGGCTTGCAGGATCTGTGGTCCGTCCTCCACCCGGGAGCGACCAGTGGTTTTGTAGATTTTCTTTTTGGCATCGTAGCGAATGGATTCGCCGCGGATGGTTTGCGTGGAGTCCCGAAAGAAAGCATTGCCTTCCAGGATGGTCACGTCATTTTTTTCGTCGTACCGAATCAGGTCGCCGGTGGCTTCCCGGCGGTTACCTTCCCGGAATTCGGCGTGCCCGTCGAGGGTGTAAATACCACGGGCTCCGTCGTAGCGGATGGTATCGGCGGTTGCGCGCTGGTTGCCGCGAATGTACTGGGCATTTTGGCGGAATTCTGCCAGGTTGTTTTCCACGTCGTAGAAGCCGTCTTCGCAATAGACCCGGGTGCTGTCGCTGCGCATGACCGTTGGCCCGAGGAAGGTGGCGATCTGGGTTAAGGTGTTGAATTTGAGCGTGTCGGCGCGCAGTTGAAACTCCGGATTGATCACCACGACGCTGTCTTTGAAATAGATCTCGTCAATTTCGGTGTAGTAATAACCGCGGTTGCTACTCAGTTGGGTTTCGCCATCGGTGATGGTCGCGGGGGTATTGTAGGTGGCTATTTTGGTGTTGAGGTCGTAGTGTAGTTTTTCGGTAAAGAGCTTGCGTTCCCGGTTGATGAGCACCACGTTGCCGATCAGTTCCGCTTCTTTGAGGGTGCCGTCGTAGTAAAGGGTGTCGGCAAAGGCGGCCAGGGAGTCACCTTGTTGAATGAGTACTTCGTCGCCCAGCGCAAACACCTGGGTGTTGTTCTGGATGATGGCGCTGTCGCAATACATGTAGATAGAATCCTGGCTGAGTTCCACTTCTCCGATCAGCTTTTGGTAGGTATTTTCACCCACCCGCTTGTATTCCAAAGTGGACGCGTTGTCAATATTGACCCGCTGCGTTTTGGCCGGAAGGGTATCCTGCCTGGTCTGCGCCGGGAGGCTTACCCCCAGTATGAGTGCAAAAGCCAGCAATAGAAGTCGAAAACGAAGTGGGCCTACCAATGGAGATCTTTTTTTGTCTTTGTATGCAAACGACAAAGGTACAATCTTCGTCGCTGGGCTGGGCTGGTTTTAACCAGACTTTAATCCTTCTTTGACTCAAAAACAAGGGAATTACCACCCCTAACGGAGTCCCCGTTTACAGTTGCAGCACCAACTCCGCGGCTTGCTCACCCACCTGGGTGCCAATCGCTACTCCCATACCACCGAGGCGGACGGCGGCAACGGTGCGTTGGCCGACGGTTTCAATGATAGGCTTTTTGTGTTTCCCAACCCCCATAATGCCGCTCCAGGCCCGTTCAATGGTTACGTCCTGGTTGGGTAGGACGACGGTGCGCAGCAGGTGTTCGAGGTGTTTTCTGATGGCGGGGTGGCTGACCAGCTCGTCGGTGGTTTCACCGGCGAGGTCCAGGTTGCGGGCACCGCCGATGAGCACCCGGTCGCCGACATTGCGGAAATAAACGTAGCCTTTGTCGTAATGAAAGCAACCGCGGAGGGTCAGGCCGGGTAGGGGAGTGGTGATGAGTACCTGGTTGCGGGCTGGCTGCACGGGTAAGGTGGGGAGTAAGTGAGGGGCGAAACCATTGGTGGTGACCAATACCCGGGCGGCGGCGAATTCCCAGCCCGCAGCCGTTTCCAGCACCACCTGGGCGCCATTTTCCTGCATGTTTTTGATGGTGATGCCTCCCAGGCAACGGATGCCTAAAGCCTGGGCGCGGGCCAGTAGGGTGTGCATCAATTTGCCGGTGTGCAGTTGCCCTTCGGCCCGGTTGAGGAGGAGGTGGGCTACACCTTGCATACCCGTTTGGGGGATGCGTTCATCGGCGGCGACGAAGGTAGCCGTGCCGTATTTCAACCCGTGCGGCCCAGCCGTTGGTTGCAGTTGGGTCAGCTCCTGCAAATCGGCATTCCACTGGTCCATGGCGGCGCGGCAGGCCTGGTAGGTGGCTGCTTCACTGGTGCGGAATACTTCGTAGCCGCCCAGGGCTTCGTAGCCCAGGGCCTGGTCGCCGTAGCGTTGGCGCAGGCGCTGCAAACCCTGGTAGCGGAGGGCTACGAGGGCCAGGATATCTTCCCGGCTGCTGTGTCGGGCATCGTCCAGCAGTTCGCTGAGGCTGCCGAAGCAGGCAAAACCGGCATTGCGGGTGCTGGCACCAATGGGTAGTGGCCCGCGATCGAGGACAAGAATGGATAGGGTGGGGGCCTGTTCTTTTAAATGGATGGCAGCTGATAAACCCACGATGCCACTGCCCACGACAACGACATCCAGGTGGCTAAAGAAGCTTTCCCATTCCCAATGGCTGAGTTCGTAGCGGAGCATGGTTGTTTTTTTTTGTGTGGGGTAAAGGTAAGCGGATTCAGGGATAACCGCGTCGGCTACCAGCCCGCTCCGGCACCGCCCCCACCGGAAGAGCCACCTCCCCAACTGCCGCCGCCGCCACCACCGCCTCCGCCACTACTTCCGTCGCTGAGGCGGGCGGTATGTTGCAGGGTTTCTTGGTGGTAGAAGCAGTTCTTGCAACGGTAAATATGTTTGACCAGGCCCCCGTGCATGCGGGTAGCTGCCTGTAGGGTCAGGCTTTCTTCCTTGCGGTAGGTTTTGAAACCACATTTGGGGCAGGCGGCATAACTGGAAAAGAGTTTGGCGTAGGGCAAAACCAATACTTCTTCGCCATCGTCGCTGACCCAGACATCGTAGTCGATAGATTTGATCTCCTCTTCCGTTATTTGGCCTTTTTCCAGGTAGTGGTCTTCCTCGTCTTCCCGGAGCAAGTGCAGGGGTACCCCCGTTTTAGGCCCAAAACGCGGCTTGCGGCGGAGCCAGCGCAAGAGGTATCGCAAGAGTGGAAAAGCAACCAAGAAAGGCAAGGGGAACAGGATCACCCAGATCCACCACGTGGTAAAGCGAATGTTCCGGTACTTGTCGTAGAGGTCGTCTTTGCTGGCGAGGGTCAGGATGACCCAGGTGAGCAGACCGAGCAGCAAAAGAAGGGCCGCCAGTCCGTAGTAGTATAAAACGGGGTGGATGGGTTGATGAAAGAAGCGCGGCCAATCGGCTTTCGGATCCACCGCTGCCCGCATTTCCGCCAGGGCTGCGGGGTCTTCCAGGAGTGCCTTGATCTGGGTAATGGTAGCCAGCACCCCACCGCTGTAATCGCCCTGCTGAAAGCGCGGTACCAATTCGTTCATCAGGATGCGGTAGCAGATCACATCGGGCAGCAGCCCTTCCAGGCCGTAGCCGGTTTCGATTTCCGACCGGCGCTGATCCATCACGACCAGCAGCATCAGCCCGTTGTCTTGCCCGCGCTGCCCGATACCCCACAATTGAAAAAGCTCGTAGACAAACTCCCGCGGAACGGCTTCTCCTATACTCGGTAAAATAACAACAGCGATTTGAGCCGTGCTTTTTTGCTCCAGATCAGTGATCATGGCATTAATTGCTTCGCGGGCACCAGGTTGGAGTACCTGTCCTGGGTCACTGACGTAGCCACCGCCGCTGGTCTTGGGATTGGGAACCGTCTGGGGTTGATACGGGGTCGGTTGGGCGAATAACCAGGCCAATGAACAAAGGCACAACACGGAAAAAATAACCTTCAAGTTCATGGTGTTGGTTTTATAGGAATACTTCAAGGGCTTAAAGTTAATTTTTTTGTTTGCTGAAAGGCATTGTTGCGATAAAATTAAATTGTTTTGCGGTACCAGTAAAATATAAAAAACATATTTTTTTTGGGGTTAATATTTAGTTTTTATCAATTTAAATGCATTGATAACCGATAATAAGCACTAAATCACCATTTTATGCCAGTATCAAACCTAACTGATTAAAGGACAAGTGATTGTAGGTAAAAGTTGTCGTTTAATCACTTATCTTTGTGATAGTAGATCGCAATTTAGCGAGATGAGGGGGGATTCTCAGATGCTATCTTGCCAATTTTTTTGGTGCCTTTTCTTTTACCTTTAGTGGTAGAAGGAAAGGTATTTTTTTTTATTCCTCCAAACGGTTTGCCGGGGTCATTCTTGTTTGATCCATCGTTGGCATTGCCGCTGCCCATATTCATCTTGCAAAACCAGGAAGTATACCCCCTGAGCCAGTGCACTGATGTCTAACGACGTGGTGTCGGCGATGAGGTTGCCGTCCCGTAATCGTGTTCCGCTGGTCGAAAAAATGGCAAAGCGTAAACGGGCATTTGGGGGAATAGTAACAATGAGTTGATGACGGGCAGGTGATGGATAAACAGAAAAACGGGGCCCCGTCTCTTCGCTCGAGACCGTGAGCAGGATCGGAGTGGTAGCTGTATTCGGTAGAATGACCCCGTCGTTCGTGCCCCCTTCCACCAACTGATAGGTCTGCCCGGTTGCTATATCGTACCACTTGTCTACGTGCCCACTGGGCCAGGTGATGACCAGGGAGTCCAGCACTGTAGCAGCGGCCAGGCCAATGGTTTCCGTGCCGGAATTTTGCCCCAAAAAGCCATTCCCACACTGGGTGTAACGTTGCTGATAGTGTCCGTTGCTGTAGCACTCAATCCGGCTGCCAATGGCATTGCGGTTGCTCACGATTCCGCGGAGTTTTACTTTAATCCAATTGTTCTCCTGAGCAGGGCTGGTCCAGAGTTGCGTACGGAAAGGGTAGGTGTTGCCCACTAGAATTTCGGGGTAGCCATCGTTATTAAAATCGCCAATGGCATTGTTGTAGGAAATGGTCGTGTCGCCGCTGAAACCCGCAGCGGGTTGGCTAAACGTACCGTCGTCTTCATTGAGCAGGAATGCTGCTGAGATACGCATACTGCCAGGCTCTGAACCACTCACGTACAGGTCGAGGTCGCCATCGTTATCGGCATCCAGGAAGGAAGCCCCCCAGCCCATACCGTAAAAACCAACGCCAGCAGCGGTTGCGTCTTCCCTGAAGGCGTATTGTCCGGTAAGGCTGTCGGGGCCCTGATTCAGCAATAATTTGCTGCTTTCTCCCGACAGGTTGGTACAGTAGATGTCGAGTAAACCATCGCGGTTGCAGTCACCGACCGTCACCGACATGGCGTCGATGTAGAGGTTAGCCCCGGCAGCGGCCCCCACGCTCCGAAAGGTCCCATCGCTGCGGTTTTCCAACAGTGTATTGGGATTGAAATTGCGGTCGTGAGCGGTGTACAAATCTGGCCAGCCATCGTTGTTGTAATCCAGGAAAACCGAACAGAAGGGGATCCCACCCTGATCGATGGTGCCGCTGGGCCCGGTGACGTCCGAAAAGGTCCCGTCGCCATTGTTGTGAAACAAAAAATGGCGATTTTCACCCACCTGGAAAGGTACGCGGAGCCCAAAATACAGATCCAACCACCCGTCGCGGTCGTAGTCGCCAAAACAAGCACCGTAGGTACGGGTATTGAAGGAAGGTAATCCCGCCTGGAGGGTAATATCGGTAAACTGCCAGGGTGCCTGTTGTTCGTAGAGCCGGTTGAGACCGTCGTAGGTAGCCACGAAGAGATCTTGGTCCCCATCGTTGTCAAAATCAACCCAGAGTATTTGTTTAGCTTCATCCTCATTGCTGATCAGGGCGGGAAGCCTTTGCAGTTGGCCGTTGACATTGCGGTAAAATTGGATAGGATCACCCTGTGCGGTAGCCAGGGTGATATCGTCCCACCCGTCATCATCGAAATCGTAGCAACTTACCCCTCCGCCCAACAGCGTAGAGAGGTAGCTGTGGTTGATTCCCCAGGCGTTGGCTACATCCGTATAGAAGAGCTGGCCAAACAGCGCACCAGTTAGCAACAAGGAGGCGCTTACCAGTAGTAATTGTTTCATCCGTCGTGATTTTAGCTTGACTGCAAAAAGGCTAAAGCAGGCTTAAAATTAAGTAACAACTGAACTAGTTTTTGCCAGCCTGGTATTTTATTTTGCCATTGACGATGGTGTACAACACCTTGGTCGCCATGATGTCGTCAGCAGGACACTGGAGTAAGTCTTGGCTGAGAATCACAAGGTCGGCCATTTTTCCCACGCGTAGGCTGCCCTTGTCGTTCTCTTCAAAAGCGGCATAAGCATTGGCCTGGGTGTAGGCATAGATACCCTCGGCCCGAGTCATGGCCTGTTCGGGAAAAAACGCCAGTCCGGAATCCGGGCGGCGACGGGTAACCGAAGCGTAGTAACTGGCAAGGGGGTCTACATCTTCTACGGGGGCATCGGTACCATTGGTGACCACGGCGCCGGCATCGAGGAGGCTGCGCCAGGGGTAGGCCCCCGTGCGTGCGCGTTCGTGGCCCAGTCGTTTTTCGACAAAGGGGGCATCGGAGGTGCAGTGGATAGCCTGCATGGAAGCAATAACGCCCAATTGGCCAAAGCGGGGGATATCGGCCACGTCCAGGTGCTGGCTGTGCTCAATGCGCCAGCGGTAATCTTGCGGGCCTGCTTCCGCAAAGCGCTTTTCGAAGAGGTTGAGGACTTCCTGGTTCGCCCGGTCGCCGATAGCGTGCACACAAAGTTGCATGTTTTTGGCGAGGGCCAATCCGGCAATGCTGTCGACGGTTTCCAGTTGGGTGGTATTTTGCCCCACGAAATCGGGTTGGTCGTCGTAAGGAGCCAGGAGCCAGGCCCCAAAAGCGCCCAGGGCACCGTCCACTTCCGATTTGATGGCGCGGCAGGTGAAGAAGCCCTGGCCCGCGTCGATGATGGGGAACTGGTCGGTTAGTCCGGCGGCGAGTTGCTGGTAGGGGAGCCGGACCATGGCCCAGAGGCGCAGATCCAATTCGCCGTTGTTGGCCATTGCCTGGTAGCGATCAATTTCGGGAAACGAAGAACCGGCGTCCTGAAAAGAGGTGATGCCTTTGGCCAGGCATTCGTCCTGGGCCAGGCGAATGCCCTTTTCCCACTCTTGGAGCAGGTCCGTTTCGGAGAGGCTGCTGCGGTAGCGCTCGTAGGCTTCGGTGATGAGGGCCATCGCGCGTTCTTCAAAAACGCCAATGGGTTCGCCCTGGCTGTTGCGCACGATATGGCCACCGCGGGGGTCGGGCGTTTCGGCGTTGACGCCCGCCAGTTTCATGGCGGCTTCGTTGGCAAACAAAGCATGCCCGCTGGCGTGGCGCAAAATCACCGGATGATCGCGGGTCAGGACACTCAGGCTGTGGTGGGCCGGATAGCCGTGGATGCTGAGCTCGGGAGCGGTATCCCACTTTTCCTGGTGCCACCCCCGGCCCACCACCCAGGTGCTGGCAGGGGTCTCGGCGGCTTTAGTGGCTACCAGCTGGACTATCTCATCCCAGCTTTTGGCCCGCAGAAAATTCAGGTTCATGAGGCCGGAGCCGAGACCCGAGAAATGACCATGACCTTCGATGAAGCCGGGCATAGCAAAATGGCCTTCCAGGTCGAGGTATTCGGTCGTGGAATCCCGGTAGACGGCCACCTCCTCATTGGTGCCCAGCGCCAGGATCCGGCCATCTTTGATGGCAATGGCCTGGACCCTTTGCTGCGTAGTGTCTACGGTGTAGAAATTGCCGTTGGCTAAAATGAAGTCGGCTTTGACGGGGGCTTCCTGACAAGCGCCCAGCAGTAAGCTGCCGAGTAAGAACAGCCCCAGCAAATACTTATTTGTCACTATATTTGTGTTTAACAGCATCTTGTGTCTATTATTTTTGAATACATTTATCAAATTAAGCAAGGCTGAAATTAAAGAAAACCAGGCGGATGAGCAAGATCAATATCAGAAGTGGAAATAAAGCAGATTTACCAGCCGTACATCAGCTGGTGCGGGAACTGGCGATTTACGAAAAAGAAGAAGCTTCCTTTACGGCTACCCTGGCGGATTATGAGCGCGATTACGAAGCCCAGGTCTTTGAATGCCTGGTGGCCGAGACAGAAGATAAGATAGTAGGAATGGCCTTGTATTACCTGACGTATTCAACCTGGAAGGGGCGGATGCTGTACCTGGAGGATTTTGTGATCAACGAGGCCTGGCGCAAGGAAGGGATTGGTCAGCGACTTTTTGATGCCCTCCTGGTGCGGGCTGGTGAACTGGAATGCCGGTTGGTAAAGTGGCAGGTACTGGACTGGAACGAGCCTGCTATTCGCTTTTACGAAAAGAACGAAGCGATTATTGAAAAGGACTGGTGGAACGGGAAGTTGTTCCTGTGATGTATTTTACAAAGTATTATTTTATTTTTTTGAATAAGTATATATCTTTGTCCTAAGCGTTTAGGCGCTGAAGACTTATAGTGTTTCATAGTGTGAGGAGGCAGCTGTTATTTGGCTGCCTCTTTTGTATTGCGTTCACAGTTCCCGGACCAACAAAGATTCGGCGAGATCAAAGAGGATTTTCTTAGCATCGGCAGGTGCTTTCACCTGGTCGAGGTGATCATAAGCTTGCTCTTGGTATTGATTGCGCAGTGCTTTGAGAAAAGCAGGAATATCCAATTGGATAAATAAATCGGTGACGCGGTTGATTTTTTCCTCCGGCGGGTAGTCAGAAGAACCGTAGAGGGTGAGCAACTGCTCCCTGGTAGCGTCGTCAGCCAGTTCAAGTGCCCGAATGATGAGGCAGGTTTTTTTATTTTGGACAATATCTCCGCCGGGACGTTTACCTACTTTTTCGGGATCGCCAAAGGTATCGAGGTAATCGTCCTGAATTTGAAAGGCAATACCCGTTAGCCGGCCGAACTCACTAAGGTGGAAACGGTCCTCGGTGCCAGCACCTGCGGCCAGCGCGCCCAATTCCAGGCTACCAGCCAGCAGTGCGGCTGTTTTCATCTCGATCATTTCCAGGTAGGCGGGCAGACTGACATCGGTTTGTTGTTCAAAATTAATATCATATTGTTGGCCTTCACAAACTTTTATTGCAACTTTGCTTAGGGTATTTACCATCTCAGCGTAAGCTGATTTCAAAGGGGAATGCCGCAAATAGTCATAGGCATAAATAAGCATCACATCACCAGCCAGCACTCCGCTGTTCAAGCCAAATTTGGCGTGCACGGTTGGTTGGCCGCGCCGGAGCGGTGCCGCATCCATAATATCGTCGTGAACCAGGCTAAAATTATGAAAGATTTCCACACTCAGTGCCGCAGGTAGTGCCTTTGTTACGTCCCGGTCGAACAGTTGGCAAGCCAACAGGCTCATGACGGGCCGCATGCGCTTGCCCCCGATCCCCATGATATAGTTGACGGGGTCGTACAGGGCAGTAGGGCGTTGGTCAAAATGGTTTTCCTTGAGGTAATCCTCAAAAAGTAGGCGTAATTCTTCGATTCCTAACATAAAATGAATTGTGTGCTGCGAAAATGAGGAAAATCAACAAGAATAGAGAAGTCCGGTGGTTTTTTAGTCGTATTATTACCAAAGTGGCTATCCTCGGCCTTGTTTTTTCGTCTTAAATAAAAAGAACGCGAAAAAAGATTGCTTAATAACAGTTATTTAACACTGAAAAAAACGAGGATTAGCATGAATAATAGTTTACAGCGGTATTGTGTCTTGCTTATTGAAGACAACCCCGGTGATGTTCGACTGACCCAGGAAGCTTTTCGAGAGATTGGTGATGATGTTGATTTACAGGTGGTTATGGATGGGGTTGAGGCGGTGGCTTATCTGTTGAAGAAAGGGGAATACCGGGATAAGCCGGTTCCTGACTTGATCTTGCTGGATTTGAATTTGCCCAAATGGGGTGGGCGACAAGTACTGGAGAAAGTGAAAAATGACCCGCTGCTGCGGCGCATTCCGATCGTTGTACTTACCACTTCAAATGCTTCGGCTGACGTGTTGGCCTGCTATGATTTACACGCCAATTGTTTTATCAACAAACCAGTTGATTTTGACAATTTTTTTAAAACCATTCAACGGATCAAAATTTTTTGGTTGCAAACAGCAACCCTACCGAGTAATGCATCCTGAAAAAATGTTGGGTAGCTATCCCACACAAAAAAAAAGATGCACCAAATAAAATACCAGTAAAATGTCCAACTTGTCACGGAATACGCTGCGGATTTTGATTATTGAGGACAACCATGCGGACGCAGAGATGATTCGTATCTACCTGGAGGAATCCAGTCTTCAATTTGTGTTGACGAGCGCAGAGTCACTTTCCGGCGGGTTAAAAAAATTAGAAGAAGAACCTGTTGACCTGGTCTTGCTGGATTTGGGTTTACCCGATACAACCGGATTCAATACCTTGCGCAAATACCTGGAGCGATCACCTGATATTCCGGTAGTCGTCATGACGGGGCTCAACGATCAGCGTCGGGGTACGGAATCTGTGCGGGCAGGTGCCCAGGACTATTTGGTGAAAGGAGAATTTGACTCCCGCCAGTTGATCAAGGTCATCCGCTATTCATTGGAGCGCTTTCGCCTCCAGGCTGCCGCGGACCAACGAGCAAGCCTTTTTTCAGAGGAGAAATCCAGGCTGAAGGAATTGCAACAAATGTCGTCAATGGGGGACTGGGTCATGGATATTGTCAGCAATACCATGATCTGGTCGGAAGAACTGTTCCGTATTTTTGACTTGTCGGCCAACGCTTTTTCACCAGCCCTATCGGATTATCTACAGTTTGTTCATCGCGAAGACGGGGAGAAGGTAGAAAGCTTTTTTGCCCAGGCGGTCCAATTTGAAGAGTTTGGTCCGCTGGAACATCGGGTTATGATTGATAATCGGATTGTAAAGAAAGTGACCCTCCGCACCCGGATCAAGTTTGATGAAAAAACCAATAAGGTCTTGTTGTTGGGCAGTGTCCAGGATACTACTCCCCGGGAAAACGAACAGGTAAAAAAACTACCTGCGCAAGCCACGCCAGGCAACGAGGAACGCGACCCGATCTATACCCGTGAATTGTTCAATCAGATCAGTTTTAATATACGCACACCGCTGAGCACCGCGGTACACTTGTTTTATTTACTGGAACAAACGAATTTGAACGCCAATCAGACGCAACTGGTCCAGGATCTGAAAACGACCATTGATGATTTGAGTTTCACGCTGAGCAATCTGGTCAACCTTTCTATTCTTAGCAATGATAATTTATCGACGGCCAATGACTACTTCCGACCGCTCGACGTCCTGGAGTCCATCCAGCGGGTGCTGACTTTCAAAGCGCAACAAAATAACCGGGAGATTGATATCTATCTTGATCCTCGCCTGGCCGTTAATGTCCAGGGCGACTCTAATAAACTGGCCCAATTGTTTTTCTGCATGATGGAGCTGGCATTTTTGCAGAGCGACAATGAGTCGTTTGTGAAACTGCGCTGTATTTTAGACGAAGAACAGGCAAGCCCCCAGCTGTCGGTTCAGCTCGAATATTCTGGTCGCCTGCCCCAATGGCCAGTTGAGGAGAAAAATATAAGAGCTGAGGAAATCCTTTCCTGGTTGCAACCTAAACCCAATGACCAGGGACGGGAACAAATCCTGGGCACGGTTTTTCAGCGTATCTGCCAGCAAATGGAAATTGACTGCCAGGCCAGTTTCGCCAAAGGAGGGGTTTTTATTGATTTGCTTATCCCGATTCAAATGGAATTGAACTATTCCGTAGTAATCCCCAGTAAGCCGGAGCGGGAACTGCATATTTTACTGGTAGAAGACCACCCCATGCACCAGATCGCTACCAAGCAAGTACTGACAACCTGGTCGGATAAAGTATCGGTAACGGTAGCCAGCAACGGAAAAATTGCGGTGGGGCTGATGCAGGAGCAGCACTTTGACCTGGTGCTGATGGATCTGCAAATGCCGGTTATGGACGGAATGACGGCTACCACCCAGATTCGAGGATTCAGTTCGGTCCCAATTATTGCCCTTACGGCCAACAACAGCAAGCAAGAGGAAGACCGTTGTTACCAACTGGATATGAACGATTACCTGGCTAAACCCTTTCAGCCCGAAGACCTTTATCGAAGGATTATGCTCCTCATTCACGAGGAAGTGAAAGTCTGACCCGAACCGGAGCCACCTTTTTTTGTTCATAAGGTAAGCAAGTAAAACTTATGATCAAGCATCATTTAATTATCATTGGCGGCGGCCCGGCGGGCCTTAATGTTGCCTTGGCTGCCCAAAAGGCGGGGTTGGATTTTCTTATCCTGGAAAAAGGCGTTTTGGTGAACTCTATTTACCAGTTTCCAACCAATATGACCTTTTTTTCTACCTCCCAAAAACTGGAAATCGGCGATACCCCTTTTATTTCGCACAGCGATAAGCCTACCCGGAAGGAGGCCCTGGAATACTATCGACGGTTGCAACAAGCAACCCACTTACCCATCAAACTCTACGAGCCGGTACAGTCCATGGCTGCGCAGCCTGATGGCGATTACCTGATCGTGACTACCAAAAACAACTACCTGGCACAGAGTGTGGTCGTAGCGACCGGTTTTTATGATACACCACGCTTGCTAAACGTGCCAGGGGAAGACTTGCCGAAGGTGAAACATTATTATGATGATGCTCATCCCTACGTCGGACAAAGGGTGCTGGTGATTGGTGCGGCCAATTCAGCTTGTGATGTGGCGCTGGAAACCTACTATAAAGGAGCCGAAGTAACCATGGCCATTCGGCAAAACGAAATCTATTCCAAGGTCAAATATTGGATCAAGCCCAATATTGAGAACCGCATTGCCGAAGGAAGTATCAAAGCTTTTTTTAATACCCAGGTAACCGCTATTCACCCTACATCGGTGGATTTGGAAGGCCCTGATGGACCTTTTACGATCGAAAATGATTTTGTATTGAGTATGACGGGTTATCAACCCAACTACCCCTTACTGGCAAAGCTAGGACTGCCCATCTCTGCCGAAGCCGGGGCCTGGCCCCTGCACAATCCCGACACTTTGGAGACTCCGTTACCCCGCGTTTACCTGGCCGGGGTTCTTTGTGCCGGCCGGCAAACCAGTAAGCTTTTTATCGAAAATACCCGTGATCATGGGGATATCATCGTCCAGCAACTACTGGCCGGGCCGGTCCATTTAGCCGAATAGAAGCACTTAAGTATTTGGACAATAATAAATTTACATTTTTTGACTCAAATGATTAGCTCGAAACCGCTCATTATCAATCGCTTATTCCTTCGCTAATAATTTGAGAATGTAAATTTATTATTGTCCCGGCACTTACACCCTTACACTTTTCCACCTTTCCACTTTTCCACCCTTCCACTTTTCCACCCTTACACCTTTCCACTTTTACACCCTACATATTCCCCCCATTGCTCACCTGTAGCAATTCTGCCAGCTGTGCGAGGGTATTCTGCCACGGTACATCATCAACAATTTCCAGGCTCTTGGTCATCACTTCCCGGCGGGCATAGAAGAGATCCTGGCTCTGCCACAGATTAACATTGAGTTTGAGTGCGCGGAGCTGTTCGAGGGTCTTCACGAGGGCTTTCAGGCGGGGAAGATAACTCACCTGAGGCCGCAACTCCTTCTGTTCCTGGTAGAGGCGTTCGGCAGCATAAAGGGTCAGTTCTGGCACATTGGCGACTTCGATGTCCCACTTCTGGAATTCCTGGACCAGGTGCTGCAATTGGCGCTGATCCAGGGCTCCCTGGCTGAAAAAGGCGTGGAGGTCTTCGTTTAAAACGTATTGCAGGGCCGTTCGGTACGCTTCGGGCAGTGGAATATCACTGTTGAGCATACTGGTCATGAGCTGGTAATTGCTGTTGTAGATGTCGCGAAAGTCCAGTTCGATGGCGCCCAGGCTGCGGCTGGTAATCTCGCGCAGCACTTTGCGTTTTTCGTCGCGAAACAGGTGCCAGATGCTGAATTTTTCGGAACCTATGTATTCCTGCATAATGCCAATAACTTGCCCCAGGTCAGGCGTCCGGAAGGCTTCCGTGGTGGCTGCAACCATCGTGTCAAAATCGGCGCGAGACATTTTGGTGCTGAGGTTGCCGATAATATTCTGTTGCCCCATATGCAAAGCGGCGAAGCTGAAATGCTTGCGCGAACGGGTGATCCGCGAGCGAATAGAGACCCTTCCCAACACGAGCCGTTGTTCGCCAGCGACCAACTTTTCCAGTACTTCGCTTTCGGTGGTGTAATTGAACAGGTTCATCTTCTCGGGAAACTGCTCAAAGATGGAGGCGGTGGCAAAGTGCATACCTACCCGCTCGAGATTCACGCGGGCAGGCTCCACAAATTTGCGGTAACTCACGGCGCCGTTCTCGTAGACGTTGCTGGGAGCTTTAGCCAGCCGCTCGAGAAAGGCGTCGTGCAGGTCCAGGCCGGCTACCTGCAAGGCGTAGTGGATCGCGCGGTTGGCGTACTGGAGAATCTGGTTGGTCTCCAGGCCAGATATCTCATCAAAGAACCAGCCACAACTGGTGTACATGAGCATAGCCTGTCGTTGCATTTCCAGCAGGCGACTCACCTTGGTTTGTTCTGCTTCGTCCAGCGGGCGCTTCCCGTGTTCGTTGAGAAACTGGATCCATTTTTTTTCTGAGCGATCCAAAATAACATCAATATAGGCGTCGCGAGCTGCCCAGGGATCCTTGAGGAGGAGGGCTGCTTCGCGCTCGTAAGCCGGAATCAGTTGGTCGCGCAACCAGTCAAGCGTGTCGCGCAAGGGTGCTCGCCAGGCCTGCGTCCAGCCCGGGCGGCCGCCGCTGTTGCAGCCGCAGTTGCTGCGCCACCGCTCTACGCCGTGCACACAACTCCAGGACGAATTTTCGTAGATCTGCACCTCCCACGTAGGGGGGCTAGTGGCTAAAAAAGCGGCGTAGTTGGTCAGGGTGACGTCCTTGCGGTTTTCCAGGATATGCAGGCAGTCTGCCAGGGCCATCTCCCCCTTGCGGTGGTGGTGGCCGTAGCTTTCACCATCGGTCGCGATATGGGCCAGTTGCACCTCATCGTTGTTGGTAAGGGTGCCCAGAATGCGCTCGGCAAAACGAGGGCCGTTGTTGAGTAAACCTTCGAAGGCTACGCCCTGTGAGACCTGCCCGTCGTAGAAAAAGACGGTGATGTGGCGGCCGCTGGGTAAAACCACGCGGTACGGGCGCCGGGGATCAACGGCGGCATGGTTGAGGGTAATCCATTGGCCATCGGCCTGCGCCCGGACGGCTTTGGCTTGCCGGGGCGCCAGAATGGTAAACTGGATATCAAAATCGACGAGGACTTCCAGCGTTGCGGTATCAACGGCTGTTTCCGAGAGCCAGATGCCCGCAGGCTTGCGGCCGAAGCGGTGTTCGAAATCCCGGATGCCCCAGGCCACCTGGGTGCGTTTGTCCTGCGCGTTGGCCAGGGGCATGATCAGGTGGCTGTAGACCTGGGCGAGCGCCGAGCCGTGGCCCTGGAAAAACTCCTGCGATTGTCGGTCGGCATCCAGGATGGCCTGGTAGGTGCCGGGGTCGGCTACTTCCATCCAGGACAACAGCGTGGCCCCCAGGTTGAAGCTGATGCGGGCATAGTTGTTGACGATCTTGCAAATGTACCCCTGCTGGTCTAAAATCCGGGCCCGGGCGTTGGGGGCGTAGCATTCATAATTTATGCGTTCGTTCCAATCGTGGAACGGCGCGGCACTGTCTTGGGTTTCTAATACTTCCAGCCAGGCATTCTCACGGGGTGGCTGATAGAAATGGCCGTGAATACAGATGAATTTTTTAGCCTTGTCCATGGTTTATTCTTATGCAATATACGAATGCTTGGCGCTGCTGGTTGGCAGCAGCAAAAGCTGGCGATGAGGATCCTCCGGGGGGCTCACAAAGCTTTCCGGCGGCAATTTAAGACCCCAGATTGATTTTCATCCATGATTAAGTGATTTTCATAGAATTTTTTACCACTCCGTTGTGGGATGCCTTATGTTTAGCCTTGTTTTGTAGCAACAGTATATTGACCAGTTCGGAACTCGGATAGCTTTCTTTTTAACCTTCCGATTGATTTTTGTGCATTGTTGGCCTATTGCCGGCAAGGCCCTGGATCGCTGCGAATAAATTTTTGTTTATGACCCGATTTTTCTTTACCCTTCTTCTTACGACTGCGCTCCAGGTGGGTTTTGCCCAACAGGAATGGAGCTTGCAGCGCTGTGTCCAGTACGCCTGGGACAACAACCTTACGGTACAACAGGCGGAATTGACGACCAGGAATGCCGAACTGACCACCAGGCAGAACCAGTTCAACCGCCTGCCTACGGTCAATGGTTCCACGAGTCTGGGTTACCAGTTTGGCCGTACCATCGACCCCACGACCAATACCTTCAACAATACCCGGATTGGTTTTAACAGTTATGGTATCAATGGGTCGGTCACCTTGTTCAGTGGCAATTTTATCAACAACCAGATCAAGCAATCCCAGTTCAACTTGCTGGCGGCTGAAAAAGATGCCGAGAATACCCGCCAGACGGTGGCGCTCAACGTAGCGAATGCTTACCTGAATATCTTGCTGAGCGAGGAACAACTGGCCAACGCCCAAACGCAGTTGGAACTTGCCAGGCAGCAATTGGATCGGACGGATCGCCTCATTGGGGTGGGGCAATTGGCTGGTAATGCCCGCCTGGATCTCGAGGCCCAGGTGGCCCGCAATGAACAGTTGGTGATCGAAGCCCAAAATGCCCTCGATCTGACGTTGCTGAACCTCAAGCAACTGCTCCAGCTCGATCCGGCCCAGCCCCTCAGCCTGGTGCGCCCCGACCTGGCCGTAGCAGAAGCGACCCTCGTCCGCAATTTTACCACCGAGGACGTCTACCGCGCTGCCCTGCAATCGCAACCCGCCGTCGAGGCTGCCCAACTGCGCCTGGAAGGCAACAAGCTAAGTGAGCAAATCGCCGAATCCGGGCGCCTGCCTACGCTGAGTTTGTTCGGCAACCTGAACAGCAATTATTCCAGCATTGCCAAAGATTTCAACAACCCCAACACCGACAACGTCATGCAGGTACCCGGCGACCCGGTTACCGTCGAAGTAGGAGGGATCCGCCAGGACGTCATTTTCTTTAACACAGTAGGCATTACCTATCCTAACCAGGGTTTTGGCGACCAGTTGAGCGAGAACTTTGGCCAGTCGGTGGGGCTCAGCCTGAGTGTACCCATCTACAACAACCACCGCAACAACATCAATGCCGAGCGCGCCCGCCTGAATGTGATCAGCGCCGAGCTCACCAGCCGCCAGGTGACCGACCAGCTGAAGACCGACGTGGAAACGGCCATTACCAGCTTTCGCGCCGCCCGCAATGCCTACCAGGCTTCGCAGCGTTCGCTAAACGCCGCCGAAGCAGCCTTTGCCGATGCCGAACGCCGCTTTGAGCTGGGGGCCATCAACTCCTTCGAATACAACAACGCGGTCAACAACCAGGATATCGCGCGCCGCGACCTGACCCGTGCCAAATACCAACTGCTGTTCAACTTGAAAGTGGTGGAGTTTTACCTTGGCCAACCGTTAAATCTTTAAACTGCTTTACCAAAATCACCGACTAACAATGAGCACCCCTTCCAAGAAGCGCCGCTGGCTGTATATTATCATCCTGCTGGTCATTATCGCCGTCATTGCCGGCCTCATCGTTTCGCAACGCGAGCCCGATGGAATTAAGGTTTTTGCTGAAAATGTCACCGCCCGTACCATTCAGGAAACGGTGGCCGCCAGCGGAAAAATATTCCCCCAAACCGAGGTCAAGATCAGCTCCGACGTGTCGGGGGAGATCGTAGAACTCCTCGTCGAGGAAGGAGACTCCGTCGTAGCCGGGCAGTTGCTGGCCAAAATTGACCCCGACATCTACCAGTCACAGGTACAGCAGGGGCAAGCCAGCGTCAACAGCACCAAAGCGGGCCTGGCCAACTCCCGTTCGCAAATTGAAGCCGCTAAAGCCCAGGTGGCCCAGATCCGGGCCCAGTTGCAAAATGCCCAGGAGATTCACCGGCGCAACGAAGGCTTGTTCCGGGAGAAAGTAATTTCCGAAGCTGACTTCCAGGCCTCACAGTCCAACTTGCGGGCACTCGAAGCCAATCTGCAGGCCTCCCTGGCCAATCAGCGCTCGGCCGAACAGGCAACGGAAGCCGCCGGCTACAATGTCCAAAGCTCGGAGGCCTCGCTGGCCGAATTGCGCACCAGCCTGCGCCGTACCACCATCTACGCACCCGTGAGTGGGGTAATCTCGATGCTCAACGTGGAACAAGGGGAAAGGGTAGTCGGGACCATCCAGATGACGGGTACCGAAATGATGCGCATCGCCAACCTCGACGCCATGGAGGTTCGGGTGGAAGTGAGCGAAAACGACATTCCCCGGGTGAGCCTCGGCAATACCGTGGAGGTAGAAATTGATGCCTACGTAGACCGCAAGTTCAAAGGTGTCGTCTACCAGGTAGCCAGTTCGTCCACTACCGCAGCCCTGGCGGAGACCAACCTGACCAGCGACCAGGTGACCAACTTCGAGGTCCGGATTAGCATCGATCCTGCTTCTTACCAGGATTTGATTTCTCCCACTAAGCCTTATCCTTTCCGCCCCGGCATGTCGGCTGCCGTGGAAATCTTCACCCGCCTGGAGAAGGATATCCCCACCCTGCCGATCCAGGCCATCACCACCCGCGAACCCGAGGATAATGACAACAACCCCAACAACAACAGCGATAAACAAGATGTCCTGGAGGTGGTTTTCGTCATCGAAGCCGACAGCGTGCTCATGGTGGAAGTGGTTACCGGTATCCAGGATGACCAGTACATCCAGATTGTCAAAGGATTGAAATCCGGCCAGCAAGTGGTGACGGGGCCCTACACGGCCATCGCCAGAGAACTGAAACAGGGGGCCAAGATCAATCTTCTCACGGAGGAGGAATACTACGAAGGGGAAGGCGAAAAGAAGTAAGGCCCCCCTTAAATAGTTAGCCGGATAGGCAGGCATCCATTTTCGAATCTCAAAGCGAAAGTGGATGCTTTTTTTTGGTGGGCTACTTACCTTCTCCGCCTTTCCTCCTCCGGCACGCCCGGGCGTGCCACCTCCTCCAAAGGAGGACTTTTGGCTGGCTTTAATTATTAGGAACTGTCGCACGCTAACACGGCCGAAAAACGATCTGCCAAAAGACGGAGCACGGTCTAAAATCCCCCTTTGGAGGGGGCGTAGGGGGAGGACTTTTGGCTGGCTTTAATTATTAGGAACTGTCGCACGCTAACACGGCCGAAAACGATCTGCCAAAAGACGGAGCACGGTCTAAAGTCCCCCTTCGGAGGGGGAGAAAGGGGGAGGACTTTGGACCTTTCCACCCGCGCCGTTCTTTTACACTTGCCCAACCTTTACACTTTTACCCGCAACCTGCCACGTCTTCAGCGTGGGCGATTGCTGAAAAACGGATACGCCGGATGTTGGTCTCGCCCTACTTTTACACTTTTACACTTTTACACCTTTCCACCTCTCCTTTTACACCTTTACACGGTCTAAAACTTCCGACTTCCCACCTCCGACCTCCCACCTCGAGCGCCTCCGACCTACCTCCCCGTTCCAAGCTCAATCAGGCGGGCCCAGCGGAAAGGATTCTGCCGGGGCTGCCCCGTCAGGTAGGTGATAATGAGGCGGCGTTCCTGGCGGTAGTTGAAGCCGCTAATCTCGAAGTTTTGCCAGTGCTGGAAGAAGAAGAAATACAGGTCGCGGTACCAGCGGATGCGCCCGCGGTTGTCGACCCACTCGAGGGTAGGGTATTCCAGGTAGCGCACTTTTTTGGTGGCTTCGTACAGTTGGCGGCAAGCGGTAAGTATTTCGACCATCAAGACGCGGTTGGGCAGGCGCCAGTTTTCGCGGCGCAGGATGCTGAATTCATCCTGGTAGCGGTGCTTCAGTTCCTGGTAGCGGTTGTCGGCGATCTGGAGTTTGAATTCATCCCAGTCGTAGGCCAGGCCCCCTTTCTGGCCCTGCAGGTAGAGTTGCTCCAGCAAATACAGCGCCGTATCGTCGTCGGGATCCAGCGCGGCAATACCCTCTTCGTTGATCTTCAACCAGACGTATTTTTTTTCCTGCAACAGCTCTTCGTAGAGTGGGGTGAGGAATTCGTTGTTCGCATGGTTGCTGTAGAGAAACAAAACCTGGCTCAGGAGTTCCAGTATCCATTCCCGCTGTTCTTCCTCATCAACGGGGTTGGGGGTAATGGTGAGGTAGTCGTACTGTACCCGGCGGAAAAAGAGGTGGTTGCAAATTTCTTTGACCGCCGTTTGCTGGTCGAAGGTATTGGTCAGGCTTAACAGTCTTTCCAATTCGCTTTCCACTTCCAGCGGGTAGCCCTCGATACCGACCAGGGAATGGCCTTCGTCTAATGACGCTCCTTCCAGTTCATACCACAGGTAGATGCCGCCACCGATCAGCTCGTTCACACACTGATCCAGGTAGTAGGTTTCCCCGTAGGCGTGGTACAGCCGCTGCCAGTCGCGCAGGCAACTGATGACCTGGGTGCGGCCCAACTCCTCGTCCCGCTCGTTTTTGAACAGGCGAATTTCCTGGTAGCGGCGCTCGACGCTGGCTTTCAACTTGTTGTAAGCAGTACGCTTGCTGGTATCGGCCACGGTTTGCCACCCTTCCGCGCCGTACAATTCCGTAGTAATGGCCGAAAAAAGAGACTTGGCGTTGATTTTTTCGTCTTCGTAGGTGACGGTTCGGGCTTCGATAGCGCCGGTGGGGCCCAGTTCAAACCAGTCCAGCCCATGGGCAGATACCAATTCATTTTCGTAGGCCAACTGCAGGAAATCTTTGCTGTTGTGCTCCGAAGCATAAAACAGATAAGCGACCTGGCAGGCGCGAATCCACCGGCTGGCCGACGCAAAAAGGGCCGCCTGACTGGCTTCTTCCACCCGCCGTTCTCTCAGCAGCAGGTGCTTTTCGCGCAGACTCAGGAGCAGGTACGCCTGCTGGTCTGCTGCCGTAAGGGTGTCCTGGGCCAGGTGTTGCAGGTTGCGGAACAAGCTGATGGCATCGAAATCTGTGGCGTTGGTCAGCTGTTGGGTGGCGGTAGTGGTGACCCACAGGAAATGGCCACTGCCAGCGATCTCGGTCAACAGCTGTTTGACCAGATTGGCCCGGGCACCCACGTATTTGACGATCTGGCCGCCCAGGTCCAGGTATTTTTCCATGGCCTGGCGCTGGCCCGTAATTGCTGTTGCCGAACCCGCTGGTTGCGGAAACAAATATTCGTAATCCACCGGGTTGATCGCCCGTTGCAGATCAATCGCCAGTTGGTGGGTGATCTCGTCAATCTTTTGGCTGCTGGAAGGGGAGAGCCCTTGCTGGGCTTTGATCGACAAAGACTTGATCCGGTTGATGTACACAAAGAGCAGGTTCAGGTATTTGCTTTCGCCTCGAAAAGCTCTTTGTACCAACGATACCTCCGCTTTTTGGCTGAGGTGGAAGAACGACATCATCAGGTACTCGTACAGCTGGGTGGAGTCGGTTTCGATGTCGGTCTGAATCTCCAGGCAGTACTGGTAGGCCTGTTCGTAGTCCTCGATCTTGTAGGCATTCTGGGCCAGGTGCAGCAGGCGGCGGTATTTCGGCCAGTCGATCTGTTTTTTTGACTTGAGCTTTTGAATTTCCTCCGCGCTGGGGAAAAGGATGTCGTACGGTTCCGCAACTAGCAATTGCGGATGGCGCAATTCGTCCCAGAGCAATTTTTTCCAGCCGGGATAGAACTGGTCCTGTTGCAAAACGACCAGTTCTTCCTTCAAAAAAAGGATGAATTTTTCTTTGGTAGCAATCCAATCGCCAACGCTATCCTCGGGGCTGTTGTTGAATTTCCAGTACCGTTCGTGGTATTGCTCCGTCAGCTTTTGGATGGGGGCCGGCAAGGCTCCCAGCGCCTTCAGGAGGAGGATACAGGAGGAGAAACCGTACGAGTCGAGGTATTCCAGGAGGTTTTTTCGGATGGTGTTGTTGCTCCAGATAAGGAGGTCATCCATCCCGTACAACACGTCATCGCTGACCTCACATACGATTTCCGGCGGAATACTGCGGGCGGTTTGGAGCAGCCCGTTGAGGATCTCTTGCTCTTCCATGTTCCGCTGCTCCAGACTCCAGTTGGCGACTTGCAGGAAGGTGGCATCGTGCAGCTTGTGCCAGCGGTTGTGGAGGAGGTCGAAATCCTGCTGCACATCGGGGTAGATTTCCACGCGCTGCCGTTCGAAATAGCCAAATGCCTGGTCGATATGACGATTGATGACCAACTTATTTACCAACGTTGCTAACGGAACCTCTGCCATACTAAAATAATCTTGCAGACAAATTAAGCCTTTTGCCCGATCACATCCAATGAAAATGACCGGGAACCTCTATTATTGTCCTAAATTGTAAATTTGCGAGCTAAATTCCGTCCCATGCCCCAACCTGCGTTGATTATTTTTGTCAAAAACCCCGAGCTGGGTAAAGTAAAAACCCGCCTGGCCAGTACCCTGGGCGATGCCCAGGCGCTGCGTATCTACGAAGCGCTGTTGGGGCACACGCGCACGGTGGTGCAGGCAGTTCCGGCACAACGCTTGTTGTTCTACAGTGATTTTATCGCGACTGATGATGCCTGGCCCGACTCGGATTTTGAAAAATTCCTCCAAACTGCCGGGGGGCTGGGCGAACGAATGAGTAGCGCCTTTGCGACCGCTTTTATCGAAGGTGGCCCCGTGCTGATTGTGGGCAGCGACTGTGCCCAACTCACCACCGGCATTGTGGCGCAAGCATTGGCCGCGCTCCAGGACCACGATTTTGTGCTCGGCCCCGCCGAAGACGGGGGCTACTACCTCTTGGGTATGCAGCACTACCACCCGGAAGTCTTTAACGACATCGCCTGGAGTACCGAGCGGGTGTTCGACCAAACCATTGCCATTCTCCAAAACCACGGCTGGTCTTATGCCCTCACTCCCACGCTTTCGGATATTGATTTTGAGGAGGATTGGGTGAAGCATGGGTGGGCGTTGGGGGAGGAGTGATATGTTTTCAACACTAAAACTCCTGTTGTGTCAACTTCAATTGCTCCCGCCCGCAAAAAATGTCAGAGAACCTTGGTTATTAAAGGTCACTTACTTATATTTGTTTAGTAGAGGATTAGTACCAACGCGCAAAATTTTATAACTCTCTAAATATAATTCTCTCATGGCTCAACGCTCAACGCTCAACGCTCGGCGGATAACCCTGCTTTTTACCATCATTTTTCTCTCTATTGTTAATTCAATGGCTCAGTCTGAAACCGAGTGCGGTACGGCTAACCCACAAGACTTAACACAGATTATTAACTATGTTAATAATTTACCATCTACAGCTTCACTTGCTTCGTCGTTTAATACTGAATATGAAATTCCAATTAATCTCATCTTAGTTACGGATGGGGATGGGGCATTTTACTTTGACAATTTAACTGAAGGTGAAATTATAACGAAATTCACCCAATCTCTTGAGTTTACAAATAGCTATTTTACTGATAATTACCATTTTTCACTATGTACGCATCTTGTTTCAGCCCCAGCACCTGATTTAAGTGATGTTACATTAAGTAATGATCAAAATGTACAGAGCTTAGCTACTATAGATTACAGCCTAACCTCAGTAAATTGCTACCTAGTGAATAATTTTACTAATAATGCATCAGCTGAGGCAAGGTTCCCTTTTAATACTGCACCAAATAATATGATTGCGTTAAGGTATTCTCTTTTTAATGCAAATAGTGACCTATTTCCTGAGGTAATAGGTAGGATACTAGCACACGAGCTTGGCCATTACTTAGGACTTCTACATTCAAACGCTATAGTGAACCCTAATGACGATTGCCTTACCTCAGGCGATCTAATGTGTAGCACTCCCCCAGATCCTTTTAGTCCTGGTAATTCAAATGTATCTTGTATAGGTAATTGTCTTGATGGTTTTGACTGTACTTTCTCCAATACTATGCCAGTTGTAAATTACATATATGAAAATCTCCAAAGGAATAATATCATGTTATCTTCTCCAGGGGCTGCATGTCCTCCGGTACTTTTTGAAGATGATCAATTGGAGAGGATGCGGAATTTTCTTTTTGGAGACCCCCATCGATGGAACTTAGTTCAAAGTCCGACATCTTCTTGTAGAGACTATTTGGAAAAAGACGGCTTTGTGTATCGACCAAGAGTGGATAATGGGATGGAAGAATTAGACCCTTTTGTAAGTGCTGTCGTTGATTTTGATAATATCTCAAGTGGGGGAATTGACATATGTAATCCGATAACCAACTTAATTGGGCTGTATTCCATCAATAATTTCTTTACCCCCTGCGGAATTAATGCGCAAACGGGAGATCTCCGATACGCGCCCCTAGGCGAAAACCCAATGGATGAAAATTTTGACTATCTAAATGGGGTCACCACACTGGACATCATTAGAATTAACAAACACATACTAGGTACTCAAGAATTAGAATCTCCTTTCCAAAAAATAGCAGCAGATGTCAACAATAGCAGCACGATTACTACGTTGGATATTATTCGTATTCGAAAGCTAATTTTGCGACTAATTACTGAATTTGAGGAAGTCGATTCTTGGCGGTTTGTTCCAGCTTTAGGTGAATTCGATGGCAATTTCTGGTCAGACTTTTACGCCGACCCCTTTAGTGCTTCATGGACTGCTCCTGATGGACAAGAGCGTTCATATCTCGCAACTAATGCTCCCAGTTATCTAAATAAAGTAGACCTCAATTCGGCTTCTTATTTAACTTATTTTGATAAAGTTTGGTCTTTTTATGCCGTAAAATCTGGGGATGTTAATGGAAGTGCAAGGGTCGGTTTGGATGGCTTTGTTGATGAGGGTGAGACCTTCTTATTTACGGAGACTAAAACGAGTGCAGAAATCTTATCGGATGGCACTAGTTCGGACGAAGTGTTATTGGCAACAGTTTCTGTTGGAGAAGGAGAAGTAGTTGATCTTGCTGGTTATCAGTTCTCTGTTAATTTCGACGACTCCAACCTTGAATTGCTAGCAATTGAGCCAGGTAAGATAGCTTTTTCATCCGAAGATTTTGTGGTAGATTATGCAGGTTTAGATGCATCTATTCGGACTTTATGGATCAACTATACAACCAACCCCGTAGTTGTGCAGGAGAGTGATGATTTGTTCACTTTGGTCTTTCGTCCCAAATATAATCTTGCCAATTTAAATGGCCTTATTTCCTTTGGCGGTGCAACAGATTTTAAGGATTTGATCATTAGTTCCGAAGACAAGTTGAATAGTGCAAGTTTACAAGTAAAATATAGTAAGGCTACTATAAAGGATTTTGTCATTAAAGAGGCCTATGGTAATCCATTTACAGGAAGTGGAAATTTGCATTTGAAAATCGAAATGAAAGAACTCAAGGAAGTGACTATTCTTCTTCAAGATCAGCAAGGCCAAACGGTTATGCTGGATTTTAATGATCTTTTACTTGGTGATAACGATATAGAGATTCCTGCCAGCACGGTGTATTTTCTACAAAATGGTAGTCTATTCTATACCATTGCGACTGATGAGTATGTTAAGTCAGGTACCATTATTAAGATGGAATAGCTCAAAATAGACAATACCGACTAATAGAAAATATCGAGTCCCAAACAAGCGTCAAGGTGGCCTATCAATCGAATAAAAATTGTCGATTGATAGGCGTTTTTTCTACGGTTGTTTAACCGTATACCATAATACCCAATCCCACCCTCATGAAAAGACAATTAATCCTCCTCTTGTTATGCAACCTGATTGGTTGCTTTACACCGCAATTGATAGCTCAAAACTCGCCGCTGCCTCCCATCAACACCCATCCTGTTTGGGAGATACAAATTGTAGGGCAAACAGAAGTTATATACGACACCCTCACTTATGGTCAGCGCTACTGTCGTTGTGGGCAGGACTATGTCGCAATTGTGCGGAATGGGGAAGAAGATATCATGTACATGCGACAAACCTCGGATAAAGCCTTTTATTTACTGGATATTGATGACTGTGCTACAGAGCGATTGCTGTATGATTACAGTACTGACACAGTGCAAATTCCCGTACAAAATGTATTGTTCATAACCGATAGTTTCGACCTTTTTACATACACCCTTAACCAGGAAGAGCCAGCAGGAATGTTCCAGATATCAGGGACATTAGCACGTTTTACTTACCAATTAGGGCCTTTTACACTTAATTCGCAAGCGATATGGTTACGAGGCGTTGGTGATATCGATCATCCTCTTTTTCCTTTGTTCAATAATTACAATGATTCTGCTACTGAAAGTAGATACCATCTGGCACGCCTGACTGTTGACCATCAAGTTTGGTATGATGCATCATCCCTTGAGCCAGCAAGTGTTGAAATCATTTATGTAGACCAAGATGCTGGCGCTGGCCAACAGAACGGCAGTAGTTGGGCAGATGCTTATACCAACCTAAATGTGGCCCTGCAGTCAGCTAATGCTGGCGATTGGGTTTGGGTAGCAGAGGGGATTTACACACCTGGCAACGGTACAGCACGTGATACAGCCTTTGAGTTGCGGAACGACATACAACTCTTTGGGGGCTTTAACGGAACGGAAACCTACTTGCCAGACCGTGGCGACCCCGCCCTACATGCTACCATACTCAGTGGCGACATTGGCGTACTAGGCGATAGCACGGACAATTCCTACCATGTTTTACGAATTCAGGATGTAGCAGATTTTGCGTTACTTGACGGCTTCACTATTCGCGATGGCAATGCCTTGGGAGGGAATGTAAGCTTCCCCTTTACTGAAAACGGAGCGGGAATCCTCATTTACGCAGGGCTGCCCACTACCAATACGGGCAGCATTGTCTTGAAAAACCTGATCCTAACGCAGCATACCGCACTTAATGGCAGCGCTATCAGTATAGCTGATGGCTTCCCCATACCCCTACGGCTGAGTATCAGCCAATGTACCATCCATCATAACTATGCCATGCAGCGGGGTGCGGGTTTATTCACACCTTGGTCACTGGCCCAAGCACTAGATGTGTCTATCACCGATAGCGAGTTTAGGGCTAATCGCTTTCGCAGCGGTGGTGGTGGTGCTATTTATGATTACCACGCCAAAACCAACTGGAACGTAGTAAACACCGTCTTTGCCGAAAATGGCCCCGTTGTTGGTGGGGGTGGTGGTGGCGGTGCCTGGGGCTTGTTCCAAGCCCAAGGCACCAAACACATTCAAATTTTGGGCTGTGCATTCAGCGATAATTCTTGTACTGGAGAAGGCGGAGGAATAGAATACTACCACAGTGGTGGCCCTGGTCATTTGTCTTTGAGCATTGAAAAAACAGTATTCCAGGACAACGAGAGCTTTTTTAATAATGGAGGGGCTGTTTTTGTAACGGGTGGTTTTCAGTTCACCGTTGATTTTTCTGCTGTTGACTGCGATTTTATCAATAATATATCCCGCTCCAGAGGCGGAGCATTTTCTACGAGAATAGAAGGAGACCAGGGTGATGCTTATTTCAATTTCGATCGCTGTGCCTTTCGCAACAATAAGGCACGCAGCAGCAGCCTGGGCGGTGCAATTGAAGCAATTATCGAAACACCTAATGACCAAACTACAATAAGCCGAACCCTGTACCTTAATATTCGAAATTCCCTTTTTGCCGGCAACAAAGGTGCAATTGTACAAGGTATTCGTTCTGTAACATCAGGTGTGATTGATTCTATCAGTAATTGCACGTTTATAGATAATGGACCTATCGTTTTTGGGAAGGGCTATTCAACAAACTTCAACGATGTTTTTCGTAGCGACATCTACCTCAAAAATTCCATCATCTGGGAACCAGAGCTACCTTTCTGGCAAATTTTGTACAATGGCGATCCAGAAGATTTAAGCGTTTACGATTATGAGCTGGATCACTGCGTCATCAGCGTAGACACTTGTGATTTACCTGGTGGCGAAGAAGCTTGCCTGACTTTTCCTAATTTGTTCAATATCAACCCCCAATTTGTAGATTCAGACAATGACGACTATAGGCTAAAGCATTGTTCCCCCCTACTCAATCAGGGCGTAAATCTTAGTGCGTTTGGCCGTTTTGATCTGGAGGGCAACCTACGCATACTGGATGATATTGTGGACATCGGAGCTTACGAAACCAGTGGCTTTGAAATAAGTACCGCTGCTGCTACCACTAGCCTGGCCTGTGCTTCCGATAGTACGGGAAGCTTGTCTTTTAATACGCTTAACGGCACACTGCCTATAAACTACACGCTAATAGGGCAAGACATGACCATCAATAATACCGATGGCCAGTTTGATTCGCTGCCACCTGGCGCGTACCAGGTACGCGTAGCAGACGGCCAATCTTGTGGAGACACTCTGGACATTATCATTTCGGCTCCGCTGCCTTTCGTTATTAGTGCAACGGCCGAGCCTTACGTCTCAAATCTTCTGGGGGGTATTGTCCAATTAGATAGCATTAGGGGCGGCACACCACCTTACCACTTATTTTTTGAGGAGGAAGCATGGGATGGAGCACCTCTTACAAACCTTTCTCCGGGGAGTTACCTCATCAATAGTATTGATGCGCAAGGCTGTCAGGTAGACACCCTCATAGAAGTAGGGTTGGTGAATGGTATCACTAATCGAACGGAAGAACCCCTTAAATTGTGGGTTAGCCCCAATCCTCTAGCTGTTGGAAGCCCCATCAACCTGACCCTGTCCCACGCGACCAACCAACAGTATCAGCTGGAAATTTGGACGGCAGCTGGAAAAAAAATTGCCACTGCGGTACTTCTAAATAATGTCTTGCGGCCAGCATCTTTTACGCCTACGCATGCTGGGCTATACCTGGTTGTCCTAAGGGATAAAGCTGGTCAACGAGTAGCTAGTAGCCGGGTCCTGGTGCAATAGAACAGGTACGCTGTTAAGTTTGACATAACGATGGGATACGCGTGAACCAAGTACCGCCAGCCAACGCTTTATTCCAATCAACACCATATCGTTGACAATGTCACTAAAACCACCGCTTCCGCCTAAAATACGAAAGCATACCCACGACGACCAAAGTCATAAAAGCCAGCAGGATAAAATAGCTGTAGCGCCAGTGCAATTCGGGCATATAATCAAAGTTCATCCCGTAGACGCCGGCCAGAAAACTGAGCGGAATAAAAATGGTAGAGATGACGGTGAGCACCTGCATCACGTTGTTCATGCGGTAGCTCAACTCCGAGAGGTAGAGATCGTGCAGGCTGTTGAGCATGTCGCGGTAAGTTTCTACCAGATCGACGATTTGGATGATGTGGTCGCGCAGGTCGCGAATAAAGAAGGCCGTCGCATCCGTCACCAGCTGCCCTTCCAGGCGGTCGAAAGCGGTAACAACTTCCCGCAAAGGGGCAATAGACCGGCGCACCAGCAGCATTTCCTGTTTCAGGGAATGGATCTCCGATTTGATGGTGTTGTCGGGGTTCTCGAGAATTTTTTTCTCCAGCGCTTCAATAGCTTCTTCTACTTCGTCAATGAGCGTGTAATACTGGTCGATGACCGCATCCATCAGGGCGTAGACCAGGTAGTCTGCTTGCCGTTTCCGGATACGGCCTTTACCCGCTAAAATGCGTTCCCGCACACCGTTGAAGCAATCGACTTCATTCTCCTGAAAGCTGAGTACGTAGGCAGGCCCCATGTAGAGGGCAATGTGTTCGGATTCTACCCGCCGTTCTGCGGCAATGAACCGCAGCGCCCTGATCGTAATAAAAATACCGCCGGGGTATTCGTCCAGTTTCGGGCGTTGTTGGGTATCGGCTACATCTTCCAGGGCCAACGGATGCACGTTGAATACCCGCCCGAATTCCTCGATCAGGGCGGTATCGTGCAGGCCCCGTACGTCGTACCACTGAATCAGGTTGTCCACGGGTTCGTGGAAAGAAGTGATCGACTGGTTGTCCAGGTCCTGGGAATTCACCGTGGCTTCGTTGTATTCCAGGTAGTGGATACTGATTTTTTCGACTTTCCGATTGCCCGTAAAAACGACAGCTCCAGGGTGGGCGCCTATCTTTCTCTTTTGCTTTTTTTTCATTGGGGCTGGTTTTTGAATACCAGGGTACGATGCGGGAAGGGGATTTCAATGCCTTCGCGATCAAATCGTTTCTTGATGCTTTCGTACAGGTCACAACCCAGCACAAAAGAATCCTGTTGGCTACCCGCCCAGGCCCAGGCGCGCAGGTTCACGCTGGAATCTCCCAACTCAAGCACCCGCACCGTCACCTGAGGTTCACCGCGTTCTATTTGTTCGGGGCTGCGGTTGTCGATGAGCAGGGGATGGGCCATGGCTTCTTCGTACATGATCTGCTTGGCCAGATCGATATTGCTGTCGTAGCTGATGCCCACATTGATCCACTTACAAATTTTGCCCTCAGCAAAGTCGGCATTGATCAGAATTTCGTCGCTGATGACGGTGTTGGGGATAATAATCCGGCGGTTTTCGAAATTCCGGATAACCGTGTGGCGCAGGGTGATGTCTTCAATTACGCCACTGAACTCCCGGATATTGATGCGGTCGTTGATGCGGAAAGGTTTGAAGATGACAATGAACATGCCGCTGATCACATTGCTCAGGGCGTGTTGGGAGGCAAAACCAATGGCCACGGCAAAAATTCCGGCGCCTGCCAGCAGCGAGGTCGCCACGCCCCGCAGACTGGGTACCATATAGACAGCTATAGCGCCACCCGTAAGATAGACCAGGCCCACGAGGAGGTGCTGGAGGAAAAGGTAGTTGGTCGGGTCGTTTTTCATCTCATCCGTCGAGCGCTTGATTAGCCTTTTGAAAAACCGCTTGACGATGGCACCGACAATTAGGGTCCCGATAATAACACCGATGAATACGCCGATATAACTTACTCCGGTAATGACTTCTTGTTCCATTTATGTTTGTTGAGTTCGCTGGTAATAAGTTAAACTGAAAATATAATCTGGTTGCTTATTAAACATTTTTTCGCTGCGGAAGTTAGGTGTTTGCAGTGGTTAATAGCCTAAATGCTGTTTTTTTACCGACTGAAATTTTGTTTTTAAAATGTTTCTCCTGGTGAAGGAGCATTATCGGTCGTCATTTTTTTTATACCTTCATCGCGCAGAAATACCACATGAACGTTAACTTCGATAAACGAGACCAATTAGAGGGCCAGATTGCTGGCCTGCTAGCCCTTGCCGACCGGCGGGCAATTGATCTTATTTACGAAAATTACGCCGAAACGCTGCTGGGCTTGATCAAGCGTATGGTGGAATCCCACGAAGTGGCCGAAGAGGTACTCCAGGACACTTTTGTCAAGATCTGGAAAAATGCCCGCAAATACGAGGCTAGCAAAGGACGTTTGTTCACCTGGTTTGCCAATATTGCCCGCAATACCGCTATTGATCGGCTGCGATCAGCCGGATTTCGGCAACAACAAAAAACCACTAGTACCGAAAATCTCGTAGATATAAACGTCATGGGCAGTGAAAACGCCCAAATAGAAGATACGGGCTTAAGCGCCGTGCTGGCTAGTCTGGATCCCAAATACCGGGAACTCATTGAACTCACTTATTTCCAGGGGTACTCCCAACGGGATATTGAGAAAGAACTGGGTATTCCGTTGGGAACCATTAAAACCCGGCTACGCACTGCCATTAACGAGTTGCGTTCAAAATTGAACAACGACCACGTAATGAAGCTTTTAACGGTTTTCTTCCTTTTAACTCAACTGTTAAATGCCTGGTTCTGACGTGGACATAAAAAAATACATATCATCCGGAATACTCGAGCAATACGTGCTCGGTCTACTGTCGTCAGAAGAACGGCAGGCTATTGAAAATAACCTCCGGCAATATCCCGAATTGCGTGCCGAGCTCGACCAGATCGAGCACGCGCTGGAAAGCTACGTGTCCTTAAATAAGGCAAAGTTATCCCCCGATTTTTATCAAAAGCTATCCGATAAACTGGATGACATCACGCCGGACCCCGCTCCGCCAGCCACCAACCCCAGCAGTGGCCCTGCGCCGGTTACCGGCACGGGATCGGGCAACCTGCTCAGCCTGCTCCTGGGCGTAGCGCTGGTTGTTTCCCTGGGCGCAGCTGCCTGGCTGTACAACGGCAGCCAACAAAAAGACGAGGAAATCAAAACCCTCACGACCAACTTCAACCTCCTCCAAACCGACTGCGACAAGACCACGGAAATGAACCGCTCGCTGCTGGAAACCCTCCAGTCGATGCGCCAGCCCGGGTCTTCGCTCATCCAGATGCTCGGGACGGCAAAAGCGCCCGCTGCGCTGGCTTCAGTCATCTGGAATCCAACTACGCAAAAGGCATACCTGGATGTAGCTAGCCTACCCGAGCCGCCGTCCGACAAACAGTACCAGCTGTGGGCTATCGTGGATGGCGTCCCCGTTGATATGGGTGTTTTCGAGGTGGTGCTCAATGGCACGTCGCTTCAGGAGGTACCCTTTATCGCCAATCCGCAAGCCTTCGCCGTAACGCTCGAGCAGCGTGGTGGCAGCCCAACGCCAACCCTCGAAGAGATGGTGGTGGTAGGAAATAAGGTGGGGTAAAAATTACCTACAAATACGACCAGGCCCACCAGATCAGCAAACCCTGCACCGGCAACCGCAATGCTGTTGCCAATACGTGGGTTCCCTTTTCCCTCGCTTTTTGGAAATGGTACACATTGGCCGGAAACACGGCGATCAGCAGGGCAATAATCCCCCACAACGCCACATTCCGGGTAGCCGAAAACAAGAGGCCCAGGCCCAGGATAATTTCAATGCCGCCCACCAGCAGGTTGACCCTTTCGGGTTGCGGTACCCACCGGGGCGTAATTTTCAAGAAAAATTTCGGATTCCTGAAATGGCTGTAGCCCGCAAAGATATAGATGGCGGCCATGAGGAAAAGGGCGTAGAAGTGGAAGTCGGTCATCCGGCAGTCATTTGAGTCGAAAAATGTAAATTTATTATTGTCCAAATATTTATAGCGCTAAAATTTCACCCGTTTCAAGCGCATGGCCCGGAGCAGCCAACGGGACAAGGGTTGGTGCGGATCGCGCTGACGCAGGTCAATGCGCCAGTTGAATCGCTTCACCAGCGGCACCCGCTGTGCTTCGACAAATTCCACCAGGCTGCCATCGGCATCTTCCAGGTAACCCCAGCGGCCATTGGTATCCCCCATCTCAAAAGTTGCTTCACTTTTTACCTGGAAAGGAAAGCCCTTGCGCTCGCATTCGGCTATCAGCGTGTGGATATTTTTGGTATCGAAACAAACGTGGATATAGCCCAAGTCTCCCCAGTAACGATCGGCAAAAATGCGGTTGGGGGTACGGTCCAGGCACTGCAGTAATTCGATTTCGCTACTGCCCAGCAGTTCGCTGAACCCACCCTGCGGATAGGCAGGCATGCGCAGGAGCACCCGCCGCACGCGATCGGTGTACCCCGCCAGGGGAACAATTTCATCACAGACCACCAGCGAGTAGCCCAAAATATCGGCGTAGAGTGCTTTGGCCTGGTCGATATCTGATACCCCAATCCCGACTCCCTGGATGCCGCCCAGTGGGCCGTACCGTTGGGTAAACCAGGAATTGTTTCCACCTTTCAGTTGAATAAGGTTGCCGTAGGGGTCTTTGAAGAAGAAGCTCTGCTCGCCATCAGGGGTTGACGCGGGGCGCGTCAGTATTTCGGTCTGGTGCCGCTGGAGGTGCGCGTAGCTGGCGGCGATATCATAGGTTTTGAGGGTAATAAAATTGACCCCCAAATCACCAGGGCGCAAGGAGTCGGTTAGCCCCTGCGGTTCGCGGTCCTGGTACTGCCAGATTTCGTAGCCGCTGCCGCCGTTGGGGTGCATCGCCAGCAGCGCGCGTTTTTGGTGGGCTTCACCCCCCATGTACTTGGCCATGTGGGTCGCCATTTTCCGATCGTCAAAGACCAGCATGTCGGCACCCAATACTTTTGCGTACCATTCGAAAGCCGCATCCGCGTCGCGTACACCGATACCAACTTGTTGGATGCCGTAGATAATTTTAAAGGGGGTCATAATTTTTGAAACTTAGTCTTGATGATAACGGTAAGGTGTGCAGGATGGCATTAATCCATCCGCAGCAACTGTCGGTAGGTAGCAAAGAGTCGCTCTTGCGATACCCCGAGGTGGAACAGCGCAAATACCGAAAGGTTAACGATATTTACCCAGAGCCAGGAATTCTTCTCGTATTTACGGGCAGAAACCAGGGCGTCATTGGTGATCAGGTGTTGTTTAAACCCTGCTTTTTTGGCGCGCTTGACCAGGTCAAAATCTTCCATGATGTACAATTCTTCCCGAAATCCCCCCAATTGCTCAAAGGTATTTCGTTTGATGAACAGCGTTTGGTCGCCGCCACCGGCAAAAAGGCCATCGAAGCGGGTACAATACCCATTGATGCGAAGTAGCCAGCTATTGGAGTCGAAGCAATAACTAAAATAGCCCAGGTCGTAGCCCTGCTCCAGCGATTGTGCAATGTCTTGCAGAAAAGAAGCCGGAGGGAGGGTGTCTGCGTGCACGAAATAGATGACCTCCGACTGGGTTTGTGCCGCGCCGTAATTCATCTGTTGAGCTCGCCCGGCTACCGGGCAGTTGAGCACCCGCACCCCCATCGCAGCGGCCTTGGCAGCCGTCTGGTCCCGGGTGTTTGGGGAGTTGGCTACCAGTATTTCCGCTTGGGTATGCTGCTGCAAATAGGTCAACAGGCGCTCAATGTGAGCAGCTTCGTTGTAAGTTGGAATAATGATACTGATGGTCATAGTTGCTATACAAACGACGTACTGATTTGCCTTGGGCAAATCAGTACGTCGTACTATTCATAAGAAAATCAGGGTTTAAGTGGCGTAAAGTTAAGAATGTTTAGTAACCGCCAATAAATCTGGGTGTTTAGATTGAGTTCGGCCAGCTACGGCCGCAAATTTCTGAGCCTGATCGGTATCACCCAGCCGTTGGTAAATTTGTGCCAGCAGTCGGTTGACGTCAATATTATTGGGCCGCTGGTCATAGGCCGCTTGTGCGTAAGGTAATGCTTGCTGCGGAGAATCGTATAATTTAAGATAAAGCGAGGCGTACTCCAGCCCCATTTGGTGGCCGCTTTGCTCGTCATCTTTTAGCATCGCTAGTATTTCTTGTTGGGCCGCCGCCAACGCCTCGGTGCGCCCGGTAGCTTTGTAAATTTCTGCCAAGTCGATGTAAAAGCTTACCTCCGGAATAATGGCGGCAGCGGCTTTCAGCTGGCTTTCCGCTGCGTCCGTATCACCGGCCTGGAAATCCAATTGAGCCAGGTGGGCCATCGCGAATGGGTAGTCGGGGCGCTCTTCCAGGGCCAGCGCATATTGCAGGCGGGCCTTGGCGGGTTCACCGTACCGCTCGTAAAGCTGTCCCAGCGTGAGCAGCGCCCAGCAGGTAGCTTCCTGACCCGGAAAACCAGCTGCTACGGCCATCTGCATAGCTTCAATGGCGCCGGGTACGTCGCCGTGGATTTCCCGCAGATAAGATACCCGGGAGTAGGAACGCAGGTCGGGCCGAATACTTACCATCTTATCGGCCATGGCTACTGCCTCGGGGTAATTGCCCAACTCTACGTTGGCATCTACCAGGGCGCCGTAGATTTGGGCGTTGTAGGGGTTAATGGTCACCGCCAGTTGGGCCGTTTGTAAGGCGTCGGCAAAAGTATGTTGTGACAATTGCACCGAAGCCTTGGCGGCCAGGAGGCGGAAGCGGAGGTCTTCTTTGCCTTGCGCCTGCTCGAGTCCGGCGTTGGTCACCGCCAGGGCGGCGGGATAGTAGTGGCCGTGCTCGCCCGTGATGCGGGCTTCGTTGATGAAAATTTGCGCCAACTTGAGGTAGGCTTCCCCATCTTGGGTGTTTTTACGCAGGGCTTGCTGTTGGGCCACATAAAGTCGTTGTATCTGATCCCATTCGGTACCCTGGCGCAAACTGGCGTGCCGGTCCAGCAGCTGGGGGATAGTGAGTTCCGATGTGGAAGTAGTGGCTTCGGGTGCTTTTGCCTGACAAGACCATAAAAGCGCTACGAGGCCGAATGCGAGTACAATAGGATGGAATAGATTGTTCATTTCAATTGTTTTTTGATTTTTAATAAAAGAATAGATTGTGGCCAACTCCCCAGGAGCGACCTGTACGGGAGTTGGCAGTCAAAACAATCTATACGGTAGCGGGCTTGACTTTACAAGCACCAGGATTTTACTTGGCTTTCACCATTTTCAAGAGGTTCAGTATATTGCCCTGTTCGTCGGCAATGCGCACGTAATAGATGCCGGCAGGATAGCGGCTGGCATTCCATTCGCGGCGGTAAACACCTGCGTCAGCACCTTCGCTCCAACGCTCCAGCGAACGGCCAGAGACATCCATGATGTCGATGGTCAGTTGGCTGGGGGCAGCCAGCTGTACCTGAATCATCGTCGTTTCCCGGAAAGGGTTGGGATAATTGCTCACGCCCGTCACCACGGTGGGTGCTGCGGTAGGAATGGTTTCAATTTGCGGTGCGGCAATATTCATTTGTGTCATGTTGTCGGCAATCACCCCACTGCAATCGCTATCGCTGGCGAAAGGTAGCGCCAGATAGGGGAAATTTTTCTGGAATGGCCGGTCGTTGGCTTCTACGCCCGTAGTGTAAGTCAGGACGTTCAGGAGGTCCTGGGTAACCGGGCTGGCCGCACCCCCGGGATAGTCGTCGTACCACAAACCAATGGCGGCCAGCACGACCCCGGAAACGGCTTGTAATTCGATGCGGGTAACGTCATCTTCCAGGCGGCGTCCGTTGGGGAAACCATCCATATTGGGAATGAACTGGAGGTCGGCATTGCTGGCGTACGTCGGGTCGGTCAGGCCGAGGACGGCTGCCTGTACCAGCCCCAACGAGCTGAAGTTCGGATCATTGCGGGGGGTAACTGGTACCGCCATATTCAGGCGCAGCATATCGCCACCAGTGGGTAAGAAGTTGTTGATAAAGGGCTTGCCAGCCGCCAGTGGGTTGCCATTTTTTCCGGTTGCCAGTTGGTAAGGCGGAAAGTTGGGCACCCCGGTGTGGAAGATGGGCCACAAGTCTACCGAGCGGGGTTTTCCAGCGCCAGGCAACAGGAGGGTGCCGAAAATGGCGTCGTCCAGGGCGGTACCAGCAACGGCCGCCGAACCTTTCAACGGGAAGAGCCCGTCCTGGCCGTTGCCAAAGTCGAAAGCGCCCAATGAATTGCGTTGGATGCGCAACGGCGCAAAACCAGGAACAGCACCACCAAACAGGTCATCGTCCATGTACAGCGCCAATTCTGGATTGTAGAAGTACTGGTCGAGCAGGGTGTCCTGCAACTCCTGGTAAGGGGTCAGGCTGTTCCAGTAATCTTTCATACCGATCGGAATAACGGCTTCGTTGGTCAGGGGCATACCCAGACGGGATACCTGTACCCAGTCACCGGAATGCACCTCGCCACCGGGCGTCAGGGTGCGAATAGCGCGGCGGCTGGCCGAAGCCCACACCCCGATCACAAAGTTGGGATCCAGAATACTGGTCGGGCCAGATGTGTTGGGTGCGACCAGGTACCGGATGGGAATTTCCATCACAATCGCACTGGTGTTCATACACGCCAACCCGTCGCGGGGCTGACCACCCTGGCGGGGGGCGTCACCGAGGTCGAAGATGCCACCCAGATCGACAAAGAAAGGATCATCCATCGGACCCGCAAAAACCCGCTCGCCCGTGATGGCGTTACGACGCGCCAGGCGAACCAGCTTTTCGTAGCTGCTGGTACCCAGACCTACGCCCGATTCGATCGAACGCTCCCCAATATTGGGTGGAGGAACCGGGCCGCCGGGCAGAATCGTAGCCCAACTGCGACCTCCGTCGCGACTGCGCTCCAGGTTGTAGCGGGTGCGCAGGTTCTGTTTGCCCAGTCGGATATTAAAGAACGTCGACGGATCTTCGTTCTTTTGGTAAAAGGTGAAACGGTAGATGATGTCGTCGCCCGGTGTATTGGGGTTGTTGTCGATGTGGATCTCGTAGCGGATGTTTTCACCAAAGGTGTAGTAGTTGGGGCCGCCGTGGGGAAGCTCTGCCGGGATGTAGTTCGCAATGATCGTAATGGTGTTCGGATCATCCGGACTTCGGAAAGCATACACGTCGGTGTTGTCGGCCAATGGGTCATTGGCGATCAGGGGTGCCTCGCGGTGGCTGGATGCCCTGCCTGTTTGCACAAACAGAAGCAGTATGGCCAAAACCCCCAGGATCGAGTTAGTTTTGATTTGCATGGTGCGTAACTTTTAAAAAATTAGTAAATAAAATGTGGACCGTTTTCATTGGATCTGTTTTAAGTTCCAAGACAATGCCAGCGCTTTGATCATGCCGATCAAAGGGATATAGCGCTGGTAGCCTTGGGGTTGGATTAGATTGGGGAGACTAAAAAAAGCTTGGGAGCTGTGTTTTTGTATTACAACCTTACTTACGAGAAGCAGTAGGTAAGTGGATGTTGAAAGGGAGGGAAAACAAGATTATTTCTCCCTTTTTATTTGTTGGTAGGTTAGGGGACCTAATTCGAAGCGGGCGGTAGCCAGTTCGGCCCGCAAAGTTTTAGCCATTTCAGCATCGTCGGCAAAGATGTCCAGCAGGTGCAGTTGTGCGACGGGTTCGTGCGTCTGGCCAATTACATGCTGCTGTGCGATGGCCTGCGCCGTTGCCAGGTTGCCTGTTTTAAAATGCACCCAGGCCAACATATCGTACGTGGTGGGGGTAGCGCGTTGTTCCACCTCTTTGGTGGCCATTGCCAGGGCGGTTGTGCCCTGGCCAGTTGCGACCAGGATTTCACTGATGGGGCCGCTGTACATCCGCCCGTAGGCCAGTGCCTGGGCGGTGGCCAGGAAAGCGGCGGTTTCTGCTTCGGCACAACCCGCGTCGCCTTCGTAGGCATACAATTCTGCCAGCCGCAAGTGAAGATCAGGGGTGTCGTTGGTGCGCATGATCGTTTGCAGCAGCGTCTTAGCCAGGGGAATGTTGCCATCGTGGGCGTAGGCGATCCAGGCCATGCCTTTAATGGCGTACCAGTTGGTGGGGTCCAGTTGCAAAGTCATCAGGTAATGGGTATAAGCTTTGGCTACTTCACCGTGGTGACCATAAAAGTCACCCAGGTTGGAATACAACCAGATAGCCTGTTCTTGGTCCTGGGCGTTCAGGTTGGCTTTCGCTTCCTCCAGCATGGCGATGGCAAAATCCAGGTTGCCCTGGTGGTCTTCCCACTTGGCTTTGCGAATGAGGTATTGAAATCCCCCTTGCTGGTAAATTTTAGCCAGTACTTGTTCGGCTTCCTGGTAGCGGCCCAGTTCCATCAGCACATCGTATTGGATCAGGCTGTTGGCCCTGGGGTTTTCACCGATGGCCAACGCTTCTGTTACCAGGGCGTAGGCTTCCTGAAACCGGTGTTGGCTGATGTAGGTCCGGGCCAATGCCCGCAAGAAAGCTGGCCGCTGGATACTGGCGTACTGTAAACCGTATTGCAGGAGCGATTCGGCCTGGCAAAGATCGTCGATCTGCCCGTAGGCCGCAAAGCGCTCGTTGTACAAGCCTGCCAATTTGAAGTGGTAGCTGAGTTGATTCGGCGCCTGGGCTAGTTTGCTGGACCAGAAGCTAAGCTCCTGATCGAAATAGGCAGCGCGCTGCAGTGGCGCAAAAATTTCGATAACCGCCGTTTGATCAACCACGGGCGCAACGTCGTTGTTGCTTAAAAAACCGAGCCAGGAAGGGAGACTAAAAGCCAGGAGGAGGAGGTACATAACAACTGTTTTTTGGGGAGTTTAGAACGGAAAATGAAGACCGGAGCGCGTTTGAAATCAACTCCGGTCTTCAGGTTACTGGTTGCAGCGTCTACCAGGGGCTGGCCAGGTAAGGGAAGTTGTTCAGGAAAGGCTTATCGTTGGCGTCCACGTTATCCGAGGTCAGGCCAGGATTAGCCGATCCGTCAGGACCACCAAAGATGAGGAGCAATTCTACGTCGATCACATCATCCGTCAGGTTTCTGCCCGTCAGTACATTGGTGCCGTCGAAGAAGGTCGTGGGCTTGTCGGTCGCTACGTTGAGCACGTCCGTGGCCAGTACGCTGGTAAAGGTAGCGGCATCCAGGCCCAGGGCGTTGGTGGTGTAACCGGCGTTGAGCGCCAACAATTTATTCTGGAAAGCGGTAGCGAATTGTCCACCCATTTGCGAAGGCGTCGTTTCGTTGAACTCATCTTTGCGGCTGGCATCTACAAAGACCGTGTTGATCGCAGGGCGGGCTTTTTGGTCGGCCTGCACGTAGACTCCACCGAAGTCAAAGTCGTTGTCGTTGTTGTCATCGTCGTCGCAAGAGCTTAACGTAAGGGTTAGTGTCAGGGCACCAACGAGGAATGCTAAATATTTAATGGAAAATTTCATTGTTTGATTTTTTAGATTGTTTTAAAAACAAGATTTTTTGGGGTGCAAAAGGGAGGTATTAACGCTTCAGTTTGGTTTCTACCCAGGTGTTCAAGGCCGTGGCATTACCCAGCAAAGACTTGGGTACTTCTACCACTACCGCCAGTACATTGGTGCCGGCAAAGGTGTCGGTGCCGGGGTTGGCAAAGCTGGATGCATTGCCGCCAATAATGGCAGAATAGGCACCTAAGTCAAAAAAGAACGGATCATCACGGGGGCCAGCAAATACGCTGATGCCGTTGTTGCTTCCTGTTTTGGCTGTTTCGCCGTAAAGGGTAATTTCCGTCTCGGTGCGGGTGGCTGCCGATAGAATGCTGCTCTCGGTGCCCTTCATCGAAGGAGCTACAGGGCCGAAAACGATCATTTTGCCGTCGCGGGGAATCGCCTGAATCACCAGGTCTTCGACGTTGTCGCCATCGGTGTCGATGTTGAACTCGATGAGCGTGTTCTCGTCAAAAGTGGCAGCAGCCGTGGTACCCGGAGAAAGCAATCCTTGCACCGTGGTCGCAAATACCAGGTTGTTCTGGTTGGCGCCCTGGAAAACGAAAAAGTCGGCGATGTCCTGGCTACTGTTCGTTACCTTAGGTGCATCGATGTGGTCGGCTGACATGAACACAGCTGCGAAAAACAGGACGGTGGCCAGCGTAGAAAAGATTTTGAGTTTCATCTGAAAAAGTCATTTGGTTTTTAAAAAAAATGCAATCCGGCGTTTTATTTGCTTGCCGTCATGCTTACCTCTCCACTTACGGGGTGGGGGAGGAAAGTGGATGTTTGCCCATCAATCTTTTTTTAAAAAACCAAAAACCAGGGGGGGCAAAGTCGGAAGTGGGCAATCGGAAGTGGGAAGTTTTAGACCGTGTAAAGGTGTAAAAGTGGAAAGGTGTAAAAGAGGGGCAGAGCAGGCGTCAGGTGTATTCGTTTTTTACCAGGATTGTCGCGGATTGCATCCGCGATACCATACGCTCCATACGAGATCAGCGTATAGTAACTGGCTGGCACGTCTTCAGCGTTGCCTGCCACGTCTTTAGCGTTGCCTGCCACGTCTTTAGCGTGGGCTGGCACCGCAGTCACAGACTGCTATTGATATTTATTCGTAGACAGAGTCTACGAATAGCGAAGGTTTATTGGGACCTCTATAGAGGTCAAAGTACGT
>Ga0208544_10000177_pt1 | contig 52790 bp, 48 predicted proteins | sample DEB08_DNA_9_FD_184526 | JGI IMG/M metagenome (GOLD analysis project Ga0208544, IMG submission 184526) | Aqueous microbial communities from the Delaware River and Bay under freshwater to marine salinity gradient to study organic matter... | ecosystem: Environmental > Aquatic > Marine > Coastal ... | reverse complement strand
ATTATATTTATTTAATAAAAATAAATACGAACAAAATACTGTTTTAAAGATAAAAATACTTTTAATACAGAATATTATTTCGTGTAATTTATGTATTAATCAAAAATTTGAGCGAACCTAGCGTTAGCTAGTATTTAATTTTCAATCTCCTAAAAATATCCAATGCAGAAATTTAAGCTCTTGCTCCTTTGTTTGTCTTTTTGTTTTTCATCAATTGCCCAAGAAACTTGGATTATTGATAATCCACACTCCAATGTACGTTTTGAAGTGGGTTGGGAAGATTTTTCGATGAGAACAGGAGAGTTCAAAGTCTTTAGTGGGAGCATCGTGACCGATTCCAGAGCAGATTTGACAAATGCTATTTTTGAGTTTAAAGTAGATGCGACTAGTGTTGATGTAATTGCAGACCGACTTGCTGGCCATATAAAAAGTGACCGTTTTCTAGACGTAGAAAAATATCCTGAAATTACCTATTTTGCCAACCAAGCCACAAAAACAGGGGAGGATACCTACCTTTCAAGAGGTAAATTAACGATTCATGGTGTAGAAAAAGAACAAGAAGTTTCCATTAAGGTAAAAGGTGCGAAGGAAACCAAAAAAGGATTTATTTATGGATTAGAAGTTTCTTTAGTCGTCAACCGGATGGACTATGGATTGGATTGGGGAAGTCCACGCCTTGCGGAAAAAATTACGCTGGTTGGTCACCTGCTTTATAAATTAAAAACGGAAGAAAAGGAATAATAAAATATGACCTAAAATAAAATATATTGGTAGCGTACCTTTTTAATAGTGAGGCGAAATAGTTGAAACAAAGTTCCGATAGCTATCGGAGGGAAACAGTCGCCTCGTAGGTGCTAATTAGGCGGCTGTGGGAAACAGCCGCCTAATTTTAAGAAGGCTATCTCTCCTTATTAAAATGATATCTGCTAGCCTATTTATACCATAGGGGCAGCACCCCAATATCCAAAGTTTGCATGCGATTTTTGCAGTCAAAACCCGATATCACAAATCCGACATCGTACAATCTACCACTTTATAAACCGTTCCATTGCTTTTGCTAAAAATATATAACTCCCCTTCGTGGTCCATACCTAAACGGAGTTCTGCTCGTTTGTCATTAACAATCGTTTCTAGATCTGTTAGTTGCCTATCTAAGGATACCTTAAATTTGTAAATAGGTGCTTGTTGCCCCTGATTCATCGCTGCCACTTCCGAATAAAATAGTGTACCTCTTGAAATATCCCCAAAAATGTATTTGCCTTGTAATACTGGTATGGTTGTCCCTGCATATACATATCCACCAGAAACAGCCGTCCCTTCATCGTGGTCATATTGAATAACTGGATAAACAAAATTCGCATCATCCGTAGGAAGTGGATAGACCAATTCTCGATTGGCTTTGGTGTCAAATAAAAAACTGCCTTCTCGGGAAGGCCAACCATAATCGGCACCCGCTATCCCTATATTTATTTCTTCTAAGCTGTGCTGCCCGATATTAGAGATAAACATTTTGCCAGTGCCTGTTTCATCCCAACTAATCCGATGTGGATTTCGGAATCCCATTGCCCATATTTCCCCGAGCGCCTTGGGGGTATTGAGAAAAGGATTGTCTGCGGGTATACCATAATTCCCATTAGCACTATTATCGCCTGTTGGGTCAATTCTGATAATACTCCCCCAAATATTTTCGGTATTGCCACATAAAAAAGCATAATTCCGTAACTCTGCACCTCCATCACCAATTCCTAAGTATAGTAGGCCATAATCTGCCGTATTCGGTTTTGCTATCGGATTAAAGGTTAATTCTTGAAAACAATGTGCGCCTGTAACCATATCAGCTCGCAATAATTCCCGATGTGAACCGGAGAAAACGGCGGCTTTAGCATTATTTGTTTTCCATTCTGTTAATACCGCTTGAACAGTTACCTTAATACTGTCAGGTATGGGAAAATCAGCACTAGCAATTCCAGATGGTTCGTTATGCGTTGTGTAAAATAGTCCATTTTGTTCAAAATCAGGATGAAATGCCCAACTTCCAAAACCAGTACCTTTGCCTGGATTATCTATGAAATTCGGTAATCGGTTAGCTACATCTAAATATTCAGATAAGCTATTATCCTTTTTTATTTCATATAATTTCCCTCGAAGGTCGTGTATAAACAGACGATTTCCAGGTGCTCTTTCTAATTTATTGATTCGAGTGGGTTTACCAATTTCAGAACTTGTGGGAGCGATAAATTGTTTTTCCAATACCAAAGTCAAATCTGAAAAGGGTATCTTTTTTGGAATTGGATTGATTAGCCCACCCTTTCGATTATTTTTATTTCTTTTTTCTCCTTCTGAAAATTTATGAATAAATGCTAAAATATACTCTAAATCTTCTCCTTTTATAGTCGGAAAAGGAGGCATATATTGTTTGTATTTTTTAAATAATTCGACAGCTCGTTCATCCCCGCTTTCAATAACTTCCACAGGATTATGAATAAATGCTATTAACCACGCTTTATCTACTTGTCTAGTAACACCGCTGAGATTGGGTCCCATTCCATTATCTGAAAAATCATGACAACTAGCGCAGTGTTGGTTGAATAATTCCATACCCCGTTGTCCTGCCAATTCTTCTGTTTTATATGTCAAATTCGTTGGCTTTGTTCTTGCTTTATCTTTCTCCTCTATTGTGAAATCGCAAGCGGATACCATGCTCAACAGACAAAATAAAATCAAAAAGATAGTTCCCTTCATGTATTCCTTATTTAAAAATTGTTTACTATTCTTTCAACCATTTAGTTAAAACCGTCTAAAGATTGGTTAAAATAAGGTAAACTAAAGCATAACACCAAAAGTAAATGTTATCATTATCTTGCTTTATTCAAAATTTTGACTTTTTTAGCATATGATTTATCTTTAGGAGTTGATTTGCCTAAGTTCAGTTTTCTAAATTCTAAGAAAGGTTACTTAGAGTTGGGATATCATTTGGTTCTTTTATTCAATAATAAACGCCACTCTCCTGTTTTCTGGATGATATTTCTTATCCTTAGATACAACCAAAGGTTTACTACCTCCAAGTCCCTTGGCACTTAATTGTTTAGCACCCACTCCTTTTTTTACTAAATAAGCCGCCACAGCATAAGCTCTTTTTTCAGACAATAAGAGGTTCTTATCCATATCGCCAACGTTGTCCGTATGCCCTTCGATGTGCACAGTACGAGTCGGATGCTTGACTAAAAAATCAGCCAGTTTATCTAGTTCTGGATAAGAAACCGGCAGTATTTCTGACTTTGCCCGATTGAATTCGACACTTTTGGGAATGTATCGTTGAATACTATCCACCACCTTCTTTTTTTGTGGTATACTCAATGGTTGCTGTTTAATCCGCTTTGATTTGGTTATTAGTTTGCGCTTGGGCGCAGGTTTCGGCTTTGGTTTTAGGGTAGGTGGCAGTGCTGGCTCGGGACTTAATGCAACTTCTTCTTCAAGAGGCGGTTTAAAATATTGGGCAGAGACTACTACAGGTGCGTCGGCATCCCACCATTTAGCATACCAACTCTTTTCTTCATCGGCTGGTAATTTCCAAAGTAACCGGAGTTCCGCTTCAAGGAGCGCATTAAAGTATTCGATTTTTATACTATAAACCGTATCCGCTTTCATGTCTACTTTTCCTTCCGAATAGCCAACATCATTTAATTGCCAGTTATTAATAACTTGCACGCCATCCACCCAAACACGAATGCCATCATCGACTCTTGCTGAAAAGGTATATACTCCAGTTTTAGGCGATTTCAATTGACCTGTGTAACGAATAGAACATTCATGCGGATTGATGCCTTGGACAGGCGGAATTTTGTTCCAATAAAAATCGATGTTATCAACGAAATTGGTCGCAACATACTGGTTGAATTGCGTTCCATTAAAATAATCCGCCTTTAATCCTTTTTGCGACCATAAATGGGACATACCCAGCATCAACAAAAAGTAAATAGTTAGTAAATGCTTCATATTGGATAAGATTTTAGTTAATGTTATTCAAACTTTACCTTACCCAACAAATTTCTAATTTTTTAAAATAGGCAGAAAGTTAATCCTATCAATTTATCAAATTATTAGACAAATGAAATTATTTAATGATATTAAGCTCGACTTTAGTTCTTGCAGACTGATTGTTAATGCCGTTTATCATTCGTAACCGTAATTTACCTGTTGCTTTATAACCATGAAGTGGTTGAACATAAATAGCTTCGAATAACAATTCGGGGGAAATGATGATTATAGGTCGATGTTTTAAAAATTTTCTTAAAATCATCATCCCTCCTGTTTCCAACAAATCTACCTCACCTATTTCCTATTATAAAGCAACAACACCGAAAAAAAACCTACTTTGCGAAAAATTCAACTACTATGAATCTATTTGTCATTGCCTCGATACTCATTGTCCTATCTGCCTTATTTGGCTATTTCAATGTGAAATTCCTCAAATTGCCCAATACTATTGGGTTGATGATAGTGGCGATTTTATTTACGATGGGCTTATTCTTAACCAGTTTGGTTAATCCGACTCTATTGAATATGGCAGAGGAATTAATTGGGGAAATAGATTTTAAAACGGTCTTACTCGATGTGATGTTAGGGTTTTTATTGTTTGCAGGCGCTTTGCATACGAATTTCGGACAGCTCAAAGTCCAACGTTGGCCCATCCTTTTGTTTGCCACCGTTGGGGTGTTAACCTCCACCTTTTTAGTTGGCGGAATGAGTTATTATTTATTCAATGCGCTGGGGCATGAGGTGCAATTCATCCATTGTTTGCTTTTTGGGGCATTGATTTCTCCGACAGACCCGATAGCCGTATTAGGCATTATGAAAAAAGCAGGAGTCCCTAAAAAATTAGAAACGAAGATAGTCGGAGAGTCCTTGTTTAACGATGGAGTAGGGGTGGTGATTTTCTTAACTATTTTTACCATTGCAGGAGGCGGAGACCACGGTGATTCTGAAGGGAGTAGCTTAAACAGTATTTTGACCTTGTTTGGACAAGAGGTATTTGGCGGCATTGCCTTTGGCGGAATCCTAGGATGGATTACTTATAAATTGTTGAAGTCGATAGATGACTATGAAATAGAAGTGATGATTACTTTGGCTTGTGTTATGGGAGGCTATGTATTTGCGCATTATCTGCATCTTTCCGCACCTCTTGCGATTGTGGTTGCAGGGCTTATCGTAGGGAATGATACGGTCAGAGGAAACGCTATGTCCAATGTCACGGAGCAATTTGTGGATAAATTTTGGGAATTAGTGGATATCCTATTGAATGCCTTACTCTTCGTTTTAATAGGGCTAGAACTCTTAGTGCTCACCTTGGATATGAGTTTTATTATAGCAGGAATGATTTCTATAGTGCTAGTATTAATTGCTCGGTTTTTATCCCTCCTGATACCGGTGCAACTCTTTTCCAAGCGCCTCGAATTTTTACCTTATACGACGACCATCATGAGTTGGGGAGGTTTACGTGGCGGTATCTCGATAGCTTTAGCCTTAAGTTTAGGAGAAGAGATGAATAGAGATTTATTGCTAACGGTCACTTATGTGGTCGTTGTCTTCTCTATTATTGTACAAGGTTTAACCATTGGAAACTTAACAACACGGCTGCTTGGTAAAGAAAATATGCAAGTAGTTGAGGGTGGGCATTAATAGTCAAGCAGACAGAAGTCAGACCGTTTATACTTTAACAGGTTAAGATTTGAACATTTTCAAAAGATTAAGCAGCTCAAGTTATATCCCCAAATGGCTATATTGTTTTATGGTTATATTGTTGAGTAGGGTTTTATCTCTATTTTAAGCTGCAATTATTAAGCAATGTAACAATTCAACAATATAATAATCTTCAACAGAAAGTCTATTTTTTACCCTGATGCAGTATATGTAATAAACGGTCTGACTTCTGTCTGCTATGATGTTGGCAAATTAAAACTAGATAAAAATAAAAAAAATGGCAAAAGTATGTGGTATTGAAATAAAAGGAAGTGCAGCAATAATAGTCGTCTTAGAAGGAGATACAAGCAATTTTAAAGTAATTCCAACCGAATTTAAAAAACTCAATTTAGCAGATTCGACGAGTCAAGCGGACGTCAAAGTATTTTATGAAACAATTAGTGAATTTTTTAACACCCATCAATTTGATAAAATAGGGATTAAAGCGAGAGGGACGAAAGGTAAATTTGCGGGCGGTGCGACGACTTTTAAAATAGAAGGCTTGATACAGTTAGCAGCTACGCCTCCGGTCATTTTGATGCATGGCGCAACGGTGAAGGCTAGATTGAAAAAAGAAACGGTGGTTTTTGAAGGCGTGCATAGCTATCAGTTAGAGGCTATGCGGTTAGGATATTGTTTGCTTTAGAGCATATTCAACTTTTTAACAATTTTATTTCCGCTTACAATCGACCCGTTGGGTAGATATCATTGAATTCTTTCCCAAAATATTTGCCTGTTCTGATAAAATATTCAACAGCTATTTTATGATAGGCTTCTGATGCCAAATAGTACCGAGACGTTTCCAAAGTTAATATGCCTCCTGTCGTACTTTGTAAATTTTGAGTAGCTAAGCAACCATCGATAATCCGAAAATCATAATTGTATCCCTGTGTTGATCCATAGACCGCCCCTTTTTGCAAGTAAGCATTAGGCGACAGATTCAACTCATCTTTAATTATATTGCAAACGCCTTCTGCAAAAAACTCTTCAATCATTTCCGCCTCTTCATTGTATTTACATTTTTTATTAGCAAATAGTAACTGCTTGCGACAAGTATGAATTAGTTCATGGATGATATTCCTTCGGTCAGCAGATAAATGCATCGTATTGGAATGGGGATAATAAATGTCATAACGATCTTCTCTTACGTTTATGGGCCCTGGTAAAGCAGCTTTTCCATAGTGTTTTTCTATCAGTGGTTTAACTTGCGCAAATAATTTCAAGTCTGCTTTTTTTTCAAAACCAACCTGCAAATCGTAGACACCCAACTGCTTGATATGGTCTAATGCTATTGGATAATAGGTAGGTGTTCCCATTTTATCCTTTTTAACGGGCCAGCAAACAAAACGCAGGTTTTTTTCTGTGGTATCCAACTGATGGATAGAAAAAGCAGATAGGATGGTCTTTGTTGGATACTCAGATTTAAAAATAAGTCGTTTATCCTTACTATCGACTACCCCATAATATACTCGGTCAATATTAGGAGGAGGTAGGATTTTAACTATACAAGCGTAAGGCAAATTATTAAACACCTGTAGAATTTGAATGGTGTCTTTTGATTTTTTTTGTTTGGATTTTGGAGATGGGGTAGGACTGTCCGCCTTATTTTTAAGAAGTTTGCTTAATAAAGTATCAAAATCGAAATTATTTGGATTCATGCTAGAGCTATTGATAAATATAGTTGTTTCTAATATTTATCAAAGGTAGGCGATTAATGATATTTTATTATATTAAATATGCTATTTCTTACAAAGCGCTTTTGTTATTTTCAAAAACGTTGCTATATCTGCTAAGCTATGACAGTGCATAGGAGAGACTCGGATAGATCCTTTTAATCCAAGTGATTCAAGCATTCTTGCGGAATAAGGACTTGAGATAAGCCGTTCATAAGTAATCACTCCTGCTTCCTCATACATTTTTACCGCCTCTTTATATCCTAGATGGTCAAACCCAATGGGCAGTATAAAATCTTTTTGAGTCAAATCTTTGTGGTCTAGGTATGCATGAACGCCAGCCATCTGCCTAATCCCTTCTATAGTTGACGTCCCTTCCAACATTGCATGCATAAGTGCTCTTTCATGTAGTTTTATTCTATTCATTCCCTCCACAAAAAGCATTCTGCGATTGGTTGATTTTATATACTGCTCGCCTATCCAACAAACATATTTAACGACTTCCGTAATCGCTGCAAAATGACCAGGAGCAGGGCTTCCGAGCTGCCAGAAATCCTGTGATTTAGCAATTAATTTATGGTGCGCTAGTTTGGAAAGCCTTTCGGATACATATCCGATACCGAAACCACGAGGACCAAAAAATTTATAAGGGGCAAAATTTATTCCATCAACAGGCACTTTTTGCAGGTCAATAATGCCATGAGGTGCATGCTGAACGGCATCCGCTACTATATAAAGGTCAGGTTTTATTTTTCTAGCTGCTTCTACAATTTTTGCTGCATCGAGCAAAGCACCAGAGATATTGGATGCATACATAAAATTCAGTAAACAAGTATCTTCATCAATCAGTTTTATTATTTCAGCCACATCGACTCCGCCAGTCAACGGATTTGTTTTAGCTATTCTTAGTTCCTTACCCGTTTTTTCGGCATAAGCCACCATCGCGTCATAAGCAGATGGATGTTCTAGCATCGTGGTCACCACATTTCCACCAGGGATGTGCTCCACTACCGCTCTAACCATATCAAACATTACCATAGACGCCGTCAACGAGGTAACGATGCTTCCTCCTTTACTATTTAGGATGGTTTCGATTGATTGATATCCTTCTTCTTGTATCTCCATCAACCATTTAGCAGTCTTATTACCATGCTCTGGACAATCGGGTAATTGATCTAATTTTGTAAAAATATCATTGGCGGCTTTCAATCTAAAAGACCCACCTGAATTATCGAAAAATAATCTTTTTTTATGGCTAATTGGATCTATGTCCACATGATAAAACTTTTCTTTGATGGCTTTTGTTAGTGCGTCACTAAAAAACTCTCCTTGTGCTGATTTATGCTGCATGATTATAATTCTTTTATATACTTATAGGAAGAGGTCTGACTTCTCAAAATTATACAGTCATTTGCCTAAAGGTAATCCCCAGCATTTTTTGAGCATCCAACACTTTTTGCATTTCCCCAGGAATAATCAACGCTATGGAATCTCCTTTTTTACCTGCTCTTGCCGTTCTCCCACTTCTATGCGTATAATAATCTAACTGGTCGGGCATTTGATGATGTAACACAAAAGTGAGGTCATTAACATCTATCCCTCTAGCAAAAACATCCGTAGAGATCAAAAACTGAATTCGTTCTTTTGTAAAAGCACGCATCACCTTATCCCGTTCCTTTTGTTTCATATCCCCTTCTAATGCCCCAACGGCAAAACCTGCTGCTTGCAATTGTTCTGTTAATTTCTGAGTGCCTGCTTTCGTTCTACAAAAGATAACGCCTCGCTCTTTTTTTCTTTTGTGAAGGATTCTTGTAATTAAACCTACTTTATCCTTAATCTGGGTATTGATAAAATGATGCGAAATATTTTCATTGACAACGGAATGCTTGTTGACTTCCACTTTAATCACATCAGGAGACATATAGTCCTGAACAATCTGCTTAATTTCTGACCGCATCGTGGCAGAAAACAGCCAAGTATTTCGTTCTTTTGAGGTATTGTATTTTAGAATTTTATTTAAATCTTCTTTAAATCCCATACTCAGCATTTCATCCGCTTCATCTAGGATTAGCGTTTTAACGGGACTAATATTTATGGATCTACGGGCTATTAAATCCAGTAACCGCCCTGGGGTAGCGACCACAATATGTGTCGGTCTCCTTAAACGCCTCATTTGTCGCTCTATTTTCTCCCCACCATAAACGCCTTCTACAAAAATCGGCACCTCAATGTATTTGGTGAATTTGAAGAGTTGCTTTTTTATTTGTTGCACTAACTCCCGTGTTGGCGCAATGATTAAGCCTTGCACTTCTGGTTTAGTCGCATCAATCGAGTGCAACATCGGTAAGCCAAAAGCCACTGTTTTTCCAGTTCCTGTTTGCGCTAAGCCAATTAAATCTACCTGCTTCCCTAAAAGCCTTGGTATAACGGCTTCTTGAATCTCTGTCGGCTTTTCAATATTGAGTTCTTTTAGTGCTTTTATATAAGCCCCACTTATGCCTAATTTAGAAAACGTTTTCATAATTCTTTATTTTGGGGCAAAGGTAGTTGGTACTTATGAGAATCGGTGGATTTTGACAGATCGAGTTTTAAGATCGATAATTTTTTATGAGAAAACACTAATCAGACTTTTAAGACGGTTGGAAATATCGACCAATTTAAGTAACTTTATTATTCAAGCATTGGAACAAATTCACGTATGTTTTTTGCCAAATAATGTAATCAGAAATAGATTTGGGTTTATAGTAAGGCTAATTATTAACCTTAATCAGTAAAAAACCGATAAAAAATGAAAGACAGTACTTACCTCAAAAAAGCACAAACCTATTTAAGTAAAGTAAAAATTCAAGATTGTATAAACCTTTTAAAAGAAAAGGTACAAGACAACGACATACTCAATCAAATCCATCAAATTGAGATAAGACATAATAGCTTAAGAAAAAGAATTACGAATGGCATCATCAGCTCAACGGATGCTCAATTAGAAGAAAATAGAATTAGTAATTCTTTGTTAATGATTATTTCCAATCTAGCCAATCCATCAGTTCCCGACCCTGCTCCACCAAATAAGTCAGATTATAAATGGTTGATTATTGGGCTATTGAGTGTCTCGCTCTTAGGATTAGGGTATTATGTGATGACAGATAATTCTAAAGAGAAAATTACGACAAATACAGAAGAAACAACTGAATCTCAACCCGAAATAACGACTCCACCTGCTGATAGTCCATCAGAGGAAGTTACCGACGAACCAGAAAAAACATCTAAACCAATCGCTGAAACACCTCCTCCACCTCCAAAAAAATCGGATTTAAGGATTACTGCCTTCCAAATGGAACCGACTTCCCCAACTCAAAAGGAGAAGATTTATATGCAAGCAATTATAAGAAACTCAGGAAATATGGATGCAGGAATATTTAAAGTAAAATGGTGGTCAAGTGTCAATGCACCTAAACCTGCATACGAAATCACTATAAATAGTCTAGACGCAGGTAAACAACAGATTCTGAATTTTCAATATAAAGGCTATACTAGTTGGTATGGTAATATTACCTCTAAATTAGAAGTTGATAGCGATAATACCATAAGTGAGTCTAATGAAAATAATAATACATTGACAAAATCTTATCCTGTAAAAAAGAAAACTTCGACTAATCCTCCTAGTAATGTTTCCTCAAAGCCAGATTTAAAAATTACTGCCTTCCAAATGAAACCGACCACCCCGATAAAAGGGGAAAAGATTTATATGCAGGCAATAGTTAAAAATTTAGGCAATAAAGATGCAGGAACATTTAAAATAAAATGGTGGGCAAGTGTTAATGCAACTAAACCTGCCTTTGAAAAAACTATAAATAGCTTAGGGGCAGGAAAACAGCAGGTTTTCAGTTTTCAATATAAAGGCTACCCTAGTTGGTATGGTACAATTACCTCTAAATTAGAAATTGACGGGGATAATAAAATTGTAGAATCCAATGAAAATAATAACATATTGAAAAAATCTTATCCCGTTAAGAAGAAGCATTAATCTTGATTTAAACAGTTTGTTTTTATTAGCTTTAAAAATGGGTTGACTGGTAAAGATATATTTATCCGATGTTTTAAAACCGTAAGCTCCCGATTTCTATCGTGGATAATCCATCAACATCGTGCAAATAGCTGAATTATAGAACTATTTATAAACTTAGGACATCAGAAAACTTTGTTAACCGATTTTCTCAAAAGAATAAATTTGATCTACTGGACTAGCAAGGATGTAATGCTTAAAAATCAACAGGTCTTACTTTATGAATAACTGCTGTGCTTACCCAATATATATTGGATAGACCAGGTTCTATGTCTCTTTCGCTTCTGCCAAAAAATAAATATTTACCATCCGGGGTGATACGAGGGCTTTTTTCATTAAAATTAGAATTTATGGTATTTCCCAGATTAATTGGTTTGCTCCAGCTTCCGTCTTGCCGCTTGAAATAGACATAAATATCGTTATCTTTTCTACTTTCATCTTCATTGTTTCGAGCAGTCACCAGTAAATAATCTTGAGCTGGAGCAATGTATGCGTGGTGACCAAATTCAAGTTCAACTTCCTGTACTTCGGGAAATTCACCATTTTTGTTAGGGGCATAATACGTTTTCATTTTTGACAAATTGAAATAATAAAGGTCTCCGTTTTTCGATTGATTTGGAAAAAAAACTAGGTCATCATTCAGCCGTGAATCAAGTTGTATGGCATCACTCCAAGAATCGGCTAAACGGTTTGCATACCAAATTTTCTCATCCACAAAACTAGAGTCCAAAGCTGTGAAATAAATCCTTTTACCATTAGGGCTGACGAATGGATGCATTTCTTCCTTTTTTTTCCCATCGGTAAAATTTGCTCTTTTAATGGGCGTCCATTCATTACGTTCGAGCTTTGAGAAATAGATAGCTGTTTCTTCGTTTTCATCGTTGGCTGCAAAATATATTTCCTCTAAATCAGGAGAAAACGAAACGGTACCTTCAAATCTTCCATTGATTGAAATGACTCCAGGAGCAAAAATTTCTGGGATTAAGCCTGGTATTTTTTGTCCAAAATAGGAGCTTTCTAAATTTAGTGAATCACTATCTTTTGAGTGCTGTTTTTTAGTATTGCAGGCATTTAAAATTATTGCGAATACAAGTATTAAAATAAAATACGCTTTTTCCATTTTTTTAGTTTTTTAAAATAGTTGCCTTTCTATACTACAATAAATAGAAAATTAAGTAAGGGGGTCGTCCTATTCATTTTAACGACTAGGGTTAGGTTAAGAGAAATGATTGTCCGTTTCCTCAAATTACTAAAATAATTGACATGAAGTAACGGATAAAAAATAAATTGGCCAAATTGTCTTTAATTCCCCACGGATTTATTATCCCGATGTCTTAGGCGCGATGTTTTAAGATAGGAGCGCCAATTTTAGGTTGGAACAGGAAATTCAAAATACCTAGCTTCTGCCGATAATTCAACCGCTTCTATTGCATTTTGGTTATGCAGTTCCTCAGCGACGGTGGCGTCGCAACCCAGTAAAAATAAGCCAGCCTTCGGAATTAGATTGCCCAAACACCAACTTTTATCCAGCGGAAAAATGTAATTCGGAAAATGAACCAATTCTAGTTTAGTATTGCTATTGAGTGCGCTCACCAAGTCGAGCAATTCTTCCATTTTTCCTTCTGTTATCCAAAGCTTGGCAAATTGTTCGGGAACATTTTCCTCGCCTACACCGTGAAAAATGACGGGCGTTTCCACACCTAAAATCGAAATCAATTTTGCTAACATTTTGTAATCCTCCACGGCAGAAGAAATGATGTAAGGACTGATTAAGGTCGAAATACTGTGTTGACAAAAAAAATCAGCAAAAGGGGTTTTTCCCAATGCCGCAAGCTGTTCGTAGGTTACGTTTCTACTTTGCCCAGTTTCTTCATTTTCAAAAATGATAGGCAAAAATATTTTGAAGTAAAAATCATACTGTTTGGGAATAATACTTTTCACACAGTCCATGTCGCCCTGCGTATCCCTGTTCTGATGAACCCACATAGCCCGTTGAATATTATTATTGATGGTCATTAATTACTTCGCTTTTAGATTTTTTATTTTAATCAGAGCGGTCAAAGATAGTGGATAAAATCCAGTTGCTCGCTATCTTCTTTAGGTGCAGGCAAATTCGCCTATTTTTTAAAGATAAATAGGCGCACATTTTATATCCAAATTGCTCTTTAGATAATTAGATTAAAAATTGATATTGTAAAAAATGTTAAATCAATATCTAAATCCTTTGGGGATATATACTATTAAAACCCAACGGATTTTTATCAGGTTATTAACTGACACGCTATTGTAAGCTAAATTCCTGTTAATGAATACTGAACCTATTGTTAATCATTGTTAACTAAGGCATTAGTTAAAGCGTAACCTGTACCTTTATGGAGAATCAATAATTGGAACTATTCGTTTTAAAATTTATAGCCAATTAAACGGCCTACTTATTCGCCAAGGCAGCAATTAACGTTTCTCCCTGACGCTCTAAAAATTAATGACAATCCATAAAATGAAGAATATATACTTTTTACAAACCTGTTATATTTTGCTGCTTTTATGTTCTTTTGGGTGTTCTTCAGAAAATAAGGTGGTACTTATTGCTAAAGCAGAAATACCTTCAAGAAACCATGATTTAAGTTATACGCCTTATGATGCAAAATTCGACAATCCTAATTATATTATCTGTGATTCCACTGGTATTAGTTCTGGAAGAAATAGACTTCAATATATCGGCGGAACAAATAAATTGAGGAAAGACATTACTTCCAAATATGTATACCGCCCAGACTATGAACCATTTACTGGCTATATCGTCATTCGATTTTTGGTTAATTGTGAAGGGCAATCTGGGCGATACCGCGTTCAATCTTTAAACTTGGATTTCTCTCCATCAAATGCACCTTCTGATTTATTAAATCACACAACTGAAATTGTTAAAAGTTTGGATAATTGGACAAAGTCAGCTGTAAATGGTCCTAAAAAAGAGTATTCAAAATTCATCAATTTAAAAATTACTAATGGCAAGATTCAACATGTGTTATTATAAAAAACTTTGCTTCCTGCTCCTTATTTTTATTTGCCAGGTGCTCTTTCTTTTTGGTCAAGGAAATTGCCTGATATACGCTGAAGATAGTGGAGAAAGAAAAGCATGCGAATTGAGTTATCGCGCTATAGAATATAGGCAAGGAAGTAAAGAATCTCAATTATTATTTGACAAAGCAATTGAAGTAGGTCCAAAATATGCTTGGGTCTATTATCAAAAATCAGTTCCTTTTTTCAAACGTGGCTTATTTGCAGAAGGGGTCAATTTAATCAATAAAGCCATTGAATTAGAGCCTCAGAATTATTTGTATTACAGGGCTTATTGGTATTTCTACAATCGGAGTTATGAATTTTGTATTAGAGATTTGGAAGCACTTTATACCGTTCACAAGGATTTTTATACCGCTATTCCTAGTGGCGAACTGGAGATGAGGTTATTACTCGCAATGGCCTATGCCCAATCAGGAGATGTCTCAAAAGGTATCAATTGGGCGCTTAATTTGATGGATACTTATAAGAGTCAGCCTCACTTAAAAGGATTCTATGATCACTTCTGTCTCGGCATATTGTATTATCAAAATAATCAGTTTGATTTAGCGGAAGCTGAATTTGAAAAACAATTAATGGTGCAGGATAACTTTGCAGATACGTATTATTACCTCGGATTAATCAAAGAAAAGGAAGCTGAACATATAGCTGCGCAAGGATATTTTAAGCAAGCATTAGCAAGAATGAATCAGGAGCATGGTGGATATAGTCTAAATTTTTTCACAGAATTCAATACTAAAAAAGAGGATGTTGAAAAGAAAATAATTAACTAGTGTTCGACCAAATTTAAAATGACGGGTAATTCTTTTTTGTGAAAAGACACTTGGAGATCTGAGAAACACTCCAAGGTCACAAAAACCTTGGAGTGTTTCTCAGATCTCCAAGCGTTTTGACCATTTCTTATTTGAGACAACACTAGATGTCTAGTGCAGTAGGCAGTAAATAGTTTGCAAGGGTTTTCATGAAAATGGCTTCCTAATAACAAAGAAAGGGGAATATCAAATGATATCCCCCTTTCTAATTTATTTAATCAATAAGCGCTTAATTTTCTATCAACTCTTTCACTGGAGCTAGAACCGAAGATTTAGCTGCTTTTTTCTGACAAACCTTACATAGTTCAGAAATACCCTTCTGTTCCCAGGAATCCTTGATACTACCACTGCTAAGCGCCTTTCCTTTGATGTACTGGCAGTCATCAAAGGCATGGTATTTATTACCTGCCTTAGACCAGTACACATTATTCGCATCAATGCTTAGACTTTGAGCGGCTGCGGTTTGTTCTTGAATTTCCTTCGTGTATTTCTCTACTGACGGAGGATTGAAATCCGCACCAGTTATACCCGCTGCAACCATTGCTACCGCTGCGATACTACCCGCAATGCCTTTGGTTTTTCCACTGATGTTCTTGTTATTCAAGATCATGATGACCATCGGTAGAAATGCAAGTACGCCCATGATTGCGCCTAGCTGATTTTGTATAAAAAACCGCGTCGGTTCTGCCTCAGATGCAGGGTCTAGTTTATTGGCTTTCTTCCAAAGCGTAGAACCTGTAATAGCGAGAATTAAAATGCCAACTATTGCTACGACCAACCAAACCAAGGTCTCATCACTGATTAGCTTTAAGATGGCAAAGATTTGACCCGCTATGGCAACTATCCATGCTAGCATGGCGAATAGCCTTAGTTTTTTCGCTTCGCCTTTAGCTTCTGGACTTGCTTGAAATACTTTTTTTTCAGTCATGTTTTGTGTTTTTTTATTTTGTTTTAGGACGCAAAGATAGTCTTTTAGGTCACGAAAATTATAAATTATCGCTTTATAAAATTTTATGAAGGGGGTATCCACGAACCCAAAAGTGTTTGAAATTTAATTTAACTTTCAATTCGACTATTCCTACCCTAATTGTAACAGACCTAGGAATGATTTTCTATCTGAATTTTAGTAGTATTATGCGAACATCAGATTTCTTTTATAAATAAGCAGTAAAGAACTATTATTCTTTTTAAACAATTGAGGATGTATTAGGTTATTATTGGGAATTTTAAAAATTTAATAAATCAACAACAAATATGGAGTTATTAGATAAGTTAAAATGGCGGTATGCTGCAAAAGCCATGAACGGCAAAAAAGTGCCTCAAGAGAAAATTGACAATATTATAGAAGCGATATCGCTGGCACCAACTTCAAGTGGATTACAGCCTTTTGAAGTCTTTGTCATTACGAATCAGGAAGTAAAGGAAAAGATTAGACCGATCGCTTGGAATCAATCCGTAATTACTGATTGTTCACATTTGTTAGTGTTTGCTGCATGGGATACTTATACGGCTGATCGAATTAACAAACAGTTTGATTTAACAAATGAGATTAGAGGATTTAAAAATGAGGGTTGGGAAAATTATCGCCAAATGTTATTAAACAGTTATCCCCAAAAGGATGCAGAAGTGAATTTTAATCATGCGGCTAAACAAGCCTATATTGCTTTTGCAAACGCATTAGTTGCTGCTGCATTTGAAGAAGTTGACAGCACGCCGATAGAAGGTTTTAATCCAGCAGCATTAGATGAAATATTAGGTTTAAAAGAGAAGGGTTTGAGAAGTTGTGTGATTCTTACCTTAGGATATAGACAGGCTGACAAAGACTGGTTGGTCAATCTTAAAAAAGTTAGAAAAAGTAAAGCAGATTTAATAACAGAAATTGCTTAGCGAATAAATAACTCCTGCATAGATAGTTCCACGATTTAAACCGACCAAACGGCTAAGGTTGCGGAACTATCTCCTCCCTCTCATTTCACGAAGCAACGGGTCACGTACTTTCAGGTTTACCCAACAACTAATTTCCCTCATTCCTTATCACCTTGTCATTTACTCATTTTTATAAATACAAAAAATAGTAGGGTCTAGTAAGAATTATTAACTTAGCGCATTAAAGTTACCGACAATTCAATGAGTTTATGGAAAAATAATTGTTTGTCCTTGTTTTAATTTCAAAACCAGCTAAAATGACTTATTCAAGACTACTTGCACTACTACTTTCTATCGCAATTATTGGTTGTGGCGAAGATAAACAACCTTCCACTAAGCATTGGTTTAAGGGGAATTTACACACGCATTCTTATTGGAGTGACGGAGATGAATTTCCTGAAGTAATTATGGACTGGTACAAATCTCATGATTATCAGTTTGTCGCATTGACGGATCATAACACCTTGGCAGAAGGGGAGAAATGGAAAGTGATTTCGCAAGATTCAATCTATCAAAATGCATTTAAAAGTTACCTCCAGAAATATGGAACTAGCTGGGTTAACTATAAAATTGATTCCTTAAATAACACACAAGTTAAGCTGAAGACTTATGAAGAATATAAAGGTCAATTTGAAGAAGCAGAAAAGTTCTTGATTATTCAATCTGAAGAAATAACAGATGACTTCGAAGGTAAACCTTTGCACATGAATGCAACTAATATTAAAAAGAAAATAGACCCTCAGGGAGGAAATAGTATAGTGGAAGTTCTTCAAAATAATATAGACGCAGTAATTAAGCAGAGAGATGAATTGGATGTACCAATGATTGCACACGTAAACCATCCCAATTTTGGCTATGCTATTAGTTTAGAAGACATGATAGCATTAAGAAATGAAAAATATTTTGAGGTCTACAACGGCCACCACATGGTTCATAATTCAGGAGATGCTACGCATATCTCTACTGAAAAAATGTGGGACATTATCAATATTGCCTATATTGAAAAACAATTACCACTGATGTACGGGCTTGCTACGGATGATGCGCATCACTATCACGCTAAAGGAAAGGAGTGGAGTAATGCTGGTAGAGGTTGGATTGTCGTTCGGGCAGATTCCCTCAATCCAAAATCGTTAATAGAAGCGATGGAAGTAGGCGATTTTTATGCAAGTACTGGAGTGGAGCTCAACCGTTTGATAATAGATGAAAATAGGATTTCTATTGAGGTAAACCCCGAATCAGGTGTAAGCTATGAAATAGTTTTCATTGGCTGTAAAAAGGGGAAGAGGATGCCAGAAGAATTAATGTCTGCTGAAGGAGTTAAGGCTAGTTTTGAATTAACAGATGACCTTCTTTTTGTCAGATGTAAAATAATTTCCTCAAAATTACATGGAAACCCTATTGAGGATTTGTTGTATGAAACTGCATGGACACAACCTGTACTTGTAACTAATGGTTCAAGTCATAAGTAATTGATTGTTCACTAGACGTTGACCATCTAACATTTCAAACAATATAACATCAAAATATGCAATTCAAAACGACCTACTTTTTAATTATACTTACTCTTCTATTATTTTCGGCTTGTCAACAACAAACAAAGGAAACAGCTATTACTGAAGTAGTCCCTGCTAAAAAAGTGCTTGTTGAAGAAACAAGACCTGAAGGAACTACAAAGACTAACTGGCTGCGCCCACCCTATAAATACTGGGCTATCAAAAATGTAGATAAACTTTTCTCTGTTGGGACTATTGCAAAAGGAGCATCAACCGCTAAATTAGAAAAGAGTGCAACTTCCTTGATGGATTTAAAAATTGAACAATTTGATGGTAAGATATATGGATTTGAAGAACATTTAGACTCCAATAGAACAGATGGTTTTTTAGTTTTGAACAAAGGAAAAATTATTTACGAAAAATACTTTGGCAACATGACAGAAACCAGCCCCCATAATTGGTTTTCTGTATCTAAATCATTGACGGGTTTGACGGTAGCTATTTTAGCAGTAGAAGGTAAAATTGATTTACAAAAACCAACGCTGCATTATATGCCTGAATTAAAAGGGACTGCTTGGGATGGAACAATGGTTCAACAACTAATGGATATGACCGTCAATATGCATTTTGATGAAGCTTATAATAACCCGAAATCAGATGCCTATAAATTTGCTAAAGTCTCCCACTTTGTAGAAATTCCAGGCCCACCCTCTAAATTTGAAAATGTATTGGATTACTTTAAAACGGTTAAAAAAGGAGAGAATCACGAGGAATTGTTCCATTATGTGAGCTTGAATACGGAAGTTCTGGGAATGATTATTAGCAAAGTAACTGGTAAAAAGCCTTCTGAAGTAATGAGTGAAAAAATTTGGTCAAAAATGGGAACGGAACAAGATGGTTTTATAATGAAAAACACGAATGGATATGAATTAGTGAGTGCTGCCATTAACTCTACGCTAAGAGATGCAGGGAGATTGGGTCAGTTAATGCTAAATGATGGTTATTTTAATGGCCAGCAAGTATTTCCAAAATCGGTGGCTCAAACAATAAAAAAAGGAGGTAGCATCAAAAAATTTGCCCAATCCAAGCGAGGAAAGGTTTTTACAAATTTTCATTATACCAATCAATGGTGGCATACAGACAAAGCTGCTTTTTTTGCCAAAGGCTTATTTGGGCAATGGATTTATGTAGACCCAACAACAGAGACAGTAATTGTAAAATTTACGACAGCTGACGTTCCCACTTCAACAGAATATGACTGGATGAATAATATGAATTTAATGGAGGCAATTGTGAAACGGTTGGGAAATGCGGAATGACTTTAACCGTAGCCTCATTTGAAACACAAGAAGCAATTAAAAAAATATTTTGAATGGCTTCTTTTTCTTTACTCTTATTCGGATATAACATGAATCCAATTAAAGAAACCAGAATTTAGAAATTTGAAACTGATTCCGTAAAATAAAGGTAATGAAATTCCAAAATCGCTAACATGACTTGGTGCAATATAAAAAACCTTTTTTGGAGAGTCTAAGTTACAAATTGTTTCAACGGGTAGTGGGTGTGGGTAACAGAAGACTTAATATTTCTGTACTTTTGCCATTCAATTATTGAAAATAAAAGTATGGCAAAAAGTAAAACGAAAATCGGGTTAATCAGCCTATTAATTTTAATTATTGGGTTTGTCGGTTATTTTATTTACAAAACCCTTTTCCCAGGAGGGCCTAATCTAGCACCTGTTCCAAACCCTATCCGAGACAGGGCGACTACATCCAAAGATATAGATGAATCTAACATCTTCAACAATCCATTAAAAAATGCCTACTTTGGAGATTTACATATTCATACCAGCCTTTCCTTTGATGCCTATATTGGCGGAACATTAACGACACCTTCAGATGCTTACCGTTTTGCGAAAGGTACAGAATTAGACATATTTGGGAAAAAAGTAGCCTTAAAACGACCCTTAGATTTTGCTGGAGTAAGTGACCATGCGGAATATATCGGTGAATTTTATACTACTCAAATAGCAGGAGAGAAAGGCTATTATGCCTTGATGGCGCAAGTATTAAGAGGGGCAGCTAATGATGAGCAAAAATCCGAAGCTTTATTTCAACGGATGCGTGCACAAAAAGGAGGAGGAGAACGAAAACACATGGATTTTTTCCAAGGTTTTAACTCAACGAGGAAGGCATGGGATATGATTTTAGCCGCTGCGGAGACCCATTACCAACCCGGGAAATTTACCACTTTAGCTGGATATGAATGGACAAAAGTAGAAGATGCAGGACATTTGCATCGAAATGTTTTTTTTAGAGATATGATAGTGCCGGACTATCCTTTGAGTGCAATAGAAGTAACGACCGCAGAGGGATTATGGGAAAGTTTGGCAGAATATACAAAAGGCGGAGCGACTGTTTTAGCTATTCCTCATAATACTAATTTAGGAAAAGGATTGGGTTTTCCAGATGTAAAAGCGGATGGACAACCATTAGATGCCACCTATGCGCAAGCAAGGAATAAATGGGAACCCTTAATTGAAATTCATCAAGCCAAAGGTAATTCAGAAGTGCATCCAGATTTTTGGGGAAATGATGAATTTGCTAATTTTGAGAATTATAATTATTTACCAACCAAAGAAAATGATTATGTGCGATATGCGCTGAAAAAAGGCTTGGAATATCAGGCTAAATTAGGGACAAACCCCTATAAATTTGGGCTAATGGCGAGTACTGATACCCATAATGGAACGCCTGGGGCAACGGAAGAAACGGAGGAAAACAGAAGCCATACGATGGTAGATAATACTGCTGAAAATCGGCGTAATCGAGAATGGATATTGTCTGGGAGTGAATTGGATAAAGGTAAAAAAATATATGAGGCCATTAATCCTGGCGGTTTGGTAGGCGTTTGGGCGCAAAAAAATACTAGAGGAGAAATTTGGGATGCCCTGAAAAGAAAAGAAACTTTTGGGACTAGTGGTGGACGCATTCAAGTTCGTTTTTTTGGTGGCTATGATTTCGAAGCAGCTTATACTAGTTATGACGATTTAGTAGCAGCAGGTTATGAAAATGGCGTACCAATGGGAAGCGATTTGCCTGCGATACCTGATGGAAAAACAGCCCCTTCATTCCTGATTTGGGCTAGTAAAGATAACGAAAGTGCCAATTTAGACCGTCTGCAAGTGATTAAAGGTTGGTATAAAAATGGCGTATTAAAAGAGCAAATTTATACTGTTGCTTTATCTGATAATCGAGTCCTCAAGGAAGATGGTACTGTTCCCGATAATGGTGCAACCGTCAATTTGAAAACGGGGGAATGGTCAAAAGAAAAAGGCGCTACAACGCTACAAACTACTTGGATAGACCCTAATTTTGACCCAACAGCCGAAGCTTTTTATTATGTTCGCGTGATAGAATTACCAACCCCTCGATTTAATTTATGGGATGAAATTAGAGAGGGGATTGACTACCCTGATGATGCCATTCGTACAATTCAAGAACGAGCTTGGTCTTCACCTATTTGGTATTCGCCGAAATGATTCTAGTTGAGGATTAGGAGTTGTAGGTTTTTTAAAATTTCTTAAATACACCTAAAATATTAAGCGTGGCTCACTTTTGGATAGTTAGTTAATTCGACAAGTTTATCGAAGTAGTTGACATTTTTGTTAATTTTTAAATTCAAAATGTAAAATGTAAAATTCAAAATTAAAAATTAAAAAGTGAGTCATCGGACATATTTGTTTGATTATCAGAAAGATAACTGATTTAGTCTACTTTTAGATTTTAGATTTATAATTTTTAATTTTAGATTAAGAAGTGTCAATCACTTTTGTGACTTGGATTAACTTGTCGTTAATTCTTATTTTAATAGGGTTTTCTCATACATTTCCTTATAAGGTTGTTATCTTGCAAAAAATCGACGGATAATCCTAGCGAATGATTACTTTTTAATACCATTTTCATTGAAATTATGCAGCAAAAAATTAAAGAGACCATTAAGCAATCTGTACTGCTAAAATTGCAAATTATTGATAATAAGGAACTCCTTGATGCCATTACAAATGTGTCAAAGGAATTAATTTATCTATTTAAAAAAGACCATAAAGTACTGTTTTGTGGAAATGGAGGTAGTGCGGCGGATGCCCAACACTTAGCAACAGAATTAGCAGGTCGCTATTACTTGGACAGAGCGCCTTTATTTGCCGAAGCATTAACCACCAATACTTCTTTTTTGACCGCTGTTGGCAATGACTATGCTTTTGATTCTATTTTTGCAAGAGCGGTTACCGCAAAGGGTAGGGAAGGAGATGCGTTAATTGCAATGTCTACTTCTGGGAACTCTAAAAATGTTATTAAAGCGATAAAAGCAGCCAAAGAAAAAAATATGTTAATCATTGGCATGACTGGAAAAATTGGCGGAAAAATGCGTGGCTTATGTGATTATTTGATACAAATACCCTCTAAAGATACCCCTAGAATTCAAGAGGCACATATTTTGGTAGGGCATATTATTTGTGAATTGGTAGAAGCCGAATTATTTGGAAAAGCTTAAGATTTATTTAAAAAATTGTTGCACGGCTTCTGTAATGTACCCTAAAGTGATTTCTTCCATTTCTGTATGCATCGGCAAAGACATTACTTCTTTACATAAGGCTTCCGTAACAGGTAAAGGTGCTTTTCCTTGGTAATAAGGTGCAAAAGCAATTTGTTTATATAAGGGTATAGGGTAATAAATCATGGATGGAATATCCAAACCAGCTAAATGATTTTGCAAATCTTCTCTTTTCCCACCTGCAATTTTCATAGTATATTGATGAAAAACATGTGTAGAGTTGGCGACTCTCTTTGGTATCGTAATTTCTGGAATATCCGCAAAAGCAGCGTCATAATACGCTGCAACTGTCTGTCTAGCCGTTATATACTCCTCTAAATAAGGCAATTTAACTTTTAACACTGCTGCTTGAATCGCATCTAGTCTAGAATTACAACCGATTAAACTATGGTGGTATTTTTTATGCTGTCCATGATTAGCGATGATGCTGATTTTCTGAGCTAAGGCATCGTTATTGGTGAAAATAGCGCCACCATCTCCATAACAACCTAAATTTTTAGAAGGGAAAAAAGACGTGCAGCCTATATCACCAATTGTACCCGCTTTTTGAACGCTTCCATCTGTAAATGTATACGCACTGCCAATGGCTTGGGCATTATCTTCAATAACAAATAAGTTATGTTTTTTAGCAATCGCCATAATATTTTCCATATCTGCACTTTGCCCGAAAAGATGAACGGGTACAATGGCTTTTGTTTTAGGCGTAATGGCGGCTTCTATTAAGTCGGCGGTACTATTAAAAGAATCGGTAGCTACATCAATCATTATGGGTGTCAACCGTAAAAGGGCAATGACCTCTGCGGTAGCTACATAAGTAAACGCAGGAACAATGATTTCATCGCCTGGTGCTAAATCCAATGCCATTAAGGCTATTTGTAATGCATCTGTTCCATTTGCACAGGAAATGACATGTTTGACGCCCAAATAATTGGCTAAATCTGTTTCAAAAGCATTAACTTTAGGCCCTTTGATAAACCAGGCGGAGTCGAGGACTTCTTTTATTTCAGCATTGATTGCTGCTTCTATTTTTTTGTACTGACCTTTAAGGTCAACCATAACTATCTTTGAAGGAAGCGTCATTATTAAGGTATATTAATTAATGTTTAAGCCAATGATTATATTTTATGAATGTTGGTCGCCTAAAATTAAGGTGTTTTTTTGAATTGACTAGAACTTATCCAAAAATAGGCCGTATTTACTACACTTAAAAGAATTAATTAAAACGATTACTCTATGTTTGAATTCCACACGGATAAGGCACGCTATTTTAACATGCAATATAAGGTGACTAAGGAGTATGTCATTCCATTTTTGGAAGACAACATTGACTTGAATCAACCGATGAATGTGTTAGAAATTGGCTGTGCAGAAGCAGGGGTGTTAAAAGCCTTCTTGGAAAGAGGACATAATTGCACGGGCATTGAATTGAATGATAGTCGAGTAAAATTAGCCGCCCAATTTTTTGAAAAAGAAGTCAAAGAAAATAAAATTCGATTTTTAAGTCGAAATATCTATGATATAGACCCAGAAAAAGATTTAGCAGACAAATTTGATTTAATTATTCTAAAAGACGTCATTGAGCATATTCACGACCAGAATCGGTTTATGCAGGTGTTAAAAACATTTTTGAAGCCTAATGGAAAAGTCTTTTTTGGTTTTCCACCTTGGCAGATGCCTTTTGGCGGACATCAACAGATTTGCCAAAATAAATATTTATCTAAATTACCTTATTTTCATTTATTACCCAAACCTCTTTATAGAGGCATTTTGAAATTGGGTAAAGAATCTGAAGGCTGTATTGAAGACTTAATTGAAATTAAAGATACAGGAATTTCTATTGAACGATTTGAGCGAATTTTAAAAGATAGGAGATACACGACTTTGAAAAAAGAACTGTTTTTATTCAATCCTATTTATGAATATAAATTCAATTTGAAACCTAAGAAGCAATTAGCTGCAGTAAAAGGCATTCCTATTGTTCGGAATTATTTATCTACTTGTGCTTATTATTTAGTTACACCAGAATAATAGGTGTCGGGTGAGAGGTACTAGGTTTCAGGTGTGGCGTAAATACGTATAGCCTGATACCTAGTACTCGATACCAAAAACGATTTTACCCACCAAAAACAACATCCATACTCGCACAAATTTTGGCAGCAGCTTCTTCTAAATCCGCAGGCTGATGCGCCGCAGAAACAAATCCTACTTCATAACCAGAAGGCCCTAAATAAACACCTCTTTGTAGTAGTTCGTGGTGTAATATTTTAAATTTATCCATACTCGCAGGGTCAATTTGGTCGGCTCGAGAAATTTTATCTTTTGTAAAAGCAACCCAAAAGATAGACCCCATCTGAACGATAGATACTTCATATCCTTTTTGATCACAATGGTCTTGGATATTTTTGACAAAGACCCTAGTTTTATAATGTAGATGCGAATAAAATTCTGGTTGCAATAGTTCCTTCACAGCGGCTAAACCTGCTGCCATCGCAACTGGATTGGCAGAAAGCGTACCCGCTTGATAAACATTGCCTTCTGGTGCAATATGGCTCATAATTTCACTACTAGCTGCATAAGCACCAACAGGCATTCCGCCACCAATAATTTTACCATAAGTAATAATGTCTGGCTGAATGCCATAATACCCCGCAGCTCCTTCAAAACCCACTCTAAATCCTGAGATTACTTCATCAAAAATCAATAAGACCCCATATTTAGTACAGACCTTTCTTAAAAATTCTAGATAGGCTTTGTTTTGTAATAATAAGCCGTTATTAGCTGGAACAGGTTCAATAATAACACAAGCTATATCGTCGCTAAATTGCTGAAGTGTTGCTTCTAAAATAGCCTCATCATTTAGTGGAATAACCAATGTTTCTTTAGCAAAAGATTCGGGAATACCTGCCGAAGTACTGACGCCAAAAGTAGCCAATCCAGAGCCTGCTTTGACTAAAAGAGAATCCACATGCCCATGATAACAACCATCAAATTTAACGACTTTACTCTTCCCCGTAACCCCTCTAGCCAATCGAATCGCTGACATAACCGCCTCTGTACCAGAACTTACAAAGCGCATCTTTTCAATGTATTGGTTATTGTCTAAAATCAATTGACCAATTTCATTTCCCAATCTCGTTGGTGTACCAAAAGAAGTGCCATAAGTAACCGTTTTTAAAACAGCTTCTCTAATAGCCACATTATTATGTCCTAAAATAAGCGGTCCCCAAGAACAACAAAAGTCAAGGTATTGATTATCATCTTCATCCGTAAATCGGCAACCATATCCTCGTTTGACAAATAATGGAGGTCCTGAAACTGATTTGAAAGCTCGGACGGGTGAATTTACACCGCCAGGGAAATACTTCTTTGCTTCTTCAAATAAAGCGGCTGATTTACTGCGTTCAATACGATTGTCTAATTTCATGTATTCTGATATTGATAGAGTTCGATAATTTTTTGTATTCAAATTAAACCACGAAAGTAATTAACATTATGTAACTATTAAGTCGAAAAAATGTAAAAAATTTCAAATAGTCCTCAACTAATTGAATCTTTGCTTTTTTTCTGTAAAAATTGATACAAATAATGCCATTTATACCTACAAATATTCCTGATTTAGTTGTTTTTGAACCAAAAGTCTGGCGAGATGATAGAGGTTATTTTTATGAATGTTATAACGAAGCGACCTTCGAAGCAGCTGGAATTTCCAATAGATTTGTACAAGATAACCAAGCCTTATCCACTTTCGGCGTGTTAAGAGGTCTACATTATCAATTACCACCATTTACACAAGCAAAATTAGTGAGAGTGGTGCAAGGGGAAGTTTTAGATGTAGCAGTTGATATAAGAGAAGGTTCTCCAACTTACGGACAATCTTTCTCTATTCGATTAAGTGATGCCAACAAAAAACAATTATTTGTGCCAAAAGGCTTTGCCCACGGTTATGTTGTTTTGAGTGATACCGCTATTTTTGCTTATAAATGCGATAATCTTTATAGCAAAGCTCACGATGCAGGAGTTTATTTTAACGACCCACACTTTAAGATTGATTGGCAAATTGATTTGGATAAAGCTATTTTGTCTGAAAAGGATAAGTTGCAACCTAAGTTTGGCGACCATAAGCCTTATATAGAATGATGAACTATAAATGATGAACGATGAATGTTGCTACCATTACAACATCGCAAAAAGGCAACATCGCAACATCACACTCTTTAAAAAATCATATAAAACGATAAAATCATGTCAACCTGTAAAATCCTAGTTACTGGCGCCAATGGGCAAGTTGGAAGTGAATTGCAATTCTTAGCTAAACAATATACTGATTTTGAATTTCATTTTACCGATGTGGCAGAACTAGATATTACCAATGAAAAAGCAATTGTCGATTTATTTACCAAAATAAAGCCTACTTTTTGTATCAATTGTGCCGCTTATACAGCAGTAGATAAGGCGGAATCTGATGTAGCAAAAGCTACTTTGATTAATGAAACAGCGGTCAAATATTTAGCTCGAACTTGTCAACAATTTAATACGACTTTCCTCCATATTTCTTCTGATTACGTTTATCATAATCGAGTAAATCGACCGTTAAAAGAAACAGATAAACCAGCACCTAAGGGCGTTTATGCTGCGACCAAATTAGCGGGAGATGTCGTCGCCTTAGCCGAAAATTTAAATACGATAGTCATTAGAACAAGTTGGGTTTATTCTTCCTACGGACATAATTTTGTCAAAACCATGCTTAGATTAGGAAAAGAAAGAGATAAATTATCAGTGGTTTACGACCAAATTGGTGCACCTGCTTACGCTAGAGATATCGCTACAGCGATGTTGGAGATAATCGTCAAAATAGAAGCAGGAAAAACTAATTTTAGAGGGATTTATCATTTTGCACCTGCTGGGGTAACTTCTTGGTATGATTTTGCAAAAGCTATTTTTGACATGGAAAACATCGATTGTCAGGTAGCGGCAATTCCTACTTCTGCTTATCCAACGCCTGCCAAAAGACCGCATTATAGTGTGTTAAATTGTGATAAAATTAAGCGTACTTTTGATTTAGAAATTCCTTATTGGAAGGATAGTTTAAAAGCTTGCTTGGTTATTTTAAAGGAAGCGTAATTTATAGTCTCTTAAAATCTGTTGGGAAATAAATCTGTTGGGTATCATTATTTCCCAACGGATAGTAGTATTCTTTCCTGAAATCTGTCTTCACCTTTCCCAATTTTGAGTAAAAATTAGTGGTAATTCCCTACCTTCGTATTTGAACGAAAATCAACTGTCAAATTATGAAAAGAATACTCAAATATTTAGGCTACCTTTTGATTTTACTTTTATTATTGTTAATAGCCTTTTTAGCAATAAATTACCATGCGGATATTCCAGTAGCAACACTCAAAGAAAAATATACGAGTGAACATTCCAAATTCATCGAGGTAGATGGAATGAATGTACATTATCAGCGATTAGGGAAAGGGCATCCGCTGGTGCTAGTACACGGATTTAGTGGACACACTTGGAATTGGCGAGCTTGGATGAAGCATTTGCCCAATGATTTTGATTTAATCGTGATGGATTTGCCTGGATTTGGTTTAACTGGTCCACATCCGAAAGGAGATTATTCTTCAGAAATGAGTATTAATTTTTTAGATAAATTCTTAACGAAGATAGGCGTTGATACTTTTCATTTAGCAGGGAATTCGATGGGCGGAAGTATCTCTTGGACTTATGCTTTAGCACATCCAGAAAGGGTTAAAAAACTAATCTTAATTGATGCAGGAGGCTATCCAAAGAAAAGTAAAAAAACGATAGCTGGTTTTAAAATATTACAATATCCCATTTTCCACCCCTTAATTACTAAAATTACGCCTCGTTCTATTATCAAAAAATCTTTGGAGGGAACTTATGTAGACCAATCTTTTGCTGCCGAAAAAGAAGTTGATTTGTATATGGATATGTTATGTAGAACAGGTAACAGAAGGGTATTAATAGACCGAATGAAAGTTTCTAGAAAGGATAAGAGTAGTAACATTAAAAATATTGACAACCCAACCCTTATTTTATGGGGAGATAAAGATATTATTATCCCTGTGGATAATGCCCATAAATTTCAACGAGATATTCCCAATTCAAAATTGATTATTTACAAAAATGTAGGTCATCTTCCTATGGATGAAGTCGGGGAACAATCGGCTGAAGATGTGCGTCAATTTTTGAGGAGATAGATGAAATAATGAGCCATCTACCTTCTAATCTTATCCATCGAATGAATAGGGAAATAAGTCAATGAGGTAGATGAGTTAATGAGTTACCCACCTAATAACCTTATCTACCTCATTAATCTCATAACCTCATCCACCTCATCCCCTCACAAAACAATTTTAAATTTATCGACAAATACCTTCTCCTTTTCAATTACAATTCCTAATTTCGCCCCGATGAAAAAATCTAAAGTCATATTAAAGGATGAACGGTTTGCCTTAACCATAGACCGTCTTTGTCATCAATTGATAGAAAAATATGATGATTTTAAAGATACTTGCTTGGTTGGTATTCAAGAAGGTGGGGTGTTAATGGGGAACCGAATTGTTACTCGCTTAAAAGAAATTTTAGGCGTAGACAGCTTGGAATATGGTAAATTAGATATTACTTTTTATCGAGATGATTTTAGAACCCGTATAAAACCATTAAAAGCAAGCAGTACAGAAATGGATTTTCTGTTAGAAGGAAAGCGAGTAATTTTGATAGACGATGTACTATTTACAGGTCGTAGTGTCCATGCGGCGATGACGGCTTTACAGCATTATGGACGCCCAGAAAATGTAGAATTGTTGGTAATGGTGGACCGACGATTTAATCGACATTTACCCATCCAATCAGATTATGTTGGACTGACAATTGATGCATTGGAGGAATCTTATGTAGAAGTAGAATGGGCGGAAATTGAAGGCAATGACCAAATTATGCTCATTGCATAAAAAGGATATAAGCAAAAATAAATGGCTACAGAACTTAGCACAAAACATGTTTTAGGTATAAAATATCTTACCGCTGATGACATTCAATTAATTTTTGAGACGGCAGATAGCTTCAAAGAAGTCATTAATCGACCGATTAAAAAAGTCCCTTCTCTCCGAGATGTTACCATTGCCAATTTATTTTTTGAGAATTCCACACGAACTCGAATTTCTTTTGAATTAGCGGAAAAACGACTGTCTGCTGATGTGGTTAATTTTTCAGCGGCATCTTCTTCCGTCAAAAAAGGGGAAACCTTATTAGATACCGTTAATAATATATTATCCATGAAAGTGGATATGGTCGTGATGCGGCATCCAGCGCCAGGTGCGCATTTTTTTCTATCTCAACATATTGATGCCAACATTATTAATGCAGGTGATGGCACGCATGAACATCCTACACAAGCGTTATTGGATGCTTTTTCCATGCGAGAACAATTAGGTGATTTACAGGGTAAGAATATTGCCATTTTTGGAGATATTTTGCATTCGAGAGTTGCTTTAAGCAATATTTTTTGTTTGCAAAAATTAGGAGCTAATGTTAAAGTTTGCGGGCCTCCTACCTTAATACCAAAGCATATAGAGAAATTAGGCGTAAAAGTATCTTATAATGTGAGAGAAACCTTAAAATGGTGTGATGTTGCCAATATTCTACGGATACAATTAGAACGTCAAGACATTAAATATTTTCCTTCCATTCGTGAGTATTCCCAATTTTTCGGGATTACCAAACCAATGCTTGATAGTTTAGATAAAAAAATAGTCATTATGCATCCTGGTCCCATTAATAGAGGGGTTGAATTGACTAGTGAAGTGGCTGATTCTGAGCATTCTGTCATTTTGCAACAGGTGGAAAATGGGGTAGCGGTGAGAATGGCGGTGTTGTTTTTGTTGGCGGCAAAGCGGTGATTTTAATGATGACTAATAGCTTATTTTTGATTGTATATGAAACGTATAGAATTATACAATTACCCAATTCTCTCAAGTACTCGCCATAATAATACCCTTTTAATTTTCCTTAAAGGGTAAAAAAGATAGACAAATTTTACCGATAAGGTAAAATAATGCCTAAAAATTTATCCGTTCCCTCCCAAATTAAGTATCATTGCAAAAGATTTAAGCCAACAAAAATAATTTGGATTGAATACGAAAGAAAAAATCATAGAAATAGGTATCAAAGTCTTTAATCAAAAAGGATTTGGGGCGGTTTCCATTCAAGATATTGCGAATGAATTAGGCGTCAATCGACGAAATATTGCCTACCATTTCGCCAATAAAGAGGCCTTATTGGTAGTGATTGCTGAAGAAATGTGGGCGAAAATTGGGGTAGAGCGCAAAAAAAGAAAAGATTTTCCCTCTTTTGAAAATTTGCAGCATGAAATAAAAATGTATGCGCAATTTCAAACAGAATACGCTTTTATTTTTAATGATTTGCATGTTATTAAACACTCAGTTTTAGAAGAACGCTTCCGTAATTTTTGTTTGGAAACCATCAGAGACCATGAAGCGGCAATTGCTTTTGCCATCAAATTGGGCAATATGCATCCCGAACCTTTCGCTGGGGCTTATTATAACTTATGCCTGTCGCTTTGGGCGTTGTCTATGTTTTGGTTACCACAACAGACGATTAGAAAAGTAAAGGATGACACTGAAGTAGCTAGAGTCACTTGGAGTTTAATCTTACCTCATTTTACGGAGAAGGGGATTGAGTCCTTTAAAGCGTTTTATGGGGAAGCATTCTATAATAATATAGGGAAACCTTTTAAGACGGATTTGAATGTTTTTTGAGCGGCGTTTAAGGATTCAGTAGGCGACACTAATGGTACAATTTATAAATATTTGATAGGTTAACTTGTATTGTTGCGATGTTACCGTGTTGCCTTGTTGTCGATAAAACATGGCAACAACGCAACATGGCAACCTTAAATATTAGTTGTCAATAATTTATAAATCAAACCACTAATCACTAGTTAACCAATCACTAAAAAATGAAATTATATACAAAAGAACAAGTAGCCAATATTCACGACCAAACTTTTGCTTATTTAATAGTAGAAGCAGCAGATAATGTGCTAACGATTACCTTAAATCGAGAAAGGAAAAAAAATGCCTTACATCCGCAATTGGTCAATGAATTAGCCTACAGTTTGCATTATGCGCATTTTGAAAAAAGTATTTGGGCAATTGTGATTCAAGCCAAAGGGAATGTCTTTTGTGCAGGAGCAGATTTAAAGGCGATGGCAGGGATTATTGAGCCGAATAACTCGACGATTCCTAAGCCGAATGGTGAAATGCTAATGGGCGAATTATTCAATAAAGTGTATAAACCGACTATTGGCAAAGTCACAGGGGATGTTTATGCAGGAGGTTTTTTCTTCTTGGCAGGTTGTAATATAGTAGTGGCGCAAGATGATGTAAAATTTGGGTTGCCCGAAGTGAAACGGGGGATTTATCCTTTCCAAGTAATGGCCGCCTTATTAAAAGTGATGCCAGCAAGAAAGGTAATTGATTGGTGTATTCGAGGCTATAATTTATCGGTACAAGCAGCAGAAAGATATGGCTTGGTTTCAGAAGTAACAGATGCCGCAAATATTGATGCAACGGTCGATAAAATTATTGCAGAACTAAAACAAAATAGCCCATCTGCTATCCGTTATGGTTTAGAAGCTTATGACCATATTCAACCAAGTGCAGCAGAACACAAATATTTATACGATATGCTGAATAAAACCATTGCGACCAAAGATGGACAAGAAGGATTGCGGGCATTTAGAGAGAAGCGGAAACCAAACTGGTCAGGAGAGTAAACAATTTTCAATTTATAATTTTCAATTTTCAAAAATGTTTGGCAAAAATTTATATAAGGATAAAATAGCATTTGTTACAGGAGGTCGAAGTGGAATTGGTTATGGGATTGCTAAAATGTTGTTACAATTAGGGGCTAAAGTGATGATTGCTTCTCGAAAAGAGGAACCCTTGGCTAAAGCTGCGGCAGAATTATCGGAATTTGGTGTGTGTGAATATATGCCCTGTGATATTAGAGAAACCACTCAAATTCAAGCAGTTGTGGCTGTGATTAAAGAAAAATTTGGTCGGTTAGATATCTTGGTAAATAATGCAGGCGGGCAATTCCCCACCTTAGCCGAAACCTTGAATGACAAAGGCTGGACTGCCGTTATTAATAACAATTTGAGTGGGACTTTCTTTGTCACCAGAGAAATGGCCAATGCTTTTTTTATTCCACAAAAATCAGGTGTAATTATCAACATTATAGCAGATATTTATCGAGGATTTCCTGGGATGGTGCATACGGGGGCAGCAAGGGCAGGCGTAGAAAATATGACCAAAACCTTAGCTTTAGAATGGGCAGAATATAATATTCGAATTAATGCAATTGCTCCAGGAACTATTGAATCTTCTGGTTTAAAAACCTATCATCCTAAAGTTCAAGCCTCCTTTGTGGAAAGCATGAAAGAAGTCCCGCTACAACGATATGGTACGGTGGAAGATATTGCTAATGCCGTTGGTTTTATGGCAAGTGATTTGGCTTCCTATATTTCTGGTGTAACGCTTTATGTAGATGGTGCGGGTCATCTGAATGGGGATAAATTATTCTTTAGAACGTTGATTAAGTCTATTGCAACGGAGTAACTACTAACTATTTTAGCTGCTCCAAATTATTTCCTTACTTCAATTATTTTTTTGCCAAAGATACTGATTATTCGTTTTAGTTCTATTGGAGATATTGTCTTGACTTCTCCTGTAATTCGCTGTTTAAAATTGCAAACAGGGGCAGAAATCCACTATTTAACCAAACAGCCCTTTGTCGCTCTTTTAAAAAATAACCCGCATGTTTCTAAGGTGTTTGCGATTGATAAAAGAGTAGGGGAAGTCTTACCTGCTTTGCGCCGTGAAAAATATGATTACATTATTGACCTCCACCATAATCTCCGTACTTTTATTCTTAAATGTCGCTTACCTTTTGTGAAAAGTTATGCTTTTAAAAAGTTGAATTTTGAAAAATGGCTATTCGTTAATTTTAAAATAAATCGACTGCCAAAAAAGCATATTGTAGATAGATATTTAGAAACGGTGAAATCATTAGGCGTGAAAAATGATGGACAAGGCTTAGATTTTTTTCTGCCCGAAGATTTGCTAAATTTTCAAAATTTAGTAAATCTAAAAACAAATTTCCTCCCCCCAACCCCCTCCAGAGGGGGAGAAGTCATAGAATATATTGCTTTCCCGATTGGCGCAGGTAGGAAAACCAAAGCATTGACGATTCCGAAAATCGTACATATTTGCCAAAATATCAATTACCCAATTATTCTGCTAGGTGGAAAACAAGAAGTGCCTAAAGCAGAAGCGATTGAGACTATTATTAAAGCAACTGAGGGAGCCGAAAATATTGTTAACCTTGTCGGGAAATGTAGTCTCATAGAGTCTGCTGCCATTGTCAAAAATGCCAAGGTCGTTTTAACAGGAGATACAGGATTAATGCATATTGCCGCAGCTTTCCACAAACCAATTATTTCTATTTGGGGAAATACCGTGCCTGAATTTGGGATGACTCCTTATTATCCAAGAGGTATGGATTTAAATACCATTATGGAAGTGAAAAATTTACCTTGTCGCCCTTGTTCTAAAATTGGTTATACCGATTGTCCTAAGGGGCATTTTAAGTGTATTGAAAATTTAGAAGTAGCGGAGCTTAAATTTCAACTAAACCAAGTTATTAAATAATGGCTTTATTTTCCTACTTAGTAATAATTCGATTACTTTTAATATCTCTTTCATATTGGCTCATCTTATAGGGTAAATTACTTAAATAACTAAAACTATTTTCTCTAAAGCTTCTATTGTCTAAAGTAGATAAATTTCTATCGCCATTAATTAATAAAAGAAAATTTTCCCTATCTCGGAATCGGTCATAGTTGACATGTGTTTTTCTGTTTTCCTGAAAATAATTATAAAAAAACTCGAATTGCGCATCAGTTAAATGCCACTGTTCACCAGTCAAACCGATGTCCACTATTTTCTCTTTCCAAACATTGACGGCAGAATGATGCGCCAACATCACCAAGTTATAATTCATGCTATCCAATTTTTCTAAACTTCTTTCCAGGCTTCTTTCTAGACTAAAATAAGTATAAATAACTGGACGCTGGGTATTCCAAAAGTATAGGATAGTCGGGCGATTAGCGTTCTGTTCTGCAATCCTCATCAAAATTTTCTTTCCCGTAGCATCGGACTGAATCAAAGAAGCATTTGATGGAAATTCAAAAGGTCGCTCCTCGTAAAGAAATTGCTTCCGTGCTAAAACGGATTCCATTTTTAGAGAATCTGTTATTTCTTTCATAAATAGCGGGAAACCATTTTTTAAGAATCCTTGGTCATTTCTAATTAGATGATAATCAACTTGTTGTGCTAAGATTATATCTTTGACTTCACCAGATAAATTTTGTTTAATTTGGTCGACTTCCATTTCATAGGGATTGCAATTTGGAAAACTTTTACAGTCTTGATAAGGGGTAGTTAACCTTAATTTTGCAAACAAATATTTTTGATAGAGCTGTAAATAATTTTGATAATTCAGGCTATTTAAGGCAGCAGGATTTTCAATGGGATAGGTTTCCCAAAAATCAAAATAGGAAGATGGGAAGCTTTCTTTTAAATCAGGACTAAATTGGCGAGGATTATGTCTTTTAAAAGCATATTTCAGATAATCCATCCCAATTCGATAATTAGTATGATTCATTATCCAATTGGTTAGCTTTTCATCATTAGCTGTATGTTGCGCAATATATTTTTGAGTAAACCGCTCAATTCGATTCGTGATTCTAGCACGTTGCGTTTTAAATTCGTTTGGAATAAAATAGGGTAAGGTCGCATTTAATTCTACCTCAAAACTATCTCTAAACAAATTATTATAGGTAATCATAGCTTCGCTGATAGCAGCCGAACCGCCCGAAATTTGGTATTGTTTTCCATTCCATTTTTCTTGATTTGTAAAATGAAGATTTACTACTAATTCACTGCCAGGCGATACCATCAAAGGAAGTTGTTGTCGTAAGTGAATAAGCCTTACCTCTGAGACATCCTTAATTTTTACCCTAAATTCATAATTTCCCGCTGCATCAATTTTTGTAGTGTGATTGGGCATTTCAATCCCATTTCTAATGGCATCGGAGACTAAACTAACTATTTGTCTCTCTTCTAAAGAGTTGAGGTAATTCGGATTGTTGCGAATATTTTCTTCTGTTCTTAAAGGGGGAAGTTGTATGGTGCCTTTTATGATGGTTGTGGGGATAACATCTTTGTTATCGGATTGACAAGCAAGGAGGAATATTCCCAAGAGAATAGGTAAGAGTTGTTTCATTTTAACGGGTTTGGTAGTTTGACAAAGCTTTGTAATTGGTAGATGTGAATATAGTGAAAAATGGTGGGTAGTTTCTGTAGAAGTTTTTATTTTTGAACATTTCAAAACCACATTTGATTTTTTGAAGATATAATATGGCAATAAAATTCACCCAGAAATTAATCCTATTTTCTAATACGCTCAATAATCATTCGAAGAAGTATCATCAATTGAATCAAAACCTTACTTCTAAAAATAGGAAAGAAAATCTAATAGAAACATTTCGAGCAATTCAAACAGTTTCTAAGGAGATGAGAGATTTACAGGCTAGTTTTATTGAACAATTTGAGGAGAATGAAAATAAACTTCCTAAGAAATGGAAATTTTTTGGATGGAGATTTGGCGAATATTTAGAAGTTATTATTGAACATACCTATGTGGTCGATGAATTAATTGGTACTATAGAGATAAAAGGCTTTTGGAAGCGGTTGTTTAATATTCGAAAGACTATAAAAGTAATGGGCAAATTAGAAAAAATAACAGAAGATTGTATCGAAAAAGGTGATGCGATGAATGAATTAATTCAAACTGGAAAATATAAGGCTTAATATTAGGATTTACGGCTGATTGCCTACCCTTATCTAAGGCAATCGCATAAAAAACGATATTTTAAGATTTTATCTTGAAATCAATATTTTTGACCATTGTGTGGTGTCTTATTACGTCAAAATTACGATAGTAGGACATGATAAAATCATGATTGATATTTATATGAAGTTGAAAACTTCATATATCGGTTACCGAAAATTTTATGCGATTATACCCTTATCCTTCCGCCGCCTGCAAAATATTACTATGCTCCAAAGTCCTAAAATCCACAGGCGTAACGGAGGAAACACCCATTTCTTGCATGTGCACGCCATAAATAACATCCACAGCAGCCATCGTTTGCTTATTATGCGTCACGACAATAAACTGAGAACGCTCGGCAAACTTCTTGATAATGTTATTGAATTTCTCAATATTGGCATCATCCAAAGGCGCATCTACCTCATCAAAAATACAGAAGGGCGCAGGTTTTAATAAATAAAGGGCAAAGAGTAGTGCCGTAGCGGTAAGGGTCTTTTCGCCACCGGATAATTGACTGATAGATTGAGGCCGTTTTCCTTTCGGTTTGGCGGTAATTTTAATCCGAGATTCTAGCGGGTCTTCTGGAGTCTCTAGGACTAAATCACAAATATCATCTTTGGTAAACAGACTTTGGAATACCTCGATGAAGGCAACCCTAACCTTTTCAAAGGCTTCTAAAAATTGTGCGGTTGCCGTAGTTTCTATCTCTTTAATGGTATCTAATAAGGATTCTTTTGCCGAAATTACATCATCTCGTTGTTGGGTAATGGTATCATACCGTTCTTTAATTTCATTATATGCTTCTACTGCCATTGGATTAATTTCGCCATAATTGTCCAATCGTTTTTTTAATTTGTCTACTCTTGCCTGCAATTCTGTTCGATTGATACCTTCTTTAGGTTCCATTTTAATGACCTCATTAATAGAGATTTGGAGTTCTAATTTTATGCGTTCTCCAATAGCCGAAAGACTTAATTTTATATCGTTAAATTTATCCTTTAACTGGTTAATTGAACTTTGCGTATCCAGAAATTTTCGATTGGACTTCCGCAAATTGTCTTCCATTTCGGTGATATAGCCTCTTGCTTTAAAATAAGCTTGTTCGGCACTTCCCAAAGTTTTAGACCGCTCTTTCTTGATTTCGTAAGCATCTAATAATTTGGCATCTAAGACCCTCATTTTCTTTAATAACTCGGAAATTTCTCCGTCTGAACTATTAATGGTGACCAAATCATTTTCCAACTTTTCTTTTAATTCTTGCAACTGCTTTTCTCTAAAAGTCAATTCTTGTTGAATGGTATTGACCATATTTTGTTGCTTGATGAAAGCAATATTCTTTTCATTAAAAGAGTGGTTGGCAACACTCATCTTATTGGCAACTTCCTTGAACGAGTCGTCCGTATTGGCTAACTTAGATTTTGCTGTTGTTACCGTTTTTCGCTTTTCTATCAATTGTTCTTCAATGACTTTATTATCATCCTTGATTTTAGAAATGCGCAGTTGGTTTTGTTCTATTTTTGCGGTTACCTCATTCGCAAAAGATTCAAAATTTTCCACCTTCATTTGGATAGAAACCTTTTGTTGAGATAACTGATTGAAAATCTTCTTTTCCGTATTAATGGAAACTTTACTAGAATTTTCTTTTAAGGATTTTAGATTTGATTTTAATTCTAATAGGGTAGAGGTCAGTTTATCTTTTTGCTTGTCTAATTCCGAAATCGCTTTTTCTAAAACTTCTAAATTCTTTTTCCGACCAATCTTTTTTCCTTCAAATAATCCTACAGAACCGCCTGATAAGCTGAATTTTTTCTTAATAAATCCGCCGCTTTTACTTAATAAAACGATGCTGGCATCTGTTACTTTTTCGGTTAACTCACCTGCTTCCTTTTCGGTAACAAAAACATTGGAGAGTAAATGACTAACTAAATGCGTATATTTCTTATCAACTTCTACTAATTTTGTTGCCCTTGTAAAATTACCGAAAGTAGTCATCGAAGGCGCATAATCTGCAAAAGCATCTAATAGGAAGAAATTGGCTTTTCCTTTCTGTGTTCGGTTTAATAATTTGACCGCTTTTAAAGCCGATTCCATATTTTCAACCACATAATAATTCAAATAAGGGTCAAGATAATTTTCAATAGCCACCCTATATTCCTCATCCACATAAATAATATCTGATAATAGCGGCGCTTTCGTTTTCCAGTCTTTATTATTTTGTAAAAATTTAATAGATTCAGGAAACCCTTCCAAATTATCGACCATACTTTTGGTCAACTTAAATTCATTTTCTTTGGCATCTAGTTTTCGACTGGTACTAGCAATTTTTTCGTTTAAATCAGTTATTTCTTTTTCTGTACGATCTATTTCAATTTGCCGCTCACCTTCTTTTTTTTCCAAATTTTCAATAAAGGTCCCTTGCTTAGTTTCTTTCTCTCTTAACTCCTTTAATTGCGTTCCTAAAGTATCAATTTCTCCTTGTCTATTTAAAATCTCTTGTTGGTCTTGCAGTAAAGAACGGCCCAAAGATTCCAACTGATTGGCATTAATCGCCTTATTTTTTTCCAATTCAAAAACAGTACGCTCCATATTTTGCTGTGCCGCCAAATATTGGTCTAAATCTGTTTTTAAAGTAGAATGATTTTTTTTGATTTTAGCTAAGTCTTCTTCCGCCTGCTCCAACAAATCATCTAGCTCCGCTTCTTTGCGTTTTTCTTCATTGATTCTAGACCGATAGTCCACGACTTCTTCATCTAATTGCGTAATTCTAGACTTCGTAATATTAATCTGTGTACTTAATTTTTCTTTATTATCTTTGGTGAAAAGCGAGCGTTGTTCTAAAATTCGCTTCTCATTTTCCATTTCTCGGATATTACCGACTAAGGAATTTAAAGCTTTTTGGCTGTCTGATAAAGTCTTCTCATACGCTAAATTTTTCCGCTTTTCTTCTTCTATCGTCGCTTCTAATTGTCGATTATCTATTTCTAATTGACGGAAACCATCCATTTCTGCTGTCAGTCGAGTTTCAATGGATTTATAATCTTCCTTAAATTCAGCTACTTGAAGCACGGCTAAATCAAGCGATATTTCCTTATATTCTTTTTTAATCGCATAATATCGTTCTGCTCGTTTCGCTTGTTTTTCTAAAGATTTTAAATTGCCTTCAATTTCAAATAATAAATCCTCAATTCGTTCTAAATCTGCTTCTGTATTCTTTAATTTATTAAGCGTTTCCCGCTTTCGTTTCTTATATTTAGAAATACCCGCTGCCTGCTCAAACATTCGCCGTCGAGCATTTTCTTTATCACTTAATAAATCATCGACCATATTTAAGGCGATAATCGCATAAGAATTAGACCCAATTCCAGTATCTAAAAACAGGGAAGTAACATCTTTTAAACGGCAAGGAACATTATTTAATCGGTATTCACTTTCTCCACTTCGATAAAGCATTCTGGTCACCGTGACCATGTTATATTCTGTAGGTAAAAGATTTTTTGTATTCTCAAAAGTAAGTGAAACCGAGGCTGCTCCACTTGGTTTACGCTTTTTAGTTCCATTAAAAATGACACTCGTCATTTTATCTAAACGTAATTCTTTACTCTTCTGCTCTCCCAAAACCCAACGAATAGCATCAACTATATTAGATTTGCCCGACCCGTTAGGGCCGACTACGCCAATCACATCTTCATTAAAATGAATTTGAGTTAGGTCAGCAAAACTTTTAAATCCTTTTATTTCTAATGTACGCAATCTCATAACCCACAAAAATAGGTGTTATTTTAAAGTTTTTTGGAAAGTTAGGTAGGAAGTTTTCCACAAATTAACAATGTGGGGAGTTTCTATTTGGAATAAAATTTTATATTACGCTTTTTTTCATAAAGTGGTAAGATGAAGCTAAATTCGAAAAGACTTTTATTACGACCGATTTCCATCATAGATTTGTATGATTTATACCAATTACAATGTAATGAAAAGGTAGCCAAATATAATACTATTGGTATTCCCGCCGATGCCAATTTTACACAGAATTTGATAGAGAATGCAGTTAGTGATACAACAACATATCATAAAACTAATTTTTGGTGGGCTATTATTTTGAAAGAAAATAATCGGTTCATAGGAGAGGCAGGGCTTAATTTATCCATCACTAAATACAAAAGTGGAGAAGTTTTTTACGGATTAGATCCAACCTGTTGGGGGCAAGGTTATGCTACAGAAGCACTGGAAACTATTTTAACTTATGGTTTTGTAGACTTAGCATTGCATCGGATTTCCGCAGGCGTAGCTACAGAAAATGAATTGTCTATTAAGTTATTGGAACGGGTAGGAATGATTAGAGAAGGGAAACATCGAAAAATACTACCTATTCGAGGAGAATGGTGGGATAATTATGATTATGCCATTCTAGAGGAGGATTTCTTTTTACCTGAATAATCTTGTCATCGTGTAAATTTATTACTTACCTTCGCATTTTACTAAAAAATTATCAGCGTCACAATGAGCACAAGAAACATAATTGCTTTTATTTTAATTCTCCTTTCTTTAATATGTTTATATCCAGGTTTAACGACACCAATGCTTAGTTTAAAAATTGGCGCAAATTTACCTTTAGTTGGAGAATTGGTGGTACATGAAACAACTCAGACTATTCTAAATACAGTTCAGACTTTACACGAAAATGATAATTCTATTGTAGCAGGATTTATTTTTTTATTTAGTGTGATTATCCCCATTTTTAAAGCCGTTATTTTATTATTGGTCTTATTTGTGAAAAAATTAGGGATGCGGTCTAAATTACACAAATTTGTAGCCGTCATCAGTAAATGGTCAATGGCAGATGTTTTTGTAGTTGGGGTATTATTAGCTACTTTAGCAACCTCTTCAGAAGATGCGATTGAAGCGCATTTGCATGAAGGCTTTTATTATTTTGCTGCCTATTGTCTTATTTCTATTTTAGCTTCGCAAGTAATGAAGGTGGAGGAATAATGATGAACGATGAACTATAAATGATGAACTGTTGTATGAAATAGGTTTATCATTGGATAATTGTATAAGATTGCAGATATTGGGTGTTATCGTCATTAAAAAGAAAATGACGACTAATCATTTCAAATTTAATTCATTTACCTAGTATCTAATCTAATTTTAAAGTATTCATCGTTCATCGTTTTATAATATTCGTTTTAAAAATCAATATCCGATTCTGTCCGCATCTCTTCAGGTTTCTTGGAACGAGCATACGCTAAACCATCTTGCCAAAGGCGAGCCATTAGCGGTGGGTCAAAAATAAAAGCATTTTCTATCAACACATAAGGAGCAAAATAATAATCTATCGTAGCATTCTCTCGAAGACTCTCAAACTTTCCTAATAAAATATCATCTTTCCCAATTTTATCTAGCATAAATTCAAAAGCTCGCATTAAGACATCAAAAGGGTCGGAAGTTCTTAGTGAAACCGTACTAATTTTTTCAGGGCGTAGGAAAATGGCATCGACATGCTTCGCCCCCATATCTAAGGCTGGATGAATGGGTAAATAATCACCAAAACCACCATCGGCATATTCGTGTCCATTTTTTATGACAATGCTCATAAAAGGGACAAAATTGGCAGAAATCCACATCCAATCGCAAAAATCTTCATAACTATTATCTCGAATAGATTTATACTCTGTCTTTCGATTAGTAAAATTACAAACAGTAACCAATACTTCTTTTTTAGAAGCAATTAAACGGTCATAATCAGATTTTAGAAAAATACGGGAAATTAATTTTCTCAATGCGCCACTATTACCAAAAGTTTTTTGCTTTTTGATAAACATTTTAATGGAATTGAAGTGGTTAATTTTTGAGGTATAAATATTTCCTTTCTTTTTAATAATAAAGGGACAATTGGTAAAAATATCCTTTTGTGAAACTTTAGTGAAAGCAATTCTAATCCGGTCAACGTCTCCTAAGGCTAATAATGGCAATAAAAGACTACCTGCGGAAGTACCGACATAAATATTATAGTCTTTTTGTTGTTCTTTGATTAAGTATTCGGCAATGCCTCCTGCAAACGCACCTTTACACCCACCTCCTGAAATTACTAATGCTGTCATAAATATATATTATAAGAACTTATATTTCTGTTTAATAAAAAAATGGGGTTGAATGACTTGCGATAAAAATAAAGAACCCTAAATTTGCCGCTAAAATAAACGAAGCCATCAGTTTTGAAAAACTATTTCAATATTTTGTTGTTTTTTTATGGAAAATCAAGGAAATAGTTTTGAACAAAACTATCAATTTGATTGAATACTCCAAAACAAATACTGATTTTAAAATAACTTATAATTTTAGAATAATGATTGTCTTACTTTCCCCTGCTAAAACTTTAGACTACAGTGCATCTACATTAGGGACACATACGGAGCCGAGATTATTGAAAGATAGTAGCAAATTAATAAAAGTCTTAAAGAAAAAGACGCCATCAGCTATTAAAACATTAATGAAAGTTAGTGATAATATCGCTAATTTGAATGTGGAGCGCTTTCAACAATTTGCGACGCCATTTACGATGACCAATGCCAAACAATCGGTTTTAGCCTTTAAAGGAGATGTTTATCAAGGTTTAGAAGCGGATACTTTTGATGAAGCAGATTATGAATTTGCTCAAGCCCATTTACGGATTTTATCTGGACTCTATGGTATTTTGCGACCAATGGACTTAATGCAGCCTTATCGTTTGGAAATGGGGACAAAGTTGCAAAATGGTAGCTTCAAAAACTTATATGAATTTTGGGGAAATCGAATTACCAAACTAATTAATGCGGATTTAGAAGCCACAGAAGGTGAATCCATTATTAATTTGGCGTCGAAAGAATATTTTCGTTCGGTTAAAACCGATAAACTAAAAGGAAATTTAATCCACATTCATTTTAGAGAGAAAAGAGGAGATAAATATAAAGTTATCGCTTTTAATGCAAAAAAGGCGAGAGGAGCAATGGCGAAGCAAATTGTTAAATATAAGATTGTGGATCCTGAACACTTGAAATCACTAGAGATAAATGGATATGTCTTTAATGAGCGCATGACGGATGATTCGAATTATACTTTTATCAAAGAATAGGATTTCATTGGTTAGAGACGCTATCAGCCTTCTAAAATTAAACCTGTTTCTAATACACCACCTCCTCCTGTTCCGCCAGCGAAGAAATCAGGTGGAAAATTATTTAAAATTCTAGGCGGTATAGCTGCCGTTTTACTCTTTTTGGTAATAGGAAACAATGTAATGGATAGCGGTATTACTTCGGGAGGAGACAGGCGACCTAACCCCAGCCCAACAACTCCTGATAGAGTAGGAACGACTAAACCAGAAGTGATAAAAGAAATTCCAAGTCCTTCAAAACGAAATCTAAGAAAAGAACGTAATCCTAATGGCAACGGAAAAATTGGTTTCAGAGATATTGATTCCAAAGAATTAGTCATTGATTATTTGTATGATAATGTGGTTCCATTTAAAGGTGCATCTACTTTTGTGAAAAAAGGGAATAAATGGGCATTAATTGATAAAAATGGACAGTATCTGGTGAATTTTAGAATCAAACAACCAGGTATTTTTAGAAATGGTTATGCAGAGATTATTCCAGAAGGAAGAAATCGAGTCATTAAAATTAACCATGCTGGAGAAGTAGAAATAAAAGGCGTATTTTATAAACTCGAAGAAGTACTAGATAATCGAAACAACTAATAATTTATTAATCTCTTCCATTCATAAATTCTAAAAATGAGAAATTCCTTATTTCTTTTTGCGCTGTTCTTTATTTGCTTTAGTTGCCAAAATGATTCGACTAATAATACTGTGGCTAAAGTTGATTTACCAGACCCACTAGAAGGCTTAACCATTAGTTCTAAAGTATTTGGGGAAACACCAGATGGAACTACTTTTTTATATACATTGACCAATAAAAATGGAATGGAAGTGTGCATTTCCAATTATGGGGGTATCGTCACTTCTCTAAAAGTACCAGACAAAGCAGGTGTATTAGCAGATGTAGTCCTTGGTTTTGATAGCCTCTCTGGGTATATGAGTTCTGCAAATCCTTATTTTGGTGGTATTATTGGTCGATATGGAAATCGGATTGCTAAAGGACAATTTAGTATTGAAGGTAAAGCCTATGTTTTGGCAACAAATGATGGGCCTAATCATTTGCATGGTGGCAATAAGGGATTTGATAAGGTAATATGGGAATCGCGAGAAACATCTGGAGGGGACTCAAAAGGCGTAACTTTAACTTATTTAAGTAAAGATATGGAGGAAGGATACCCAGGGAATTTACAAGTAAAAGTTTTCTACTTATTGAATAACCAGAATGAATTATTGATTAGATATGAAGCCAATACGGATCAACCAACAATCTGCAATTTAACGAACCATACTTACTTTAATTTAAAAGGCGAAGGAAACGGAGATATTCTAGACCATGAAATAAAAATTGATGCAGATTGGTTAACGCCCGTGGATAAGACTTTAATACCAACAGGCGAATTAATGGCAGTGAAAGGCACTCCTTTTGATTTTAGAATTTTTAAGCCAATTGGAAAAGATATTGCGGCGAATCACCGTCAAATAAAATATGGACTGGGCTATGACCATAATTTTGTACTAGGAAGTGCTAATGGTAAAAGACAAAGAGTAGCGACGGTGATAGAACCAATTTCTGGGAGACGCCTAGAAGTATTATCGGAAGAACCAGGCGTCCAGTTTTATTCAGGTAATTTCTTAGATGGAACGATTGCGGGAAAAAATGGGCATAAATACGGTTTTCGTACTGGTTTTTGTTTAGAAACTCAACATTATCCAGATTCGCCAAATCAAGAAAAGTTTCCTTCTACTTTGTTAAGGCCAATGGAAGCTTATAAAACTTCAACGGTTTATAAGTTTTCGGTGCAGGAACAGGAGCAATAGTTGGGTTTAGATTTTATGGGCGTTTCATAATTCCTCTGCCTCCTCTAAAACATAAGTCAAACTATGAATATCTTTTTCGTTTAATTGAAGGATCCCTTTAAAAGTTAGCTTATCATCCGTCTTATATCGTTTAATAGCACTAGGTTTCATGTTTAGTTGTAGGACTGTTTCTGGGCCTGCACCCCCACAAAAGAAGCAAGTAGAATTAGGATTCCTAGATAAAACATAAGTAATGCCCATTGGATCCATCGGAATCATATAACCTGTAATGCTGATTTCTTTGCCAGCTAATTTTTTTAACGCTTCTCCAAAAGTTGCTTGATTATAACTTAGGATAGCATCGGCCGTTTCCTTTTTTTCTTCAAAGGTAACGTCTGCTAAACTTATCCAACCAATGCCTGTTTGGGCATATAGATTAGGGGATAGGAAGCTCATAAAAACAAAAATGAATAATGGTAAAATCTGTTCTTTTTTCATAAAGTGAAATTGGTCAATCTTTCAAATAATAACTAAACTATTAGTGAATAAATTGTAAGCAACCTAGTTGTTTTAACACAATTATAACCGTTCCCATAATAAGACATCTTGTAGTAATAATCCTTTCGCATTAAAAGGCGTGGTAGATAATAATAGCTCTCGATTATCAGACGAAAATTCATATCTTCGGATTAAATCAGTGCCTATCCAATTAGGAAATAAACTCATATCTACTTGATGAATCACATTGGTTTTGGTCACCTCAAATTTACCTGCATAAGACGTGTAGCCTCTAAAAGCACTTTTCATTTCTTCTGGAGTTCCTTTCCAAGGATGTGCTATTTCAAAATTAGGCCTATCAGGATTCATTAATAAAGCCGTCATTCGACCTGCCTTTGTGTATAAAATATTGCCTTTACAATTTTTTCCGTAAGGATAAGTAAAAACAGTGCCATCTTCTTTGACAATTTTATAATAGACTAAATTCCAAGTGCCAATAAATCTTTCTTTCATTATTTTAGTTATTCTATTTTAGGTGTCTGAGAACAGCTATTAGGCATGAGTGAAATACGTCTAGCCTGTTACCTGTTACCCAATATCTGAAACCGTTATTGATACCGCTCGACCAATCTCCGCTTATACAATTTACCATTATCTTTACGAGGTAATTCTTTATCAAAATCAATAGAACGAGGGACTTTAATTTTAGCTAATCGTTCTCGACAAAACGCCAATAATTCTGCTGCTAATTCAGGCCCAGCGTCTGCCCAGTTTTTGGGTTGCACGACTGCTTTAACCTCCTGTCCAAATTCTTCATGAGGGATGCCAAAAACGGCGACATCTGCAACTTTAGGATGGTTAATAAGTTGATTTTCAATTTCTTGTGGATAAATATTTACGCCACCTGAAATAATCGTGAAATTTTTACGGTCGGTTAGATATAAATATCCTTCTTCGTCCATAAAGCCAACATCTCCCACCGTACTGTGCCCATCTTTAGTATAAGCTTTAGTTGTTTTGTTCGCTTCGTTATGATATTTGAAAGCATTGCCACCTTTAAAATAAACATTCCCAATTTCTCCTCTTGGTACTTCGTTACCGGCATCATCTAAAATAGAGCATTCTCCGACGAAGGCTTTTCCAACCGACCCTTTATGCGTTAACCATTCTTGGGAAGTAATGGCAGTTAATCCATTGCCTTCGCTTGATCCATAGTATTCAAACAAAACAGGGCCCCACCAATCAATCATTTTTTCTTTGATTTCAATAGGGCAGGGGGCGGCGGCATGTAAAGCCAACATCATAGAACTGACATCGTATTTTTCTTTGGCACCAGCAGGTAATTTGAGCATCCGTACAAACATAATGGGCACCCATTGGCTATAATTCGCTTTGTATTTTTCAATAGCTGCCAATGATTTTAGGGCATCAAATTTATCCATAATATAGGAAGTACCACCAAACATCGTATTCACCATATTATAAGCCATTGGTGCCGCATGATATAAGGGAGCTGGGGATAAATATTGTACGTGCGGACCAAATTTAAAATTCTGACCAATGGATTCTAAAACAGGACTGGTTTCTTCAATATTGTCTGATTGCGGAGGTGTATACACACCTTTAGGGTAACCCGTTGTGCCCGAGGAATACAACATAGTTGCTCCTTGGATTTCATCCGAAATTGGATGAATGGGCAAACCTTCAAGCGCTGCTTCAAAAGAAGCAAAATCAGCAGTTTGTCCATCAATCATTAAATGATGTTTAACATTCGGTGCTTTTGCCTTTAGCCCAGTAGCTAATTGCTCAAATTTTTTAGTCGTAATAAACAACTTAGCTTCGCAATTAGTAATAATATAAGCGACTTCTTCCTCCAATAAATGCGTACTCATCGGCGTAATAATCAAGCCAGAACGCAATGCTGCCCATACAATTACAAAAAAACGGATATGATTTTCCATTAGAATAGCAACATGGTCTTTAGGTTGTAAACCCAATTTCCGAAACAGATGTGCTAATTGATTAGATTGCTCTTCTAATTGTAAATAGGTGATGGTTTCACCCGACTCCGTCATTACAAAAGCTGGTTTATTTGGAGTGGTTCTGGCATAAATTTTAGGATGTGGCATCGTTTTATTTTTGTAGGTAAATAAGTCATGTATGCAGGTCAGGAGACCTACGGATAGCAGTTTATAGCAGGCTATGCACTTCAACCCATAGTCGTCAAAATTGAAAAATTCGATATAAAATGACCGAAATTTTCAATTTTACACGGAATAAGTTCCCCTCCATTTGAAGGGAGGGGCTAGGGGTGGGTTGAAGTGCTTAGCCTTAACAACCGACAACTGCTATCATTTAAAAGGATTCACCAAATACTTCTTTCCACTTTCTTGCTTGGAATAAGCGCAAACAGTATCAGGTAAAATAGCATCGTCTAAAGAAATTTCTTTATAAAACTCACTTTTAAAAGTGGTCTTAATTTCATCCGCTACTCGTTTACGCATCTGTGCAAATTTTTCCTGTCCGACTTTTTGAATAATTGGGGTAATCAACCAGCCACCAACGCTCCAATACATCCCATAACTTCTTTTTAGGGTCGTCGGTGTTTGTGATAAACCACCATAAATATATACTTGCTTATGCGTCACAGAACCATATCGACTATAAGTAGTTGCTTTCTTTTGTTCTGAAATTTCCATAGCAGATAATAGCTTGTCCACCATATCACCTCCACCAATAGCATCAAAACCTAAAGTAGCGCCCGTTTCGGAAACAGCAGCTATTAAATCTTTCATAAAAGTAGGGGAACTAGAATTGCAGATATATTTTGCACCGATAGATTTTAATAAGTCCACCTGCGCTTCTTTTCGCACAATATTAACTAGTGGAATATTATCATCTTGACAAACCTTAACCAACATTTGCCCTAAATTAGAAGCCGCTGCGGTATTAATCATAGCGGTATGATTTTCCATCTTCATCGTTTCTACCATCCCTAATACGGTTAATGGGTTGACACAAGCTGCGGCTGCTTCTCTAGGTGTAGTTCCCTCGTTCATCGGCATACAAGACATGGCGGGTACACAACGATATTGAGCAAAGGTATTACCGCCAAAAAGCGCCACTACTTTACCTAATAAATGCTGAGCATCTGCACCTGCGGCTATGACTGTTCCTGCACCTTCATTTCCAGCAGGCAAAGACATACCAAAACGACCTTTATAAGCAGGTAGATACGCTGCTGGAATTTGAACGGGGTTTTTAGGTGCATCATTCGTACCAAAAACACTAGGTATTCCTAAAGAAGAAAAGCCAATAATGACTGCAACATCCGATGGATTAATAGCGGTTGCTTCAATTTTTACAATGACCTCATGCGCTTTAGGCGTAGGTACTTCAAGATTTTCAATACTTAAAGTTAACGTACCATCACTTTTTACGAGTGACCTTAATTCTTTTGCTTTTGCTGGAATAGTTGTAGACATTTTATATTATTTTTGACTGTGGTGTTCAGAGCAGTTGATTTTGATAAAGCTCTTTTTTGAATTTGTATTTTAAATATTATTGAGTTGATAAGGTAATGAGTCGATAAGTTGTATGAGTGAATAAGGGGGTATTTAGCAAAACTCCTAATTTTACCTCATAAATCTCATAACCTCATAACCTTATTACCTTTTTCAACGGTTAGGCTAAAACCTCAAAACCCTTGTACATTAATAGGATAATCCAATTTGGCTGCCTTCGTTTTTGCTAAATCAATTTCAAGCGTAAAGAATGGAGTCCTAGCGCTTGTTTTACCTAATAATTCGCCATCCATTGGCTGGGCAATCCAACCTGTTCCGCCCCATTGAAAACCATTCTTACTTAACCCTGTGTTTCTTTTTTAACAATTTTTGCATCTGCTATCCATTCGGCAAATGGCATTTCATTAAGTAAAACAAAATCACTTTGCGCTTCTTGCAGATGCAGCACTAATTTTTTCCAAGCGTTTTTAAATGCTTTCTCTTTATCAGGTAATTGACAGATGGTTACTTTCATTAGCTACTTTTTTTTTGGCTCTATGGTGAAAACTGTGGGTCGATAATAAAGCGTACGACTCAGGAGAGTCGTGTTACCTTTACGATGAGTAAGTAACACGACTCTCGTGCTTCGTTTTACATTTTTAGATACCCACAGTTTTTACCGTAGTGCCATTTTTTTACTATCCGTTGCCATTCATTCGTTGCCTTAAAGTCCAGTTTTGGCAACGGATTGAGACGAAGAAATTATTAGCACTTTTTTAACTAATAGCTGTTTTGTCTCTTAATTCTTGTTAAGAAACCAACAACCCACCATCCAAAGGAATAATATTCCCTGTCATAAAGCTACCTGCTTTTGAAGTAAGATAAATAACTAAACCAGCAATATCCGAAGGTTGCCCAATTCGCCCAACTGGATTTTTGGCACCTAAAGCTTCATGGTCAAAATGGGAAGTCATTTTGCTTGGAAAGAAACCTGGTGCAATAGCATTGACCAAAATATGGTCTTTAGCTAATTCATGAGCCAAAACTTTCGTTAAATGATTACAGGCTGCCTTACTAGCATTATAAGACACCGCAGATAAACCGCCATGCGTGATACCTGCAATGGAACTAATATTAATAACTCTACTTGGGTCAGTAGCAGTACCGCCTGCTTTTAATAAAGGCAATAAATTTTTGGTAAGAAAAAAGACTGATTTTACGTTTAAATCCATCACTTTATCCCATCCTTTTTCTGGAAAACTATCAATAGGTGCACCCCAAGTTGCGCCAGAATTATTGACCAAAATATCTAATTGAGTTTCTTGTTCTCCTAATGCCATTGCCAATGCTTCAATATTTTCGATGTCTAATAGATTGGTTGGCAAAGCAACACAAGTTCCATATTGACTCATTTCTACAGCAAATGCACCGCAAGCCTCCGCCGAACGAGAACTAATGTACACTTTTACCCCTGCTTCTACTAATCCTCTAGTAATCATCGCTCCAATCCCTTTTGCGCCTCCAGTAACCAAGGCAACTTTGCCTTCTAAATTGAATAAATTTTCTAACATGCTATTGAGTTTTATTTTTAAATTGAAATTGAAGTTGAGGTTGAATTTGATTTTGAAGTTGTTTACGCATTTGACCCGCCATCAATCGGTAAGGCAACGCCCGTTAAATAACTAGCATCTTCGCTGCATAACCAGCAAATAGTTCTAGCGACTTCTTCTGGTTGCCCAAAACGACGCATTGGTACAGATCTAAGCATAAGCGCTTTCAAATCTTCGTTTTCCGCCATATAGCTATCGCCCATTGGTGTCTCAATAACTGTTGGACAAATAGCATTTATTCGAATGCCATATTTACCATATTCAGCGGCGGCGGATTTGGTCATCCCTACTACTGCGTGCTTACTAGCAGCATAAGCGCCCATTCTAGGGGCGGAACGAATCCCTGCTGCAGAAGCCGTATTGATGATATTTCCACTCTTTTGCTGCTTCATCACTTTTAATGCAGCTCGCATACAATAGAAAACGCCTGTTTGATTGACGGCAATGGTCTTTGCCCAATGTTCGTCTGTTATCTGGTCAAAGAAATAAAGTCCTTCTCCAATGCCTGCATTATTAATCATGTGGTCTAATTGACCATATGCTTCTAGACAAGTATCAATTAGTTGTTGGACTTCTTTCACCTCGGCAACATTCGTCTTAACAAAAATGGCTTGACCTCCATTGTCTTTAATCATTTGCACCGTCTCTTGGCCACCTGCCTCATTGATATCAGAAACAACGACATTGGCGTCTCGCTTCGCAAATTCTATGGCAGTAGCCCTAGCGTGTTCAAAACGAATAAAAAAAGACTTTCTATTTTTGTAGTTACAACACAAACAAAAAAGAAAGTCCTATGCCTTCACGAAAAGAAGACTTAATAAAGATAAGCAAATTAGAAAGAATAAGCA